>ENA-ORVG01000942-ORVG01000942.1-human-gut-metagenome-genome-assembly--contig:-NODE-942-length-37789-cov-16.451609_pt1 | contig 37789 bp, 46 predicted proteins | sample MGYA00242091_ERZ509233 | MGnify/ENA primary metagenome ERZ509233 (study PRJEB26280, sample SAMEA2338840) | human gut metagenome | biome: human gut; feature: human-associated habitat; material: faeces... | reverse complement strand
TAACTATTCTTTTACGATTTAAATCATTACGACAAGCGAGTATCCTCAATCGCACACTGCGTGCGCCAGCAGCTCCTTCTGACGGCCGGCTCCATGATCCTTGTATAAGACACGTTAAGGCTTCATAATGAGAAAAACGTTAATCGTCATCCTGAACGAACGTGAAGGATCTATTGCCGTGGTGATGAACAGTGCTACCGCAAATGTATTCATAAAATCATTCCAGCACAAAAAAATCCCCTGAAGTTTCCTTCAGGAGATTTCATCATCTGTCAATATTTGTCGCCGTATATTTCCTTGTTCCGCTCAATAATGGACATGATGCGGCTCGCCGTCTCTTCAATGGCTTTATTTGATACATCAAGGACGGTACAGTGAAGCTGATGCATAACTTCTTTGGCATAAGCCAGCTCATCTTCAATGCGCTCGATATCAGTGTAATTCGCCGTTCCTGAAAATCCGAGCGCTTTCATTCGTTCCCTTCTGATTCCGTTCAGTTTGTAAGGGTCAATAATGAGACCGATCAGACGATAGGGAGGCACCTGGAATATTTCTTCCGGTATCTGCACTTCCGGCACAAGGGGCAGGTTCGCCACCTTGTACTTTTTGTGCGCCATATACATGGACAGCGGTGTCTTTGATGTGCGGGACACACCGATGAGAACCATGTCCGCTTTTGCGAAGCCTGCCGGATTTTTTCCGTCATCATAGCGGACAGCAAATTCGATGGCTTCCACTTTCTTAAAATATTCTTCATCAAGACGGTGGATGATTCCCGGTTTCATGCGGGGCTGCACCCCTGCCACATCAGTCACCATATTCATCATGGGACCTAAGATATCCACATAACGGACATTTTTTTCATGGGCTATCCGTTCAAAGTCGGCACGGAGTTCAGGACTGACCAGTGTGTGACAGACCACAGCCCCCGCCTGTGCCGCTTCATCAATAATTTTTTCTATCTGATCCGTATGACGGATAAAGGGCACACGGTGAATCTCAATATCTGTGTCATACTGGCCGATGGTCGCCTTAGCCACACTTTCCGCCGTTTCTCCAAGAGAATCGGAAACGACATAAACCTGCGGTTGTTTTGCCATTTATTATTTTCTGCCGCCTTTCCCCAGTTCCAAAAAGAGACGGGTGATATTCGTTTTTGATACACGCCCGATAAGAACAAATTTCCTGTCATTTCCCACATTTTTAAAAGTCCCTACAGGAAGACAATCGACTTCATAATCCATCATCTTCTGTGCGATGGATACAAGATCCTCTTTCGGTTCGGCATAAATCATTTTCGAGCGGGATGTCATTACCATGGAAATCGGCACTTTTGCCAAATCATCACGGCCCATGGCCGCTTTCAGAAGATCTTTCCTGGAAACGACGCCCTGTATGTCATCTTTCTTTCCCACGAAAAGCGTACCGATATCTTCGGTGAACAGGAGAACCGCCGCGTCATAGGCATTGGATTCCGCTCCGACAAGTATCGGGCGGGACATACAGTCTTCCGCCGTGCAGGAACGGATTTCAGCAGCCGCAGGATCTTCTCCGCCCCCAAGGTAATAGTAGCCGAGACGACGGCGGGCAGCGATTACCTCTCCTGAAAGAAGAACCGCCAGATCTCCACGCAGCGCGCTCCTCGTCACATGGAGACGCTGTGCGATCATTTCCCCTGTGATAGGACCGTTTTCCCGAACGATCCTCGTGATTTCCTGTTGTCGGCCGGTAAGCTGCATAATTTCCCTTCTCTCCTTCTTCCGCAAAGCGGAACTGTGGCGGAGGACATGTCAACTTTCCCATGCCCTCTGTCATTATTTTAAAATCAAAGTTCGTAATCTTCCTGGTCTACGACACCTCTGCCCGTCGCCGCATCCAGCATCAGACGCTGCTCGATGCGGGCTACATTCAGCCGGGTACTCTTCACCATATCCGGGTTAACGGATACATAGTCAATACCGCTCTTTACGAGGAATTCCGTAAAGTCTGGATATACGGACGGCGCCTGTCCGCAGATGGATACGGTCTTGCCGTCTCTGTGCGCCACTTTGATCAGGTGGCGGATAGCCCTCTTGATGGCCAGATTGCGTTCATCGAAGAGAGAAGCCACGGTATCATTATTTCTGTCGCAGCCCAGAATAAGCATTGTTAAATCGTTGGAACCGATGGAATAGCCGTCAACAAATTTATTGAAACGGTCTGCCAGGAGAATATTGGCCGGAATTTCCGCCATCAGGAGAAGTTTGAAGTCCGGGCCGCGTTCCAGTCCTTCTTCTCTCATAATGGCCGTTACTTTTTCTGCTTCATCAACGGTGCGGCAGAACGGAATCATGCAGTTCAGATTTTTCAGGCCGTATTCTTCACGGACTTTTCTGACTGCTTTCAGTTCCAGGCGGAATGCATCGGTATATTTCGGATCATAGTAACGGGAAGCGCCTCTCCAGCCAAGAAGGTCGGCCGGTTCTTCCGGTTCGTACTTATCGCCGCCCTTGAGATTTCTGTATTCACCGGATTTGAAATCGGAGAAGCGGAGAACAACGGGACGGGGAGCAAGAGCACGGCATACTTTGCTGATGCCTTCTGCAAGCATATCCACCACTTTTTCCGGACGGCCTGTTTCAATCAGGTACAGCGGATGTTCATGAATAAAGGTGGTCCAGATGAACTCTTCCCGCATGAGTCCGATACCATCACAGGGAAGCGACGCATATTTATCAGCCAGATCGGGATCGCCGAGATTCATAAGAACGCGGGTGCCTGTAGGCGGGAAATATTCGGCAGCTACTGCCGCTGTACCTGCTGCCTGGGCAGCGGGCGTTCCTTTCTTCACAAGATCGGCAACAATGCCGTCATAAACAATGCCGTTGCGTGCATCAATGGTAATATCCTGTCCTGTTTTCAGCACGCCTGTCGCTTCTACACTGCGGCTCTTGGTCCCGACAACACAGGGGATTCCCAATTCGCGGGATACGATGGAAGCATGGCAGGTCATACCGCCGGCATCAGTCACGATAGCGACTGCCTTCTTCATAGCGGGTACCCAGTCGGGAGACGTCATGGTGGTAACAAGAACTTCGCCTTCTTTAAAGGTATCAATGTCTTTCGGATCGGTGATGACATGGCATTTGCCTGCCGCCATACCCGGGGATGCGGGAAGTCCTTTTACAAGTACGTTGTGATCAGTTGTCATGACTGTTTCTTCCTCCGATTTCTTTTCTTTATTTTTCTTGGACCAGACTGTTTCAGGGCGTGCCTGGAGAATCCAAAGGCGGTCTTTATGGTCGACAGCCCATTCCATATCCATATAGCAGCCGTAATGTTTTTCAATACGTTTCGCGTAATCGGCCAGCTGGGCAATCTGTTCATCGCTTATAACCTGCGCTTTGGCACGTTCCGGTTCCACTTTTCTTTCTTCCACATCGCCGCCTTCTTTGCGGATCAGTTCGATGGATTTTTCATTGATGCGGCGGGAAGTAATGGTAAGAGAATCTTTATCCACAACAAAATTATCGGGTGTTACGGTACCCTGCACGATGTATTCGCCAAGCCCCCAGGAGCCTTCGATCATGATGCTGTCGTCAGCGCCGGTCGCCAGGTTGACGGTGAACATGACACCTGCCGCTTTCGCATCAGCCATCATCTGGACGGCGGCGGAAAGCGCCACATTTTCATGGTCAAAGTTTTTCTTCGCACGGTAATAAACGGCACGGTCGGTGAAAGTGGACGCATAGCATTCCTTTACTTTCCGGATAACCATATCCCGCCCGGTGACGTTCAGGTATGTATCCTGCTGCCCGGCAAAAGAAGCATCCGGCAAATCTTCCGCGGTAGCAGAGGAGCGGACGGCGACGAAAGGATTCTTTTCACCCACCTTTTCGGCAAGTTCTTCATAAGCCTTTCCAATCTGTTCGGCAAGGTCTTCCGGCATAGTGGCAGAGCAGATGCTTTCACGGATTTTTGTACAGACTTCATGGAGCTCTACGGAATCTTCCACATCCTGCAGTTCCTGAAGCATCTTATGGATTTTCTTATTCTGTCCCGTCTTTTCCATGAAATAGCGGTATGCGCTGGCTGTTGTCGCATATCCGTACGGAACAGGCACATCCACGGAAGAAGTCAGTTCCCCCAGAGAAGAGGATTTCCCTCCTACCAGTCCCACGTCCGCGCGGCGCAGCTCATCAAACCACAGTACATAAGCATTTTCTCTTGCGTCCATCATGACCCTCCTTAGTCAATGAATGATATGTAAAAACGTATACTATATTCTTTACATCAGAAATTATAGTATACCACTAATACAAAAAAGTCAAATAGAAAAGGTTCGCAGAACCATCTTATTTGCGGAATGGACATACACATAAAATTCCCATTTTATTCATTTATCTTAGTTCGGCCAATTCCACACAAAAGAAAAGCAATAAGCGTATATTAAATATTTCATTAAGGCCGTCTTTTACAACAGAAAAAACGCTTCTCCGAAGAAAAGCGCTTTCTACTCTATTATATTATTCTATTTATTTACATACCGAAAATGAAGTACCGTGTCTCAAGGTAACACCCTGCCACAAAAAGAGACAGAAGCATCAGCGGAAAGCACCATTTCATAAAAGCGGTAAAGCTGATATTGAACCCTTCTTTTGCCGCGATAGCCACCATGATCACATTCGGTGAAGCACCAATCATAGTACCGTTGCCGCCGAAGCACGCACCGGTCGCAAGCGCCCACCACATATAATCCGCATGGGGCAGATTCATGAGAGACTGCATATCCTGGATCAGAGGAATCATTGTCGCCGTGAAAGGAATATTGTCAACGAAAGCGGAAGCTACACCGGAAAGAAGCAAAATGAGGAAGGTAATCAGGTGGCTGTCGCCGTCCACCATTTCGATTCCCTTTTCCGCAATTGCCGTAATGACGCCGGCATTTTCCATGCCCCCCACCAGAATGAAGAGCCCCATGAAGAACATGAGTGTGTCCAGATCCACCTCTTTAAGAGCATCCTCCGGATTGATACCACAGAAGAGCAGTGCCGCCATACCGCCCGTCATGGCGACCGTTGCCGATTCCAGACCAAAATGGGAATGGACAACGAAGCCGAGGACCGTAAGCGCGAGAACCATAAGCGACCGGCTGAAAATAGATTTGTCTTCCACGCCGGACATAATATCAATTTTTTCCAGCTCCTCCGCACTCATACGGACACTGGAAAAATCATTCTTGAAAATGAGAAGAACCGCAATCAGGATGACAATGACTGTAATGAAAACGACCGGAGCCAGATTTATAAGGAAGTCATTGAAATCCAAGTGCGTCGCGGAACCGATCATGACGTTTGGCGGATTCCCGATCATAAGTGCCGTACCGCCTATGTTGCACATCAATATTTCAGAAATCAGAATAGGCACGGGAGACATACGGAGCATGCGGCACAGGGAAATCGTCATGGGCGCGATCAGGAGCGCTGCCGTGACAGAATCAATGAGTGCCGCCCCCACCGCCGTGACGATAGAAAGCAAAATCAGCAGCTCCCGCGGAGATCCTTTTGATTTCTTCAGCGCCCACAACGCAAGTACCTGAAAGAAACCGGATTGCTTCACAACGGAAATCAAAATCATCATCCCCGTCAAAAGTCCCAGTGTATTGAAATCGATAAATTCTGTAATCGCCTGCTCCTGCGTAACGAGACCAAAGTAAATCATGGCGCCGCCGCCGGCAAGAGCACAAATCGTACGATGTATTTTCTCTGACATAATGCCCGCATAAGTCATGAGAAAAATAAAAATCGCCAAATAAAACTGTACTGAGCTGCTCATTCTTCCAATCTCCTTTCATCCCCCCGGCGGGTGTCTGTCCGCATCCGGGATGAATCGAATTTTATTTTATCACAACCATCAGAAAAAACAATGATTTTCTTTATATATATTCATCTCATAATCAATAGAAATTAATCTGCCTTCCCTTCATGATAGAAAGATGCAGTAATCATTAATATGTAAAAACTCTCGCATAAATTTAAACCATGAAATCTGCAGTCCACAGACAGATACACATACAAAAATGCGTGCCTACGGTACAGCACCGTTTAAAAATACCAATAAAAAAACGCGGCTGTCCGCGCGATATATTGGCAGGGGTAGGTGGAGTCGAACCACCGATAACGGAGTCAAAGTCCGTTGCCTTACCGCTTGGCTATACCCCCATTATGGAAAATGGATCCTATCCTGCAAACCGTATAGATTTGTGTAAAAAAAATGGGGCGAGTGGTGGGGGTCGAACCCACGCATAACGGAGCCACAATCCGCCGTGTTAACCACTTCACCACACCCGCCGCATCTTGTCATACAGCACCTGCTGTATAACGGAATGTATTATACCATGCTTGCCCACAGGCGTCAATATTTCAAGTTTCCGGAGAAAAGCTCTTGTACGCGGTGGATCCCTTCTACTTTTTCTCTATCTTGCCCGGAGCTATATAATAAGAAGAGTAATAAAACCTGTAGGAGGTCCTATGTCTCTTAAATTTCATGAAATGACGATTGATGCTTACCTATCCGCTCTCGGTTCTACGGCTCCCGCTCCCGGCGGCGGTGCTGCAGCGGGACTCATCGGAGCGCAGGCCTGCGCCCTGGGAGAAATGGTTTCCCGCCTTTCTTCCTCCGGAAAGAATACTGATGATTTCCGTGAAAAAGCGGAGCAGTATGCCGCCATTTTCGAATCAGCCCGTTCTATTTTCCTGGATTTGATGGATGAAGATGCAAAAAACTTCTGTGAATTGATGGCGCTTCTCCAATCACCAAGGGATCCTGCCGACACGAAGCGGAAAGAAAATCTGGAAGCGGCTTTTAAAAAATCGGCAGAAGCACCTTACCGGATGGCAGACGCTATGAGCGAACTGCTCCCCGCATTTACCCAGCTTCTGCTTCACTGCAATAAGAATGTCATCACCGACGCGGTTATCGCCGCAGAAGAAGCCGTTTCCTGTATCCGTGCGGCCAGATTGAATGTGGAAATCAATGCGAAGTACGTAAAAGATGAATTTTACGCCCGGGAGATGAAGGATTCTTACCTCACCTGGGAAAATGCCATTTCCGCTATCGACGCGGTACTCACTTACCAGGTTAAACTTTAATTTTCAGGCTGCAGCATCTTCGCGGCTTATTTCTATCGGAAAGATTATGGACTCTCAATCGGAAAAGGCGGAAAGGGAAGAATCCCGCCTGCAGTTTAACAAACAGCTTTTCAAAACATATCTCGCTCTTGATCACTGGCACCGGTTCCGTCTCCGCCTTTTTCTGGAAGGAATCCTCGTCGGAATCGCCGGCGGTCTTTTGATTGCCCTTTTCCGTTTCCTCCTGGGACTGGCTGATACCTATCGCCGCCGTCTGTTTCAGGAAATCATTATCCCGTCTTTCGGGATTTCCGATTTCCTCCCCCTCCTTTGGTGGCTGGCAGCACTTTTCTTCATCGGCGGCGTACTTTACGGCATGTGCCGATACGCCCCCATGGCTTCCGGGTCGGGGATTCCGCAGGTGAAGGGTGTCATTCTCGGTTTCTTCAAAATGAAATGGTTCCGCATTCTCTGGGTAAAAATCACCGCAGGTGCTTTAGGCATCGGCGCGGGCTTGTCTCTGGGCCGTGAAGGGCCGTCTATTCAAATCGGCGCCGTTGCCGCCCAGGGCTTGAGCCGCCTCATGGGACGGACACGCATGGAGGAACGGTATCTCATCACCAGCGGCGCCAGCGCGGGTCTTGCGGCGGCGTTTAATGCTCCCCTGGCGGGAACGATGTTCGCTTTGGAGGAGCTCCACCGCAATTTTTCGGGCGCTGTCCTTCTCCCTACAATGGCTTCCGCTATTTCCGCCACCATTGTGTCCCAGTTCTTTTTCGGATCGGCGACAAGTTTTTCCTTTCCTCTTCTTGTCCATCTGCCGTCGGAATACTTGTGGTGTGTAGCGCTTATTGCCGTTTCCTGCGGTTTTGCAGGTATCGTTTTCAATTACGGCCTGCTCCATATGGACGCTTTTTACGGTCTTCCCGTCTTCAGAAACCAATATATGAAAATCATGTTTGCCCTCTTTGCAGCGACGATTCTTGCTTTCACACTGCCCGATGTTTTAGGCGGAGGAAATTTCCTGGTCGATTCGCTGGCAAAAGCACGGTACGGCTTCGGATTCCTTGCGGCGCTTCTTCTGGCAAAATTTCTTTTCACCCTCATCAGTTACGGCTGCGGCGTTCCCGGCGGTTTTTTCCTGCCTCTTCTCGTCATCGGCGCCCTCATCGGCTCCCTGGAGGGGGAACTCCTCATCTCTGCAGGCATTTTATCCGCCCTCTACCTGCCAAACATTATTATCATTGCCATGGTCGCTTTCTTTGCCGCCAGTATCCGCGCTCCCATTACGGGGACGCTCCTCATTCTGGAAATGACAGGTGACTTCCATCACCTCACGGCGCTTGCCCTCGCTTCCGCCGTAGCTTATGTCACAGCGGAACTGCTGAAAGGCCAGCCGATTTATGATTCTCTCTTGAAAAAATCCCTGTCCAATGGTTCTACGCCCGTTTCCGACGAAGAAAGAAATATTCTGGAAGTTCCCGTGGGCAGCGGTTCCATCCTCGAAAACCGAACAGTGGAGGAAATCCCCCGTCTGTCTCACACGGTACTCGTCAATATCAAAAGGCAGGGGGCAGATATGATTCCCGACCCTGATACAAAACTTCTCTCCGGTGATTTCCTTTACTTCCTTACAGAAAGCAGGCATACGGAAGAAATCCACCACCTCTGCGAGGCACAGATTCCCAAAGACTATATCCGGTAAATTGAAAAGCGCTTGGACTGTTTGGTTCCAAACGCTTTTTTTGTCCTAATTTTCATTCAGAGAAACAATGTACCGCTCCACCATCTCCGCCAGATTCCCGTTCGCTTTCAGACCGGGAGCAAGAGAAATGAAACGAAGACTGAAATCCTCATCTCCGCGGGGAGGTATTTCTTTCGGAAAAACCGCCCACACTTCTTTTACAGGGCGGCTGTTCCTGAGAGAATCGCTTTCTTCCATGCCGCGGTAAAATTTCGTATTCATATCGCGGTACGCGTTGAACTGGGTACGAATGCCCGCACTTCTTGCCGCGTCGCGCCACAGAAAAAAAATGTCACGGTATTTAAAATCTGCCACGAGAGAGCCATTATACGCTCCGTTCCGATAGTAGTCCATGCGGAGGTCAGGACGGCGGTGGACATTATTCGTATAGAGGGGATCCGTTTCCCTGTCGGTGTCCGATGCATGCTGGGGCACAGTGCCGTCATAAATGAGACGGATCTTTTCATCATTCCTTGACAGAGTAATTTCCGTTCCTTCTTCCAGGCTGGACAGACGGTACTTCCCGTCTTCCTGTACCACGGCAGGGCCCGTTGCCAGCTCCCACCCCTTTTCTTCCAGAGCCTTGATGAATTGGAGGAAACACCAAAGTTCGTACAGTTTGTCTGTCCTCTTCCACTGGAATTGATAGAAAGATGATACGGAAAGACTGTCGGCAGGATTTTTCAAATTTCTGTACAGCCTGTATAAGAGGGAATAACGGGGGTCAAGAAAAACAGTCATGGGCAGTGTTTCGGGCATTCCGCTTTCTGCTTCATGAAACCAAGTCGCCTCTGCCACCATCCGGATAGCATTTCGTATATGCACCGCCCGGGCCCGGTATTTCTCAAAATGAGAAAGCGCATTGGCCCCGTTTTTAAAATCTCGATTTTTATAGTATCCCGCATTGGCATCCTGTACTTTTCCCAGCCGCCGTGCATGATCGTCAATTTCCTGTACAAAAGAACGGAGATTTTCATCCAGCTTTTGTAAAATAGCTTTGGCAAAACGATTCTCCGCCACGTTCCAGGTCACTTCCGAGCAAATGACAGGCAGGACGGGCGTCCCTTCCCGCGACTTTCCCGCTGCGCAGCGGATATGGGCGCCTGCGGCATCCCGATTGCTCCTTACGACACCCTGTTTGCGGACAATGCGGGAATTTGCCGTACGCGCCAGTTCCCCCAGCACCTGCACGACACGGTCCGACTCTTCGCTGATGGCATAGAAACGGAGCAGCATGGCAGATTTCAGCCCCAGTTCGCCTTCCATGGAACGGGAAATATGGATACTCCGTTTCATAAAGTCGAAGGAAAGATCTTTTATTTCCTCTACCAGTTCCTCACGCATAGCTTGCCAGCTCTGCCGTCCCATGAACTTAGGGGTGATTTCCAAAAGCCCCCGCCATATTTTTCCCGCGCCTGTCACGGTAATCACATAGTAACCGGGAACAAGCGGGAAGTCTCTCCCCTCAAAAAGAAGGAACAGTTCTCCTTTCCATCCGGGACGGAGATAACTCTGTCCGTCAATCTTTTCCGCATGGGGCAGCGTCACCACATCGAGCCCGTCCATGGTAAAACGGAAATCGGGAGGCCCGTCGAAGCGGAGCCAGATATCCTGATTTTCCACGAGACTCACACCGGCGGATTCTTCCAAAACTGCTTCTTCTCCGTTTACAAACCGGGTAAACGGGTAAACACGGCCGCCGTCGCCTTTTGTAATGAAAGAAAGCCTGAAGGGCAGTTTCTTTTCACGGCGGTTCCTTCTCCCCGGCGAAAATATCCGGTTCCGTTTTTCTCCTGACCGTTCAGACCGTGTAATCATACAAATTCAGTTCCTGTGCTTTAGCACGCAAGGCACATCGTGATTCCTCAAAATCGGAAAGATCGGAAAAACTGTCAAGCACCTTGACTAAACGCCCTTCCACTTCGCCTTTATCGGAGAGAGAAAGCAAAGCAGACAGCTGCTGGGCAGAGCCGCGTATTTTGGTAAGTATCCTCTGTACCAGCTGGCAGTCCAGTCCCGCCTCCCGATCAAAACCGTCATTTTCGGGAATATTCTTTAAGTACCTGTCCATTTGGCGCGCCACGCGGAAACCGATACACCCCTGGACACCGCCTTCCCGAAGGGCATCATTCAGCGTATCAAGGAATTCCAATTCCCGCGCCGTGAGTTCCATATCCCCCGTTTTCCGGTAACTTTCAAACTGGGCAAAGGATATTTCCTTCAGATCCGGCGGCTCCGCCTTTTCGGCAGTGAGCCAGTCACTGAATCGTTCCTGATGGAGAGTAATCATGTTCGCCCGGTCGAGGATTTTATCGGAAAAACGGTACGTCGATTCATCCACGTTCACCGTACCGGTGAAAATGACATTTCTTCCGATGGAAATTTCCGCGGGATAGGCGTCTCCATTATAAAGACGCCCCTGGAGCGACGGATTATACAGGCGGATAACAGGATTCTCCTCTTTTTCCAGTACGGAAATAAATTGGGCAAAGTAATGCTCCGCTCTGGCCAGGTTCATTTCATCAAAGCAAACGATATACATTTCCTCCGGATGCCTTTCCGCATCAAGAAGAAGCTCCGCAAGGCCCGTGTCGGCAGGGCGGTAAATCATATTTTTCATATCCGCATAGCCGAGGATATCTCCGTCATCCATCCATGACGGGCGGACAGGCACGACGGCGATGCGGTCATCAGGCAATCCCAGGGCTTCGCCATAAAGGCGGACAAGACGTGATTTCCCTGTGCCGCTCATCCCCGACAGGATCGTCAGGCGCGAAGATTTCACAGAAATATGGAAATTGATCAAATCTTTTTCCGCATACAGAAGTCCTTTTGAAGAAGCAAGCGCGGAAAAACGGTTCAGGAATTCATCTTCCCTGTCCGGTTTTTCCTCCGTTTCTTCAGACATTTCTATTTCTTCCACTTTCTCATCGATTGCCTGTCCTTCCTCTCCGGCAGTCACGCTTTCAGAAGTGTCTTTCTCCAAAAGAGAAGGCAGGATATTTCCCAAACCCGCAGGTGTTTCCGCGGCGGACGCAAAGGATACCGCCGGCCTTTCTTCAATGCCGCGGGCGGATAAGATATCCCCGTCAGCCGGCACTTCTTCCATCCCCTCCTTCAAGCGTTCAATATATTCAAAAGGTACGAACCAAAGGGGTGAATTGGCACAGCGGAGAACGTGGCCCGCCATGATTTCGTCAGAGATGTCAATCACTTTGTACCCGAGACGGCCACCGTGAAAATACGCGCCGCCTTCGTCAATGACCGTCTCTTCAAAAGCATCGCCGTCCAAAGGTGCAAAAAGAACAAAGTCGCCCAACTTTCCATCGTGCCGCTCCGCAGCTGCAGCAATGAAGTAGGGCGTAAAATCATTGTTCCAATATTTTTTTGACAGGCCGGGTATAGGTTTCCCCTCCAAAAGATGGCGGCAGAACTTATTAATATCCCCTTCCATCGCTGGCTCTCCCTGTCGTCCAAAAGCAGGAACGGGACGGTAATCTTCATCCTGTTCCATGAAAGGGGTGCGTCCTTCCTTTTTCAAATCATCAAGGACGAAAAACTTATTATTTCTAAGAGCAGGCGTGAATGTCACGAAAGAACCGCCCAGATCTTCCTGCAATCTGGCAAGCGCCTCCTCTTCACCGGCAAAAGCATTGAAACCGTAGCCGCTGCGGCTCATAAATCCGGTAAAGCCGAACCGTGGGCCTTCTCCCATTTCAGGCGGCAGCGATGATAAAGGATCGACAAAAAAGCGGTAATCCTTCACTCCCGCCCGCGGCGTGGATCCCTTGACAAGGGAACGGACGCGGCCAAGAACTTTCCCTTCCGCCTGCCGAAGAGGGAAAGCGGAATTATCCGCCGTAACATTCGGGGTAATAAAATAAGCCATATAAAATTCCTCTTTTCTTATATAAATAAAAGGTGCACGAAAATTCGTGACAAATACTAAATGGATCAGCTCATGATCCGTGGAAAGAATCCTTTCCTTTAATGATATATCAGATCTCCCTGATACATTTTCATTCTACCATAAAACCGATCTTTCCCACTATTTTATTTTCCTTACACGGACACGCCCCGTGTACATGGCTACCGTAATCATCCGCCCGTATTTCCCATTGTCGGTGGTCAGAAATATATTATATTCTTCTCCCGTTCCTGCAAAACCGTCTTTTCGGAAACGGAGCGAGGCCTTCCCTCCATCCACGCGGATCCCTTTGGGCAGATATCCTTTCGGATTCACGCGCTCCGTTCCTTTCCTCGTGTAATACCGTCCCGTACCGTCAGTCATTGTTTCACAAAAGAACGTGAGCCCTTCCGACATGGAAGGGTAATCGGCCGACTCATTTTTCGCAAGGATTTCCACCTGCCGTATCGCCGAAGCCACTTCCTCCGCTGCCAGTTCCAGCCTTTTCTCGCTCCGCCATCCCGTGTACAGAGGGATCACTGCCAGCGCCGCAAGCGATAAAATAACCGAAACCAGAAGAGCCTCAAATAAAACAGTGCCACGATGGAAAGAACGGAAGCTGAAATACTTCCGCGCCATATGCCGCCACACCTCCCAACGCGATGAACGGGCAGAAAGGAATCCCCTCCCTGCGGGACATTCTGCCAAGGAAAAGAAGCACCATGCCTGCAATAGCCGCGGAGGAAGCGGAAAGAAACAGGAAAAGCGGTACGGAAACCGGCGCAAGCCATAATGCAGCCGCACCTGAAAGAAATATGTCTCCCGCCCCCATGGCATGCTTTGCCAGCAGAAAGAGAAGCCCGTACAGGCCAAGAACAAAAGCGCAGGATATAAAACCATCCGTCAAACGGCTGTAAAAAACATTGTGCCCCAACCCTGCCGCCGCAAGGAAAACGCTCCAATAATCAGAAACATACCCCGTCTTCCAATCCTCCCAGGCAGGCGGAAGCAAAAGAAGCGTCAAAGAAACGAAAGGGCTCCAAAAGAAAAACGCCGAAGCGGCAAGAAAGAAACAGCATAAACCAAGTGGAGAAGAAAATTTCTCTCCAAAAAAAGATTTCTCTTTTCCTCTTTCACTGCAAACCGTTCTTTCCCACTCATCCGCTTCCATATGTCCTCCCGCGCACTGCTCCAATCCCCTGTGTCCTCTCATCATTCTACGTCCAGTATAGGAAATATAAACCGATTATTCAAGCCGCCGGCTCTTCCATGAAACTTGAAAAATCGGGTCAACGTGCTAAGATGGATATATCTATTAAAAGTATTTAACCGTCACACAGGGAAATCATGAATGCAGAAATCATAAAACAAGCGGCGGAAAAAGAAATCGCCTGCCATCCGGATCAAAAGAATATACGATTTAAAATCGATGATACCATTTTCTGGATCAAAAGAAAGTACAGCAATAAAAGAAACCGACTGATAAAGCAGCCTCCGAAAACGGAATTTCTTTTCGAAGTTGCCCGGATTGCCATCGCCGCGAAGGCATGCCCCGAGCTCGTTCCGCAAATCGAAGTACTCACATCCGAATACATGGTCACCCGTGACGGCGGCCCCACGATAGAAGACTGGATGGAAGATCCTGATCTCCCCTTTGAAGAGAAAAAGAAACTCCTCTACCGCATAGGCGCGTCTCTTGCCGCACTCCACAATGCGGGTGTCATCCACGGCCGTCCTGCGCCGCGGGATATCTTGTGCAGCACCGGCGGAAAAATTACGTTTCTCGACTGGGAAAGCCGGCACTACTGCAGCAGGAAAGAAACGCAGAAAATACAGGATTTCCTTCTTCTTCTCCACGGAATCTGCAGAATAAACTACGCAGAAGAAAGAGACTGGCTGGATGCCATTGAAAAAGGCTATACCGATACAGATAAAAATGGGATAAAAGAAAAAGCGGTCCGCTTCCTCCGCTCCCACCCTTTTATCGGCATGCTTACCAAAAAACTCCATCGCTTCCATATGACAGACGTGGAAGCCGCAGAAAAACTCTACCGCCGTTTTTGCTGAAAAATACATTCTATAAATATTAAAATGCCGCCCTGGCCGTCAGACCTGAATCTGACCTTCAGAGGCGGTTTTTATCCGGCAAAATAATTATCCCTTATACCCCGGACACACTTTCCGCCCCCAGTTATTCAGAGCAGGAGCAAGAATGCTGTTTGAGAAAGGCAGGAAACGGAATAGTAGCACGGAGTAAAGAATCTATTACGCTGATGACGTCTTGCCGCTAACAGCTAACAGCTAATGGCTAGCTACTAGCTTCTAGTTGCTAGTTCTTAGTTTCCAGCTCTTAGCTCCTAGCTGCTAGTTGCTATCTGTCAGCTGTAAGCTGTCATCTGTTATCTGCTGATACAAAAACGGTACCCATCACGCTTGACAGGTACCGCATTTTCATTTTCTCTTTTTTTATATCCCGGCTGCAGACAAATCATTGCATATGCCGCATCGTCTGCCTGCTGACTTTCAATCACTTCTTCCCTATATGCCTTGCTTTGTAAGCCACCAATTTCGCATCACGAATGGCAAGGTGCTGGAAATACCGCTTTGTTTCCGCGACGACTACACCGGTAAGTCCAAGAAGGGCAATCAGGTTCGGAATGGCCATGAGACCGTTTACAATATCCGCAAGCGCCCAGATTTCTTCAAGCTGCATGAAAGCGCTTCCTGCGATAATGGCGACATAGCACAAGCGGTAAGGAGTAATCCCTTTGACACCCACAAGGTATACGAGGCAGCGTTCACCGTAATAGTTCCAGCCGAGAATGGTGGTGAAAGCGAAAAGTGTCAGAGAAACCGTCAGAAGGATCGGCGCGACAGCACCATAACCATGGCTGAAAGCGGCCTGTGTAAGAGCTGCACCGTTGGTATCCCCCAGCCATGCACCGGAAACAATGATAGTCAGACCGGTCAGCGTACAGATAATAATAGTGTCGATAAAGGTGCCTGTCATGGAAATAAGACCCTGTTCAGCCGGCCATTTCGTTTTTGCCGCTGCCGCCACGATTGGCGCGGAACCCAGGCCGGATTCATTGGAAAAAAGGCCGCGGGCGATACCGCTTCGCATAGCAAGCATAATGCCCGCACCGGCAAATCCGCCGGCTGCTGCCGTACCTTCAAAAGCGCCGTCAAAAACGAGAGCCAGCGCATGGGGCAGTTCTCCCGAAAATATAACAAGAAGAGCCACCGTGATAATAAAATAAAGAACAGCCATGGCAGGAACTATTTTTTCCGCTGTTTTTGAAATGGATTTCAATCCGCCGAAAGTAATAATAGCAACCAGGATGGTAATCACTGCTGCAGAGGGCAGGATAGGAACACCCATGGATGCCTGTAAAGAAGACGTAATAGCATTGACCTGCGTAGTCGTACCGGATCCGAGCATAGCGGTGAGCGTACCGAAGAAAGCAAATGCCAGCGCCAGAGGTTTCCATTTCTTTCCCAGCCCCTGCTCAATGTAATACATCGGTCCGCCTGCGATATTTCCATTTTCATCGATAGAACGGAACTTAACGGCAAGGCAGCCTTCGGCGTACTTGGTAGCCATGCCGAAGAAAGCGGCTACCCACATCCAGAAAAGCGCGCCGGGGCCGCCCAATTTGATAGCAGTGGCAACGCCTACGATATTTCCTGTGCCTACCGTTGCGGCAAGCGCCGTGCAGAGTGCCTTGAAACTGTCAATGTCGCCGTCGCCTTTATTTCTGGCAAAGAAAATCAGCCGAAGGGCCCTTGGCAGCTTGACCATCTGGAGAAGGCGGAGGCGGATGGTCAGATATACGCCGGTCCCTACCAGAAGAACAAGGAGCCACGGGCCCCAGACAATCGCATCAATTTGGTTTAACAAGTCAAGCATTCGCATTCACTCCCACCCTCAAAATTCCGTACACCAGGACATGACGGAACAATATAAAAACCGGCCCTGAAGACAAAAACAGAGCCGGCATGCATGTTTCCATTGCTGCACCGACCCTGTCCTTTTGCCTGAGAGATTAGAACGGGAGGACTACTCTTCCCCGCGCCCCTGCACCTTCGGCGGTCATATACGACACTCTCCAGAGGTTTGTCCGTACACGGTTTCGTGTCCCATGGGACGCCTGATAGTGTTACTCCTTCGGCAGACATTTCTGTCTTTTTCCGTATACATCATTCAAAATTGTGTAAATGTATTATAAGCGATTTGTCTTTAATTGTATAGCCTTTTTCATCGTACTTTTTCTGCATGTATTCCCCCGTTTCATATGCCATTTATGCATAAAGGGAAATAAAGCACCTGCCTGCCGCTATTAAAAAGAGCCCTAAATGAGGCTCTCCATATTATTCTATTCATCTTATTCGTCAACAAAAATCTGTTCCACCGCTTTGTAGCTGAGAGAAATATCACCCGCCTCCGTAGCAAGAAGAATCGGTCCTTCATAAGGTTCCTTTTCTTTTACAGTGACCCGCATATCGGGATGGATGCCTTTCTCCTGAAGATAGTCCATCAGGCTGTAATCTTCCACAATACGGCGGATAGTGGTACTATCCCCCTCCTTTAAATCGGAAAGCGTACGGAAAGTAAGCCCTTTGCGGCTGCCGTCCGCCTTCGGAATAGGGTCACCATGGGGACAGTGTTCAGGATGTCCGAGAAACTCATCAAGCCGTTCCGCAAGCATGTCGCTCGTCTGGTGTTCCAGACCGTCCGCCTGCTCATGAGCTTCGCTCCAGGAAAAATGGAGCTTTTCCACAAGGAATACTTCCCACAACGCATGAAAACGGAAAAGCTTGCCTGCTTCCCTCCTTCCCTTCCTCGTCATCTTGCTGCCTTTGTAAGCGGTGTAGTCCACATACCCTTCTTTCTGCAGCTTCATAATCATCTCGCTCACTGACGGCGGCGACACATGGAGCATGTCGGACAATTCCTTGTTGGATACCAGCTCATGATCTTCGCTGATGATGTAAATCGCTTTCAAATAATCTTCTTTCCCTGATGTCATGATTTCCCTTCCCCACTTCCTGTAACTGAAAATTTTTCATAAAATACAAAACCTGTTTCTTTTCCTACACCCTAATTATTACTTACTTCCTATTATATAAAATAGCTTCCCCTAATTCAATTATTAAATCAGAGTGCCAATTATTTTGCGGCAGAAAATAAAAATCATTCTTAAATGCAAAGAAATCTGATAAAAAGATCCCCCAACCCCCATTCCTTTTAAAATTTTCCTTGACACGCAAAAAGACGCGTGGTATAGTTGTTCCAACTTACATAATGACTGTGAAGAGAAGAGTAAGCAGATGGAACTGCCAAAGAGAGCTCCGGCGGGTGAAAAGGAGCGCGGGAAAATTTGCTGAACATGGCCTCCGAGTCAGGTTTGCCGAATAATAAAGCAGCCCGGGATCTCCCGTTACAGAGATGCGGTATCAAGGCGCAAGCCGGCGTACCTATGGAGGCCTGTGCGGTGACGTGCAGGTAAAATTGGGTGGTAACACGGTCTTCGTCCCTTTGCTGGGATGGAGTTTTTTTTTACCCGTTTCCGCCATTCTTATTTCCGGTTTCCAAATTTATTACAAAATTATTTTTAAAAAAGAGAGGTATGTATTATGAATCTGAAAAAAACTGTCATCATTTCCCTGGCCGCATTGGCATGTGCAGGCTTCATCGCAGGCTGCGGCAGCGATAAAAAAGACGCCGCGTCTGCTGACCCTGCGAAAACAAAAAATGAAATCAAAGTCGGCACGACACCGGGCTACTCGGAACAGGTCGTGGAATTCGTCGCCAAAGAAGCCGAAAAAGAAGGCCTCAAAGTGACCATCGTTCCCTTCTCCGACTATGTCACCCCCAATCAGGCACTGGCGCAGGGCGACATCGACGTAAATTCTTACCAGCACGTCCCCTTCCTTGAATCATTCAATGAAAAAAACGGCACAAAACTTGTTCCCATCGGAAACACTTACCTCGCGCCCCTTCGTCTGTTCTCAAATAAACACAAGACTCTGTCCGATCTCCCCAACGGCGCATCCATTGCAATTCCGAACGATCCATCCAACGGCGGCCGCGCCCTCCTTCTCCTGGAGAAAAACGGCCTGCTGAAATTAAAAGAAGGCGTCAATCCTGTCAAAGCGGTCGTCTCCGATATCGCTTCCAACCCGAAAAATCTGAAAATCATCGAACTGGAGGCGCCCCAGCTCCCAAGAGCTCTTGAAGACTGCGACGCTTCCATCATCAACGGCGGCTACGCAGTATCCGCGGGACTGGATCCGAAGACGGCTCTCGCCCAGGAAGACAATACCAGCCCGTATGTAAATGTCATCGCTGCCCGTGAACAGGATAAAGACAACCCCACCTATCAAAAGTTTGTAAAAATATTCCAGACGGAAGCCACCAGAAAGTACATCAATGACAACTTCCAGGTGACTCTGATTCCGGGATTCTGATTAAACGACAAAAGCGTTTCTCCACAAGGTTTTATCCCCACAGGAGAAACGCTTTTCTAATGGAAAATTCTGAGTTTTGTGTAAATACTAAAAATGGAAATGCTTTTTTCAATTATTTTTCATATACTTCGCATTTTTACAAATTATTTCTTTCAAAAAAATCATTATACGCAATTATCATACGCCAAGTATTAGTTTCTTGAGATACTAAATCTAACGTAACAATATAGTCATCATTTTCCACTTGCAGGTATGGTTTAGGGTTTTCCCATGCATGCTTTATATTCCATCCATGAGACATAAAATATTGAAGAAATTCCTCTTTTACTATTTGGGGCGACTTATCAGAAGTAATGGGTTTAATATAGGTTCGAATAGATTTTGCTATGATTGCTCTTCGGTTTGTTAATTGAAAATCAGATACATCATATGCCTCCAGAGGTTCTATATCATATGCCTTTTTTTCTAACGCTAAAATTCGTTGATGGATTTGCTCCTTTTGGAAGACATTATAAGTTATACTACCTATTAGCCAAATCCCAAATGACGCCAGAATTACCGTAATAAATATATTTAATATAACCTCCTTCACCCTTATGAGCCTTCGATTATCCTTATCCATAAATTCTCCCTACCCACCATGTATAACCAATTGCTAAAGAAACTCCGGCAGAAGGACTGCTATCAAATTCTGCCATAAGTCCTGAGGGATGGATTTCCACAGTTTCCCCATTGCGATAAAATGACCCCTCCATCCAATAATTGAATTAATTATATCCCCCCTTCTTTATTAGAAAAATCAATTAACTGTAACTTCCACTTCGTCCCCATCTGAAGAAATGCAGATCCTGTGTATCCGATTCCTCCTGTCATTTTGGACAAAATTCCGCCGAAGGCGTCTGAAATATTCTGCACTGCATCAAGAGGCTTGTTTGTCCGGTCTTTCCATTTGATTTTTTCCAGATATCCTATGGCATGTTCGTTGGCCGCTCCCCGCTCCCGCCAGAAGACTTAAATACTAAACCTGCATATTCTTTGTATATTTTAGGCTATCCTGCTGAGGACTACGCAATAATTTACCATTTTTCATATTAATAATATTTCCTATAGAAACAATATTTACCCTGCCAGCTGTCAATGTAAAGTACCCTTTTCCATAAAATTCCATCTCCACCCAATATCTATCTCCAACTTTTTTATGGACTTTATCCCCTGTATTCCCCCTTTGCATAAATTATCATATAACTCTGCCACATTGATATTATCAGCAAATTCAACACTTTGTAACATGACCATGTCAGATTTACGCCGTGCATTAATTTTATGCTCAGTCTCTTTTTCCTTTTTACAGAGTCTATCAGAAATATTGAATCCCCATACCACATCACCAATGTAATATATATAAATTGCAATAATAACTAATATTCCCAAAATATATTCGCCATTATCCATGATGCGTCTTCCTTATTCTAATTCATCCCATCTAATATTAATTATAATTATCCGATATAGCACAGATAATCACAATTCGTTCCTTTTCCTGAATTCCAGCTCTATAACTTTATATTTATTCAGGTTGTATCCGTGTTTCTGTTTAGTCCTTTGATATCTTTTCCTGTAGTGAGATCGACATCATTTTCTTTGGTAACATTGATTTTTTCCATTAAGTGCGCATAGGATCCAAAATAGCGCCAATGAAATGACATAAACTAATACAAAAGGTGTTAAAAACATAATAGATATACTTATAAAATCATTATGAATCACTTTTGTAATACCCAAGAACAAATGAATAAACAAAGTAGTTGTACCATTTCCCAAATCAATAAGAAATCCATGCCATATCATAAAGTACACATATAAGACAAAAATTATTCCAATAACTTGAATAATACCAGAATAATTCCATTTATGCGCAGGAATGTGATAATGGATTATTAACGCAATATAAATACTCATTCCTAAAAAGAATATTTTTGCAACATTCAAATCAACAATTGCCATTATCCCCCAAATCCCCCATGCTCCTATATAAATCAAAGTCATTATCAATTCCATTCGAAGCATGCTGATAGCCTTTTTCTTCATAAATTCATTCATCAAGTCACCCATAATGTAACCATCTTACTTCCCGCCACATGTACCGCCGCTCTTTTTATATTCGTATTCTTCTCTCATATAACCAATAATACTGCATCAAAACCTGCGATTAAAAAACGAACCTACACCAGCCAATATAAAAAATATCGCAATTTTTTCAATGCAGAATATCTGATCGCAACTAACCTTTCCACTTTTGCTTCGTTTACCGGTGCAATTATATATGGTTTTATTCTTGAATGAAAAAAGAAAAACTCCAAATTCGATACTCTTCTGCCGGTAAACAACACCATTGTATTCATAAGTTACAAAAAATCGGTAAATCCCCCATGATGTCGGAGATGTCCATACTTTTTTTGCCTCTACAACCTGTAAGGTAATATTTTCAGAGTTATATCTGACCATCTGCCTATAAACCAGAAGAGATACTCCTATAAATATTACTATGATTCTATATATAAGTACCAGAATAGATGCACCCATTGTATCTCCTTATATCTGCTCCTGATAATCAACAAACCGTATATGATCCCCCCTGCACAGATATTTCAGGAGCCGTAGACTTCTATATGCAGGATATAACCATTTGCAGCAGTGTATTCATTATATTTCATGCATGCAGCTATTAATCAACCCAAGACCTTCCAAAAAGTTTTCCCATCATTACTTCAGTAGTCTTTCTGTGTCATTGAAATATATTCCGTATCATCATTTTGTGGTGTGTATAGCAATTGTCCATTTTTCATATTTATAACATGACCAACCGAAACAATATCCACATGATTTCCTTCTAATGTAAAATATCCCTCTCCATAAAACCTCATTTTTACAAAATATTTACCTTCATAGACCTTTATACTCTCTATCTCTTGGATTCCACCCGCTGAAATAGTATTATAGCTGAAATAGTATTATATATATTTTTTATATCACTCCCATTAGGAAATAGAGTTTGTTTCAAAATTGACAAATCAGACTCATGTATTTCCTTATTATTAATTTCTGCTGTTTTTATAATTTTCTGAAACCGCCTTGTCATAGTATCCTGCCAAACCACCATTCCAAATATAATAGATAAGTATCCCCACTATCACTATAAACCCTATAATATATTCCATAATATCTATCCCCATATCCTTATGTCCAATTCATTACTTCGGTCGTCATTCTTAATCCTGTTATATAAGTCCTCCACATACGATTTCCCTTGTTCTTTAAATTTTGTATCTATGGCTTCATACTGTTCAACCTGGAAATTTACATAAAACCCCAATGCAGCAGCATAACCAATCCAAAAGTGGATACACGAGATAAAAACTTTATTCCCCCACCTTCAATTCATTTTTTACGCACTATCTTCCATGATTTTCGGATAATACTTTTCGGTCTTCTATCTCTTCTTTAGTACCTTCCATATTAAAATATCCCACTTCGTTTCCATCTAAGAGGCGCAGACTCTATGTGTTCATTTCATCCGCTCACGCTGACGGCGCTTCCCGGTCTGCCGCTAACAGACATGTTCGAGATTTTGCTTTTTTCTTCGTAACTCTTCCTGTCCTGTTCACTTTCGATAAAAAGATTTCTTTCCCTATATGCTGCAGTGGACAGCCTGACTTTAAGTATTTCCATTTATCTATCTATTGGAAATACCATGATATAATAACTTTTTTCATATACTACCCCTTCAAAATTTACTGTTGTCTCCACAGGAAAAGATAATTGAAGCTCATACGTTCCATTAGGAAATATATATTTTTCTTCCACTTTTTCCCATTAGATTTTTCAACATTGTCCTCTTCCGCTACAAACTCCCATCCATATTTTCTTAACTCTTCCATATAATAATTAATAATTTCCAGCCGCGGTGTAAACACAGAATAATTCTCTGATCCATGGTAATGCCCCGGTAATCTATACCAAAATTTTAATGATTTCTTCAATTCGTTTGACTCTTGGTAAATCATTATTGGAGGTATATTTTCTCTCAATTCTTTTTCTGAATAATATTGACTTGGCCATAGAAATAAATTTAATAGACATGGAAATACAACTATGAATGTAAAAACTATACTAAATTCTCTTCCAAACTTAGTATATCTTAGATTTTGGTATATCCACTGAATATATTTCTGCTGTATAATCCAAGAGATTCCAGCACTTACCCAACAACAGATACTCCATCTCTTTATCCTTTTTTCATCCTGTAAATATTTTTTATAGATATTCATAATATCCTCGATTAATCTTCAATCATTCTCCCATCCTTAATTTTCTTACGCACATCTATCAGACCATCAGTAAGTTTACTTTCCCCTCCGTCAACACTAATAGCTATGTTTTGGATGAACTACTATGTAGTAGTTTAATGGTTTTTTTTGTCTGATAACTTGCTCATCCAATAAGTCAGATTGATAGAAGTTCAATGTTAATTCATATATACCTTTATTAAAAAGATATACATTCTCAATTTTAGAATGATTGGAATAATCGATGTTGTCTCTACATCCATCATATTTCCATCCGTGTTTAATAAAACATTCTTTATAATATTCAACAATTTCTTTTTCTGAGGCATACGCTTTACTTCCCATAGTAAGTATATATAAATTTGAATTTCTATATGAAAAGAATAACTTATCTCCTAATAAACCATCTTCTTTGTATAAAGTAATTGTAGGTATACTATCTCGCATTTCTTTTTCGGGCCGCTTTGACTCAAAGCGATTAAATACAAATAAACCCATGAATACTATTATCATGAATATTTGAAAATAAAAATTCAAATTCTTCCCCATCTTTTTTCTATCAATTATCATCTTCATAAAACTATCTTCCCATCCTATAATTACATACTTCTTATCCCGAAAAGAATAGTATGATTTCCCTGTTTAAAGTCATAGATATATCTGCCTTCCCAGGCTGTGATGGTTTGCAGAATGTTAGCAGTGGCGAGTTTATTCTTTTCTACCGGTGCTTTGCTGTCTATGACGAAACCCTTAAGGGATGAAAACGTCATTCTGCCAGAAGACAAGATATGATTCCCATAAATACAATTACAGACAATCCCATCATTCGAATTTGAAATTTAAACTTTTCATGCGCAAGTTTTTTGTTAAATTCTTCTGTCATCTCATATTTAACAGTATTAATAAGGATCCTTTGTGTTTCCTTGAACAATAAATAATCTCCAATTTGGCCCAAAATGATTACTAACATCCCCAAGAATAACCTTTGTGTCAAATTATCCGCGAAATACACATAAACAAATAATGCTAAAGGTACCATTAATAACATGAAAAGCTTTAACCCCATCACTTTCCAAGTAGTACATGCTGAAAATGTACCTAAACGTACATTCTGAAAAATCCACCTTATTCCTATAAAAACATAGGCTATGCATACAATAATATCCATTATCATAAATTCTCCATCATTAATCTATTTGTTTATGTACATTTGTAATATACTTTTCATCCGGTTGTTTTCTTTCAGGTTCCGTCCAAGGTGGTGCTTTCTGATTTCCCTTTCACGAGTACGGTCGGTACATAGCCCAGTCCTAAGGGGGTGAGTTTGGATACGGCATTGGTGGATGCAGTGATTCCGCTTGCTTTTGCTTTGTATTCGGTTTTGTTGTCCATATTTTCCCATGTCAAAGTACCGGTGGTGAGTTTGTTCTTTTCTGCCAGTGCTTTGCTGTCTATGACGTCGCCTTTGAGGTGGGTGTTGTTTTTGACTTGGTGTCGTATTCTTCTTTCCCTATGTAGATGCCGCTTTGTTCAGTAATACCTTCTATATTGAATTTCATTAATTAATAGAAAATCCAGGAGATTACATACCACAGCACATCTCGGTAATACCCTATTACAAACAATTCAATAAACACATTTAATATTGATAAAAGAATAGTTTGTTTTTGCGCCTGTACAATTTCACTTTCGCTTTTCTTCGTAAATTCAGATGCTAATATGTAAGCAAAATACCGAGCCAGAATGAAAATCGCCTCCCCCATAAAGAGCATCCCTATCAAACTGACTAGTGGACTATGGGACATATCTATACCTGACATGATTTTCAGAATGTTGGTTGCAGTCAATATTATAAATAGAAGGCTAAACACAGTTAGCAATATTCCCATGAATATAAATATGACATACTTATAGAGAGACGGATGTCTCCTATCTTTATGTCGAATAAAATCTTCACCTATGGCACAGCACATAAAAGCAAATATTAAAACAGTAAATACTATTCCCCAAAAAAACGAAAGACTGATAATCTTCATTATGTATTCCTCGATTCAATCTTTTACAATAAAATTCTGTTTAAAGTCCTTTTTAAACTGTTCATCGTCATAATTAGATACTCAGAGTTCACTGCGGATTGGTTGGTTGTGGCTGTGCTTCCTTTGATGGACAATATGGGGCAGTAGTCCTCTTTCGCTTGCTTTATATTCTGCTTTGTTTTCTATATTTTCCCATGTCAAGGTTCCGGTAGTAAGTTTATAAATATTAACATTAATCCTAAAAGTAACCATGCTATTAACCGGACATCATCTTTAACATCATAACAATTTGCAACTTTTGCTCGGTTCCTTCTCAATTCATATAGCACCAAAAGAAACCATAGCCACCCTCCCCATATTGCAGATGTCATTATCAAAAGTTTATTTGAATAATTAATGATCCCAATATCTATCAGTATCGCCGCTCCCATTAATACATCTATACAAAATATAAAAGGAATTCGAATATACACTGGGATATTCTTTACAACCATCTTCATATCTTCTTTTTTAGATTTGTTAAATATAAATATCCATACATTCCATATCATGAGAAAAAGCATGGCAAAATCAATCACTTGATTACTAAAGATATATTTCATTTCTTATCCCCTCCTTCATTCGCAAGGAAAGAATTATACTGATTCTTTATATTTCTCACTTCCCTCAAGCCTATTTTTCTATAAGCACACGATCATAAAGATAGGCTCCCACAAGCATCCCACCTTCCAAGCCGGCAATAGAACTTTCCATCCCACATGACTAAACTGATTATAGTCCCGCTTGCTATTTTATGAACTTCCGGGTCTTTGATCTTTCCCTGTTCTTTTTAGGAAGGCGTTCACTCCTGCCATACTATTCGCTTTCTAAGGTAATACCTTCCAGCTTTTTATCAAGCATATCTAATCCTTTTCTACTATCAATATATTCTTTCATAAATTTTTTATCAGAAGCATAATACGATTCTCTTTTAATATAATTGACTTTTTTCTCACGCCCTTTTCTTTGTAATTCTTTAAAAATATCTATATCTCTTTTGGGTAATCCTATAAAGTCATATCTAATCTCTATCCCCCATAGATAAGATTCATTTAGCTGCGATAAAGAACTTAACACATCACTTCTCAAATCATCCGGGATGTTTCTATAATAAGTTTCATTAACCACTTTAATCGTTTCCCCATAAAAAGGAATTAAGTTTACTTTTGTATATCCTCCTATGCCATACAAAAATATATATGGATATTCATACTTATAAGCGAAACAATCCGACTCTAAGGCCGTCTTTGTCCACAAATCAGTAAATATCCTGTCAACCTTGAACCTATATCTAAATGCCGCATAATAGGTTGCATGTTCCATTTGAAATGTATTCATGTGTAAATACATAACGCATAATCCTATTAATAAACTAAACGCAACCCATATTTTAGTATTTCTCATATCAATCACCTATACCATCCTGTCCCCATTTGCGCCGTACAGGCTCCTGTCGCACGATCTCCTGTCAGGCCTCCCGCGACGGTTACTAAAGCAGTGCTGATGGCCTGTACGGTATCAGTAGTGAGTTTGTTCTTTCCTTTATCCACATAAACGATGTCAACAGTTCCCCCTACATTACATCAGATACTTTCTACAGTACACTATAATATTCATAAGAATAGAAATTTTTATAATAATTTCAAATAAAATTGACTGATTCCAGTAAAAAAAGACAACTCCCACAAGAAAAACAGATATGACAATAATCAAAAGCCCTATGTAATGTTTTATTTTATTGAAACGGGTGTGATTATTTTTTCTTTCGTAATATTCATCAGGATACCAAAATAACTTCATCAGTTTATGCGCAATCGGTTTCTGATCATTGCTTTCAATCTCTCGCCCTAAATGTCTTAAGGCTGTACGAAGTTGTAATGCTCCTATAAATATTATAAAAATACTCATCAGGAAAATCAGAACTAAAAGACCATAGTCTGAAAAATCTATGAATATAAATTCCCCCTCACAGATTTTCTCAGCACAATAAAGAATTGAAAGCATTCCTGTCAGAATAAAAGAACAAGTATTAACTATAGGCAAATTGTCTCGCTTATTATGACTAAACATAAATTATTTCCCTCCCTTTATGTTTTGGGATAGATTGTTACAGAATACCTAAGCGGATCTTGCCCATTACTTTTTTCGTAATTATGCAAATCCCGAGTACTAAAATATATTCCCAATCTATACTTCCCTTTTCGGAAATTAAATGATTCCCCTATCTTTCTATTGTTTGAATGATCGATATTATCTGCTTCTCCTGTAAATTCCCATCCGATTTTTCCCAAATTTTTTCTATAATATTCAAAAATATCAATTTTAGTTCCAAAAGATTGAATAATATATGTAAGAATATAATGTTTATTAGTCCTATAAATAAATTGCAGTAAATCCACTAATTTACTTTCTTCATTATAGACATTGACCCCCTCGACGCTTTCCCTTATCTCCATTTCAGGCTTTCTTGATTCTAAACGATTAACTAAAACACAAATGGATACTAACATAATAAATCCTATCAATGTCAATATCCCATTCTGTAATTTCATTTTCGAAATCATTTCTCTACCTCCTCATCATCTACTGAAGAGGTAGAATCTCCACTAAGCCCAAATTGCGGCAGTCCTTTGTTTAAGATTATCATTCTTCTTTACCTATAAACCCTTAAAAGTATTATAAATAACAGAGTATTATATCTATCACATACGCAAGAATTGGCCAACACCACCATAATATAATGAGCTCAGCTATCAATGTACAAAAAGAAAGATAAAGCGTTTTTCTTGATATCTTAGATTTCAATTCTTTATTTAAGTTCGAATATTCTGGCATTAATACATAACCATAATATCGCATAATAATAAAAAGTGACCAACACGTAAAGATTGCAAAAATAAATGCTATTTCTTTATCATAATAAATATCGATATCCCTTAAAACCAATAAAATATCCGTCCCACCTGTCACTGTAAATAGTAAACTAAAAATTATCAGTAATATTCCTATAAGAATAAAGAATAAATACTTAATGATATTATGAATTCTGTGATATGCAGTATCATAAATAGCTATACTAAACAGTGTAACACTCAGTATAATTGTCGCCGCTATTCCCCAAAAAAATGAAACCCCTATAATTTTCATGTTTTGAACTCCCAATCAATCTTTAACATCAAAATTTTATTCAATCTTTTTTCAAAATCTTGTTTATCATAATTTGAACTATTTAAGTTTTCCCCGTAATAGATATCGTTTCTTTTATTATCATAAATATTTTCCACAGTAAAAGCAGCCATAACACCCATATCTAAAAAGTAATAGCATCTCCACCAAGAGGTCTGTCTTTAATGCGAATGTCCATAGTCTTCTTTCCCTGCGTATAAAGTATCTCTTCTTAATATCCACATTACTATATCTATAAGTTTTATACATATCCGATTATCACATTCATTACATATACCAGAATTGGCCGGTATATCCATATCATAAAAAAACCTACTATTATGGTACAAATATATAATAATATCCATTTTTTTCTCACTTGAGGAATTATATTGATATCCAATTTAGAATATTCGGGAAATAAAATATAACCATAATAATGTATTGCCACCCATAATGACCAAATCGCAAAAACCAGAAATAAAATATCTAATTTTTGACCATAATAAATATTCGTCTGATAAAAATAACTTAAAATATCCGTTCCCGCCACTAAAGTCGATAGTAAAAAGAACATTACACATAATATTCCTATCGGAACTATAAAAAAATATTTAACTCCATTATGTACTCTCTTGTAAATAATATCTTGACAAATCAAACCAAAAAATAGAGCAAATAACATAATAGTGGTTACCATTCCTCCCCAAAATAGAATACTTGTAATTTTCAATTGATATCCCTCCCATTTACTCTATAATGTCAAAGTTTTGTTCCATTCTTTCTTTAAATTCATCCTCATTATAGTTTGACCTATTAAGTTCTTTTAGATAATAAATATAATCACTTTTATTCTCTTCTTCATAAATATATTTTGCCAAAAGACCTCCTGCATAGCCTGTACCTACAACTACTGCAGCCGTTCCACCGGAAAGGAGTATTGGAGCGATTTGATATTGGCTGCTATATCCCACAATAATCGGCACAAGCAGCCTCTGTCCTGCCAGACTTCCCACTATTCCACCAGCAATACTGGCAGATTCTTTGCCACGGTCATCTGTTGTTAAAAATTTTCCTATATCTAACATCTTGCCGGCAGTTCCTGCCCAGCCGGACATCCCCGGCAAATGAGATTCCTTAGATACTTCTCCTATAAAGTCTAATCCATATCCTCCATATTTAGCCCAATTACTTTGGATATGAATTTATCTATCCGGTAACTCTAGCTAAAAGTAGTATGCATAATCCGATAACACCGAGCAGTTTATAGTCAAAATAAATCGCAACACCAGCAATTACACATCCTATAATAAAACAGATATCACTCCCACTAAAGAAATCATACATTTCTTTGATTTTATTTTTCATAGTATTAATACTATTTTTTCTGCTCATAAACTTCCCTTCGTTCTGCTTCTTTAATTTTTTCATTTTCATTGTGCAAGATAACTTCAAAAGAATGATATCCACGCTATATATCCAGTTATATTTTCACTCTATTTAAAAATTTTATTCCGGCAAAACTTCCGGGAATTATACGATCTAACTCAGGATAATTTGTTTTGTATATTTAGATAACCAATTAAGTGCACGAAGAGTTCCATCTTCTGCCACACCTTTGGCAATATCTTTTGATCATCCATCTTTAATATCTGATAGAATCAGTGCGCCTATGGCTCCATGGAGAAGAAGTTTTTCTGTAGATCCTTATGGTCTTTCCATCCGGTGCTGCCGAGGCTGGTATTGATGCCTACAGCGTATATTTATCTACCTTCTTTATTATCCGCTTTGACTCTCAACTTCTCATACGCCTTCCGTTCTTCTGAAGCAAGATCTGACACTGATGAAATTACTTGTATCTCGTCACTGCTATACTTCGCTAAAGACCTATCTATCTCTTGTTTCTCCTCTAATGGCTGAGACGGATTCCTATATACCTTTATCTTAAATGGATTCGCATAAATTGCATAAAAACCGGCACTTCCATAAGAGTAAAACACTTTGTCCCTATAAAGCATGTCTGTTTCACTTTCTGTCTCATACACATTTTTGTCTAAAAGGGTTAATTTTTGTTTTACTTTGTCTTCCGGGCGATAATCATGCAGTTCAAAATGAATGCCTCCTTTCTCCCTTTTAGAGAGAAATATACGTGATTTATTTCCAAAAGTAGATTCCGTATCTATATACCATGTTTGAATATCAAATAAAGACGGAATAACATTCACTGCTATACAAGCCGCATGATAAAAGATAAATATCAAACAAACGAGGAATATTTTCTTTTTCATTATGTTCCTCCTTATTCTAACCCTATTGTTCCATCAAGATTTGCACTCCGGTCAAAAGCCTGTATCACGCCAATTTCTCGATTCCCTCCGCTTCTTTCCGGTGCTGCCGAGGCTGATATTCCTACGGTATTGTTCTTGTTAATGGCTTTGTCTGTTTTCTGGGTTTTCTGTATGTCTCTTGCGTTCATTCCTGCCTGCAGGGCATACAGGGCTTTCAGCCGTCCGTCTCCCACTTCTCCGGCTCTCTTTACGGGAGCGGCTACGGTTCTTATCTGCGCTAATTTTTCCATGTCCTAGGTCTTTTTTATGTCATTGAAATATATTCCGTATCATCATTTTGTGGTGTGTATAGCAATTGTCCATTTTTCATATTTATAACATGACCAACCGAAACAATATCCACATGATTTCCTTCTAATGTAAAATATCCCTCTCCATAAAACTTCATTTTTACAAAATATTTACCTTCATAGACCTTTATATACTCTATCTCTTGGATTCCCCCCGCCGAAATAACGCCATACATTTTCCTTACATCTATCTCATCAGGGAAACTAACGTCACTAAGAACTTTTAAATCAGATTCTATAACCTTTTTTGTATCGACGTCTATTTTCTTTTCAATTTCTTGAATTTCATCAGCGACCCTAAACTTCCAAACTACTATTCCTATACCAAAAAATATTATTGCAATTATTCCTAAAAATCCTTTGATATATTCAGCTAAATTCATCTTTTACCTCTTTATTCTATTCCTTGAGATGGCTCTCAGAACACTACTTTACCAACGATCGGTATTCACTATTCCACTAAGTAAAAAACAAAAAACTGCTATATATCCCAAATATTCTATACCCATAAGCCATGCAATACTCCCTGATATTAAGCCGGCTATTCCTAAAGCCAAACTAGGTCCAAAATATTTTTTCATATAATCCTCCCATAATAGCAGCAAATTAATGATTTATAGCTTATTTTATCTTGTTACAGTTAACCGGCTTTTTGAACTCCGCCTAGTAAAAAAAGGATATTAATAAAAATTAGAATTCCTAAGCATATAAACTTACCATCTGCTTTCATTCTATAATCCCCTCTAATCAGTTATACAATCCTTTATCCGGCCTTCTAACTCTTTCGTAGTCTTAGGACTACTTGCATGCTTATAATCTAACAATGCAACATAAACTATCACAGCACCAGCTAAGGTTCCATATCCGTCATCTACTTTTTTACAAATTTTATACCTTTTAACTTTTGTTTTACTTCATCTGCTAAATAAGGATAATCCCGTATAACTTCGTTCCCTAAATATTCCGGTGATTTTATAGTTATTCTTTCAAGAATTAACTTAGTTGCTGTATCAGAAAGATATTTTTTACATCATTAGAAATATTGTCTTCATAATACAAATAAAATCCGTTTACCCCATCTAAAGCATTCCCCATCCGGGAGATGTAAGTCCCGTGTGTCTGCTCCCTCCTGCCATCTTGGACAGGATTCCTCTAAAGGCGTCGGAAATGTTCTCCACTGTATCGCAGCTCCACTTATATTATTTTTTGTATTTTCTATCACAAAACCTGCTTCTAAAATCCATTTAAAATCAATAATAAGAAGCTCCTACTAAAAGTATAAAAGCCATAAGCCATAATAACGTATAATCAAAAAAATATGCAAAAGTAGCAATAAATATACTAAGCCCAATTAATTTCCATGCCTTTTTCATCCTTTATACCCTCTTAATCATTTACAGAGTCTTCTACCCATTTATTAAATTCATCTCTCAGATTCCTTCCTCTCATTGCAGCCATTTCCTCATCCAATTCATTCCACTTCGTCCCCATCCGGGAGATGTAGGCGCCTGTGTGTCCGCTCCCTCCTGTCAGCTTGGACAGTATTCCTCCGAAGGCGGCGGAGATGTTTTGTACTGCAATAGAATGTTTGTTTATCCAGTCTTTCCCCTATCTGTTATTTGTCCGGGAGTCTAAGGGATCGTTCTTGTCTCCTCTTCCTATTTTCCCGTTGTAGGATATTCCGTGTCCTCCTGTTTTGTATTCGGCTTTGTTGTCTATGTTTTCCCATGTCAAAGTACCGGTGGTGATCCGGTTCTTTTCTTTTTCTGCCTGGCTGTCTATGACGGCTCCTTTGAGGCGGGTGTTGTTTTTGACTTGGATGTCGTATCCTTCTTTTCCTGCGTAGATGCCTGCCTGTTCCGTGACGCTTTCGTAGGTGGAGTCTGTGGTGTCTGTCTTTTTCCCGATGGAGAAGTAGGGATCGGCCATTTTCTTTTTCCCTGTATCCGGACGGGCGGTAATATCTCTCTGCAGATGGATGCCGCTTTCTTTGTCCCGGCTGTGGTAGGTATGGCTGTCCTGCAAGCTTTCTATGGAGAGGTTATTTCCTGTTTTTACTTCTACTTTCTTTCCGCCTGCTTTGCTTCCTTTAATGTCTATATCTTTGCCGCTTTCCATGGCCAGGGTTTCTTTAGCGGTGACGGTGCTTCCTGTATGGGTCATTATTTCTTCTTCCATATTTCCTTTGGATTTTCCTGCGCTGATGCCTACATTTTGGAGTCCGCCTATACTAAAGGAGGCGGTAATTCCTGCGCCTTTGCTCCTGCTGTTCCCTTCTGTTGTCTTCCTGTTTCCATGGCGGTGCTGTCTCTTCTGTCGTTGCTTCTGTCCCATGTGACGCGGTTGTCCTTCTCTGCAACGGCTGTCCCCAGTTCTACCTGTCTTTTGCCGGCAATGGTCATATCTCCCGCTGAGGAAATACGGGCTGCCTGCAGGTGTATATCTTTCCCGGCGGTCATGGTGAGGCTGCCTTCTTTTCCTGTGACGGATGCGGCTCCTCTTTTTGAAATAGCGGTGGTATGTCCCTGTCCGTTTTCTTCCCGATGGGTACCGGTTGTCATGCGGATGTCCTGCCCGGCGTGAAGGGTCATCTTCTTTTCCGCTTCCAATGTCCCTGTATTGTCTATGTCTTTCAGGGCGTCCAAAATGACGGAGGAGGCTTTCACTTTTCCGCCGTCGTTATTGATGTTGTTTCCTGACAGTCACTCAACAGCAGAGTTCCCAATCCACCATCACATTAAATACTTCCTACAACACATCAAAATATACAACATGGCAACTATTCTTATAATAATTTCCAACAAGCTCAGTCGATTTGAAGCAAAAAAAGTAATTACCATAAATAGATAAACAGATATAAAAATAATCAAGAATCCAATATACCTCTTTATTTTATTAAAAAGTGTATGATTATTTTTTCTGTCGTAATATTCATCAGGATACCAAAATGATTTTATTATTTTAAATATAAATAATCCCTTCCGATTCTCCGTTGCGTTTGAACCCATTTTTTTTAATTCTGTATAAATCAAAAATAATCCTGCAAATATTATAAAAATACTTGTCATCAAAAACAGAAACAAAAGACCACAGTCTGAAAAATTTATGAGCAAGAAATCTCCTTCATAAATTCTTTTTATACAATAAAAAACTGAAATTATTCCCACTAAAATGAATATAAAAGAAATACCACCTTTGTTGTTAAACATAAATTATTTCCCTCTTTTCAATCACCGATAGTTTATACTCCCACCTGTTGCACGCCCCTTAGCATATATAATCTGATTCTTCCCTAAAACCTATTTATAATTTAGGAAAAATCGTAACAGAGTATTTTAAAGGTTCTTCTCCATGGCATTCTCTGTAATAGTTTAAATCCTGAATATTAAAACAGAAATTGAGTTCATATTTTCCCTTTTGAAAATAGAATAATTCACCTATCTTTTTATTATTTGAATAATCAATATTATCTGATTTCTTTATAAATTTCCAGCCAGTATCCTCAAGATACTTCTGATAATAGCATATAATCTCACCCTCGCTTCCATAGGACTGGAAAGTATATGTAAGAATAAATTGCCTGTCAGTTTTATAATCAAATATCAGTAAGTCTTTTAGCTGTCTTTCTTCGTTATAAACACTGACTCCTGCAATACTTTCTCTGATTTCCTCCTCCGGTTGTCTTGATTCCAACCGATTAACAATATTTAGTATTAACACAATACCAAATATTGCTAATAACTTCAAAAGTAATCTCTTGGTCTTTAACATAGAAATCATTGTTCTACCTCCCTATCTTTAGACAATAGTTCAGTATGATCTCCACTAATCCCAATTTGTGGCAACCCCACTCCATATTTATATATCCAAATCTTCATAAACATTTCACTTATAGGAGTTGATACCCCACCTCCAATTCCTATGTAGGCACTTCCACCAACACTATTTCCAGATATGATATTATTCCTAGTTTTAAAATCAGAAAGATTATATTTCGAATCTTTTGACACAAACTGTAACCCAGCTATTTCAAAATTAATCAAAGAAGGAGATTTTGCCAAAGCTCCGCCATGAGAGAAATATGACCGATCTGTCTTAAAATCATAAATGTATCCTCCCTCAAAAGGACCTATTCCTCCTTGTATAAGATATGCATCAAATCCGTGTTCTTTGGCAGAAGATACTCTCACAGGTCTAAGTTCATATATTCTCGTTTCTTTTATGTTATTTTGTTTATTTGTTATCATGTTCCTATAATCATTCATCAGTTGATCAACGCTATCCGATGCATATTTATTTTTGAGTGATAATGCTGTCCCTGTTAATGTATAATGGTTCCCCATCTCCAATTGGTTATCGGAAGCAGCTCCGTCAGGGTCCCACTTACTTCCATTCTTGATGATGTTATCCTGTATCTGTTTTGCCTGTTCTTTTGTAATTGGTGTCCCATCCGGATTCTTTAAATCTTTAACTAATAGTTTCTTGAATTCCGGCAGCTCAAATCCTAAATAGTTCCACTTTGTCCCCATCTGTGCCATATAGGCCCCTGTCATGCTTCTTACAACGGCTCCCCAAGGGGGAGGTTTGTAGGGTGTTAGTAGTGGTGAGTTTGTTCTTTTCTGCCGGTGCTTTACTGTTTATAATGGCTCCTTTAAAGCGAGTGTTGCTTTTTTATCTATAATAAAATACTATAACGAAGAAATTATTTTAATTACATGTACAAGAATTGGCCAACACCACCATAGTATCCCTACCCCAATTATAACTGGACACATATAAGAAATTATCCATTTCCCCGTTATATTTTCTATCCAATTATTACTTTTTTATATGGTAGAATAAGAAAAACATATTTATAATATCGAATCATAGTATTCATTAACCAAAAAGAAAAAAATCCTATTAGAATTCCAAACTCTTTATTATAGTAAACTCCTATTTTTTCTGAAATATTTGTTGTGCCAATTATAGTAGACAAAAAAAGCACAATTACCCATAACAATCCAATTATGATTATCAAAATATATTCAATAGGATATTTTATCCTACCATGAAAAACATCATAACAGACAAATGTACAAACAGAAAGAAATGCCAATAACGTTGCTGTTAATCCTATAAAGAAAAATTTATCTATTATATCCATTGCCTTCTCCTATTAATCCTCTACAACAAAATATTGTTTAAGACTTTCTCTAAATTCATCTTTATCATTTTTACTAACATCATTTGATAAATTATAGATATAATCCACATATGCTTTTTTTCTTTGATAAGAATTATATAAAGAATGCCCGAACTGTTCACCTAAATAACCAGTAAATACAATACTTGCGCCTCCTATAAGTTGAGGACCTGGATATGGCAGGACTCCAGCCCCTACATTTAGAATCCCACTAGAAATTAGGAATGCCCCCAATGTAGTTCCTCCCATACTACCAGCCATTCCGCTAAATTCCTTACCACGATCATCCGTTGTTAAAAATTTTCCTACATCTAACATCTTGCCGGCAGTTCCTGCCCAACCGGATATACCAGGCAAATGAGTTTCCTTAGATACTTCTCCAATAAAGTCTAATCCATATCCGCCGTATTTAGCCCAATCGCTTTGGAATGGGGTTTTCCCCTTATTGGTTTCTCTTTGCAGGTCATTTCTCAGCGATTCAAGGTTTTCCTGTACGTTTTTCTTATTGTTCCATTTGGTCGGCAGATTGTATTTCTGTGCCACGCGATTGAATGATTTTTGATCTATCGCTTTATATTCCTGTGCGCTGACTGTTATCTTTGGTAATGTGTATCCTTTTTCTTCATTCCAGACACCATGCAGTGCTTTTTGCGAAGCAGGATGTTCAGCGGCTTCGCTCATGTTGATGTATTCTGTCAACAGTTTGAGAAGTTCGTCAGGGTTTTTCTTTTCTGTGGACAGTTCTTGTTTGAGTTGTTTGTTCAGGTCTTCTTGTGGTTTTTTTGCCAGTCTGTTCCATCTCGTCCCCATCTGTGCCGTATAGGCTCCTCTCACACAGTCTCCTGCCAGACCTCCTGCTAATACATTTCCTCCACTCATGGTTCCTTATTTGTAAATTGTGTTAAAAGCCTTTTTGGTATATCCAGTCTTCTTTAATTAGCTCAAATTCACACGCTTTTTTCCCTTCCCACTGAGTAATCGCAAATGCAAAATCCCCCTTTCTTAAAACTATACATGTGAATTTACCATATTGATTGCTATCAGTATATTTTTTATCAATCTGCCATCCTTGTTCAACCAATTTTTCCCCATATAAATCAAATTCGTTATCCTTTAAATCTCGGTTAAATTTCCTTGTACCAGAAACAC
>ENA-ORVG01000932-ORVG01000932.1-human-gut-metagenome-genome-assembly--contig:-NODE-932-length-37907-cov-35.488323_pt1 | contig 37907 bp, 30 predicted proteins | sample MGYA00242091_ERZ509233 | MGnify/ENA primary metagenome ERZ509233 (study PRJEB26280, sample SAMEA2338840) | human gut metagenome | biome: human gut; feature: human-associated habitat; material: faeces... | reverse complement strand
CCGGAGCGGTGCTTAAGCCGCAAGGCGGGAATTGTGCGGTGTTGCCTTAGGAATTGGAAATCAGGAATGAGGAATTTCGGTGCAGACCGCCAGTTCCGTCTTTCGGGTTTCCGATTCCTAATTTTTGTTTTATGCTTTACAGTGTAGAGGAAAGGGAATCCACTATGAACTTTATCACCAAAGCCCCTGTGATGCTGTGCGGCGGCGATTATAACCCGGATCAATGGCTGGACCGCCCGGATATTCTTGAAGCGGACATCCGCATGATGAAAAAGGCCGGAATGAACAGCGTTACGCTGGGTGTGTTTGCCTGGGCAGCATATGAGCCGCGCGAGGGGGAATATAACTTTACTTGGCTGCGCGAGATCATGGATCGACTGTATGACCAGGGCATTTATACCGAGCTGGCAACGCCCACTGGTGCAAAGCCCAACTGGCTGGCACGCAAATACCCCGAAGTGCTGCGCGTGCAGTCCAACGGTGTGCGGGACCACCAGGGCATGCGCCACAACCACTGCCTGACCAGCCCCATCTACCGCCAGAAGGTAGAGGAGCTGCTGAACCACCTGATCGACGCTGTGGGCGACCACCCCGGCCTGATCTTGTGGCACATTTCCAATGAGCTGGGCGGTGAATGCTACTGCCCGCTGTGCCAAGAGCGCTTCCGCGGCTGGCTGAAAGAAAAGTATCATACCATTGATGCCCTGAACCATGCCTGGTGGACTAGCTTCTGGAGCCACCACTACGACAGCTTTGACGAGGTGGAGCCGCCGTTTGATAACGGGGAGCAGAGCCTGAACGGCCTGAAGCTGGACTGGCGGCGCTTTACCACCTGGAACATGATGGACTATGTACACAGCGAAACGGCGATCCTGCGCAAGCGGACCCCCAATGTGCCCATTACCACGAACCTGATGGAGTACTTCCCCGGATTGGACTACCACAAGCTGCAAAGTGAGCTGGATTTTGTCTGCTGGGACAGTTACCCCCATTGGGGGCGCCCCGACCGCAGCACCACCGTGACGGCGGGCATGACGGCGTTTGATCATGCGCTGATCCGCGGCTGCAAGCCGGACAAGCCGTTCCTGCTGATGGAAAGCACCCCCAGCCTGGTGAACTGGCACGAGTATAATAAACTCAAGCGCCCCGGCGTGAACCGGATGAGCGCTATCCAGACAGTGGCCTGTGGTGCGGACGGCGTGCAATACTTCCAGTGGCGCAAGGGCCGCGGCGGCTCTGAGCAGTTCCACGGCGCGGTTGTGGACCACGATGGCCGCGATGATACCCGCGTGTTCAACGAAGTGACCGCCACCAACAAAGCCCTGGCCGCCCTGACCCCGGTGTGCGGTAGCCTGCCCAAAGCGGACGCGGCTATGATCTTTGACTGGGACAACCGCTGGGCGCTGGATGACGCCTGGGGCATGCAGATCAAGCAGAAGAATCTGCGCGAAACCTGCTGCCAGCTGTACGCCCAGCTGAACCACTGCGGTGTGGAAACCGACGTTGTGGGCGTGGATGCAGACCTGAACCGCTATAAGCTGGTGGTGCTGCCCATGCTGTTTATGACCAAGCCTGGTTTTGCACAAAAGATCCGCGAATATGTGGAAAACGGCGGCACCGTTGTGGCCACCTATCTGCTGGGCTATGTGGATGAAAGCACCCTGTGTTGGCTGGGCGGGTTCCCCGGTGACGGCCTGCGCGAAGTGTTTGGCGTGACCGCAAGCGAACTGGACACCCTGTACCCCGGCGAGGGCAACCGTGCCATCTGGGTCAAGAGCAGCCAGCAGAGCAGCATCAAGGATTACTGCGAACTGTTGCAGCCTGCCGAGGGTACCGAGGTGGTGGCTGTGTATGGACAGGATTTCTATTCCGGCCATGCGGCTGTGACCCACCATGTGTTCGGCAAGGGGCACGCTTATTACATCGGTGCGCGCCTGGATGATGCCGGCAACGCCGCTGTGCTGCGTGCAGCTTTGGCCGATGCCAAGGTGCACCTGCGTGACCTGCCGCAGGGTGTGGAATACCACTGCCGCGAAAGCGAGAACGCGCGCTACCATTTCTACATCAACACCACCCAGGGCGCAGTTAAGGTGCAGGTGGAATCCGGTGCAGACCTGTTGAGCGGCAAAAACGTTTTGGGCAGCATGGAGCTGAAACCCTATGATGCCTGCGCAATTGAGGAAAAAGTGAAATAAGAAAAACGCCATGCTTTCCGAAGAAAGCATGGCGTTTTTTAGTTAGGAGTTAGGAAGTAGGAGTGAGGAGGTAATGTGGAATTAGGAATTGGAGGTGGGGAAAGGGAGCGGCGAGGTTGGTTTGAGCAGATGTTTTGTGGTGCCAGAACGGTCAAGACCGTTCCCTACAGCGCAATTTATTATGCATTGCGGACATAAAATAACCGGTAGGGCGGGGTCACCCGACCCCGCCGGAAACATTGCAACGTTGAGCATTGGAAATTTGCAACGAAGCAATAAACGCTTGTAGGGGGCGGCGTCTCCGACGCCCCGGACGGGCGTAAAATTTACTGAGCACTTGTTGGTAATTACACGGTAGGGCGAGGCCTCCGAAATGCATCTGCGGACACAGAGGCCTCTGGCCGCCGGGGCGGCGGACAATGTAAATATTTAGGCCCTGCTTAAGGAACCACCCTTCAGTCCGCAGCGCGGACAGCTTCCCTCAAGGGAAGCCAAATCGTGTTGTAGGTAGCAGCAAAAGTAAGAATGGTATTCTCCTCATGCTTTCGGAACGGTCAAGACCGTTCCCTACAGTGCATTTTATAATGTGCGGCAATATTTATGGTGCACCCCCACCCGTAGGGGCGCACAATGTGCACCCGCTGCGCTGAAGGGGAACTGCTCCTTTTTAGGCCGTGCGTATCTCTCAAATATACTTATCCAACATATCCTGCAAAGCCTGCTTGGGCAGGAAACCGACGCTGCGGGCGGATTCCTGGCCGTTTTTCAGTACGACCAGGCAGGGAATGCTGGAAATGCCGTATTCGGTGGCAAGCTGGCGGTTTTCGTCCACATCAATGCTGTAAAATGCGGCTTTGCTGCCAACTTCATCGGCAAGCTCATGCAGGACCGGGGCAAGCATCTGGCAGGGACCGCACCAGGTTGCAGAAAAATCCAGAACGGCCACGCCCTGTGCTTTGGCCTGGGAAAGATCATTATTGCTGATTTTGGTAACCATAAAAAGGTTCCCTCCTTTAATTATGACTGTAAAGCAGCGTGTTCCGCTGCTGTTTGCCGGACATGGTTATGGCGTATCTACACCATAGTATGGGCCGGGAGGGGGAAAGACATTCCCTTACTGCTGATTGTACACAGTTTGGGCTGCTTTGTCAACAAGAAAAAGACTGAATCTTAATTTTGACATAAAATTACTATAACAAGTAAGACAAATTAAGACGAAAAGCAGATACAGGATAAAACAAAGCCACCCGCTCTGCGCAGGAATCCTCTGCACAGAACGGGTGGCAACTTTGTTGGAAGGTAATCAGCGGTTGTATTTTGCAGTAGCCTGCAGGCGCTGCATGGCACGGTTCAGGGCAATCTTGCTCTGGTAATACTCGTGCATGCTCTGCTTGTGCTGCAAGCGTTCCTCGGCGCGGATGCGGGCGGCCTCGGCACGGTTCTTATCGATATCCTCCGGGCGCTCGGCGCTGTCGACCAGCAGCATAACGTAAGCGGGGGTCACTTCGGCAATGCCATCGCCCACCAGTACGTTGCGGGTTTCGCCGTTCACGGTGAACTGCATGATGCCCATTTCCAGGGCAACCAGCACCGGGCTGTGTCCGGCCTGTACGCCGTACTGGCCGTCAGCGGTGGGCAGGGTCAGGCTTTCGCACTCGCCCTGGAAAAACTCGCCGCTGCTGGCCGTGATGTTCAGAATGAACTTTTCCATCAGGCCACACCGCCCTTTTCGGCAGCCTTCTTGCGAGCATCGTCCAGCGTGCCCACGTTGAAGAACGCCCATTCGGGCAGATCATCGACCTGACCGTCCACGATGGCGGCAAAGCCCTTGACAGTTTCGGCCAGGGGCACATATTTGCCCGGCAGGCCAGTAAAGTTCTCGGCAACGAAGAACGGCTGGGACAGGAATTTCTGGATTTTGCGGGCGCGGGCAACGGTCAGCTTATCGTTGTCGTCCAGTTCGTCCATGCCAAGGATGGCGATAATGTCCTGCAGTTCCTGGTAGCGCTGCAAGGTAGCCTGTACCTTGCGGGCCACGCGATAATGCTCCTCGCCCACAATGTCTGCTTCCAGGATGCGGCTGGTGGAATCCAGCGGATCCACGGCGGGGTAGATACCCTGTTCCACGATCTTACGGGACAGAACGGTAGTGGCATCCAGGTGGGCAAAGGTGGTGGCCGGGGCGGGGTCGGTCAGGTCGTCGGCAGGCACATAAACGGCCTGAACCGAGGTGATGGACCCATCACGGGTGGAAGTGATACGCTCCTGCAGGGCACCCAGCTCGTTGGCCAGCGTGGGCTGGTAACCAACGGCGGAGGGCATACGGCCCATCAGGGCGGAAACTTCGGAGCCGGCCTGCACAAAACGGAAGATGTTGTCAATAAACAGCAGCACGTCCTTGTGGCTTTCCTCGCGGAAGTATTCTGCCATGGTCAGGCCGGTTTCGGCAACGCGCATACGAGCTCCCGGCGGTTCGTTCATCTGGCCGAAGATCAGGGCGGTCTTGTTCAGAACGCCGGAAGCGTTCATTTCGCCCCAAAGGTCACAGCCCTCACGGCTGCGCTCGCCAACGCCGGTAAAGATGGAGTAGCCGCCGTGCTCGGTGGCTACGTTGTGGATCAGCTCCTGGATCAGCACGGTTTTGCCAACACCGGCGCCGCCAAACAGGCCGATCTTGCCGCCCTTGGCATACGGTGCCAGCAGGTCAATGACCTTGATGCCGGTTTCCAGAATTTCGGTTGCAGGTTTCTGGTCCTCAAAGCCGGGGGCCTTGCGATGGATGGGCCAGGTAGGGACGTCTGCGGCCATGGGGCCTTTGCCGTCAATGGGGCGGCCCAGGGGGTCAAACATGCGGCCCAGGGTGGCTTCGCCCACCGGGGCAGTCAGGCCGTGGCCCAGTGCGTTCACGGTCATCCCCTTGCCAAGACCCTCGCTGGCAGAAAGCATAATGCAGCGAACGGTGGTTTCGTTCACATGCTGCGTTACTTCCATCGTGCGCTCGGTGCCCTCAGCGGTCACTGTCAGCGCTTCCTGCAGGGCAGGCAGCTTGCCCTCGGTGAACTGAACGTCCACCACGGGGCCTGCTACACGAATAATTGTTCCCTGTGTCATACGATAGCCTCTTCCTTAATTTCAGAAGTAGATAAATGTTTGAATATTGTATCCCGATAGGGGATACAGTGCAAAAAGTTTAATAGTCGCTGGTTTGCACAGCAGAAGCACCGCCGATGATCTCGGTGATCTCCTGGGTGATTGCACCCTGGCGGGTGCGGTTATACTCCAGCTGGAGCGCGTGAATCATATCGGTGGCGCTCTTGGTGGCGGAATCCATGGCGGTCATGCGGGCGCTCTGCTCGGCGCAATAGCTCTCGGTCATGGCACCGAAGATCATGCCGTGCATGTAGATGGGGGCCATCTGCTTGAACACCGACCACGCATCGGGGAACAGCTCAACCTCGCCATGGGGATCGCCCAGTGCGGGCGGCAGCGGCGCAAAGTGGGAGCGTTCCAGCGGCAGCAGCTGCAGCATGACCGGTTCAGCGGTCAGGGCGTTCTGGATCTTGGTGTAGATGAGGTAAACCTCATCCACCTCATCCGCCTTGAACGTATCGATCATGTCCGCCGTGATGTCACGCGCACGCTGCAATGTGGGGGCCTGGCCGCTGTACAGAAAATCTTCCACCAGGCGGGGGTCCTTGTGCAGCAGGGCGCGGTAGCCGGTTTGGCCCACCACATAAAAGCGGGCCTTGGGGTCATCGCCGCAGTGCGATTTCAGAAACTTGAGCAGGTTCTGGTTGTACGCACCGGCCATGCCTTTGTCCGCCGTCAGCACCAGATAGGCGCGGCGCGGAGATTCCGGGTTGCGGGTGTGGAAGAACGGGTGAACCGGTTCTTCCGGCAGGTGGGGCAGCACGCGGGTCATCGTCATCTGCATGCGCTCAAAGTAAGGCGAAACCGCCTGGTAATTTTTGCGTGCCTTGCGCAGCTTGGAGGAGGAGATCAGGTACATGGCATTGGTGATCTTCATGGTGTCCTGAATGCTCTCAATACGCTCCTTGAGCAGCTTAGTGGATGGCATGGGCATCGCCTCCCGCAAATGCGTTCCAGGCGTTCAGGATGGTCTGCACCTGTTCGGGGCTGAGCTTACCGGAAGCCTGGATCTCGTCCATCACGCCGGACGGGTCCGTGCGGAACTGACGCACAAATGCGGAGGTTTTCTGGCGCAGCTCGACGGTTTTGATCTCGTCGAGCACGCCGTGGGCGGCGAGGGTCAGCAAAACGACCTGCTCGGCGTCGGATTTGGGCTGGTATAGCGGCTGTTTCAGCAGTTCCATCAAAGCCTTGCCGTGTTCCAGCTGGCGGCGGGTCTCAGCGTCCAGGTCAGAGCTGAACTGCGAGAAGGATTCCATATCCTTGTACTGGGCCAGCTCGATACGCAGGTTGGCGTTGGCCTTTTTCATGGCCTTGGTCTGGGCAGCGCCGCCGACACGGGAAACCGACAAGCCAACGTTGACAGCCGGGCGGTTGCCTGCGTTGAACAGTGCGGTCTCCAGGAAGATCTGGCCATCGGTGATGGAAATAACGTTGGTGGGAATGTAGGCGGAAACATCGCCTGCCTGGGTTTCAACAATGGGCAGTGCGGTGATGGAACCGCCGCCCAGGTCGTCCCGCATACGGCAGGAACGTTCCAGCAGACGGGAATGCAGGTAGAAAACGTCGCCGGGGTAAGCCTCACGGCCGGGGGAGCGGCGCAGCAGCAGGGAAATGGCACGGTATGCCACGGCGTGCTTGGAAAGGTCGTCATAGACGATCAGCACGCTCTTGCCCTGGGCCATAAAATATTCGGCCAGTGCGGTGCCGGCATACGGGGCAATGTACTGCAGGGGGGCGCTGTCGCTGGCGGTGGCGGCCACAATGGTGGTGTAGCCCATAGCGCCATGCTTTTTCAGGTCCTCGGCCACGCGGGCAATGGAGGAAGCCTTCTGCCCGATGGCAACGTAGATGCAGAGCACGCCGGTATCTTTCTGGTTCAGGATGGTATCGGTGGCGATGGAGGTCTTGCCGGTCTGGCGGTCGCCGATGATCAACTCACGCTGGCCACGGCCGATGGGGAACATCGAGTCGATGGACAGAATGCCGGTGTGCAGCGGGGTGTCCACGCTCTGGCGCTCCAGAATGCCGGGGGCCTGCTTCTCGATGGGGTTGTAACCAACGGCTTCGATGGCACCCTTGCCGTCGATGGGCTCGCCCAGCGGGTTGATGACGCGGCCCAGGAAAGCTTCGCCGACGGGGATACCGGCGCGCTTGCCGGTACGGGTCACCAAGGTGCCCACGCCGACGGATTCGGCACCATCAAACAGCATAATGCCCAGGTGGGAAGGCTCAACACTTTCCACCATGCCCTTGGCACCGTTTTCAAAGGTGACAATCTCGCCGTACACGGCGCGGTCCATGCCTTCAACGGTAACAATGCCGTCGGCAGCGGACACAACCGTGCCTCCCTCGGCAGTGTTGGCGGCGGGCTTGTAGTCCTCCACGCGGGTCTTCAGGGTGGCCAGGTCGGGTTTGTCGCCGGTCATCTGGTCCAGGGCATGGCGGCCGGAGTTATCAAACACACGGTCGCCCACCTGCAATACATAGCCGGAAAGCAGGCTTTCATCCACGCTGACATCCAGCAGGACTTCGGTTGCATCGTACAGGGATTTCAGCTCGGCCTTGATCTTATCAAGGTCCTGTTCCCGCGGCTGGCGGGCGCAGTGCAGGTCGGCCTTTACAATGCGGTTGGCGGAGAAAAACTCGCGGCTGAATTCACTTGCCATTGCTGTCCCCCGCTTTCTGCAGCAGGTCATCCAGCAGGCGTGCATCGTCCTGCTGCGTCAGGTTGCGCGCCAGCAGCTTTTCACACATATCGCGGGCCAGGGCGGAAGTTTCAGCATTGGCATCGCGCAGGCGGCGGGCATGCTCTGCTTCGGCAGCGGCTTTGCCTTCGGCCACAATCGCATCTGCCTGGCGCTGGGCGTCCTGCAAAAGCTGTTCTTTCTCTTTTTCAGCCTGCTTTTCGTAGGCTTCGCGGCGCTGGGCAGCTTCGGTATCCACATTCTGCAGTTTATCCTGCGCCTGTGCCAAAACAGCCTGTGCGTCGTTCTTTTTGCCTTCTGCATCGGCGATCGCATCATCGATCTGCTTCTGGCGCTGCTCAATCACGTTCATAACGGGACGGTACAAAAACTTGCGCAGCAGAACAAACAGAACCAGAATGTTGACGACCGTCCACAGAATATTCAAATTCAGTGTCAGCATCGTTTATGCCTCCGTTATCAGCCCAGGAACAGGATGATGAGCAGGGCAACAACGAAGCGAAAATGGCGGTGCCTTCTGCCAGGGCGGCGCCCAGCAGCAGGTTCTTGCTGATCTTGCTTTCAGCTTCCGGCTGGCGGCTGATGGCCTCCGCTGCCTTACCGGTTGCAATGCCAATGCCGATGCCGGCGCCAATGCCGGTCAGTGCTGCGATGCCAGCGCCCAAAGCTACCAAACTTGCCATAATAAATTACTCCTTTTTATAATAATGTAAAAGTGGGAAAGAAAACGCAGGTCATTCCATCGTTTCTTTCATGAACAGGGAGGTCAGGAAGACAAACACATAGGTTTGGATCAGACCGTCAAACAAATCAAAATACAGGCTGAAAATTGCGGGGACAAAAACCGGAACCACCAGTTTGATGAGTTCCATGATGACAAATGCGCCCAGAACGTTGCCGAACAAACGCATGCACAGGCTGGTGGGCCGGATGGCGATTTCCAGAATGTTCATGGGGGTCATCAGGGCAATGGGTTCCGCCAGGCTGTGTACAAATCGCTTGCCGCCCTTTGCATGGATGCCGGAATATTCGATCAGCACAATGCTCATAATAGCCAGAGCTGCGGTAACATTCAGGTCCTTTGTGGGGGGCTTGAGACCAATGATGCCGATCAGGTTGGAGCAGGCAATGTACAGTGCAACCGTGATCAGGTACGGCACATACTGTTTGCCGGCTTCGCCCAGCAGATCTTTGAAGAAGTTATCCATGGTTACCACAGCGGTTTCCAGGATGGCCTGGCGCTTGCTGATATGATTGACCTTGAGATTGCGTGTGAGCAAAATCGAAACGATCACCAAAAACGCCATGATGCCCCAGCTTACCGCGATGGATTCCGGGATGTCGATGCCGCCAAAAATGGGAAGGGTAAACGCCGTATCAACGTTAAGCTCCTCTTTTAAGGCGGCGGTCAGTTCGTTCATTATTCCGCCTCCTCTGGCCAGCGGGGCAGCTTGTGCGCCGGGCTGGCTTTATGTTTTGAATTTATCTGATAAAAAGCGCACCAAGGAGAAAAACAGAAAGGGGGAAACGGCGATGTTCCGTTTCCGCACCCTCCTTGCTGCGTTCTTTATGCCGCCATAATACCACCATTCCCCGCCATTTGTAAGCCCCTTGCCGCACATTCTGCCTTTTGGATATTCCGTGATTCTGGCAGATTAAAAATACTGTGCATGATGCACAATAAAGCACACTGAAAATTGAGCTAATTGCCGAATTTAATGACAAAAAATGCGGAAAAGCTCTTAATTTCAAACAAATCTTGCGGTTCTGTGCGGTTTTGATGGTGAGGGAAAGGTACGGTGTTTGTGCAAAACTGCCAAGGAGCGGAAATTCAGGCGATGCGCTCCGCGCCAAGGGCGGTTTCGGATGCAAAGCGGGTAGCCGCCAGCTTTTCCAGTGTGGCAAGCCGCACGCAGATGGTAAACAGCCGGGCCGCAGGTTCGATCTCCTCGGCGCTGGCAAAGCTGGGGGCAATACGGACGTTGCTGTCCTGCGGGTCGCGGCCATAGGGCCAGGTGGAACCGGCGGGGGTGAATTTGACACCGGCCCGGCGGCAAAGCTCCACCGTGCGGGCCGCGCAGCCCGGCATGGTATCGAAGGAAAGGAAGTAGCCGCCGCGGGGTTCCGTCCAGCTGGCAATGCAGCTGCCGTCCAGTTCCTCGCGGAAAATGGAGATGACCTGCTCGAACTTGGGGCGCAGCAGGCGGGCATGGCGTGCCATATGGGCTTCAATGCCGCTTTCATTGCGGAAAAAACGTGCCTGGCGCAGCTGGTTGAGCTTATCGGGGCCGATGGTGGCAAACTTCCACACTTTGCGCAGATCGATCAGGTTGGCGGAACTTGCCGCCACGCCGCTGATGCCTGCACCAGGGAAGGAAACCTTGCTGGTGGAGCAGAACTCATACACCATATCCGGGTGCCCGGCATTGGCGCAGGCGGACAGGATGTCTGGCAGGACGGCCGGAGCATTGGGGTAAAGGTCATGCACGCAGTAGGCGTTATCCCAGAAAATGCGGAAATCCGGCGCTGCGGGTTGCAGGTGGGCAAAGCGCTCCACCACCATGGGGCTGAACACAATGCCGGTGGGGTTCTGGTACTTGGGTACGCACCAGATGCCTTTGATGGAAGCATCCCGCTGGACCAGGTCTTCGATCATGTCCATATCGGGGCCATCATTGTGCATGGGGATGGGGATTAGCTGGAAGCCGAAATGCTCCGTCATGGCAAAATGGCGGTCATAACCCGGCACGGGGCAAAGGAACTTGCGGTCCTTGACCTGCACCCACGGCTCTGCGCCCAGCAGGCCGTCCAGCATGGCGTGGCTGAGGATATCGAACATCATGGTCAGGCTGCTGTTGCCGCCCACCATGACCTGCTCCGGCCGCACGCCGATCATACCAGCCAGCAGGGCTTTTGCTTCGGGAATGCCGTCCAGCCCGCCGTAATTGCGGCAGTCGGTGCCATCCTCACTGTCCAGCACGCTGCGGGAGTTCAGTTCACCCAGCATGCGCTGCGAAAGTGCCAGCTGCTCCGGCGCAGGCTTTCCGCGGGAAAGATCCAGCTGCAGGCCCTGCTGTTCGTACTCATGGTAGCGCTGGCACAGACGGTGGTATTCCCGCTGCATTTCTTTTTTTGTCATATCCTGATACTGCATGGTGTCATCCTTCCTGGGCAATACCGGCAGGGCCGCTTGCTTACCTGGTGTAGCTGAAAACGAAGAAAATGACGAAGATTTCGCAAATGTGCGATGGATTCGAGGCAAAAAGCCGCAGGAATCTTTTGTGGATTCCAAGGATTTTTAACGCGGAATCCGGCCGCGTTTTAAATTTTCGACGTTTCAGGTACACCCTGGGGGGAGTATGCACGAACCCTGCCGGTATGCCTTGTTTTCTGGAACGGTTTGTATTATACTGTCGGAAAACACATTTGTAAAATATATGTTTCGCATACGAAATATTTGTATTTGATATGGCAAAACGCAGGAAAAGAGGAAAAACTGTGAATGTAAACTATGAATATTACCGCTTATTTTACTATGTCTGCAAATATCACAGTATAACCCGCGCGGCCAATGTGCTGCGCATGAGCCAGCCCAATGTGACCCGCGCCCTGAACCGGCTGGAGGAACAGCTGGGCTGCAAGCTGCTGGTGCGCAGCACCCGCGGCGTGACGATGACGCCGGAGGGCGAGGTGCTGTTTGCCCACGTGGAAATCGCCCAGGAGCAGCTGCAGGCGGGGGAAAGCGAGCTGGCGGGCATTACCGCGCTGGAAAGCGGCGCGCTGACCATTAGCGCCAGCGAGACCGCTTTGAATGTGTTTTTGCTGGATAAGCTGCGGGAATTCCACCGGCGTTACCCCGGCGTGCGGCTGCGCATTGCCAACCATTCCACCCCGCAGGCCATCCGTGCGCTGGGGCGCGGGCTGGTGGATCTTTGTGTGATCACCACCCCGGCCCGGTTGGAATCCACGATGCGCCGTACCCTGCTGATGCCGTTCCAGGAAATTCTGATTGCCGGCAGGGACTTTGAATTTTTGCAGGGCCGCCGCTGGGCGCTGAAAGAACTGCAGCAATACCCTCTGATCTGCCTGGGCAGCGAGACGATGACCTATGCGTTCTATAACCAGTTTTACTTAAGCAACAATCTTGTTTTGCAGCCGGATACTGAGGCCGCTACCACCGACCAGGTGGTGCCGCTGGTCAAAAGCGGGCTGGGGCTGGGGTATGTGCCGCAGAATTTTGCCAAGGATGCCCTGGCCGCGGGGGATGTGTTTACCATCCAGTTGAAAGAGGAAATCCCCACCCGTCATGTTGTGCTGGTGCAGGATGGCGGCCGTGTTCCCAACGCAGCTGCGCGCGAATTTGCCCGGATGCTGAACAGCAGCGTTACGCAGCAGAATGCACCATAAGCGGACAAAATTGTGCACCGACACCAGAAAATTAAAAATGTCTGCGCCTGTTTTTGTGAAAGGTGATTGACAACTGCCATGCGGAACCGTATGATAAAAGTGGAACTTTGCCCGGTGCAACGAGAACCATACAGTGCGCCGGATTCCGCGCAGAGGAACAGAAAATAATAGGAGGGATTGTTTTGAAACAATGGCTGAAAGACGCAGTTTTTTACGAAATTTACCCCCAAAGCTTTTATGATACCAACGGGGATGGCATCGGCGATCTGGAGGGGATTATCGAAAAGCTGGATTACATCAAAGAGCTGGGGTGCAACGCCCTTTGGATCAACCCCTGCTTTGATTCCCCGTTCAAGGACGCCGGGTATGATGTGCGCGATTATAAGCTGATTGCCCCCCGCTATGGCACCAACGCGGATGCCAAAGCGCTGTTTGAAGCAGCTCATGCCAAGGGCATCCATGTGCTGCTGGACCTGGTGCCCGGCCATACCAGCGAGGAGCACGCATGGTTTAAGGAGAGCAGCAAGCCGGAAAAGAATGAGTATTCCGACCGCTATATCTGGACGGACTCCTGCTTTAGCGCCGGTGACGGTATGCCGTTCATTGGCGGCGAGACCGACCGCAACGGTACTTATATTTTGAACTTCTTCAAGTGCCAGCCTGCTTTGAACTATGGTTACGGCAAGTGCCGCGAAAAGTGGCAAATGCTCACCGACGCCCCCGGCCCGCGCGCAACGGTGGAAGCCGTGAAGGATGTGATGCGCTTTTGGCTGGATATGGGCTGCGATGGTTTCCGTGTGGATATGGCATCCAGCCTGGTCAAGAATGATACTCACCACAAAAAGTATACCTGTGCCATCTGGCGCGATATTGCCGCTATGCTGGACAAGGAATACCCCGAAGCCGCTCTGTTGAGCGAATGGAACCAGCCGCGCCAGTCCCTGAAAAACGGCTTTGATATGGACTTTATGCTGGAATGGCAGGGCAATGGCTACAGCTGGCTGATGCGCAATTATGATGGCGCAATAGATTCTGACCCGCATAACATCGGCAAGGCGTATTTCTGTGCGGATTCCGGCACGGGTATTGACAAGTTCCTGGATGACTGGCTGCCCAGCTACAAGGCGACCCGCAAGGACGGCCTGTACTGCTTGATTACCTGCAACCATGATACCATCCGCCCCTCCGCCGGTTTGACCCCGGATGAGCTGAAAATTGCTTACGCCATGCTGTTTACCCTGCCCGGCGCACCGTTTGTGTATTATGGCGATGAGATCGGCATGCGCTATCTGCCGCTGCCCACCAAGGAGGGCGGCTATTTCCGCACCGGTTCCCGCACCCCCATGCAGTGGGATAACAGCGCCAACAAGGGATTTTCTACCGCCGCAGCCGACAAGCTGTACCTGCCGGTGGACGATACTGCGGACGCCCCCACCGTGGCTGCCCAGCAGGCAGACCCTGACAGCCTGTGGCATACCGTGCAGGGGGTGCTGAACTTCCGCCACAGCCACCGGGATCTGGATTCCGATGCGCCGTTCCATGTGCGGTTTGCCCCCAAGGCAAAGGGCAGCTACCGCCCGTTTGCCTGGGAGCGCGGCAAGCTGATCTGCGCGGTGAACCCCGCCCGCGAGGAAGCAGAACTGCCCCTGAAGCTGGAAGACGGTACCCGCGTGCTGCATGTGATCGGCAAAGCCGAAGTGAAGGGCGATGAGCTGGTGCTGGGTGCACAGAGCTTTGCAATTTTGGGGTAAGCAGAATAGACTGCAAACGCAAATGTTAACGCAAATGTTAAATAGAATCATATAAAGCAGCGCCCCGGCGGGACAAGATATCCCGCCGGGGCAGTGCTTTTTATGGAAGAATGATTATACGCTTCAGATCACATTGTATTCTTTCAGCAGTTTTTCAATCTCGGTGCCCTCCAGCTTCTTCAAAGCTTCTTTCAGGGCCAGTTTCTGCACAACGTTCATCTCCATATCGGTGACCTTTTTGCCGTCGCGCAGTTTTACGGTGGCATCCAGCAGATCGCGGATATCATATACGCTGCCCCAGACCTCCGGTACGCCGCGGTCAACGTTCAACAGGGTGTAAACCGCTTCCATGCCGGTGCGGATGGAATACTCGGTGGTAAAGATGGTGTCGCGCTTGGTCTCGGCAAACTGGCCGATGAAAGCGAAATTCACAGCGCCTTCGGGCACAACATCCGGGCGGTCGCCGGCAGCGCGCGGCATAAAGAAAGCGTCGATATACGGCATCATGCAGGGCACGGTGTTGGCACTGTTGGCAGCCAGATCCTCGATCTGGTCAACTGGTACACCAATGTGGTACAGCCATTCCTGGCAGATCTCCTCGCCGGTGCATTCGCGCATGGGCTTCTTGACGTAATCGCCGGGCTTATCACTGAACAGACTGTACACCCAAACGCAGAGCTGGTCCTTGGGCTGGTCGCGGAACTGCTGCTGGCGGTTCAGGGTCCAGCTGAGAAGCCAGCTGGAATCCTTGACGGAGACAATGCCGCCGGTGACGACCTTGCCGGTGAAGGGATCGCGCTTGCAGATCTTTTTGATATAGGGCACAATGCGCTGGTCCAGCGTGGTGATGGTGGCGCTCATCCAGTTGCTCAGCTCCGGGTCATAGCAGAACTTGTCCGGGTGGCCGAAGCTGGGGTCCTGGGCGGCGATCTTGCGCCACAGATCCCAGCCGCCGCCTTCCTTCAGATCAAACTTGAGGGGGGCAACGGTGGTCTGGCTGCCAATGGTGGAGTTTTCGACACAGCCGCCGTTGGTGATGAACACCAGGTCGTTCTCGGTCAGGTCAATGCACTCTTCGTGGCCGTCGCGCAGAGTATCAATGCGGGTGGCCTGCTTTTTGCCGTTGGCGCAGTCAAAGGCAACGTTGGTCACCTTGACGCCGTAATGGAACTGCACGCCATAGCTTTCCAGGTACTTGACCATGGGCAGGATCATGGATTCATACTGGTTGTAGCGGGTAAAGCGCAGGGCGGTGAAATCCGGCAGGCCGCCGATGTGGTGGATGTAGCGCTGAAGGTAGCGCTTCATCTCCAGGGCGCTGTGCCAGTTCTCAAAGGCGAACATGGTGCGCCAGTACAGCCAGAAGTTGGTGTTCAGGACTTCGTCATCAAAGAAGTCGGTGATCTTTTTATCGTACAACTGCTCGTCCGGGGTTATGAACAGCTTCAAAATCTCCATGGCACCCTTGTCAGACAGGCCGAACTTGCCATCGGTGTGGGCATCCTCGCCGCAGTTGACGGTGGCGCGGCACAGGCTGTAGTTGGGATCGTGCTTGTTCAGCCAGTAATACTCGTCCAGCACGGTGACGTTCTCATCCTCAATGGAGGGGATGGAGCGGAACAAATCCCACATGCACTCGAAGTGGTTGTCCATCTCACGGCCGCCGCGCATAACGTAACCGATGTCCTGGTACTTGTAGCCATCGCAGGCACCACCGGGGATGGGGTCCTTTTCCAGCACATGGATGTGCTCGCCCTTCATCTGGCCGTCACGCACCATAAAGCATGCGGCGGACAGCGCGGCCAGGCCGCTGCCGATAAGGTAGGCACTCTTGTGGTCAACGCCCTCCGGTTTTTCGGGACGGGCAAAAGCTTCATAGTTACCGCTGGAATAATACATAAAAAGCCTCCTTGCGTTGGTTTGTTTATCTGGGGTGTTCCTTTTGGAATATCTATAGTATAACCAGCGGAGGCGGGGCTCACAATCAGCAAAACAGCCGCCGTGATTAAATTTTTATCACGGCGGCTGTTTTGTATAAAATTTGAAGTTTTTGTTACAGGGGCGGGAAAACAGCGGAAGATGGTGGGGGCCATGGCGGCCTACATTAGTTTTTCGCAGATCATGCATTTCATGGTTTGGCCCTTAACGCAAGATGTACATCAGCTTTTATCAATACGGCATTTTTCCAACGCCTTGGTCACATCACCGTGAATCAGGGTGGAAAGCTGTTCCACCAGCTGGGCGGGGTCCTGACGCATATCGTTTTTGATCCAGTCCAGTGTCAGCCCCACAAAGGCGAACTTATAAAAGTTGGCGATAAACTCTTTATCCTCCGGGCGAACCGTCATACCGGCGGCGCGCTCCTCCACAACGCCCATCATCAGGTCATAGGTCAGGCGGTAGAGATAATTTTCCAGCTGTTCGCGGCTGATGGAACGGTAGACGCTGGTAAAAAACGCTTTGTCCTTCCGCAGGGCTTCCAGAATCTGCAAAAAGCCCTGCTGCCAGGTATCATAGGTTTTCTGCCCGGCCAGCGCGCGGGCAGCGTCCTCCTCGCAGCACCATTCCACAAGGTCGTAAATATCCTTAAAGTGGTAATAAAAGGTCATGCGGTTGACCCCGCAGTGGTCGGTCAAGTCGCTGACCGTGATTTTGTCCAGCGGTTTGTGGCGCAGCAGTTCCTTGAGCGAAGCTTCCAGTGCGCGCTTTGTCATCTGCGACATGGGTAGTCCCCTTTCCATGGGCGATATTGCTTGAACATCATAATATTTATTCTACCACAAGGATGTGAACTTTTCTTGGCAGGAATTTTATGCAAGTTCAAACATGCCGTTGTACAGCTGGTAGTATTCGCCCTTTTGGGCCAGCAGTTCATCATGGCTGCCGCGCTCCACAATGCCGCCGTGTTCCAGCACAATAATGGCGTTGGAATTGCGTACGGTGGAAAGCCGGTGGGCGATAACAAAGACGGTACGGCCCTCCATCAGGCGGTCCATACCTTTTTCAATCAGAGCTTCGGTGCGGGTATCGATGCTGGAGGTCGCTTCATCCAAAATCAGCACCGGCGGGTCGGCCACAGCAGCGCGGGCAATGGCCAGCAGCTGGCGCTGGCCCTGGCTCAGGTTGGCACCATCGCCCGATACCATGGTGTTGTACCCCTGGGGCAGGCGCTCGATAAAGGAGTGCGCGTTGGCAATTTTTGCGGCGGCGATGATCTCTTCGTCGGTTGCATCCAGTTTGCCAAAGCGGATGTTATCCGCCACTGTGCCGGTGAACAGATGGGTGTCCTGCAGCACCACGCCAAGGCTGCGGCGCAGATCACTTTTGCGGATCTTGCGCACATCAATGCCGTCATAGGTGATGGTGCCGGAGGTGATATCATAAAAGCGGTTGATGAGGTTGGTAATCGTGGTTTTGCCCGCGCCGGTGGAACCGACAAAGGCGATCTTCTGCCCCGGTTTGGCGTACAGCGTAACATCATGCAGGGTGGTCTGGCCCGGAATGTAACCAAAGCTGACATCCCGGAACCGTACATCCCCGCGCAGGGGAACGAGAGGGGCGGCGGGGTCGGCACTGTCGCGCCAGGCCCACAGGCCGGTGCGGCGGCCGCCGGCGCTGGGCACAAGGGTGCCGTCCGCAGACTTTTCCACACGAACGATCTCGACGGTACCCTCATCGGTTTCCGGCTGTTCGTCAAGCACATTGAAAATGCGCTCGGCACCGGCAAGGGCGGCCAGCAGAAAGTTGCCCTGCTGGGTGAATTGGTTGATGGGCAAAGCAGACTGGCGCACAAACACCAGATAGCTGGCCAGGCTGCCCAGGCTGGACTGGCCGTTCATAACCATCAGCCCGCCCAGCACGGCAATGACCGCATAGTTGATGTAGGAGATGGAAACAACGGCGGGGATCATGGTGGCGGAATACCCCTGGGCGCTGGTTCCGGCGCTTTGCAGGCGGGCGTTCAATGCCTGAAAACCTTCCAGGTTGGTCTGCTCATGGTTGAACACCTTGACCACCTTTTGCCCGGCGGCCATCTCCTCCACATAGCCTTCCAGATCGCCAAGAGCCTGCTGCTGGCGGGCGTAGAAGAAACGGCTGCGGTTGGTGCTGAACCGGATGTACCAGAACATGACGGCGTACCCCACCACGACCAGCAGCGAAAGCCGCCAGTTGAGCACAAACAGCAGAACCAGCGTGCCCACCACCTGGATAAAGCTCTGGATCAGCAGAGCAAAGCTGTTGTTCAGCGCGTCCGAGATGGTGTCCACATCGTTGGTGAACAGGCTCATCAGTTCGCCGTTGCGGCGGGAGTCAAAAAAGGAGAGGGGCAGCGTTTGCAGGTGGGCAAACAGGTCCCGGCGGATATCATGCAAGACCTTCTGCGCGGCGCGCACCATGGTCTGGGTGTAGCCCAGGGTAGAAAGCGCGCCCACCGCGTAGATGGCGGCGGTCAGGGCAACACCGCGGACAAGGCCGGGAATGCTGCCGGTTTCCAGAATACCGTTGACCACCGGCTTGATCATGTAGGTACCCAGCAGGTTGGCGAGTGCGCTGACAGCGGTAAGCACCCCAACCAGCCCCAGCATGAACTTGTGGCGGCCCAGGTAGTTCAAAAATACCCGGATGGTGTTGCCAAAATGCTGCGGCTTTTTACCGCTGAATGCCTTTGCCATCCGCGTCATCTCCTTTCATCTGGGATGCATAAATTTCCTGGTAGATGGTGTCATTCGCCAGCAGCTCCTTGTGGGTGCCCACGGCGTGAACTTTGCCGTCATCCAGAATCACGATCATGTCGGCATCCATCACCGAGGTGATGCGCTGGGCAATGATGAGCTTGGTTACATCGGTCAGGGCGGCCAGCGCATGGCGGATCTTGCCCTCGGTGGCGGTATCCACGGCGCTGGTGGAATCGTCAAAAATCAGCACTTTGGGGTGCTTGAGCAGGGTGCGGGCAATGCAGAGCCGCTGCTTCTGCCCGCCGGAAACATTCACGCCGCCCTGGCCCATGTCGGTATCCAGGCCGTCCGGCATCCGCTCCAAAAATTCATCAGCGCAGGCGGCGCGGCAGGCGGCCCACAGGGTTTCGTCATCGGCGTTGGGATCACCCCAGCGCAGGTTGTCACGGATGGTGCCGGAGAACAGCAGGTTCTTCTGCAGCACAATGCCCACAGCATCCCGCAGGGCAGCAAGGGAATACCGGCGCACATCCTGCCCGCCGACCTTGACGGTGCCGGAGGTGGCATCGTACAGGCGGGGGATCAGCTGTACCAGCGTTGTTTTTGCCGCGCCGGTGCCGCCGATAATGCCCACCGTTGCCCCGGCGGGAATGTGCAGCGTAACGTGGGAAAGGGCATCCCTGGCCGCAGCGGCGCTGTATTTGAAGCTGACGTCCGCAAAATCAATGCTGCCGTCGGCAACGGCGGCAACGGGGTCAGCCGGGGTGGCCAGCGCGGGCTGTTCCTCCAGCACGGCACGGATGCGCCGGGCGCTGGTCAGGGAGCGGGTAAGCTGCAAAAACACGCCGGAGAACATCATGACCGAGTTGAGCACCTGCAGAACATAGCTCAAAAAGGCGGTCAGCTCGCCGACCGTCATCCGATCGGTCAGAATAAAATTGCCGCCGTACCACATGATGCAGACAATGGCCGTGTACATAACGGCCTGGAACGCGGGCAGGTTGAGCACGGCATACCGGAAGGTGTTGGTGCTGGCGGCGGCCAGCTCGTCATTGACGGTTTCAAACTGCTCATTCTCGTAATCGCCGCGCACAAACGCTTTGATGGCGCGGATGGCGGTTAAGGCTTCCTGTACGCGGCCGTTCAGATGGTCCACAGCAGTCTGCTGGCGGTCATACAGCGGGCCGACCTTGGTTACGATCCAGGCCAGAATAGCGGCCAGGATGGGCGTTGTAATAAGGAAAACGATGGTCAGCTTGGCATTGAGCAAGAACGCCATGCCCAGCCCCATGAACAGCATGACCGGGCTGCGCACCAAAGGCCGCAGGCCGGTGGCCACGGCGTTGAGCATGACCGTGACATCGGTGGTCATGCGGGTAACGAGGGACGGGGTGGAAAAATGGTCCAGGTTGGCAAAATCGAACTGCTGCAGCTTGCGGTACTCAGCTTCGCGCAGAGCAGCGGCAAAGCCGTTGGCGGCGCGGGCGGCGAACCTGGCGTACAGCAGGCCGGTGATCAGGGCCAGCACAGCGCAGATGATCATCTTGCTGCCCTGCAGCATAATGACCTGCATATCATGGCTGGGCACGCCCTGGTCCACCAGGTCAGACATCAGCATCGGAATGACCATTTCAAAAATACATTCCACAAAAACCAGCCCGACGGCAAGGAATAAATCCCGCCGGTAGGGCTTTAAGTAAGAAAAAACGTGTTTGAGATCCTGCATGTGATTCCAGCTTTCTTGAACGGGCAGCGGCCCGGATGATGAAATACTAGCCTTATAATTATAATCTGCGGTGCGGGGCAGGTCAATCAAGGGCAGGCGACAGGTTGGATACAGCGTATACTTGCGCAGAAACGCAAAACAGGGTATACTAATAGAATACAGGGCAAGGCTGCGCAAAGCCCCCTGAAAGCTGAATTTACATTTCCGCCCATGCTGCGGCAGACCGGCGGCGCATGATGATAGAAAAGGAAAGTTGAGGCTGCATTTTTTATGAAAAAGGCATTGATCACCGGTGTTACCGGCCAGGATGGCTCTTACCTTTCAGAGTTTTTGATCGAGAAGGGCTATGATGTACATGGCATCATCCGTCGTTCTTCCGTTGACTACCGTGAACGCATTGCCCATCTGGAGGGCAACCCGCATTTCCACCTGCATTACGGCGATATGGGCGATTCGATGAGCCTGGTTGCTGTGATCGGCTCGGTGCGCCCGGACGAAATTTATAACCTGGCGGCCCAGAGCCATGTGCAGGTCAGCTTTGATGTTCCGGAGTTCACGGCCGATGTGGACGCTACCGGCGTGCTGCGCGTGCTGGAAGCCGTGCGCCTGTGCGGGCTGGCGGATACCTGCCGGGTGTACCAGGCTTCGACCTCGGAGCTGTACGGCAAGGTGGAGGAAGTGCCCCAGAACGAAAAAACGCCGTTCCATCCGTACAGCCCCTATGCGGTGGCCAAACAGTACGGTTTCTGGATCACTAAGGAGTACCGTGAAGCATATAACATGTTCTGCTGCTCCGGCATTCTGTTCAACCATGAATCCGAGCGCCGCGGCGAAACTTTTGTGACCCGCAAGATCACGCTGGCCGCCGCCCGCATCAAGCAGGGCAAGCAGGACAAGCTCTACCTGGGCAACCTGTCCAGCCTGCGCGACTGGGGCTATGCCAAGGACTATGTGGAGTGCATGTGGCTGATTTTGCAGAACGATAAGCCGGATGATTTTGTCATCGCCACCGGCGTGCAGCATTCCGTGCGGGAATTCTGCCAGCTGGCGTTCCACTATGTCGGTATTGAGCTGGAATTTGTTGGCGAGGGCATGAACGAAAAGGGCGTTGATAAGGCGACCGGCAAGGTGCTGATTGAGGTAAGCCCGGATTTCTACCGCCCCACCGATGTGGTCAACCTGTGGGGTGACCCCACCAAGGCACGCCAGGAACTGGGTTGGAACCCCACCAAGACCAGCTTTGAGGAACTGGTCAAGATCATGGTGGAGCATGACATGGAAAAAGTAGCTGTAGAGCGCGCAGAGGAAAACATCCGCTGCAACCTGGAAGAATACCTGGAAAAAGGCGTTGTAAAATAAGAAAGAAGGCCATTTGTTATGATGGAAAAGAACGCTAAGATCTATGTGGCAGGCCACCGCGGTATGGTAGGTTCCGCCATTGTACGGGAACTGGAACGCCAGGGATATACCAATATCATTACCCGGACCCATAAAGAGCTGGACCTGTGCCGCCAGGATGCCGTGGAAGAATTTTTTGCCGCCGAAAAGCCGGAATATGTCTTTTTGGCCGCAGCCAAGGTGGGCGGCATTGTTGCCAACCAGAACGCTTTGGCCGACTTTATGTATGACAACATGACGCTGGAAATGAACGTGATTCATTCCGCATGGAAAAACGGCTGCAAAAAGCTGGAATTTTTGGGCTCCTCCTGCATTTACCCGCGCATGGCACCGCAGCCCATGAAGGAAAACTGCCTGCTGACCAGCGAGCTGGAAAAAACCAACGAAGCTTATGCTCTGGCTAAAATCAGCGGCCTGAAATACTGCGAGTTCCTGAACCGCCAGTATGGCACCGACTACATCAGCGTGATGCCCACCAACCTGTACGGCCCCAACGATAACTACCATCCCACCCACAGCCATGTGGTGCCCGCGCTGATCCGCCGCTTCCATGAAGCAAAGGTCAACGGGGTGACCAGCGTGACCTGCTGGGGCGATGGCAGCCCGCTGCGCGAGTTTTTGTATGTGGACGATCTGGCAAACCTCTGCGTATTTTTGATGAACAACTACTCCGGCAACGAAACGGTGAACGCAGGCACCGGCAAGGAGCTGACCATCAAGGAACTGACCGAGCTGGTAGCCAAGGTTGTGGGCTATACCGGTGAGATTAAGTGGGATCCCACCAAACCCAACGGAACACCGCGCAAGCTGCTGGATGTTTCCAAGGCAACGGGCCTGGGCTGGACCTACAAGACCGAGCTGGAGGACGGCCTGCGCCTTGCCTATGAGGACTTTTTGAATAACCCCATGCGTGCTGAGCGCTGAGAAAGGCGAAACCATTATGAATATTGTGCTGCTTTCCGGCGGGTCCGGCAAGCGCCTGTGGCCGCTATCCAACGATATCCGTTCCAAGCAGTTCATTAAAATTTTCAAGTGCCCGGACGGAAGCTATGAATCCATGGTGCAGCGGGTGTACCGCCAGATCAAACAGGTAGACAAAGGGGCGACTGTGACCATTGCCACCAGCAAGACCCAGGTTTCCGCCATCCACAACCAGCTGGGGGAGGAAGTGGGCATTTCGGTGGAACCGTGCCGCCGCGATACCTTCCCCGCCATTGCGCTGGCAACGGCTTATCTGGCCGATGTGCAGGGCGTGGACCCGGAGGAACCGGTGGTGGTCTGCCCGGTGGACCCCTATGTGGAGGATGACTACTTTGAGGCACTGAAAGCCTTGAGTGAGCAGGCTGCCAAAAGCGAAGCCAACCTGGTGCTGATGGGCATTGAGCCGACCTACCCCAGCGAAAAGTACGGCTATATTATCCCCAAAAACAGCAGTGCCGTGAGCGATGTTGCAACCTTTAAGGAAAAGCCGGACGCCGAAACGGCAAAGGCTTACATCGCCCAGGGGGCGCTGTGGAACGGCGGCGTGTTTGCCTACAAGCTGCGCTATGTGCTGGATAAGGCCCATGAGCTGATCGACTTTACCGATTATAAGGACCTGTTTGATAAATATGCCGAGCTGAACAAAATCAGCTTTGACTATGCTGTGGTGGAAAAGGAACCCAAGATCCAGGTTATGCGGTTTGCAGGCCAGTGGAAGGACCTTGGCACCTGGAACACCCTGACCGAGGCGATGGGCGAGCCCAGCGTGGGCAAGGCCATGATGAACAATACCTGCACCAACGTGCATGTGGTGAACGAGCTGAACGTGCCGGTGCTGGCCATGGGCTTGCATGATGTGGTGATCTCTGCCAGCCCGGAGGGAATTCTGGTATCGGATAAAGAGCAGTCCAGCTACATCAAGCCCTATGTGGATAAGATCGACCAGCAGATCATGTTTGCCGAAAAATCCTGGGGCAGCTTCCGCGTACTGGATGTGGAGGACGAAAGCCTGACCATCAAGGTGACGCTGAACCCCGGCCACAGCATGAATTACCACAGCCACATGAACCGCGATGAGGTGTGGGTGGTGATTTCCGGCACAGGCCGCACCGTGGTGGACGGCGTGGAGCGCCCCGTGCATGTGGGCGATGTGGTGCAGATGCAGGCTGGCTGCCGCCATACCGTTCTGGCGGACAGCGAACTGCAGCTGATTGAAGTACAGCTGGGCAAAGAAATTAGCGTGCATGACAAACAGAAGTTCCCGCTGGAACAGGAAACAACAAGATAACACGAAGATACAGCAGAGCACCGTGAGCTGATGCCGATAAGGCAGCTTACGGTGCTTTTATGATGCTTCCTGTACTGCCAAAGAGACAAAATATCCGGCGGAGACGGCTTGTGAGATATTTCATATCATATACGGCATACGGCAAAATCTGAGTAAAGGCAATACCGCACAATTCCCGCCTGACGGCTTAAGCACCGCTCCGGCGGCTGCGGCACGGCATCTGCGTTGCCAAAATGCTCGATAATGTCGGGTTGCGGTACCCGCATCGTGCTTCGGGGGCAAAAGCCCCTCGCACTCTGCGACCGCTGCCCCTGCTTCGGTTCGCTGTTTCCGCCACTGACGGCGCTCACCTTTGCAGCATCTAGTATTATCTGCGCTTTTGGCTTAGTATCTGCCGCACCTCGCTCACCGTATCGGCACTTAGAATTATGCGGTATTGCCCTGAGTAAAATCAAAACAAACAGGCCCGAACCTGCCTGCACCATTGCGGTGCCGGGGTTCGGGCCTGTTTGCTTGCTTGTAACTACACATTCCATGCGGCAGAGCAGCCAGGGAACGCTACATGCCGCAAAAAGCTGAATTAGTGGATGAAGAGGCTCAGGATGCAGATGATGACGGAACCGAAAACGGGAACCAGGATGGAACCGATGGTCCAGGTCTTCAAGCTGGTCTTGATATCCATGCCGCTGAAGCTGGTAACCACGTGGAAGTAGCTATCGTTCAGGAAGGACGGGCACATGGCGGTCAGGCAGACTGCCAGGCCAGCCAGGTAGGGGTTGATGCCCAGGGTAACCAGCATGGGGGCGATGATGGCAGAACCGGTGATCATAGCGGTGGTGCCGGAACCCTGCGGGAAGCGCATGATGGTGCCGATGAGCAGGGGAACCAGGATGCCGGGGATGCCGATTGCCACGATGCCGTTGGCCATCATGCCGGCAGCGCCGGTAGCCTTAACGACTGCGCCCAGGGCGCCGCCGCCGGCGGTGATCATAACGATGGGGCCTGCATCGCGCAGAGCGTCGTTCATCATGCCAACAACAGTCTTGTTATCCAGGTCCTTGGCCAGCAGGAATGCGCCCAGGCACAGGGAGATGAACAGAGCGATAACGGGGTTGCCGAGGAAGGTGATGATTTCGCCAACGATGGTGGCCTTGAAAGCGGTCTGGCTGACGAGGGTGTTAGCAAGGATCAGGAAGACGGGGAGCAGCAGGATGGTGAAGGACAGGCCGGCGCTGGGCAGCTTTTCGGTGCTGAGCAGCTCGGTGAAGTCTTCGTTTTCCAGCTCTTTGCCGGCCTTGATCTTGGCGTCGATCTTATCCAGAACCTTCAGCTGAGCTTCGGTGTACTTGCTGCGGTCGATCTCGTAAGGAACGACGAACTGCGGGTACTTGTTGCCGAACCAGCGGAACAGGAACACGGAGAAGATGAACAGGGGGATGGAGAACAGCAGACCGGCGATGATAAACATGCCAAGGTCAATGTTGATGCCTTCGTTCTGGAAGGTGCTGACAACAGCCAGAGGGCCGGGGGTGGGGGGAACCATGAAGTGGGTGATATACAGGCCCATGCCCAGGATGCCACCCAGACCGACCATGGATTTCTTGGTCAGACGGGAGAACTCTTTTGCCAGGGAGGACAGGATGACGAAGCCGGAGTCACAGAAGACCGGGATGGAAACAACAAAGCCGGTCAGGCCCAGAACAACGTCTGCGCGCTTAACGCCGACAAGCTTCAGAATGGTGATAGCCATACGCTTGGCAGCGCCGCTTTTTTCCAAAAAGATACCCATGATGCAGCCGAAGCCGATGACGATACCAATGCTTGTCATGGTACCGCCAAAGCCGCCGGTCACGGTGCTGATGGCAACGCTTAACAGGTTGCCGCCTTCATTGCCGGTGCCAACCAGCAGGTAGTTGCCGGAAAGAACAGCGATCAGGATAGCAGAAATAATCAGGGATGGGAACGCGTGCATTCTAGTGCAGATAACCAGAACCATCATGACGACAACGCCGATCAACATGGCTATGACTGGATTCATAAAAACATCTCCTTGCTTTTAACGTTTACTTTTTTCATGGGTGCATCGGGTGCACCTTCAACAGACTCTCCGGAAGGAACGGAATGTGTAGAAGAGTTACAAAAGAAGAATCAGATCACAGGGCCGAGGCAATGGATATCAATGGCGCTGAAATACTGGATGGCTTCGTTCTTGGTCATTTCGCCGCTCAGTACGCGCAGCAGCTTGGCAAAGGCTTCCTCGCCAACCTGCTCAATGGTCTTATCGCCGGTAATGATCAGACCGGCGTTCAGGTCCATATCATTTTCCATGCGCTGGTAGGTATTGGGGTTGCCGCAGATCTTGATGACCGGCATGCTGGGGAAGCCTTGCGGGGCACCGCGGCCGGTAGAGAACATCATGAACTGGGCGCCCGTGGCAGCCATGCCGGTCAAAATCTCAGGCTCACGGCCCGGCGTATCCTTGATCCACAGGCCTTTCTGGTCGGTAACATGCTGCGGGTATTCCAGCACGCCCTGGATGGGGCGGGTGCCGCTCTTGACGATGGCACCAAGGCTCTTTTCCTCAATACTGGAAAGACCGCCGGCGATGTTGCCCGGTGTGGGCTGACCCTTGCGCATATCGCAACCAATGCTCTTGGCGCGGTTTTCCATGTTGGTTACGATCTCATAGATCTTATCGGCCACTTCTTTGTTTACGGCACGGCGGGCCAGCAGGTGCTCACCGCCCAGGAACTCGGTCGTTTCGCCAAAGATAACGGTAGCGCCCAGATCGACCAGCTTGTCGGCTACATAGCCGATAACACAGTTGGAAGCCATGCCGCTGGTGGTATCGGAAGCACCGCACTTGATGGCCATAACGATCTTGGAAACATCCACCGGCTGGCGCTGCAGGCCGGAAATTTCAATGACAAGCTTGCGGGCAATATCGGTGCCCAGCTGGATCGCCTTGCTGACGCCGCCCAGCTCCTGAATGTGGATGATCTCCACATGCTTGCCGGTAGCGCTCAGCTCTTTGTACATGCGCTCGTGGTCGGTGCCTTCACAGCCAAGGCTCACGATCAGGATAGCGCCAACGTTGGGGCTCATGCCCAGGCTGATCAGCGTATCGGTCACGCGCTCCAGATCAGGGGGCATCTGGCAGCAGCCCTGATGGTGCAGATATGTAATGGTACCCTGTACCTGGTGGCAGATGGCGTTGGCAACATCGTTGGCACAGGTAACGCTGGGGATGACGGCAACATAGTTGCGCGCGCCAACTTTGCCGTCCGGGCGCACATAACCCATAAATTCCATAGCAGTTTACCCTCCTTACTTGCCTTCCTTGGCCCAGTCACCGCGGCCGCGCATGCTGTCCAGGTTGTGGACATGCACGTACTCGCCTTTTTTGATGTCCTTGGTGGCAATGCCGATCTCTTCGCCGTATTTGTTGATCAGTTCGCCCTTTTTGATGTCCCGCACAGCAATTTTGTGGCCATAGGGAACATCGCCAATCACGGTAACGGTTTCAGCGTTGCCTTTTTTGTCGCGGATCTCAACTTCGGTACCATCGGTAATGCCATTGGCAAAAATGGTGGCGACGTTATCTTTATCGTTGACTTTCAGCGCCAGCTTTATTTCCATTACGCTCACTCTCCTTTTGCGTTTTTTCTATTGGTTCCGGTTTTGCCGGTTATTCCTTAACAGCAAGCACGCTGACGCCATCGGGGATGACAACAACGCTTGCATCGCGGCCCTTCATCTGGTAGGCAATCTCCAAGGCTTCATCCGGGGTGGAAGCGGGGATCATGTTAGCCTTGCGCACTTCCTCCGGCTTGAGGTAGGTGGTGACGAGGATGACGGGGTGCTTTTTCAGGATGCGGGCATAAATCTGCGGGCACCACTGTTCGGGAATGGTCTCCTTGGGCGGGATCTTGGAAAGATAACCGTCGATCTCGTCCACGGTGCCCATCGTGATGAGCTTTTCAAAGTGGGTGCCGCCCATGCCGTCGGCACAGCTGCAGCACATGATGATGACACCATCCTCACCTGCACAGGCTTCCGCCGTGGCAACGGCCTTGGGGCTCTGGTACAGGTTCTGGTCCAGCGGGTAGCCGCCGTTGCTGGTGACCACGATATCGCCGGTAATGCTGGGGCACTGGCTCCATTTGCGGATAAAGGCAACGCCTTCGGCGTGGGCCTTTTCCAGGTCGCCTGCCCAGGCGGCGATGATTTTTTTCTGGCCGTCCAGCGCTACATTGAAGATGAACTGGACATTGACCATCTTGGCAGCGGCCAGCATATCCTCATGGATGGGGTTGTGCTCCAGCACGCCGGTGTTGGCATACGGGCTGGAAATGGCCTTGTAGCTGTGGTTTTCGTTGACGGTCTCCTGGGAGCAGATGCCAGGCAGGATGCTCTTGCGGCCGCCGGAGAAGCCGGCGAAGAAGTGTGGCTCAATAAAGCCCTCAGTCACCAGCAGGTCACATTCAGCGGCCAGCTTGTTGACGTTGAAGTCCGCACCGGAGGGCAGAACGCCCATGTGGACGAACTGATCCGGATCAAATGCGTTGTTGATGGCGATTTTCTCATGATCCACGATGGCATCGCCAAACATGCGGCGCTGCTCTTCCTCGGTGGTGGGGCGGTGCAGGCCGGTAGCAATCAGGATGGTGATATCGGCGTCCGGGTTGCCCTGGCGGATCTCATCCAGCAGGATGGGCAGGGTGATCTTGCTGGGGACGGCGCGGGTGTGGTCACTGGTGACCAGCACAACTTTCTGTTTACCCTTGGCCAGGTCACGCAGGCGCGGGGAGGCAATGGGATGCTCCAATGCCTCATGAACCAGTTCTACTTCCGTTTTGCCGGCCTTGTATTCGTGCATTTTTGCGGTGACAACAGCTTTCAGGTTGGCTTCGTCAACATGCAGGTCCAAGGTGGAAGTATAGTAAGGAATCGAGATGGTTTTCATACAAATGCCTCCTTGGTTGTGGGTGCTCTATGTTTCGAATCACAAATATTGATTGTATACATCATACGTTTTATACTATGATAATAGCTTTGGAATTGGATAAAGTCAATAGTTTAAACCAAAATAGTAAAAAAAACATGCAAATTTGTACAATGCAACAGGAAAGCGATTCACAGAATGTTCAAAAACACAATAAAACAATTCCTATATGTGACATTGCAGGAAAAAGCAAATGCAATAAACATACTCGGTAAGTATGTTTATTGCGCTGGGGGCAGTATAGCATGGAATAGTGGGGCTGTCAATAAAAGATTAACAATTCAGGGAGAATGTGTTAAAAAACAGCGGGGAAAGGAGCAAAAAATCAGGCGCAGACCCGGATGTGGCATCGGGGGTGCGCCTGATAGGAAAGTTATGTGGAATAATTTATTATATGCTGTTGATGGTGGAACAATCGGTAGGGCGCGGTCACCCGACCGCGCCGGGGCAGTGAGGAAGCAAAAAATTAGGTTTGTGGCGGCGAGGCACTCATCAAAAAGGGCGCCAAAACGTGGTCGAAACGATTCACAAATATTCTTAGGTCATCTAGCACAAAGTCCCGGAATGGTCAAGACCATTCCCTACAGGTTGGTTTATAATGTGTGACGGACATAAAACATGCATCCCGGGCGCACACTGTGCACACGTTGCCTTGCGGAGGATGATGGGGTGAAATAGAGGGCAAGGCCCGTCCGGGACGATGCGAACATCGTCCCCTGCAAATGATTTGCAGAGTTTATCACCATCGGCAAGGTTTCTCCACGGTACGATGGAAACATCACGCCCGGACCAGAGCGACCGAGACATCGTTGACGTTGGTGCCGGTGGGGCCGGTGATGATCAGGCCATTGCATTTTTGCAGGGCATGGTAGGCATCGTTATCAGCCAGCGTGGCAAAGATATCGCAGCCCTGGGCTTTCAGCGCGGCCTGGGTGGTGCTGTCCACAAAGCCGCCAGCGGCATCGGTGGGGCCGTCGGTGCCATCAGAGCCAACGGAGAACACCGCGCAGCCATCCAGCCCGGCGATACCGGGAGCGGCGGCAAGGGCGAGCTCCTGATTGCGGCCGCCTTTACCGTGGCCGGTCAGATGCACCACTGTTTCGCCACCTGCAATCAGGGCAATACGGCGGCCCGCGGTGCGCTGGTAGCGCACCATGTTGGCCAGGAACACACCGGCTTCCCGGGCTTCGCAGCTCAGGCAGTCGGTCAAAATCAGCGGCTCATAGCCAAGGGTGCGGGCGGTGGCAGCGGCGGCGGCGCACAGCTGGCGCACGCTGCCGGTAATCTGGGTTTCTACGTTGTCCAGCGCTTTGGGCGTTTCCTGCTCCAGCAGGGTCAGCATCTGATCCGTCATGGGCAGGTGGTATTTCTGCACGATCTCCTTGGCCTGTGCGCAGGTAGAACTATCCGGGTAAGCGGGGCCGGAGGCAATCATATCCAGCGGATCGCCCAGAATATCCGAAAGCACGATGGAAACCACATGGGCCGGGGCGCACAGCTGGGCAAAACGGCCGCCCTTTACGCCGGAAAAGCGCTTGCGGAGGGTGTTGATCTCTACAATATCCGCCCCGCAGACCAGCAGGTTGTGGGTGAGTTCTTCCAGATCCGCGGCGGGGATGAGCGGCTTTTCAAACAAAGCGGAACCGCCGCCGGAAAGCAGGAACAGCACGGTGTCCTGTGCGGTCAGCCCGCTGACGAGGTCCAGCGCCTGCTGGGTGGCGGTAAAGCTGTTCTCGTCCGGGATGGGGTGCCCGGCTTCCCGGATGGTAAAGTTGGCAATGGGGCCTTTGCTGTGGTCGTACTTGGTAATGACAATACCGGTATCAATGCGGGAACCCAGAATGCGGCTGGCGGCGTTGGCCATCTGCCAGGCACCCTTGCCGGCGGCAACCAGCACAACGCGCCCGGAACCGAAATCGCGTCCTTCCAGCGCTTTGCGGACGGCCTCGTCCGGCTGGGCGGCGGTGATGGCGGCCTGAATGATGGCGTCAGCATCTTGGCGGAGTTTAGACATAGGGATCACACTCTTTTCTGTTTTGTATGTTGGTTCTTTAATTTCTGTTATAACATGCAAATCAATCATTCAGCAATCGGCAGAACGTACAGAATTGGCGACAAAATTTTGGCGGCACGGGGATGCCCGCACCGCCATAAAAACAGAATTTTGAGGTTTTACAGGTCGCGGCCCAGCTTGATGCCGGTCAGGTGCTCGTAATACTGGGCAATGGCGCTGTGGTCTGCCTGGCCCTTGCCATTGCTGTGCAGCCACTGCAAAATTTCCTGCACTTCGGCGGTCATCGGCACCGGGGCACCTACGGTGTGGGCGCAGTCCAGGGCGTTGTTCAGGTCCTTGATGTGCAGGTCAATTTTGAAGCCGGGCTTATCGTTGCCCTCAATCATCATGGGAGCTTTAGCGTTCATGACGGTGGAACCGGCCAGGCCGCCCTTGATGGCCTGGAACACCAGGCCGGGGTCCACACCGGCTTTCTGGGCCAGGGTCAGGGCTTCGGCCACAGCCTGGATGTTGGCCGCCACGATGATCTGGTTGGCCAGCTTGGTGGTGTTGCCTGCGCCGATGCCGCCGCACCGCACAGCGGAAGAACCCATGGCCAGCAGGACCGGTTTGAAGGTGTTGAAGACCTCTTCCTCGCCGCCGACCATGAAGGAAAGGGTGCCGTCAATTGCCTTGGGCTCGCCGCCGGAAACGGGGGCGTCCAGCATTTGGATGCCGCGGGCGGCAAGCTCGGCGGCAATCTCCTTGCTGGCGATGGGGTTCAGCGAGGTCATATCAATAAAGGTAGAGCCGGGCTGCATGTGGGCGGCAACGCCGTTTGCACCCAGCATGACCTGTTTAACCTGCGGGGCGTTGGGCAGCATGGTCAGCACAAGATCACAGGTGGAGCCGATGGTGGGCTGGTCGGCTACTTTGGCGCCGCAGGCTTCCAGCTCAGCTGCGGCGGCGGGGGAGTGGCTGTCCACCGTAACGTCATAGCCGGCTTTGAGCAGGTTTTTGGCCATGGGGCGGCCCATGATGCCAAGACCGATAAAACCAATTTTCATACGATCACACGACCCTTTCTTTGTAAGGTGCATCTGAAAACAAAGAAATAGACTAAGGCAATACCGCATAATTCTAAGTGCCGATACGGCGAGCGAGGTGCGGCAGATGCCGTGCCGCAGCTGCCGGAGCGGTGCTTAAGCCGCAAGGTGGGAATTGTGCGGTGTTGCCCTAATTATTTAATGTAGTTTACCCCCATGATCGCCACCCCCAACACAACCAGCACAACGCCGGTGGCGCGGTTCAGGGTGGCGGGGCTGGCCTTGTTGGCGAAGCGTGCGGCAATGCGCGCCCACAACAGCGTGGACCCCACACAGAACACCAGGCACCACAGGTTCGGCATACCGCCGATGGCAAAGTGGCTGACGGCACCGGTAAAAGCTGTAAAGGTCATAATGAATACGCTGGTACCCACAGCGGTTTTCAGCTCATACCCCAGCACACTGGTCAGGATCAACAGCATCATCATGCCGCCGCCTGCACCGATAAACCCGCAGATAAAGCCGATCATCACACCACAGATCACCGACTGTACAAACCGCTTTTTGGGGTCTACCGCTTCCATTGCGTTCTTGGTGGTCATAACCGGCTTTACAATAAACTTAACGCCGAGCAGGAATGTCATAAATACCGAGAAACTGCCCATCGTGCTGTTGGGCACCTGGCTGGCGATCCAGCTGCCCACCATGGTAAAGCACAAAACCGATACCATCATCACAACGCCGTTGCGGATGTCCAGATTTTTGTTTTTGCCATAGGTATAAGCGCTGACCGCGCTGGCCAACACATCGCTGGCCAGTGCAATGCCCACAGCCTCGTAAGCGGGCATATCCAAAAAGGTAATGAGCATCGGGCTGATGACCGCCGCCGCGCTCATGCCGGCAAAGCCGGTGCCAAGGCCCGCGCCGATGCCGGCAATAAAGCACACGATAAATTTAATCAACATTGTCATTGTTTTTATCCTCCAGATACTTTTCCACGTTTTTGCGGATGCGCTCTATGCTGCGCTGCATATGCTCCAGCTCTTCGGGGGTAAATCCATCCAACAGCGCCGCGCCAAACTGTTCCTGTGCGCTGCGCCCGGCCGCTATTATCGGCTGCGCGGGGTCACACAGGCGCAGGTGGGCGGTTTTGCGATTTTCCAACTGGTATTCCCGCCGCAGGCAGCCGCGGGCTTCCAGATTTTTGATTGCCGCCGACACCTGAGATTTTGCTAAAAAACGAACCTCCACAATATCGGTTGCCGTATCATAGCGGGTGTTGTTCGCTAAAAACAGCAAAATATCCAGCTCAATGCGCGTTAAGCCATATTTAGCGCACACCGGGCTGACAAATTCAGAATATAACGTTTTTACCGCGTTCTGTTGCTCCAGCGGGTTAACCAGCTGCATTTCGCATTTTCCTTTCTGTATTTTGTTCATTTTTGAACTATTTTATCACAGCTTTCTCTTTTGTCAAGAGGGGCACCAGCTGCCAGGTTTTTACACTTGTCACTTTAGCCGCTATTTTTGTTCATTGCTCGCTTCTCTGTTTTTTCGTTATGGTCATGGGCTTTACTTTCCCTGTCAACGCCCTCTGCCTGAAAGCGCACAGCTTTTGGCCCACTGTTCTTTTACACGCCAGTCACAATGTATTTGTGTGCTCCATCTTTCATGCCGCTGCTGTGAACGGCCCTTATACACAATACTATCAATTATTTTTACTTTTTGTCTTACCTATTAAAATAAGAATGTCATAAATGATTAACTCATGATGGAATCTTTCCTTCACAGTGAAAAAAACTGCCTATCATTTTTATGTCCATAAGTAGCTTTCATGTGTATTCAGATTGCTGAAAATGCGTAATACATTAGTAAAACGTCACAAAAATCGAACGCAAATTTTGTAGTGGGTTACGCGCTTAACCTTTGTAAATTTCACATTTATCATGTACCATATAATCATAATGCCACAGAAGAAGGAATGGAAATGCCACAGAACCGGATTAGAATCGTAGATGTTGCAGATTTATGAAGTTTTTGCAAGGAAAGAATATTCGGATTCCAGAGGATATCCAGATTATCGGCTTTGATGACAGCATGGCAAGCAAGGAAAGCAATCCTTCCCTCACAACGATTCATCAGGAAGCAAACTTAAGGCAATTGAATGTCTGGAGGCAATGCGCGATGGAACAGAATATAAGCCACAAATCGTGTTGCCGGTTGATTTAATAAAAGGGGAAAGTACGAGGAAATTATAATGTCAAAGTTTTTGAAATCGTTGTGTAAAATAGCAATTCCTGTCACATTGCAAAGTATGCTGCAGTCATCATTTTCAATTGTTGACCAGATCATGATCGGGCAGTTAGGTGAAACAAATATATCGGCAGTTGGATTATGCGGTAATTTTTCACTGATTTTTTCAGTGATGATTGGTGCAGTAAGCACGGTTGCCGGGATATTAATTGCTCAGTTTATTGGTGCGGAAGAAAGCAAAGAGGCATGGTGCAGTTTTGATGTGAGCCTCATCTGCGGAATTATAATGTCAGTATTGTTCCTGCTTGCAGCTGGAGTTTTTCCGTCGCAGATTCTTGGACTGTATACGAAAGATATGAGTATTGTAAATACTGGTACGGTTTATTTTAGAATCGTAGCGCTTTCTTATATTCCAATGGCTGTCAGCAATATTTTATCCTCATGGCTGCGCTGTAAGGAATATGCCACGATACCATTTCTGGCAAGCTTTGGAGCAGTTATTGTAAACACAGGACTGAACTATCTGCTGATATTTGGAAAATTTGGATTTCCCTGTATGGCAATAAAGGGAGCTGCGATTGCCACACTTATTTCGCAGTTGTTTAATCTTGTATTTATTGTTATCGGATTTGTCTTATGTATCAAAAAAGATGGAGATAAACCGGTATTGTCTCTACATTTTAAAAAAATCACAATCAGGGATTATCTGATAATGATTATGCCGATTCTGATCAGTAAGTTTTTATGGAGTCTCGGGCAAAATGTAGAGTCTGCTGTTTATGGACATCTTGGCACATCAAACCTTGCAGCCTATACACTTACCGGTCCGATACAAGCGCTTATCGTAGGGGCACTCAGTGGATTGTCTGCGGCTGCCGGTGTGATGATCGGCAAAAGGCTTGGTAGGAAAGAATATAATGAGGCTTACGCAGAATCAAAGAAGATTATGTATGCAGGCTTATTTGGTGGAGTAGCAGTATCAGCTTTGCTCATTCTTTTGGCTGGAGCATATACCGGATTATATCGTGTTGATGACAGCGTAAAAGAGCTTGGAAAGACGCTGCTCATCGTATTTGCCCTGTATGCTCCGGTCAAGGTGGAAAATATGATCCTTGGCGGAGGCATTATAAGAAGTGGCGGCAACACAAAAACCATTATGATTATTGATATTATTGGCACATGGTGTATCGGAATTCCACTGTGTCTGCTTGCAGCATATGTATTCAAGTGGGGAATTGTTGGTGTGTATACATTGCTTACCACGGAAGAATTGTTCAGGCTTGCTGTATCGTTAATTATCTTTAAAAGGCGTAACTGGATCGTTAGTTTATGCTGATTTACTTCTTGCCGGACTTTTACGACGAGATTGCCGACCAGATCTTCAAACTCCGGGAACAGCGAGAAAAATGTACGGTCAATACTGCTGCCAGAGACGCACAGATTGCCCGCATCAACGAGCTGCAGGACTTTCATCAAACAGCCCCCTGCTCGCTTAGAGGCCTTCGGCGAGGCCCTGGTGAAACGATGGCTTGAGCGGATCATTGTCTGGGAGGACCACTTCACTGTGGAACTTAAGTCCGGGCTGAACATGGATATTGAAGGATAATCCCATAGATGCACGAAACCCTCTCGACCATGATGGCCGGGAGGGTATTTCTATTCTGCAAACTTGAAGTTATCTGCTTATGTTACGTACTTTCGTTGCTAATCTTTTCCTCCCTTACCAATCCTTTTTTTCTTTTGTACTGTCATGGTTCTTTTTGCGTTCTTCCACCATATTTGCAAACCATTCCACCTTAGCCGGGTCATAGTGGGAAAAGAAAGCACTCATTTTCGTGTCCAGTGCGGCAATTCTTGCCATATCCTCCGCAGAGAGTGCAAAGTCGAATACATTCAGGTTTTCCTGCATTCGTTCAATATGTGTGGACTTTGGAATCACCACTACGCCTCGTTGCAAATGCCAGCGGAGAATAACCTGTGCTGCACTTTTACCATACTTTTTGCCGATTTCATTCAGCACAGGATTCTGAAACATATTTCCTCTGCCTTCGCCAAACGGAGCCCAGGCCTCAATCTGTACGCTGTACTTGTCCATCCACTTCTTTGCCTCTTCCTGCTGATAGAAAGGATGTACCTCCACCTGATTTACCATCGGTTTAATGCGGGAAAAGGAGCAAATATCCACCAAACGGTCAGGATAAAAATTAGATACACCAATGGCACGAATTTTTCCTTCTTCGTATAGTTCTTCCAGTGCCCGCCATGCCCCGTAATAATCCGAATACGGCTGATGCAGCAGGCAAAGATCAAGATAATCTGTACGTAGCTTTTCCATAGAGTCTAAAACCGATGCTTTAGCTTTCTCATAGCCGTAATGCTCGATCCAGACCTTTGTGGTCAGGAAAATATCTTTACGGTCAACACCGGTTTTTTCGATTGCTGCACCGACCTGCTCTTCATTAAAATAGCTTTGTGCCGTATCAATGGCACGATAGCCGGCCTTTAGTGCATCCAATACGCAACGTTCGCATTCCTCCTGTGTCACCTGAAATACGCCATAGCCCAACTGTGGCATTTTCACACCGTTGCTCAAAGTAATATAGTCCATAACAAAAGCCTCCTGTTGTGTTAAATTTTATTCTGTGGTATTATTGTAGCAGCCGGTAGTTACTACCGGTCAAGGATTTTTTTTAAAACAGGAGGATTTTTTGTGTATTCTATGAAAGAGGCTTGTACTCTCACCAATATGACCTATGAAAATCTGAAATTCTACTGCAACGAGGGATTGGTCCCCAATGTCAAGCGAGACAGGCGAAATTATCGTATTTTTGACGAACATGACATCAAATGGATTCAGAGTCTGAACTGCCTGAAAAGCTGTGGAATGAGCATTGCAGAGATGAAGCAATATCTTGCTTTGTGCATGGAGGGCGAAGGCACAATTCCGGAACGTAAGGTGATTCTTGCAGAAAAAAAAGAAACCTTGCTCAAATCCATTACGGAACTGCAAAAGGCAGTGGCATACATTGACTGGAAGCAGAGATTCTATGACGATGTGCTGTCAGGCAAGACAGCGTATTACAGTAACCTTGTTCCGGAATTGCTGAAGTGATATATCGGTACAGTTGACACAGCAAATTCCAATTTGTATAGCCTCTCTTAACATCTATTCCACTGCCTACAATCACCAAAAATGGTCGAGTTGCCGGATTGGTTGTCCCCATTTTTCATTTTCCAAAAATCATCCCAAAATGCCTGACATCTAATCCACTGTTTCAAATCGTGACATCTAATCCGAGGTTACAACCTGACACACATTTTGCAGTAGAT
>ENA-ORVG01000915-ORVG01000915.1-human-gut-metagenome-genome-assembly--contig:-NODE-915-length-38316-cov-8.314419_pt1 | contig 38316 bp, 36 predicted proteins | sample MGYA00242091_ERZ509233 | MGnify/ENA primary metagenome ERZ509233 (study PRJEB26280, sample SAMEA2338840) | human gut metagenome | biome: human gut; feature: human-associated habitat; material: faeces... | reverse complement strand
CAGGCAAAAAGAAATATTACGTTCGTGTTCGTTCGTACACAACTGTAAAGGGTACGAAATACTACGGCGCTTGGTCGGCTTCAAAGAGTGTGACTACAAAGAAGTAATTTTATATGAGAACAGCGTATCGCAGGGGGCTGCGGTACGCTGTTTTTTTTACTTTGATATTGCAGTTCGAGGTCTCAAAAATTATTCTTTTCCTAGTCTTTCAGAAACTTCAAGCACCAATCGTTGGTCTTTTTCCGAAAGTTTCGATACGCTCTCAACTATTTTCTGCGTTAGTGCAGGATTTTTGCTGCCATCGTCGAAAAACTGCTTCGGAGTGACTTCAAGATACTCGCAAATGGCAAGAAATTCACCAAGGGACGGCATCGTCCGTCCTGACGATATGCTTTGGATATATCCCTTACTGTGACCGAGTGCAAGGCTCATCTTGTATTCGGACACATTTTTTTGCAATCTAAGCTGCGTAATTCTGTTGCTGATATCCTTTTCCGTCATTTTCATTCTCCCTCCGTCGATTTGTATCACTATACCTATTATAATATATATAATGTGACGATATTACCGCTTATATTAGTATTATTTCTTGACATATACCGCTAGAAAGGGTTATAATGTAAAAGTAAACTAATTTTAAACGGACATACCTTTGTCTGGCAATTATGCTATACTGAAAGCAAGATAAAACGACAAAATACGATGATCTGCCGCACCAATAATTTGACATTTTTGGTTAAAATAAAAAAATATTCTTCGAAAACGTTATACTAAGCAGCCAGCTTAACAAATTCAAAATCAAATGTGGTATAATTGTAAGAAAGAGGGGTAATAAAATGGAAAATGAACGTTTAGACAGAGTACTTGAAATATTTTATCGGCTTTTGCACGGCGAGGTCGTTTCTAACAAGCTTATTGCGGAGGAGTATGGGATATCATCCAAAAGCGTCAGTCGTGACATTGCAAGGATAAACGATTTTCTTGCGGAATACAGGGAGCTTATGCAAAATGCCGAGGTCACATATTCGCACAAGGACAGGGCTTACATACTTAAAAGCGACGAGTTTCTGAAAAATCAGGAGCTTTTTGCCTTGGTAAAAGTGATACTCGGGGCACGTTGTTTCAGCAAAGAAGATATGATATTCATTGTATCTAAGCTGAGAAAGTTTACCACTGCCAATGACCGAAAGCTTCTTGATGAGGTGATACGCAGGGAGATATATCATTATCACGAGGTGCGCTCTGACTGCGACAGCGTGATAAACAATCTTTGGCGTCTTGTGCAGTGCATTGATGGTAAGAAGGTCATTTCGGTGACATATCTGAAAATGGACAGGAGCGAAGTTGTTAGGAAGCTGAAGCCTGCGGCGATAATGTTCAGCGAATATTATTTTTATCTTATCGCATATGCGGCAGATGATACCCAGTACAAGGCGAGGTATTTCCGCATTGACAGGATAAAAAATATTGTTGAGCACAGGGAGAATTTCCAGCTTGATCGTGAGCACAGCTTTGACGAGGGCGACCTGCGTGAGAAAAATCAGTTTATGTTTCCAGGGGACAACGTGCGGATAACCTTTGAGTTTTCGGGGCTGTCTTTGCAGGCTGTTCTTGACAGGCTGCCCACCGCAAAAGTCATTGAGCAGAACGGCACAAAGAGCGTTATCACTGCCGAGGTCAACTACGGCAGGGGGATAATAATGTACCTGCTCTCCCAAGGCTCGTGGGTAAAAGTCTTTGAGCCAAAACCGCTGGTGGAGGATATGCTGGCAGAGATCAGGGCGATGGGGGAAAGGTATGAGGAGAAATGATTTTACAGCGGTAATAATTAACTATTAAATACAAAGATCAGGTTAGGATGTATAATATGAGTGAAATATTGAAATTAGAAAATGAGGGACTTGCCGTTGAATTTGAAGTCATACCGGCCGTAAGTGAAACTGACATTAAGCAGAGCGGCTATGACATCGACGCTGCGATAAAAGATATAGATAATTGTCTAAACATCACAAATAAAAAAATCGAAGCTCTTAATTCCGAAATAGATAGGCTTACTAATCACGCTGACGGAATGGATTATATTGTGGCAGTTGTAAGCGGAATATTAGCAGGAGCAATTGATTCTATATGGGTTGGAGATTTTTCATTAGATCGTGCAAATGAATATGGTGATAATAAAGTAAATAACTTTGTGATTAAAATTGCACAAAAAGCGGGTTATACAGGTGATGATCTTAATGGTGCAGTAAAATATCTTGAAAAGAATTATGCCATCGTTGCCGATAAAGCTACAAATGATTTCGGCGGAGGTTTACAGCACCATTTACGAGATTTCTCACATCACCCAACACTTATAGGTTTATTTTTCTCTATGCTTACTCAGTTTACACATAAATTATATGGCACAGACGTAGCCGGACACTTTAAAGTGGTTGAAGTGTCTCAAGCAGACCTGATCTTGATCGGTAAGAATTTGCCTGAGAAAATTACATTTGGATTGATCAACTGGTTTTTTCATATGATAAGCGATATGGCTGGCTCATCTTCTTCGATCAGCAAAGGTAATACCGGAACTGGTTTGCCCGGTCCTTTAGTTTCATTTTTAAAGGAAATATCGGCACTTCCAATATTCCGTAAACTTGATGATAATGGATATAAGAAGTTTTCTGTTTGGATATCTAAACTCTTTAACGGAACATTGCTTGCAAAAAAAGATGAAAACGGGAAAATAATAGAAGCTGTAAAATTTGATCTGAGGACTGAAATAGGCGTTGCCAATGAATTAAAAAGGCAAGCTGTTCCAGTGATTATAAACGAATGCATTGTTCGTGGTTTTTATTTTATAAGAAGATTATGCAATGAAATAAAATCAAAGGATATCAGGTCATTTGATGAAATGTCACGAGTTGATTGGAAAGCAACTTTACCATTCAAAAATCGCACTATAGTGCGTATGCTTACAATCTCAACTGGAACGTTTATGGCTTTTGATTTAATTGACGCTGCAATAAGATCAGCGGCAAAGTCAGGCGGTAATGCAGCAGTTTTTGCAAAAGAGTTTATTCTCAAAGTGAATTTTGTAGGTGTGGGCAGATTTGCTATTGCCGCTGGCACGGATATCGGTATGGGCATAAAACGAAATAAACTTAGGAATGAGCGTATGCAGCTCTATACAACAAGTATTAGATTACTAAATGCCAAGGTATATTATTGTGAAGCAAATATGTGGATAGCAGCCGAGGATGCAGGAAAGAGTATCGAAGAAGCATATCAGGTAATGATCGTGTCTGTAGAACGCTATCAAGAAAGTATACAACAAATTTCAGAAGATATGAAAAAATTAGATAAACTTATACCAGAAGCTGAAAAGAATAACCCAGGACTTACAGATGATATTTATGACATCTTGAAGTGGGGATAATAAAAAAGGAGTGTTACATATGAGTAATGAACTTGAAATTTTTAAGGTCAATCAATCTGAACTTCCAAACATCATTACAGATCAATGGCGTGATATACAAGGTTTGGAAGATAAGGTGAAGAAGTCTGTTAAAATGGCTCAGACTGCAAAAACTTCTGCTGACAGGGCTTATGGCAAATCAGCAGGTTTGGGACACAAAAAAGAAGCTATTGAATCTTTGCAGGAAGCTTCTGTTGATCTTGCAGAATCACAAGTACAGGTCGTTGAGGCACAACAACTTTCTTTTGAATATCAGAAGAAGCTAAGCGAGATAACCAAGTATCTGTTTGCACTTGGCGTAAGTAATATAGCTGCCAACAGGACAGTTGTTCGTGAATTGGAGTTAAAGCTGAGAGGTGCTTCAGAGGGGGAGCTTTCCGACTTGGCAAGAAAAGAAGTTCTGAGCGTTATATCCCAGTTGAAAGCTCAGGAAGATATGATGAATAAGCAAAAGCAAATGTCTGAAACGTTAAAATCACAGGATAAAACGATATCAGAACATCAAAAGAAAGCGGAACATCACGATGAAGTCCTTGCAAAAATGGCGCAAAAAGACAAAGAACAAGACCTGACGCTATCTAAACACACTAAAAAAGATCTTGAACATGATCGTCTTTTAGCTGAAAGAAAACAGAAAGACGAGGAGCAGGACAAATGGCTTTCTGAGCAGGCTGAAAAAGACCTTGAACATGACAGACTCTTGGCGGAAAGAAAACAAAAAGACGAAGAACAGGACAAATGGCTTTCTGAGCAGGCTAAAAAAGATCGTGAACATGACAATCTCTTGGCGGAAAGAAAACAGAAAGACGAAGAACAGGACAAATGGCTATCCGAACAGGCAGAAAAGGATCGTGAACACGATAGACTCTTAGAGGAAAGAAAGCAGAAAGATGAAGAACAAGACAGCAAGCTTTTGGAACATCAGGAATCATTAGACGTAATTATGGAAAGAGATAAATCCCAGGATAAAGCCATAAATAAACTTACAGATGAAAACAAAAAGCTTATGAAACTAGTCGAAGACCTGACAGCAACCAAAAGTGATAAAAAAGCAACTATTATTTCATACATAGTTGCTGGAACATCATTGCTTTTGTCAATTGTTCATTTCTTTATTTGATCATAAACTATATTACTTACTTATTTTAAACACTTTGTTTTCCATAACCACCCATCCTGTATAGTAACCGTCAAATCCTCCGCACCCTCCCCCCAAAAAAAATCAGACCCTGCAAGGAATCACCGTCCCTGCAGGGTCATATTCATTCATTGTCTTTGAATTTAAAATTTTTGTATACATACCTGATCATATTGTATTTGATCTCAGCTTTATTCAGCCCAAGGCAATAATATCGTTCCCGCTGGCTTTGAAAACAGCTCCGTCAGATATTTCTCTGCGTCAAGTCCATTCGTCTGAGCCGTTGAAATAAGTGAATATAGTGCGGAACTTGCTTTGGCTCCGTTGGCTGTGTTGCTGAAAAGCCAGTTTTTTCTGCCGATGGCAAACGGCATTATCGCATTTTCTGCCCTGTCGTTGTCTATGGGAACATCTCCGTTTTCTAGAAATGTGTAAAGATATTTTTTCTCATTGACATTTCACTGACTGGGCGGTATCCGCAAAGCCCTCTGCAAGCTCCGTCAAGAAGGTGGTGACTTACACTGTGAAGTGTGGGGACACGCTCTCGGCTATAGCTCAACGCTGCAAGACTACTGTTGTGAAGCTTGTCAAGGACAATGGTATCAAGAATCCGAACATCATTTACGCAGGACAGAAAATTAAAATCAAGTAGGTAGTAAGACAGCCGACAAGGGTTATTCCTTGTCGGCTGTTTTCATATCTTCATCTATTAACTTGTTAATGTACCCGTTGATACTCATGCCCTTACTTTCTGCATAGGCTTTTAGTTCTTCTCTCCTGCCTTTCTTGACAACTAAACTTATTCTGTCATATGCCTTTTCATTATATAGTCTTTTACTGGCTGTTGATGTTTTACCACTCATAGTTGCACCTCCTTATTCTATATTATAGCATACTTGAAGCACTTACGCAAGTATGCTATAATAATATCATCAAAGAACGAAAGGAGTGAAACCAATGGGTAAGAAAAAGAAAAAGCGGCTCAAAAGAGCCGCCGCTTAGATAATGAAGCCCTCGCAAAGCTACTCATTATCAAAGCAATTTTAGAACTCGCTGAAAGTTTACTGAAGCTTATCGACAAGCTTACAGACTAACAGCATTCCGCAAGAGAGCCGAAAGGCTCTTCGCTGCGGATATTATATCACACAAAAGGAGAAATGTCAAATGAAGATCATAAGCATTATTCTTAATGTGGCTGAGATAGTTATTCTTATAGCCGCCATAATCGTATTTTTCAGAAAAAAGTGATTAAATATTCGGAGGTAAAAACATGAAAGTTACAGTACAGAAGATACGTTGCGGTCGGAGAAAGTATATCAGATAGTAGTTCAGCCGTATCAGGGTGATCTGAGGCGGCTGTTTTTGCGTACACGAATTATACACGATAAAGCTGAATTGTAAATATATGCTTGTGAAATGCGGAACAAATGAAACGGCTTAAATGATGTAAATGCGTGGTTTACAAGCAATTTTATAAAGCAATAAAAAGTGGAGTGAAGTGGTATATTTAATCTCTCCATCTCCGCCAGTCACTCGCCGTGACGGGCATTGTCCGTCATGGCTTTTTTTGTTATCAAACTTCAGTCCCGCTCAATAAGTTTGTTTGTAAACTTTACAAAGTAGGGGGCGTGCCCCTGCACCCAATCCGCTATCATTTATGGTAGCGGATTTTTTCGCCCCCGCCCATAGGTATGATACGCTGGGAGGGGTTTGATGCTCGCCGTGACGGGCATTTTATGTACTCATGCCCCTTGTGCATATGTGCTAAGCCCGCAAGATCGCAATTGTATGTAATGTCAAAAAGGTGCAGATAGTCTTGACAAAAGGCTGGACGTCTGTTAAACTTATCCTAAGCAAAGACCGGGGACGACACCCATAGAAAATAACAGCGTCGGAGCTAAACGCAAGCCTGTATAATGCAGGCGCTAATTTGATGTTGCTGTGCAAGGGGGAGATACCCATAGAAAAAAACGTTATTGTTACAGACATAAACGGAAAACGAATCGGAGCTACCTATCCCAAAAGGGCTAAGGGGCTTGTTAAGAACGGTCGGGCAGAGTATGCAAGCGACTGTGAAAAATGTACTATAAGAATATTAGATACTCATAAGCCGACCGTGGATGTTACGGAGGTAAACAATATGGGTAAAGTAATAGATTTTGATCCTAGAGATTTTAAGGCTGATAAGTCCTGCGAAAACAATGTTATAGCTAAATATTTTGTGACCGATAAGGACGGCGAAAACGTTATTGCCTATTCTATTGGAAACTGGAATTGGGACTGGACGCAGATATGCTGTGACAAAAAACTTGAGAAAAATACCGACTATGTTTTCAGATTTGTGATAGTCGGAGGCTATTGCAATACGTGCAATGAAACTTCTCGCTTTGAGATCGTGCCTATGCCAGACGGCAGCTTAACCGATGAAGCTTACGAAGACAGATACACCTATGATCTGGCTCAGAACAGATATAAGCCTGTTTTATGCAAAAAGACCGACGAGGGTATGCTGAGACTTTTTGAGATACCTTTCAGCACCTTTGATTGCGAAGATTTCAGGTTTGTATTCATTGCTATGCACGCTGTTGCAACGCTCTATGCGCCAAAAAAGTTTTCAGCTTATGCAGACCTTGAGGATACGAATTTTGACCAGCTTCGTGATGAGATCAACAGCAAAACCAGCGAGGATAATTCTGCAAATGTGGTGATGGATTTCACAGGTGCTCATGTCACACGCTCGACTGTCACCGATTTGCTGACAATGGCTCGTTTTGGTAAAAGCGAGAATGTTTGTATTGATTTTACAGGAGCTTTCATAGAGGACGATAAGCCGGACGATATTCAGGCTGATGCAGATGATACCGGGTCTGACGATATCGCTGTTGAGCTTATGGACGTTGCAGACAACTGAGCTTCGCAGGAAGATATACTTTACTAAAATATTATGATTTAATAAGTTGATCCAAACAGGGAAACCCATTGATCGGGTTTCTCTGTTTTTTTTTCGCACAAAAAACCACCCACAGCCAAATCAGCCGTGGGTGGCAATATCATTTTAAATATACACTATTCTTTATTTGCCTAACGCAATCTTGCCCATTGCGTCTGCCTGCATGATAGCGTCATAAAGCTCGATAGGCTGTACGTCGCCTGCAAGATTGTGGATAGTTTCGCCTGGGATACAAGCGTTCTTTGCGATAGTTTCTACCTGCTCAGGTGTCGTTACACCGATCTCTTCAAGTGTGACAGGAAGTCCCACTTCAAGGCAGAAGTTCTGTACCTCTTCAAACTCTTCCTTTGGCGCACCCTCAAGTACAAGCTGAACCAGTGTACCAAGGGCTACACAACAGCCGTGGTCTGCGTGCTTGATTCCCAATGATGTTACGCCATTGTAGAACGAGTGTGCAGCCGCACAGTTTACGTTGTCTGCTCCAACGCCAGAAAGATATACGTTAGCCTCGCAGATAGCTTCAAGGGCAGGTGTAACTGCGTGTACCTTGCAAGCCTCTACTGCCTGCTTGCCATATGTTTTCAGCGTGTCATAGCAAAGTCTTGCAAGTGCCTGTCCTGCTCTTGTGATGCCTGTGCCTTCAAGGCTTGCAGACTCTGTTCTTATGGAAGCTCTGCCCTCAAAATATGTACCAAGTGCATCGCCCATGCCTGCAATAAGGAACTTTACAGGTGCGTTTGCGATAACTGTTGTGTCTACCATTACTGCGTCTGGATTGGTAGGATAGAAAAGATATTTGTCAAAGCTGTGGTCATCATTGTATATTACTGACAGACCTGTACATGGCGCATCTGTTGCCGCAACTGTAGGCACGATAACAATGTGCTTGCCTGTGTAGTATGCTGTAGCTTTTGCAGTATCAACTGCGCTTCCGCCGCCAACTGCAACTACTGTGTCGATGTTGTCAGCCTTTACTATCTCTTCCATTTTGGCTATCTCGCCCTTGCTTGATATACCACCAAATACTTCATAGCGTCTGTAATCGTCAAGCTCGCCAAAGCTTTTCTCTATCTTGTCATGACAGGCTTTGTAGCCACTGTTTGAACATACAAACAGCCACCTTTTGCCCATATAGCCCATTTCTTCATGAAACTTAAGTGTAGCATCTCTGCCCTGAACATATTTGAGCGGCTCACGCATTGCTCTGAGTCTTCCCATCATAATGAATTACCTCCGATTTGTTTGATTTATTAACTTTATACGGAATTCTTTCCGTATTTTCAACTAGATTATAGCATATTGCACAAGAGATACAAGAAACATTTTATAAATGATATGTGAATTATCTATTATGGCAAGTTTTGAAAAATAGTTGCTTAATATACATAAATATAGTATAATGAGTATTAAGACAGTATGCGTCATAAGGTTGTGCATTTTTCATAGGCTGTGGGGTGTGTTTTTGTGCAGATATACAAAAGTGTGATGCTATGATAACCATATCGGGATAACTGCAACTAAGTATATGAAAGGGCAAAAACGAGAGAGCATGAAACGGAGATAAAAATGGAAAATGCAAAGCTTGGAGATGTCATCGCCTTTGTCCTAAGGTCCATGAACGAGGAAACTCGTCAGACAGACGATGAGGCAGAGGCGCAGATGAAAAGGTTGATACGCATACTTGTCTTGGAGGGATATGTGAATGAACAAGAATGAATTGAGAGCCGTTGTAGAAAAGGCTCAAAATGGTGAAAAGACAGCTTTTGAGAAGCTGTACAAAGAGTTCCACGAGAAGCTTTATTTCTTCGTGCTGAAAAACGTTGGGGATAAGCATACCGCAGAGGATATCACCGAGGACAGCTTTTTGGCTTCAATGGAGGGGATAGGGTCGCTGAAAGAGCCTGAGCATTATGAAACGTGGCTTCACTCTATCGCTTTCAACAAGTGCAGAATGTATTTCAGACAAAAGGGCAGAGAGGATAACATAAGCCTTGATGACGAAAACCTCAGCGAGGATATCCATGCTGACGATACTGTTATGCTCCCTGAGGATTATGCCGACAGCAAGGAGCTTAAACGCTGTCTGAAAAAGGTCATAGAGGGGCTGAAGCCTGAGCAGAGGTCGGCGGTGATACTTTATTATTATGACGGCATGCCGCTGAAAAAAGTGTCCGAGATTTTGGAGATAAGCGAGAATGCCGCCAAGCAGAAGCTTTTTAAGGCGAGGGCAAAGATAAAGAAAGAGATAGAGCGTATCTTTGAGGGCGGCGCATTTGCGGCTGTGCCTATGAGCGCAATGATGAGAGCGGCTCTGCCGAAAAAGTATGCAATGACAGCGGCTTCACCTGTTACAGCGTTGAAAACCTCTTCCGCTGCTATAAAGATAGTGGGAACTGCGGCGGCTGTGGTGGTGGCAGTGAGCATACCATTGGCTCTCCGTGGAGTGAACAACAACGGCTTCGGCGTTCACGATGACAGCAGTGTTTCAGACAGCTTAAATGATGATAGCCTTGACCTTTCTGACAGCAGTATGGCAGACGCTTCATCAGAGAAGATACCTGAAATCAGTTCGTCAAAAGCTGAAACAGACAGCATATCTGAGCCGTCAAGCGAGCCTGAAAAGGTAACAGACACCGCCGTGACAACTGCACCTGCACCTGTGCAAACCGATACTCCTGTTACAGATACGCAAGGCGAAAATACAAGCGCTGTCCTCCCAAGTGCAGACAACCCAGGCGAGGAGCTGTTTTCAAATACAGTGGGGGATATGCTCAAAATGGCAGACAACAACTATGAGTTTGTTTATCCAACATTCGTTCAAAACGGCTATGATTCTATGTATCAGTGCTCGGCTTTTCCGCAGTATCACTTCGGCAGGGCGGCTTTGAATACCGAAACAGGCAAGGGCTATGTTGACGAAAGCCTGCCTGTCACAAGGGTGGAGCTTTACAATGGTGCATACATCACAAAGAATATCTATGTGGGCATGACATACAACGAGCTTTGCAACGCTCTGGGTGAAAAGCCACTTATGTATCTTTCAAATACAGACAGAAACCGAATCGTATCAGCGACAATAAACGGCAGAACATGGTGGTTCGGCTTTGACCTCACTGACGAACAGCTTGATGAAACATATAAAAGAATGCAGGCTCAGACGGACAGCGAGACTTTTGAACTCAACCCATATCAATACGGCGTTGACATCTCTGACATTGACCCTGTTACAAGCGTGGCAGTGTGTGATATAAGCGACAATTAAGAACAGCAAAACGGATATACTATATATAATAGAAAAAGCGGAGGCTCTTTGCGAGCTTTCCGCCTTTTTCATATGTTCAGCATTACGGAAGCGTAAAACATTCCGTCACCGTATTCAAATTTAGCTACGCCATTGTATTTGGCGGCAATGTTCTTGACAGACTCTGTGCCGATCCCTTTGCCTTTGCGTTTTGAGGAAAGGAAACCGCCTTCTGGGTCGGTGAGGATAGTTCCGGTGAAGGTGTTGTCCACCGCCAGGCAGAGGGAATAGCTGTCAGCCTTTGCTCTGATTATTATTTTTTTATTCTTTGCACTGTCAGACACGCAGCCGTGAATGGCGTTTTCGATAAGATTTCCGAAAAGCACAGAGAGGTCGGTTATGTCTATTTTTATATCATCTGGTATGTCAGCGCTCACCTTGTATTCAATGCCGCTGCTTTCCGCTATTTGAGCAAAATATGCAAGAAGTGCGCTTACAGATGTGTTTTTGCAGTAAATGCGTTCTGATATATCGGGCATAGAATCCCTGAAAGAATTGAGATATTCCGAAAGCTTATCATATTCGCCCTTTTTCAGAAGCTCCTGCATAAGAGCGATATGATGTCTGACATCATGCTTATAGCGTCTTGTTTCTTTTATCTTATCCTGCAAATAGTCATATTGCAGGTTCTGCATTTCAAGCAGGTGGTTATTTTCCTGAAGCCGCAGATTTTTCTGCTGTTCGATGACCAGCCGTGCTACGATGTAATACACCAGAAACGCCCCTGCGTTTATAAAGAACAGAGCTATGGTGTTCTTTGGCTCCAGAGCAAGCTCTAAGCTGCTTTTCGTAGAGTTGCCGTAGAGCGTATAGTACCATATTATATAGAACGTAAATGGGATAAGCCAAAGATAGCGCCACTCCAGACCTGACGGCTCTCTTTCCACCGCAGGCGTGTAGACCTTTTTCATGTAGATAAAGAGCGGTCCCCATACCACGGCTTCTGTCATAAGCATACAAAGGGAAAACGACCAGCGGTATGATTCATAGGCAAGTGACGGGAACAGAATGCCCTCCAGACATTTTGAGGTAATGACGATAAAGCTTGCGTTATTTGAAAGCAGAAGCAGTGTGAAGCCTGTTTTGCCGACCTTTACCTTCACAGCGAAAAAGTAAAAAGCCGCATAGAGCAGGGTGCTGACTGCACTTAGCAGACCTGCATTTGTGCTGAAAAATGCCGCCTGCCAACCTAAGAAGATCTGCACCAGTGAAAGAGCCACAACAAGTCCCACGGTAGCTGTTTTGGAAAAGCGAAGCCTATGCCGGAAGGGATAAAGGGCAAGCACCATAAGTGGCAGAAAATTCAGAAGGGAATATATGCCCACTTCCACAAGGCGGTATAAAGGAGGCATTACTGCTCACCGCCTTTTCGCAGATCACTGAAGTGAAACTGAGCGAAGGCGTCTAGTGTTTCTCTGGATTTTCGGCGGCTTATGGGGATATGTGTGCCGTCGCTCATTATGAAAAGGTCGCTTTTTTGCTGGGCTATCTCATAGAAATTCACGATGACGCCTTTGGTGGAGGTGTAAAAGTATGAATGACTGCAAAAAATGCTCTCGATCTCAGCGAAAGAATTTCTTGAAACTATGCTTTCGCCGTCTGTGCAATGGATTGTCACGATATGTGACGCACAGTCTATGTAGATAACATTTCTGAGTATCACGTTCTGACCGTCGGGAAGCTTAACGGAACGCATACGATCAATTTCATCAGAACCGATCCGGTCAAGCATGGCTTTTACTTTGTCAGCCTGAAAGGGCTTGCAAAGATAGTAGCAGGCGTTGAGGTCGTAGCTTTCGCTTGCAAACTCGTTGCTTGAAGTGCCGAATGCGATATTCACGTTTTTGTCTGTTTCACGAAGCTTTTCTGCGACCTCTATCCCTGTCATTTTCCCCATGAATATATCAAGCACCACCAGATCATAAGCTCCCATCTGCCAACATGACAAAAAGCTTTCTCCGCTTGAAAACGTATCTATCTGACAGCTGTGAGCGGTTTGTTCGGAAATATATTCATGAAGAAGTGCAAGGTCGTTTTTATTATCGTCTACCAATGCCACTCTCATACTGTAAAAATCCTTTCTTATACATGATTTCTTAATATATAATAACACACATCAAAGCAAAATTCAAGCATTATTCATTTATTTTGTTACCGCTTGTGCAGATTTTTGACCGTTTGTGCCAAATCTATTGACAAAGTGTGTAGGCCGTGTTAAAATAATCGAGTAAAATTATGTTCTGAGTAAAAAAGAAATATCAGCAACAAAAAATATTATGGAGGAATTAGAATGAAAAAGAAAATTTTAAGTCTTTTGGTGACGGGCTGTCTTTTGTTTGTGCCGACAACGGCATTTGCAGACGATAATAAGACGGTAATAAAAACTGTTGACGACCTGTTGGCGTTTTCAAAAGCGGTAAACAACGGAGATTATGACAAGAATAAAGACGCAGTTGTTGTTCTTGAAAATGACCTTGACTTGACAGGTGTTGTATGGACGCCTATCGGAAACGTTTTCGATGAAAACGGCTATATTGAACATTGTTTCAGCGGCAAATTCTACGGAAACGGTCATACTATTTCAAACATTGATTTTACGTCTATTTATGGTAAAGATTTGTTGGTCGGTTTCTTTGGCGATATCGAGGAAGCAGAGGTATCAGGTCTGACTATAGAGGGAAATCTGGATGTGACAAATACTGATAACGAATATACTGTTTATGGCACTATTGCAGGATTTGCAGGTGATTGTACTATTACTGATTGTGTGTCAAACGTATCGTTCAACAATAACGGCAAATATGTTTATGGCTTCATAGGCATGGTAGGTCAGGCATACGGCACAACTTTTGAATATTGTGAGAACACAGCAGACATAACTATCTCAGGCGACAACGGAAGTGTTTATGTCGGCGGTATAGTTGGATATGCGCAGATTGGAACGGAAGTCCGCTATTGTTCAAGCACAGGCGATATGGTATATGCTGCACCAGACGCCGGCGGTATCGTAGGACGTTTGTATGGCGATTCCAAGGTCATAAACAGCTATGTTACAGGAAAACTCACGCCGGTTGGCAACGGAACCACAGATGTAGGCGGTATCGTTGGTTCAGTAGCCGGCGGTTCTGTAAGTGATTGCTATTTTGCAGGAGAAATTGACCTTTCACAGTACTCAGCCAAAAAGCCATATACACGTTTCGGCGGAATAGTGGGGAAGGATTCCTCGTCTACAACTGACTTTAAAAACAACTATTTCACAGAAACAGAAAATGTTGAAGCTTGCGGTTCAAATAAAGAAGCAGGCAAGGCTAAAGCATATGACTATATGACAACAAAAGAATTTTATGACGAGTTGACAGCTGGCGGTGCAAAGTATCAGTATGTTGAGGGAAAAACACCTGTCCTGCCAACTAAGGAATATGCAGTTGATTTTGAAGTAACACCTGCTGACCTGAAAAATGTTGTAATAAAGGTAGACGGAAAAGAGATAACAAACAATACTGCAATGCTTACAGCAGGCACTTACACAGTAGAGGTAACTGCTGACGATTGCGAGCCTCTCAGCAAGGAAATAACTATTTCAGCAGATATCGCAACACATACACAGGCTTTTGAACTTGCATACAAGTCAGCAGACTACACAGAGCTTGACAAGGCAGAGAAAGCCGCAAAGGCTCTTAACAAGGACGATTATGAGGACTTCTCAGAAGTTGAAAAGGCTCTTGCCGCTATCGACAGAACAAAGAACATCACAGAGCAGGCTGACGTGGACGCTATGGCAAAGGCTATAAATGACGCTGTGGCAAACCTTGTAAAGAAAGCACCTGCTTCTTCACAGCCTGACAGTTCATCAGCCGACAGCAAGGCAGACAGCAGCTCAAAGGCGGCTTCAAACGCTTCAAATACAAACCCGTCAACAGGCGTTGCTGGCGGAGCGTTCGCTCTTGCACTTCTGAGCGGTGCGGCTGTGGTAATGGCTAAGAAGAAAAAGTAATATATCCATTAAATAGATATATAAAGCAATTAAGTGGGACTTTCATACATTATTTGTTTAAACGAATACCATTTGTGCAGATTTTTGACCGTTTGTGTCAAACTTGTTGACAAGTGTGTGGGTTGTGTTAAAATAATCGTGAAAAATTTATGTTCTGAGTAAAAAAGAAATATCAACCCCGAAAAATATAATGGAGGAATTAGAATGAAAAAGAAGATTTTGAGCCTTTTGGTGACGATGGGTCTTGCGGCAAGCTTAGTGCCTGTTTCTGTTTTTGCTGACGGTACAGAGGTCTGGGACGGCTCTATAGCGGAGTCTTTTGCAGGAGGAAAAGGCACAAAAGATGACCCTTATCAAATAGCTACTGGCTCACAGCTTGCGTATTTTGCGAAAAGAGTGAACGCAGAGGAATATGGTGAAAAATATGCAGACACATACTTTGAGCTTACAGAGGATATCGACCTCGGTGGAAAAGAGTGGACACCGATAGGCTACACAGTGGCAGACCTTATTATGGGTGGTCATGAATATTTTGTTTTCTCTGGCAACTTTGACGGAAATGGTTATATTATCAAAAATCTTACCATAGGAACAGAAACATCGCCATACAGTGGCGATGTGTGTGGCTTGTTCGGTGCGACCAGCGGCACTATCGAGGACGTAGTTCTTGAAAATGTTTCTATAAACTATGTTGGCGGAAATCACAGCAGTGGATATGGCTTCCGCATGGGAGGTGCGCTTGTAGGTTATTCTATGGGCGATATAGTAAATTGTACTGTTATCGGTCTTGACATGAAGGCAGGCTCTGACGGCAGCTATGTTGCTCTTAACAGCATAGGCGGATTAGTAGGCATTCAGGACGGAGGTACAACAGTGAGCCACAGCCGTGTTTCCGGAAAGATAGAGGAATCAACAAAAAAGGGCAATGTTGGTGGCTTTGTTGGTACGCTTGCAAAAGGCTCATCTGCTAAATATTGCGGTGCAGACGTTTCTGTTGAGGTAACAGGAAATGGTCGTGGTATCGCAGTAGGTGGCTTCGTTGGAATAGGTAATGGAGTGACAATTGATGAAACTTTGATAGAAAATTGCTATGCCACAGGCAATATAACAGGTGCAGAATATGCAGGCGGCTTTGTTGGAAACATCTCAGGTCTTAACATCAGCAACTGCTATGCAAAGGGTGATGTAAGCAATAGTTTTGTTGGTGCGTCATTCATGGGTACTGACGCTGCAAGCAATAACTATTATGGCACTGTAAAGAATTGCTATGCAACAGGTCTTGTATCTGATATTTCTTCTTCCGCTTATGCTTTTGCAATGCAAGATACGATGAAGAGAAGTACGATTCAAAATTGCTACTACAACATACAAAATACAGCAAAAAATACGGAATCAGCAGCTTCTCTTACTATTGACGATATGAAAACAGACAGATTTTTAAATGTGCTCAACGGCTCATCAAACGTATGGACTAAGCGTAATAACGATACTCCTGCCTGCGGTGCTGAGCCTGCTGACTACAGCAATGTTTATGAAGTGCTGGGTAATATTCCTGCCGACCTTTCTATCTACACAAATGAAAGCGTTGCAAACTTGTACAGTGCAGTTGAGGCTTTAAGAGGGTATAGAGATCTTGCACAGCAGTCAGATGTTGACAAAATGACAAATGATATAAACGACGCTGTTGAGGCACTTGTTTACAAGTCAGCAGACTACACAGAGCTTGACAAGGCAGAGGAAGCCGCAAAGGCTCTCAACAAAGACGATTATGAGGATTTCTCAGAAGTCGAAAAGGCTCTTGCCGCTATCGACAGAACAAAGAACATCACAGAGCAGGCTGATGTGGACGCTATGGCAAAGGCTATAAATGACGCTGTGGCAAACCTTGTAAAGAAAGCACCTGCTTCTTCACAGCCTGACAGCGTAAGCAGTTCTGATGCTTCGTCAGATACGAGCAGTTCCGCTTCTGACAGTTCCGCTTCCGACAGCTCATCTTCTGACAGCAAGTCAGACAGCAGCTCAAAGGCAGCTTCAAACGCTTCAAACACAAACCCATCAACCGGCGTTGCAGGCGGAGCATTCGCTCTTGCACTTCTGAGCGGTGCGGCTGTGGTCATGGCTAAGAAGAAAAAGTAAATAAGATCTCCCCTATTGTTGATATTTCGGAGAAGGGCAGTTCCTTGTGGACTGCCTTTTTTCTGTTTGCAGGAAAGCGGAATTTGCCTGCATAATTTGGGGCGTTTTTTTGCAAAGAAGCATAAAAATGCAATTATTTTATATTGATACTGCAAAATCGTCTGCGCAAGCTTAGACTAACTATTGATAATAGTCAATATCTTTTATTATCTATTTTATACCATGAAATTACATTTATTCATAAAAAATCGTTATAGATTTAAGCGAAATGTAAAAAATCAGCTCACAAAATCTGCGTTTACCCTTGCAATTCAGAAAAATATGTGGTATAATTATATTGCTGTAATAGGAGCACAGTATGAAACGCTGACGTTGTGTTTTCAACGGGCAGATGAAAGTCTGCAAAGCTTATGCTTTATAATAAGGAAAGAAAATGAATGTGCCGGCGTGTGCTGTTTCATTATAGCGCCTATTAACGATATTTTTTTTGAAAAGGAGTTATTGCAACATGTCAAAGATCGATTTGAGCAAGTACGGTATCACCGGAACTACAGAAGTTGTTTACAACCCTTCTTACGAGCAGCTGTTCGAGGAAGAAACAAAGCCAACACTCGAAGGCTATGAAAAGGGTCAGGAGAGTGAGCTTGGCGCAGTAAACGTTATGACAGGCGTTTATACAGGCCGTTCACCTAAAGATAAGTTCATCGTTATGGACGAAAATTCTAAGGACACTGTTTGGTGGACTTCTGACGAGTACAAGAACGACAACCACCCAGCTTCACAGGAGGCTTGGAAGTCTGTTAAGGAACTCGCTATCAAGGAACTTTCAAATAAGAGACTTTTCGTAGTTGACGCATTCTGCGGCGCTAACAAGGATACAAGAATGGCTATCCGTTTCATCGTTGAGGTTGCTTGGCAGGCTCACTTTGTAACAAATATGTTCATCAAACCTACATCAGAAGAATTAGAGAACTTCGAGCCAGATTTCGTTGTTTACAATGCTTCTAAGGCAAAAGTTGAGAACTACAAAGAGTTAGGATTAAACTCTGAGACAGCAGTTATGTTCAACATCACAAGCCGTGAGCAGGTTATCGTTAACACATGGTACGGCGGAGAGATGAAGAAAGGTATGTTCTCTATGATGAACTACTTCTTACCATTAAAAGGTATGGCTTCTATGCACTGCTCAGCTAACACAGACTTAAATGGTGAGAACACAGCTATCTTCTTCGGACTTTCCGGAACAGGTAAAACTACACTTTCCACAGATCCAAAACGTCTCCTGATCGGTGATGACGAGCACGGCTGGGATGACAACGGTGTATTCAACTTCGAGGGTGGATGCTACGCAAAAGTTATCAACCTTGATAAAGATTCCGAACCAGATATCTACAATGCAATCAGACGTGACGCACTCTTAGAGAACGTTACATTAGATGAGAATGGTAAGATTGATTTCGCTGATAAGAGCGTAACAGAGAACACACGTGTGTCTTACCCGATCAACCATATTCAGAATATTGTACGTCCAATCTCTTCTGCACCAGCTGCTAAGAATGTAATCTTCTTATCTGCAGATGCATTCGGCGTACTTCCTCCAGTATCTGTTCTTACACCAGAACAGACACAGTACTACTTCTTATCTGGATTCACAGCAAAACTTGCTGGTACAGAGCGTGGTATTACAGAGCCAACACCTACATTCTCTGCATGCTTCGGACAGGCTTTCTTAGAGCTTCATCCAACAAAATATGCAGAAGAACTTGTTAAGAAAATGGAAAAGAGCGGAGCAAAAGCTTACCTCGTAAATACAGGATGGAACGGAACTGGAAAACGTATCTCCATCAAAGATACACGTGGTATCATCGATGCTATCTTAAACGGAGACATCAAGACAGCTCCTACAAAGACAATCCCATACTTCAACTTTGAAGTTCCTACAGAGCTTCCAGGCGTTGATCCAGCGATCCTTGATCCTCGTGACACTTACGCTGATGCTTCTGAATGGGAAGTAAAAGCAAAAGACTTAGCTGCAAGATTCGTTAAAAACTTCGCAAAATACGAAGGAAACGAAGCTGGTAAAGCATTAGTTGCTGCTGGTCCTCAGGCTTAATGATCTGTTAATATCCATTAATTTGTTTTTTAGCTTAAAAGAAACCGGATGTCACATTGCATCCGGTTTCTTTATTACACATATTTGGAGTTCTATCATGTTAAAGAAGTTCATTAAATACGTCTCTCAAAATATGCTTGGTATGGTAGGTATGTCTGTTTATATTCTTGCAGACACCTACTTTATTTCTGTAGCGGTGGGTGCCGACGGTATCACTGCCTTAAATCTGGTTCTGCCAATTTATAATATTATTTTTGCGATCGGTGCGATGATGGGCGTTGGTTCTGCGATCCGCTTTGTTGTGGAACGCAATAAAAAAAGCCCGGATGCGGATGGATATTTTTTCCATGCGCTTGTGTGGGCATTTATCATCAGTCTGTTTTTTATTTTTGTCGGTCTGTTTCTTCCTGATAAATTGATCGCACTGTTAGGCGGTGATGCCCAAATCGTTGCCACCGGGAAAAATTATACAAGAATTTTTATGTGCTTTGCTCCCTTTTTTATGTGGAACTATATTTGTAATGCTTTTGTGCGAAATGATGGAAATCCTTCCATTGCGATGTCCGCAACTTTATTCAGCAGTCTGTTCAACATCGTGTTTGACTATATCCTGATGTTTCCACTGGGGCTTTCCATGGAAGGTGCTGCACTTGCAACCGCCTTCTCCCCGATCATCGGCATTGCGATCTGCTGTATCCATTTTCAATCAAAAAAGAGTACGATCCGCCTGAAACCGGTCCTGCCTTCCTTCCGCAGACTGCTCTACTGCTGTCAGGTCGGCGTTTCCTCTTTCGTCGGTGAGATTTCTTCCGGGGTTATCACGGTCGTCTTTAATATGCTGATCCTCGGTCTTGCGGGAAACACCGGAGTTGCCGCCTACGGCGTCGTCGCCAACACCTCACTGGTCGCAGTCGCCCTATTTAACGGCATTGCGCAAGGCTCGCAGCCACTCATCAGTGAATCTTACAGCAAGGGAAATCACAAGAATGTAACCACCTATCTGAAAATGGCAGTCACGACCACCATCGGCGTTGCTATCCTTCTGGTTGTCTGCATTTACCTTTACGCCCCTGCGATTACCGCTATATTTAACGGAGAGGGAAATCAGGTGCTTGCCTCCTACGCAGAAAACGGTTTAAGGTTATATTTCATTGGATTTCTCTTTGCCGGAATGAACATTGTCGGAACTGCCATTTTAAGCTCGATAGAATCTGCAAAATATGCATTTTTTGCGTCCATCTCACGCGGATTTGTTGCGATCATCATTTTTGCATTCGTGCTGTCTGAACTGCTTGGATTAAATGGCGTATGGCTCGCTTTTCCTGCTGCGGAGTTTGTGACGATGTTGATTACATTGTATGGGCTGGTGAAGGCGATACGAAAATAATATCTCTGCTACAAAAAAATACCGGGCTGCTTCTATTTGAAGCATCCCGGTATTTTTTGTAGCTTTTATAACGCCTTCTTAATCGCTTCCATTAATTCATCATAAGTCTCATAGGCTGGCAGCTCCGGATTATCCTTTTTGATCTGTTCGGTGCTCTTAAATAAGAATCCGGCTTTACTTGCCTTGATCATTCCAAGATCATTATGGCTGTCTCCGCTTGCGATCGTCTCGAATCCAATCGACTGGAGTGCTTTTACTGTTGAATACTTGGAATTTTCTACTCTCATCCTGTAACCTGTAATCTCGCCGTTCTCTGCCACTTCCAGTGAATTGCAGAAAATAGTCGGCAATCCCAGCTTTTTCATAAGTGGTGCTGCAAACTGTGTAAATGTATCACTGATGATGATCACCTGTGTCATGCTGCGCAGTTCATCTAAGAACTCTTTTGCCCCTGGCATCGGATCGATCTTTGCGATCGTTTCCTGAATTTCTTTCAGTCCAAGACCATGCTCTTTTAAGATTCCAAGTCTCCATTTCATCAGTTTATCATAATCCGGCTCATCCCTTGTCGTTTTCTTTAACTCCGGGATTCCTGTCTCTTCCGCAAATGCAACCCAGATCTCAGGCACAAGAACACCCTCCAGATCCAGACATACGATATTCATATCCATTTTTTTCCCTCCTCAAAGCTCCATCGTGTCATTGAAAAACAGTATATTGTAATTCTATTATATTTCGTGCTGCACTTCAAGAAGTGATTGTAACAAAGGTGCAAATTGCAATATCGCAAAGTCTTGCAATTTCTTCATCACTGCAGCTTGTATTTTTTGATTGTCAATGGAAGCTATATGCGTCATAAGATTCCATAAGTATTTGAGCTGCCTCTGAATCGCTGACATCCACAATATCACTGACATCTATCCATTTGAAATGTGCCCGATGTTCGGAAGCTTGCTGTGCTTCATAATAGCGCGCCGCATAAGTGCGATACTCATCCTCTGTCAGCTCTGTCCCATTGTAATCCTCATAGCTTATCGTTGCTTCGTAATCCGGACCTTCATATGTTTCATATTCAATGGCGAGTTTTGTTTCTGTTACAACATCATCAACGATTGCAAGCGAACTGACACGGTATACATAACTGCTCGGTGACTCCTTCATGAGATCGTATACGATATAATTATAATATCCTTTTCCATTTATGATATTAGAATATACCATCACATCACTTTCATCCGATACCTGATCCATAAGATCCGGCTGGGATTCATATTCTGAAAAAGTCGTATTCAGTTCTTTTAGTTTTCCATCCTTATCTACATTGTAAAAACTTGTATAAGAAAAAAATCCTGTGCCGCCAGAATGTGAAACCAAAAGTTCCACTTGTCCGTCCATATCCAGATCAGCCAGCGTGAATTTATATTGTTCATCGGCAAAATCAATGTCAGTTGCCCACTTGTCCCTGTTTTGTGCAAATACCTCAATCTGCTTTTGGATGTCCATAGTGGCACCTGATATGCTGTCCAAATACTCTACATAATCTGTCCATACGCCTTCCATATCAGAAAGCTTTTCTGTCAGATGCTGCTTACCGAGAAATTCTTCAAAAAAAGTATCCCTATAAAAAGGAGTGCCATTTTCTGTTTTCGCTTCGACTTTGTAGCTTTCCAGATTTGGATAATCCAGATACATCATATTGTCCGGATTTTCCTGTAAAAATATAACCGGCATATTCCACGAATCTCCGTCATTACAGTATTGGAGTAGCAGCAAAACATCCTTTTTCCCATCCATATTCACATCTGAAAACTTTACACCACTGATCTGTTTAAATGAATCCGAAGCGTCTGCCTTTATTTCTGGAAACTCATATATAACTTTATCATTCTTCACTAATAAGAATTCTGGATCATTCGAATTCTCTTCAGGTGCAACTGATGTAAATGTTACCATTCCCCAGTCATTCAGCTGAATTTCAAATGTCTGATTCTCAATCACTCTTCCCTTAAAACTTTGTGTATTCTGTCCCGGTATCTCTGTATGTTCCGGTGTCTCTGTAACTTCTTCCTGCCCGCCGGACAGTTCTTTTGTTACTTCTGTTGATGCTTCTTTTTCTTCTTTTACATCCTGCTTACAGCCTGCAAGAACAAATGATAATATTATAAGTCCGAATAGGATGTTCTTTTTCATCTGACGCCTCCCACTTTTTTCTGCCTTTATTATATCGTGATTTCATCACTCAATAATTTCGCCGTTCGTCAAATACAAATAAATTTGTATTTTCCTCTCTTTCGCTCATTATATCATGAATCTTTGATTCATGATCATTATCTACACTTGCTTCGCTCCGCAGTCCTTATTATATCATTACTTTGTAGTATTATTCCAGACATAATTACCTTCACTCTGATGAATATTCTAGCACCACAGATTTCCGATTTTCGTTTCGCCATTGATACAGGTGATCTCCAACTTCGGATCAAAACCAAGAAACGTATATCGTCCCCATGTCTCGTTTGCCTGGGCGGATTCTAACATATAGCAATGGGTTGATACATTTTTCAGTATCCTCATCGTTTCAATCGGGGTAGTAAAATCGGAAAGCATTTCAAGGCTCACCGGGAGCACATTGTAGTTTGCTTCTGATGCAATCTTTTTTACTTCCGTTAAATCTGGCATAATTTTCATTCGCTGCACCTCCAAAGAAATATTGCATTTTTTTATGCAACAGGAACTAAACTATGTTTCCATTGCATAAAAAACGTCCCTGACAGAAATATACTCTCTGTCAAGGACGAATAGAAATTCTTATCCGCGGTGCCACCTTGATTCACAGCATCACAGGCTCTCTGTAAAGGCATTATTGCCGTTATCTCCGCTTCAATGGTTTAGTGTATTAACTTTGTGACCTAATGTATCACACTTGCATTGTGCTGTCAATAGGGCAAATTTAATCTTTCTGATTCACGATCTTGTAGTATTCTCTCGAAGTGATCTTGTATACAATCGTATAGATCAGAAGAAAGATCATGCTCACGATTGCGATCGCCATGTTAAAGGTAAAGGTATCCACGATCAGTATCATCCGTAAAAAAAGTCTGACCACGCTGCTTGCCACGATCATATGCATAATCGCTGCTGCGACCGGAAGGTAAAATAATAACATAACCTGCGTCCGGATGGATTCTTTTGCTTCTTTTTCAGTCAGACCGACATTGGAAAGGATCTGGAATCGCTTCTGGTCTTCGTACCCTTCCGACATCTGTTTGTAGTAAATGATCATAACCGTTGCCATGAGAAAGAGTGCTGCCAGAAACATTCCTACAAAAAAGATTCCACCATAGATACTATAAAAAGCGCTCATCTCCTCTGATTTAAAACGAATTGCTTCACGGTTTAATCCCCCCAGTTCCATCAAAACTCTGACCGTTTCCATCTGTTCTTCTGTCAGAGCTTTTTCTAACTGGTATCCGATGAAAACTTCATACTCATCCGGATTCACTCTCTGTCCGGCTTCCGCCATCAGATCACAGGTCTGCTCATCATCCGGAAAGACAAGAATTTCACGTTCGAAAATTGACATGGTTGAATCAATGATATAGCGGATTGCAGAATACTCTGCCTCTCCTGCTACTGTATACTCTTTTCCCATAAAATTCAGGTTATCACCTTTTTTCCATTCTTTTCCTGAACTGTAGATGAGTATTTCGTCATCCTTAAGTGTCAGATTCATATCGGCATATTCGTTATAATCAGCAGCAGACAACAGATACGTAACGATATCGGAGGCTATGTCACTGTCGAATGTATCCGGGTCTGCAATCTTTTGTTTTCCATCTTTTTCCGTAACCATGATATTCCGGTACTGTCTATAAATCTGGTCGGTAGTCACAATCCCATCCTGCTGCAACGCTTTATTCATAGTAACGAAATCATCCATGCCTTTTCCTGCCTCTGACACAGTTTCTGCCACTTTAATATCTGTCGGATATCTGTCATCTATATTTTTCCCGATGAGCATCATCAGTGAAAAGCCACAGGTCAGCAACAGGATCACGCCTGTAGAAAGTACACAGATGGACGCCAGTCCTGCTGCATTATGTTTCATCCTGAACATCAGATTCGATACACTGATAAAATTCTTTGTTTTATAGTAAAACTTCGGATTTTTTTTCATGCACTTCAGGATAAAAATACTTCCGGCTGTAAAAAGACAATAGGTTGCGATCACAACAAGCAGAATACTGACAAATAATATGTTGACCGCACCCCCGATTGACTTAGCAGACAGTGCCAGCTTATATCCCGCAGTCAGTGTTATGATTCCAAGAATAAATATAGGAACTTTCACTTTCGGTTCTTTTTCCCCTGTTCTGTCACTCTGCAGCAATGCGATCGGTTTTCCAACCCGGATGGAAGCCACATTATAAATCAGACTGACTGCAAAAAGGATAACAAATAAAACCAATGTACTTTTCAGTGCTTCCACTGAGAAAAACAGACCGTTTACCGGTGGCTGATTGATGATCTTATAGAGAATGAGAAGCATTAATTTGTTCAGAAAAGTCCCCATCACAATTCCTGTGACAATGCTGATCAAAGCATTCATCAGGCTCTCCGCAGCTAAAATATAGGTAATATTCTTTTTGGACATTCCAAGAACTCCATAAAGCCCCATCTCCTTTTTTCTCGCCCTTATCATAAACTGATTTGTATAAAAAAGAAAAACTGTCGCAAAGACTGCTACGATCTGACCGCTGATTTCCAGTAAAATCGAGATAAGCTGTGCACCATAAAACGCTTCCACTCCATCTTTATAAATGTATGGACAATGTGCAAGTGACTGCAAAATATAATAAATCATGACAGTCATCGTTCCTGCAAGCAGATATGGGATCAGTGTCTTTTTATTTTTCTGCATTCCACTGAACACAAATTTTGTCAGAAGCTTATGATTCACTGTCCTCTCCTCCTCTCATCAGAACGGTCACTGCGTCACAGATCTTATCTAACAGTGCACTTCTTGTCATATCACCGCGGTAAATCTGATGGAATACTTCACCATCCTTAATGAACATGACACGGTCGGCATAGCTTGCCGCCACATTGCTGTGTGTTACCATAAGAATCGTCTGACCTGTCTGGTTAATCTCACGAAGCTGCTTTAACAGGTTGGTCGCCGCCTTGGAATCTAATGCCCCGGTCGGTTCATCTGCCAGAAGGATCCTTGGATTTGTGATCAAAGCCCTTGCGATCGCAGTTCTCTGTTTCTGCCCACCGGACACCTCATAAGGATATTTCTTCAAAAGCCCCACAATTCCAAGCTGCCCGGCAGCCTTTTCCACTTTTGCATCCATTTTCTTGTAATCCTCTCCTGCCAGCACCAGCGGCAGTTTGATATTATCTTCGATGGAAAAATTATCCAGGAGATTAAAATCCTGAAAGATGAATCCGAGATTGCTTCTTCTGAAAATCGCACGCTCATTGTCCTTTAATGTGGTGAAATCTTTTCCATCCACCAGCACTTTTCCGGCGGTCGGTGTATCAAGGCTTGCAAGGATGTTCAGAAGCGTTGTCTTGCCACTTCCTGATTCTCCCATGATCGCCACAAATTCTCCCGGTTCCACACTGAAATGCACATCTCTTAATGCGGTGACTTCGTCCCCGCCCATACGTGTTTTATATACTTTTTTGATATGATTGACTTCTAAGATTGACATATAATCCTCCTTGTTTTCCGAAGGAAAATGCGACTGCTTTTACAGGAGCAGAGGATTTATCCTCCTTGTTTGTAAGACTATCATAGCAAAAAAGGAAATGTAGTGCCCTTTCTTTGGCTTACATTTCCTTGTCGTAATCTTACATTTTTGTAAGAAAAGTGTTATTTTCCCTGTTCTTCGTAATATCTGTCAGCTATATATTCCGCTGACTCAGCCCATAAACCGTTTTCTGTCTCCTGTAGTGTCTTATATGTCTCCGATTTATAAAAAAGCAATACTGCTTCTTCAAAAGCAATATGAAAATGTTCCTGTAGTAATTTCACCACGTCTCTAATCTGTATACATATATTCATCGTAATATCTTTTCCATTAAAACTATATATCTTTTCTGGCATAAGAAACCCTCCTAACTAATTTCACATATTGCAGTGCCTTTTCTGTATGAAACGATACCTGATTATTTACCTTATTATAGCGAAGTCTTTCCACCGCCTCTTCCGCTGTAAGTATATTCGCCATATATAATTGCACTGTTTCCATGGTATTGTCATCCGCCACTGGTCCAATTACAACATCATAATCATGCTGCAAACCGCCTTTACTTCTATTTTTCTTAATAAATTCTAACCATTCTTCATTTAATCTGTCAAAACGCTTCACTTTTAGTGAAGGCACTTCCTCAAATAAAAATTCATATACATAATAATCGTTCCGTTTTTCTCGTAATGAAAGCCTGTATGCCCATTCCTTTGACTGTGATTGCAGTATTGTTGTATAAAATCCCTTTCCAAAATCACGTCGGTTATGCGATTTATTGAGATTAATTTTCTCAAATTCAGAACAAGTACCATGATATACTACCAATTCCCTTGAATCATCTGCTATTGCATTTTCTACAAACTCCATAACCTCTTCAAAACTAACTTGATGTAGATACTCATGCTGAATCAGCATCTTTTCAAAAACTTGATTTTTTTGAAATAATTCTACAACTTTATTACCAGAAAGGTTATATTTACCTGCATATGCTTCCATCACTTCAATAGAAAGCATCTCACAATCTGTCTGTGCACTCATTTGAAATCCCCCATTTTTACTTGCTTTCTCTTAGTATAACATACCCTAATATTAAATTTCCATATTGATTCAATTATCATTTTTCAGGATTTTACATGTTCACAAGATCCCTCTGCTGCACTTTCTCCAACTGCAAAGTAAGTATCACCGTCGTTCCTTCTCCCTCTTCCGAAACCACCCGGATTTCATGTCCGAGCTTCTCACACACGCCTTTGCACAGATAAAGTCCAAGACCGCTCGCCTTCTTATCCATCCTGCCATTATATCCGGTAAAACCTTTTTCAAAAATTCTCGGCAGATCTTCCCTCTTAATGCCGATACCGGTGTCCTTCACAAATATCTGCAAACCATTTTCTGTCTCCTCTGCCGAAATCTTCACACTTCCCTGCTTTGTGTATTTTAATGCATTCGATAAAATCTGTTCCAATGCAAAACAAAACCATTTCTCATCTGTAAGCACTGTATAATTCAAGTGTTCCAGCTGAATGGAGATATGATTGTAGATAAAAATTGCTGCATATTTTTTTACTACCTGCCGGACTAATTGTTCCAGTGAATTTCGCTCAAGCACAAGATCATTGCTCATCTCTTCAAAGCGGAGATAATTCAATGCCATCTCCACGTAACTCTCTATTTTAAATAATTCCTGTCGGCATACTGCCGCATCCTGCTTTTCTCCCTGCAAAAGAAGATTCAAAGCCGCGATCGGTGTCTTGATCTGATGTGCCCACAATGCAAAAAAGTCCTGCTTTTCCTGTAATTCTTCCCATTGTCTGCTCTCTTTTGAATTACTTTCCTGCTTTTCCTTGCTTTCTTTTTCATATTGCTCTGTTCTCTTCCGGAATCCCCAGTACTGCATACACAAAGTGGTCACCCAGAGTATCAGAAATATGCTTGTTAGATAAAAGACATATTCTGCCGGAAGCTGATATAAATTGGATACTGTAAACATCAGGAGCAGGAAAACAGGAGCTATCAATAATAAGCCTATATTTTCTGACAAAAATTTTCTATGTGAAATTTTTCCTGTTTCTTTTTTCATCTGCATGTTTTTGCTCATTATCTAACTCCTGTATTTTCGCTAAAAGAAAACAAACTCTCTATGATTTTCTTGCTGCCTGCGACGAAAATTTCAACATTATGCTCCAACAAGATATCCAAGTCCCCGCTTTGTTGTGATAAAATCATTCACTCCTGCGGCTTCTAATTTTTTTCGTATCCTTGTGATGTTGACCGTCAGCGTGTTGTCATCCACAAATTCATCATTGCCCCAGAGACGTTCCATGATTTCTTCGCGGCTTACCACTTTTCCCTGTTTTTCCATTAACGTCTTTAAGATCAGAAATTCATTTTTTGTGAGGTCGATCTTCTCTCCACGGACTGCCGCTGAAGTATCATTCAGATTCAATACGACTTCTCCACATTCGATCGAGTGGCTTGCGAGTTCGCTTCCATAGCTTCTTCGAAGTACAGCCTGTAATTTTGCGGTCAGCACCTGTAAGTCAAATGGTTTTGCGATAAAATCGTCGCCGCCCATGTTCATTGCCATCACAATATTCATGTTATCATCCGCAGAAGATAAGAAAACGATCGGTACTTTGGACGTTTTACGGATTTCCGCACACCAGTAAAATCCATTATAATACGGAAGTTTGATATCCATGATAATAATGTCCGGTTGAAAATCTTCCACTTCTTCTGTTATTTTTTCAAAATTGCCGGCACACTGTACCTGCATCTGCCATGTTGTAAGATGTGCCGCCACTGCCCTGGCAATGACAGCATCATCCTCCACAATAAATACTTTATTTGCTGCCATGTCTTAGTTCCCTCGTATTGATTTTAAATAGTTCAAGCGCTCTCTCTTTGATTTTTTCCAAATCCTCATATGTTCCATCAGAAAATTCTTCTTTAATACGCATGGAAGCCATTGCATGACTGTCATTCACTTTGTCTGCATCTGCCATTTTCAGAAATTTCCCTAATAATTCCCAATCACTTGAATAATACAGTTCCACTAATTTTGCCCTGTATTCCAGTTCCGCCGGAGTAATGTCTGGATATTCCTTCAGGTCTTTTGCGTGCTGTGCTTCATGCTTTAAAAGTGAAACGGTAAATTTCTCACTCTCAAAATCATAGGCACTCTCGATGCATTGAATCGTTCCGTCCTCAGATGCCCAGCCGCCAGTTCCGTATTTTCCAAAGGTCAGATAATCCATCCAGCTCCGAAATACAAAACCTTTTAAAATATTTACCGTATACTGCTCTACGCCTTCCGGCAATTCTATCTGATAAGACGTCGGAACCGTATCTTTCCAGATGTATGGTCCAAAATACCCTTGCGTTTTTCCGAAAAGTGCATGGTAGCCTTTCTGTTCAAAAAGTTCCTGCAATCTATCTTCCAGTGCGTCTTTCTCTTTTTCCGATATAGAAAAAGTCTGGCACAGCTTTCTTATCAGTTTGTCTGCGGCAATTTCTTCATCACTATTGCAATAAAACACGTCTCTGAAATATTGCTGATATGCAAGCAGTATCTCATTCAGTATTCCATCCACTTCATATTGCCGATAATGCTCGTTTTCAAATAAGTCAATATATTGTTCTCGTTCTTTCTCATATTCCGGAAGGTCGCACATTATTTCAATGGCTTCCTTCACCTTTCCCTCGATCAGTAACTCGTCTACCTTGGTCATCTGTGCCTCCAGCCAGTATTCTTAAATCTTTATTTCTATCCTTGTTTTATCCAGCTCCACTCAAAACTGTCAAGTCCGGCTTTTCCCTGCGCAAGCTGATTCAGTTCATGCAGACAGATTTCCGTCGCCCTGTCAATAAATTCCCGGATCATCTCTCTGGTCAGAAAAAAGCTGCTTTTTTCTTCCATTGGGTGAAATTGTTCACGTACTTCCCTTACCAGTTCCTGCTCACGAAAATCTGCTAATTCCATAATCGGCTCACCTGCCAGTGTCTGCGTCCGGAGCATATTCTTATCCAATCCATACTGCTTCGCTACAAACCAATTTGTATTTTCATAATCCTGATGCAGCCTTTCAACATTCTCTGGAATGGATGAGTTAAAGTGATGCTCAGAATATACATATCTTCTATAAAATATGTCCTGAATCAGATGAAGATAATATCCTAGATACAGTTCATCTGTCTTCATTTGTTCCCCGTATTTTTCCCTGTAAAATTCAAGGTCATAGGTCACTCTTGTCTGTTCACAGATCATTTTCTTAAGATGACTGTTTCCACTGACAGCCCCATCTGGAAGGATCACACCCAGACGCAGCCTGTCCAAATTATTAAATTCTGTTTTAACTATTATGCATTGTATGATTGCAAGATGAATCATGCTGGACGCCATAAAATTTTCTCCCGCCTCCTGATATTCTGTCACATGTTTCTGTAAGCTGTTCTATTTTTCGCTTTCTGCTTCCTTCATTTCCTCATAATACGCTTTGTATCTGTAAATGGTACGCTTGCTGACATTGTTGCGCTTTGCAATCTCGACCAGACCCGTACCACTAAACCTTTGTCTACCAGAGCATTCACTAAGGTTGCCTCTCCAACACCTCAGTATCTCCTCAATATGTTTCGGATTCTTGCTCCCAACAATAACGTGATTCATCTTTTTCGACACAAAATCCAACATGTCACTAAGTGCATATTTCTTAAATCCGTCTCCCATAGCAAATGGCATGCTGGCAACCGTCTCTAATTCCAATGCCTTACAAGCTTCTATCATCGTCATCTTCACACCATCTATCATCTGGGATTTCACTGTGTCAGCCCAATCACACATGATATTATATTCAAACAAAATATATTTAAAATGATTCTTTTCTCCGGACACTTTTCTTGCTATATTCTTTATTCTTTCAATCTCAATATGCCACTTATTTTCGAAAGGTTCTTCTACCATAAATTCAAATGCTATGCCATAATATCTAATCTTTCCTTCAAAACACTTTGTCTCATACCATCTTATAAGCATTTCCATTTTCTCATAGAATTCGTCTTCCGTTAACTTTAATTTTGTTATCTCGGGAATATGAATGTAATAAACATCTATCATTTCAAGACCTAAATTTTCCAATGACTTATTAAGAGCTATTTCATAAAAAGCAGGATTGAGAGTCTGGAATAAACCTTCATATTCTGAAAAATCTTCTATTGATATTCCTTTATTTTCCAGTTTTTCCGACAAGTATTTCATTGGTGGAAGCTTTGCTGAAATATCTCCATATAATAATCCTGCCTTAGATGATATAAATACCTCTTCTCTGGTAATAATGCCATAATTCATTAATTCAGCTAATGCAACTCCTTCATCTCGTTCTGAACACATTCCTCTATAATTTATAGCTCCATCAATAGAGTATATCCCATTTCGAACTGCATACTTTATTGCTTCTACATATTTCAAAGAATCTTCTTTTGAAAAATTACCCAAGTGAGTTCCTAATGCAACAGTTCCCATAGGCTTGTGCGAATACCCTTTTATCATTTCCATTCCTCTTTTCCATATTGATAACGTACATTATAGAAGTAATGCTAATTAATTTGCAGTCTTGTATTATAAAAACATAAATGCTATATTAAAATAAGAAATGGGTTTTTTGTCTGGTAAGCTTTTAGCTGAGAAAGTTACCCATTTCTTTTTTCATGCAGATGCATTTTTCCGTCATTTGCACACCTAATTAACATTGATGCATGAAAAACATTACTGATCCTATGTCAATTATATTTTGGGCACACTTTTTAGTTGCTGCCTACCATAGAATCAATGTAAAAATTTTTTTAAAAAACAGGGCTTCCACCCCACAGAAAATCCGCAAGCGCGCAAGCCCTGTAAAATATACTACATAATACTTCCCATCAACGTGGACATCACGATCATCACCAACGAAAATGTAAAAGAATTTACCGAAATAAGCGTAGCTCTCTGCTCCGATGGAATCATATCATTTAACAGGATGTCTGTGCGCACTTCCAGAAAATCATCTGCAAAAGAACCAACAAAGCCACCAAGAATCATCAGATATGGATTGCCCGAAAACGTCATTCCAAATGCAGACAACACACCGATTCCACTTAAAATAACATACTTTTTGTATTTCCAATTTGGAAAATATCCCACCACTTTGGCGCCGAGTGCAGCTCCAAGTCCCATGACAAAAAGAGCCGGGCCAAGCAGTGCCTCGTTCAATCCCGCCAGTGGCAGCTTTGCCTGCAGGAAAAACAGGACAAGTGTTGACACTGCACCGATCAATGCATTTACGATCATAACACTTCTGGCTTTTCGATTGTTTTTCATGAAATGCCAGCTCTCTGTGACAACGTTTTGAAATCTCTCTGAAATGCGGATGTTCTGAATGTTTTTCTGATCAGTTTCCTCTTCATTCATCCGTTCCTGCTTTTCTTCACTCATCTGCTTTTGTTTATGATCATCTGTCTGTGGATTGGTCGGTTCACCATCAGCACCTGTAAATCCCGATATTTCTCTTAAACTGCATACGATTCCAAGTGCGATCATCCCAAAGAAAATATCAATCGCATATGCTTTTTTATATCCAAGCCACAATGCAACCCCTGCACAAAGTGTTGCTGTAGAACTTGTGATCCGATATAACATCATTTCCGTGGAAGCATATCGGTTATATTTTTTCTCCTGCCTTACCGACTTTAAACTGTCATACGCCAAAGCTTCTATGGTTCCCGATTCCAGATTGTAACTGAGCGCACTGAATGCAATCGCAAATGCCACCGTTCCAAAATTGTCAGATAAAATCATAGCCAGACAAGACAGCACACTGACCAGCTTCGAAAGAGCCAGCGTCCTTTTCCTTCCAAAAACATCTGCCACAACACCTGACGGGATCTCAAAACAACTGCTTGCGATATGGAAAATACTCTCCAGTATTCCAATCTGTAACAGTGAAAATCCTCTGAGTGCAAGAAGCGCCACCCACGATGCTCCCGCAATCCGAAAATAGCTTACCGTAGTAAGTGTATACAATTTATTGATCTGTCTTTTTATATTAAAATTACGCATAAAAAAATCTCCTTTTCAAAATAATATCTTTCCAATATTTTTGAACAGGAGATAGTGTCTTTTCGTATTTACATTCTTAATTTTAGAAACTGTTTACCTGAAAAAGAGCGCACTATCCCTGTAAACAGCTAATTTGTTGCCTTTTTGCAGGTGAAGATTCGTTGTTTTCCAGCGCATAGTCTGCTCTCCTTTCTTAGGATATTTGTTTTCTTCTGATATTTACATCTTCTGTATTATATACATGAATGGATAGACTTGTCAAATTAATATAAACTACAACACAGCAGCAAGTATAGCATAAACAACAATTGTCACTGCCAGGTATATGGAATTACAATTTGCTATATACTTTCCCGTCTTCATCCTTAATAAATGCCTGTATTCCCATCGAACCAGGAATAGACATATATACAATGATTGCTATCTCTAACAATCGATCTGATCTTCCAAGAATATGTATCAACGAAATAGCTGCAATTGCAAATATCAGCTGCATAACAGCTCTTATTATTACAGTTTTCAGGCATGTTCCCAACAATTCTCTATTCAACTGAACTTCATAACCTACTACCAGTAAAATCATTGGTGACATCGCTGCCGTTATCATGTCTTTCATGGTAGTCCAGATCACACCTGCCGGACTTAACATGAAACCATTCATCAGCCCACTGACACTTGCAAGTATTCCCAATATTACCGCAAGAAAAGCAGGTGTCTTAAACGCATTCTGAACAATTTCAATCACACTTACTTTTTTGCCGTCTTCTATCAAAACCAGTACATTACTCATGATGCTGAACGTAAAAAGTAATGCTGCGATATCAATCACTGCAATCACAGACAAATTTTCCACTCCGACAAGACCTGTATAAAGCGAGTATCCAATCATTCCGCCCTCATACCCACAAGCTATAAAAGGCAGGTATTTATCATAGGGTTTCCTAATAAAATGTTTCAGGACAAAACCCAGAATAAACGTGACACAAAGAATCACAAACATCATGCCAATATTAAATATCGTTTCTTTCCCCAGGACAGATGTTGCAAGTCCATGAAAGACTGCAATCGGAAGCTTTATGTTTACAACAATCTTTTTTATCCCATCCACGCAGTCTGCACTGATATAATTGGATTTTCTGCAAATCATCCCTAAAAAAAGCATGAAAAGTACCGGAAGTACTGTTTTTAAAATTTGAATTATCATAGCCCATTCTATTTGCCTCTCTTACAGTAGCATCCATAAATCTCTTCTGTATTCCATTGCCTCTGTACTCCATATCAACCACAACAAATTCCTGACACATGATTTTATTTTCAGGAATCTCCATCCAATCAGTAATAGGTCTTGAAAAGAATAAACCATCCTCACACGCAAAACTTGCTGCAATAAGCTTATCTCTGTTATAAACTCCCAATAAAATATAATCGCCTTTAAGACTCTCTTCTATTGTCTTTTCGTCTGTGGGATAGTAGTACTCTTCGTGAGATAATGTAAGAATTACTTTATTCTGTAAATTCACAATCGGTTTTAAGTCTCTCTTTGGGTTTTTAATTTCAATTTTTTTTATAGATAAATCAATGTATTGATTCATATTTTAAATTCCTCATAATATATAGCCGAATTTTCGGCTTCTTTTGAACTGTCAATTCCAACTTCCACACAGATTAGATTCACACTATAATCCAACACGATAAATCGATCATGAAATAATTGACGAACAGTTTGTCGAATAATCGGATTGACAAATATCATATCATATAGTACCATTGCTCTATAAAGAAATGAGTTTTTGTCGTGTACAGCCTTATGGCTCAATCGGGTTGCTTGTTTCTTTTTTATATCCAAAATGTCATATAGATATAATTTTTTATCCTCTGAATGTCTAACAATCAATGATGTATGAAATACATTGTATCTCTCTATCTCCCCCACCTCATCATATACCGGCAATGCAAATCGTGAATCATATCGATACCAGCCAAATTTTGCATTTCTCCAATGCTTTGCTTCAGTATTCTCTCGAAAATGTTTCCCCACTGCAATCTCTATCAGCTCCGGAATTCCTTGTGCTGCATTGGCTTTTGCCTTCGCATTCGTTCCCTTTATACTATGTGTATATTTTGAACCACTATATTCATTCGGTAAATCTAATCCAATATACACTATATCCCCTGTAGAGGCTATGGTGTAAAAATCTCCAATATAGTTTTTAAGGTATTCCCTTACATCTTTCCAATTAATAGAACGTTTTCCCTTAAATATAATATCATTAATCACAACTATATTATTGCCATCAATATCTTGAATAACAGATACATTTCTCTTATTTTTTTTCGAGATATTATTTTCATTGATCTGATTGCATATTTCTACTAATTCAAAATATCTTAATAATCTTCTCTTCGTTTCATTATCTGCCATTCTAAATACTTCAACTATCTGTCTTTCATCTAACATATAATCCGTCTGCACAACCTTTTCTTCTTTCTCATCCCCATTGCAAAGTAAATCCACAAGCGACATATCAAGTGCTTTGCATATAGCAACCAATTTGTCTGCCTGTGGATTAATTTTTTTCTTACGCCAGTCGCTGATCGTACTGGTAGCAATACCAGTTCTTCGCGATAATTCAATCTGACTCATATGTAATTCCGTTAATCTGTCAAAGATTTTTTCATATATATTCATGACACAATATCTCCTCACACATTTTGGAGTTTCCGTGTTTTCGGATATTGTATCATAAATATAAAAGTATCTCAATCCTTTTATATGTCAAGCTTACTTCATATCAGGAACAACTGGAAACTGCCGCTATAAGTGTATTTGTTTTGCACCTTGTAGCTTCAATTTTGCGGTCGAAAAATTTGACCGCAAATATTTTTTTGTTTCATGTTTGCGGTACAAAAAATCCACCGCAAAATTCATGCAACCATTTTCATAACACCGTAAAAATGGTCTACTCATTATCCTTTTCTTCCCTCATCTTGTCATAATACGCTTTATACCTATAAATCGTCCTCTCACTGACATTGTTCCGCTTTGCAATTTCTACCATTGTCATGCCGCTCTTATACCCAGCAGCAAAAGGTCATTTTAATATTCCTGACAAAAAATGTGCGTGTTCCGAATCATGAATTTTTTCACGCTTGTAATTATTATTGAACGTTTTTCCTGTGCAAGATCCCAATCTTCCTCGGAAATAATTGCTTCATGAATTCCCTCATAAACATGGAAATCTGATTGCTCCACTACATATGTTTCATTACGGATTCCTGTTCTCTTCTCTGTACGCCTGCGTCCATATGCTATCTTCCCCATATATACCGGATTATTAATTATCTTCTCAATAAAGCTGGCTGAGACCTCTAGTATTGTTCCATTCTAACGCAGCTTCTTCGTATATTCATGATTGTTCAGATAATTTGCCATGCCATTGATTCCATCATTGGTATGAATATACCTGTCAAAAATCATTTGAATGATTTCGACTTCATCGATGCTTCATCGATGATAAATACCATCTATAAGATGTTGAATTACTCACGTCAGTATTCTTAGAAATAATATAATATGTTCTATATTCATCATCCAATTTTTTGCATATAAGACTCTGTTCATTATCAATATACATATCTATAAGCTTTTCAGATTTATTTTTTTCTGTTTCAAGTTTATACAATGTATTTTCAGCTAAATAGTAAACATCTATCCCCATCAGAGTAATTGTCCAATTCCTGATTGGATAATTTCATCTTCTCTATCTTTGTATGGCCATGTAAAATTGACGCATTCCAGCAACATTGCTTCTTGAAAAACCTCTGCCATATTCTTCTGTCAGATATGATGACAAAGAATCCAAGACTTTCTGAAGATTTGATATCCCTGATTCTATCCAGTAATTTCCCCCCATTACCTTTCAGCCGCTCATCATCTATCGTAAACCCCTTAATCATATATTCTTTTAATCTCTGTGTCGCCCACTGTCTGAATCTTGTTGCAATCACTGATTTAATTCGGTATCCAAGAGAGATTATCCTATCAAGATTATAATGAGGAAACTGCCTTGTCACCTCACGATTTCCTTCTTTTCGAACTTGCCGGAAATTCCGACAGGTTGAAATTTCGTCTAATTCACTCTCCTCATAAATATGCTTAATATGTTCTACTACATTTGTTCAAGAAGTTTGGAATAATTCTGACATCTGCTGTTGTGTCAGCCATACTGTATCATCTTCTATTTTAACTTCTATATTTGTCTGCCCATCATCAGTCTGATATATAAGTATTTCCCCATATTCATTGGTTCCAATTTTGTCCACCATATCACCGCTCCAATCCATTACTTCTTAGTTATAAAATGGGGCTGTGAAAAAAGAATAGTCCCTTCATTTGGGCATTCACATTTTCTGTTTTTGGACATAGAATCTCTACTGTCATATGCAGAATATTTGTTCGATTTTGTCAAGTCTTAGTTCCTAATGTATATTCTTCTTTTTCTTTTCTGGCAATTCTTCCCACATACTCTCAACTAGTTCACACAAAAACTGCCGATCATCTACATTATCAACCAAAATCATTTCTTTAGCACCATCATACGGCAGTTCCATCTCGGCATCTGGCATTAGCCTCAATGCCATCGTGACCGGCTTCACCAAAAGTCTGTCATCATATATTCCACCAAAAATCTTTCCACGGTAATAAAGGATGTATTCGCCCATCATTGCTCGGCTGCTGAGTTCATCCAGTCCTGATAATTGTTCCATAACAAAATCCAAATACTCTTTTGTTGATGCCATATTATTTTTCTCCATACCCTTAAGCTCTCTTTATCGGGTGCCTGATTACAGTCTTCAGCTTCTCCGGCGCTACCTTCCTCGCATCGCTCAGATAAATCTCGTGGTGCATTCTCCGATCCGTTATATCCAATGTATATCCCTGTTCTTCCATAAATCTGTGCATTGCATCTACCGTAGCAGGCTCA
>ENA-ORVG01000914-ORVG01000914.1-human-gut-metagenome-genome-assembly--contig:-NODE-914-length-38324-cov-12.632026_pt1 | contig 38324 bp, 28 predicted proteins | sample MGYA00242091_ERZ509233 | MGnify/ENA primary metagenome ERZ509233 (study PRJEB26280, sample SAMEA2338840) | human gut metagenome | biome: human gut; feature: human-associated habitat; material: faeces... | reverse complement strand
ACGCCGGGCCGACCCGCTTCGGATCGGGCTCTACACCAACTTTCTCGACACTACCACAAAATCTATCACGAGCTTTTGAAGGAAGGAACAAACCTCAATCAGCTGATGTATTTTGTGAACGCCCAAGGGCTTCCCGCGTACAACGAGAAAGCTGTTTTTCGAACACTTGAGAAGGTTTATCAAGTTGGGCGTAAGCTAGACCGTTTCATCGACGAGCTCGAAAAGCGCTATTTCGTCGGTGGTGATGTGAAGTGACTGTTATCAAACAGAAAAGTGTATCGAGCGAGCGCTACGCAAAGAATGTCCGTAAATACATCAACGGAAAAGATGCGATTGTGCGTGGTGGCTGGAACATCGAATGGAGCGACCACTGGTTTTCGAAAATGGATAGAACCAGAAAGGTTTTCCATCACGACAAGCCGTCGAGAGCCGGAGCCAAAAACGTAATCCTGCTACACCAGATCCTCGCGTTTCTTCCGGAAGAATGCTCATGCAACGGAGGCAAGATGACCCCCGATGCATGTCTGGCCTACGCGGAGCAATGGCTTGCGAAGCACTATCCGCATCAACAGGTGATTCTCGCGCTGCACGAGGAGAGCGACAAAGCGGGAAAACGGTTCGCGGTCCATATGGCAATCAACCGGACAAACCTTGATACCGGCAAGCGTTGCGACATCGGCGGTCGCAAGGGAAAGTACGAACGCGCTGCATGGGTTCGTGAAATGGACGAGGCCTGGAATCTCGCTCAGCTCGAAAAGGGAAAGAAGAATTCGAAGATTCGAGATCGACAGCCGCGCGATATTGAAAAGGAGATTGTCGATCGTGGTGAGTACAGTTATAAAAACAATCTGCGTGAGCTGATCCATATTGCGATTGACGAAGGTCGCGTAAAGAATATGGAGCAATTCAAAAAGCTACTTGCCTCATGGGGCGTAGACATTTTCATCAAGAACAATCGAGTCTATGCGACAGATCTCGATATCAAAGAGGCCGGCAATCCGAAGTGCACTTTCAACCTGACCCGTCTTGACGGGCGGTTTGGGGTCAAGCAACTTGAAGCGGCCTTTAAAAATAACGTGTTGGAAGCCGAGCGAGCCCTTCCTTATGAGAGGCGTTGCGAGATTTACATTCAACGGCTTAAGAAAGCGTATTCGGCGTGGGTCGAGCAGGCAAAGGCGAGCAAGGGCGTCGCCTACAATCTCTTCCCTAAGTTCATCGCACCGAAGTGCGATGAAGATCTGCTCGATGATCCGGCGGTTCGTGATGAGCTTCTTGCCCGGCGCGGTTACGCAAGGGAGATTCGCAACCGTTACGCCGGCGGCGTTCCCGATGCTGGCGATGACCGCGTTCGCGCCGCAGGCCGAGCCCATGGTGGCAACATCGACATCTCGCCGCAGGTCGATCGCGCGGTCGACCGAGGCGATTACGCTCGTGGAGACACGCCTCGCTAGTTTTGGAAAGCCTATCGTCGGTGCCCTAGCGCGCTGCCATCCAGTGCTGATTCTTTCATACTCGCAATTCGGCGGGGGTGAGGAGTATGAATTGATCGGCGGGAGTCAGCCGCTCTGATAGAATCGTCCTTGCTGGCGGCAGTCCTCGTGCCGGGCAGAGCCCTCCATCCGATGGGAGGTGATGCCCATGACCAATTTCACTGAGTCCGTGAAGCTCCTAACCGCTATGGTCTCGCTCCTCACGGCCCTTGTCGGCCTTTCCAAGGCACTCAAGCAGGGTTCGAAGCCCAAAAAGAAAGGCCACCGTCGCTAAGACGATGACCTAACTTCGTTAAGCAACGGCTCTGCCCAGCTCTCTACAACTTGGGCTGCCGTCGGCATTATTTTACCCTCCTGACGAGGAATTCGTCCATATTTCAAAAATCAAATCCTGTTCGCTCGTGGGCGTAAACTTTTAGTTGGGCAAATCCGGCAGATTGGAGTATGAAACATGAGGGATATGCACCTCATGTCGCTCATAAAACGTCTCCTGACCTCGAAGGAGAACGTTTTTTAGCGACAGAAGGAGACATAAATATGATCTGGTTCACCAGTGACACGCACTTCGGGCACGAGAACGTCCTGAAGTTCACGGACCGGCCGTGGGAGACGATTTGGCAGATGAACGATGCCATCGTCGACAACATCAACGGCAGGGTCGCCGTGGATGACGAGCTCTACATCCTGGGGGATTTCTCATTCAAGATGACCGCTCAGGACGCATACGGGCTGCGTAAGCGGATCGCCTGCAGGCGCATCCACCTCGTCCCGGGAAACCATGACAAGGACTGGACCCAGCCGGCGGTCGCGGGCGCGTTCACCGTGGAACCGCCGATCTGCGTGCTCAAGATCGACGGGCAGAAGATCGTCCTGTGCCATTACCCCATGGCCGACTGGCAGGGCATGAACCATGGATCGTGGCACCTCCACGGGCACATCCACAGCAGCGGCGGCGCGTACAACGAGTTCAACCGCAAGCAGGGGCTCCTGCGCTACGACGTGGGCTGCGACGCCAACGGGCACTCCCCGGTGAGCCTCGACGAGCTGAGGGAATGGTTCGCCGGAGTCGACGAGCCGTGCGGCCGGGTGAAATGGCCCTGGTGGGTCAACGAGACAGGCGACAGGCGGGTCGAGCGCGAGCTGGCGGCGTACAAGAGGGAAGAGGCGATCCGATGACGGTCTATGTGACGGGCGACATCCACGGTGGGCTCGACATGCAAAAGCTCCGCGACTGGGAGCTTGGGGATAGCCTTGGCAGCGACGACTATCTGATCATCGCCGGCGACTTTGGCTTTCCGTGGGGCTTCTCTGCCGAGGAATGCGCCGACATCGCCTGGCTGGAGTCGCGCCCCTACACGGTACTGTTCGTCGACGGCAACCACGAGCGCTTCGACCACTGGGCGGAGCGCCCCATGGAGCCGTGGCACGGCGGGCTGACGCAGCGCCTGTCGGACACTTCGTCCATCCGCCGCCTCATGCGCGGGGAGGTCTTCGAGCTCGGCGGGAAGACGGTCTTCACCATGGGCGGGGCGACGAGCGTCGACAGGGCGTACCGCATCCCGTACAGCTCGTGGTGGCCGCAGGAGCTGCCGGACGAGCGCGATTTCGATACCGCGCGGGCCAAGCTCGACGAGGTCGGCTGGAAGGTCGACTGCGTCATCACCCATACCTGCTCGACGCGCATGCTCTCGCCGACGCTCTACCCGGACCCAGGCTGGGAACGCCCGGATGTGGACCGGCTGACCGGATTCCTCGACGAGCTCGAGGGTCGTCTGGACTACAAGCGCTGGTATTACGGACATTTTCACCGAGACGGCAATCCGGACGAACGGCACACGGTGCTGTATGACCGGATCGTGAGGCTCGGGGACAAACTCCTGCCGTGGGGTGCGTACTGATGGCTATCTATGTGACGGGCGACGTGCACGGCAGGGCCGAGCACGGGTCCAGCCGGTTCGCCTTCAAGAATTGGCCTCTGGGCCGGACTCTGACGCGCGATGACGTGGTGATCGTGGCCGGCGACTTCGGCTTTGTCTGGGATGGATCCAACGCCGAGAAATACTGGCTTGACTGGTTCGAGTCGAAGCCGTGGACCACGTGTTTCGTGGACGGCAATCATGAGAACCACCACGCCCTGGCTGAGCTGCCGGTGCGGGAGTGGAACGGCGGGCTCGTCCATGAGGCGCGACCGCGCGTGCTGCACCTGATGCGTGGAGAGGTGTTCGACATCGGCGGGCTCACGGTCCTTGCCATGGGCGGCGCCGCGAGCAACGACAGGCAGTATCGCAGGGAGGGGAGGAGCTGGTGGCCCGAGGAGATGCCGAGCGAGGAGGAGATGGACCACTGCCGCGCCTTGCTCAACCGCGTAGGCTGGAGGGTCGATTACGTGGTGACGCATGAGGCCCCTGCTGCTCTGGCAGAGAAGTTGTGCCGCGAGCGCGGACGCGAGTATCGGGGCGACCGACTTCAGCGATTCCTTGCCGAGCTCGACGGCCGGCTCGGCTACCGAGCCTGGTTCTTCGGACATTATCACGGCGACGAATGGCGCGACGACAGACATCGCCTGATCTACCGAGACATCGTGCCGATTGAAGATACTGCGCCCGGTTCTAGGAACCTTCTGGAAGCGCTCTAGAAGATTCCTAGAAATCAGCAGCCTGACAGGAGAAGCGCGGGGCTACTCGTCCTTCATCTGGGTCATGACCTCGACCTTAGCCTCGGCCACGGCCGCCCGCTGTTCGGTTGCAGCTAGGCGGTCCTTGAGGGCGGCGACCTCGGCCATCAGGTCGCGCTGGGCCAGGAGTGCGTCGTTCAACTCGGCTTGGGCTTTCAGCGCGGCATCACGCTCGCCGCGCAGTCGATCGATCTCATCGACCATGGCCACGGCCTCGGCATGGAGCTGGGCGACCTGCCTGTCGAGTTCCCGAGCATCGGCGAGATATCTGACGCTCGCGGCATGGAGCTCGTTGTTCTCGAGCTCGAGGCTCGCGGTATCGAGTTCGAACTTCTCCTCTATAAAGGCAATCCGCTCATTGCAGTCGGCCTTAATCTTTTCATTCCGGCCTCTCGCCTCGACGAGCTTGCGGTTGAATTCGTCGAGCTGGGCCCTGAGCAACGCGTTCTCGGTTCTGAGGTCGCCCGTCTCGCGCAGCAGCTTCTCCCGCCACGTCGCCTCGATCCGCTCAGCGGCCTCATCGAGGACGGACTTCACGCCGTAGATCTCCCTGATTTTCTTCTCGTCTGCCATGGTGCGGCACTCCAATCAACAACGGGCATGGCTCCGCCATGCCATATGGCCGGGAACAATGCACGGCCGCTGTTGATTTGTGTTCGCCCTGCGATCGGTGAGTTCTAAAAGGCGTCTCAAGTCATGCGTTCACGCAGGTTTTCGGTTGGAGAAATACCGCACGTTTTCATGGTAACACGTGCCTTAAAGAATGGGCGGCTATATCGATTCGTTGTAAATAGCGTCTACGACGTGTTGGTGGCAGGAGGTGAGGGCGTTAAAGATGTCGAGGATGATTATGGGAGTATTTTAGATGCAGGCATGAGAAAGGGTCGAATCGAAGTGTCTGGCCGGACGCCAATTGTCCGGGAACTGTTTCGGTTCGACCCTGCTTCATTTTACATCCGCGGCATGTTCTTGTGGGCATCCTGACGGTGACCGACTCTCACGACCTCGATAGTCGGTTTGTGGGCTTAAAGTTTCGGAGGCTCCCAAGCGTTTTCAATCGCGGCGCGGTAGATTGCGGCGTAATTAAGCATCCAGCTGCCATCACCAACTTTTTGAATATACCCCTTATCCTTCAGAGAGGTGTAGGCCCGGGATATCGTGTTCTTACTCAGGCGGTAGTGATCCTCAATCCATTTGCTTTTAGCGCAGAAGCCCATGGGCCGTTTGTTTTTGGAAGGTTTTCCAAACTTCCATACAAGGCCGAGGATGAGACGCTCGGCGGCAACGGTGGTGACGCAGCACGCCCACTCGGGCACTGAAATAAAAATAGCCTTATCCATTTTTCCCGTAATCTCTCGTTGCTCAGTAGCATCATCGCTAAATATGTCGGAAATCGACGGAAGCTCGCTCATGTTTACCACCTAATCAAGGTGGGCGGTACGACCTTCAAGCTGCTTGAAAAGCTCGTAGAACGAGCTTTCAAACATGTAATTAGAGCGATGGATCTGGATGAGCTTGCCGGACTCTCGCATAAACTTGCGTGCGGTGTTTTCGCTCCAGCCAGTGAGTTCGCGGATATCGTTAACGCGGAGCAACCGATCGCACTGAGCGGCACCAGTGGGGAAAGTCGGTGTGGACGCCTGAGTGCTAATCTTTGGAGTAGCCATGATGAGCTATCCTTTCAATGAGGGCCCTCCCTGTGCTTGTAAGACGTACCAGGTTCATAAGCACTTGGGGGGCCGGTTTCTATGACTACATGCGTAGCCATCTGACAGCTTTAGCATGTATTAAAACTCATTAGATGTCAATCAAATAAAGCATCTACCTGCGGAAACGGTATTATAGTACCGTAATATTATGAAATAAACGATGAATGAAAAACATGCTATTTCTCGCTTCTCTGTATATAGGCGTTGATGAAGGCTTCGTAGCCTTTAACTGCTTTTATTTCTGATTGTTGAACGAGGCTTGTATACGTTTTGAGCGTGATATTGGGGTCCGCGTGGCCAAGAATACCTTGCACGCTTCTAACGTCCGATCCGTTCGCCAGCATAAAAGTGCTTACACAATGCCTGAGCTGATGCGGGCAGATGCCCTTATATAGTTTTCCGCCAGTCGAATTGTTCGGCTCATAGATTCCAAGATTGCAGCTAACTGCGAAATCGCGAAACCAATGGTTGAAGACGTAGTTTTTCATGTGACAGACAGTAGGGATCCCTTGCTCGACAGCAATATCGCTAATGATGGGAGTGCTGCCAGTCTGGGACAGCCCCAGAGAGGCCAGGAGCTCTTTTTGTATGGCTGACCATGATTGAAGACGTTCGGCCAAGGTTTCTCCAACGGGGATTTTGCGTTGGCTTTCTTGTGACTTGGGTGCCCTCAGTTCATGGTCGTTGGTGTACTGCCTGTCAATTTTCAAGGTTTTATTGGCAGGGTCCCAATCGCGCCATTCGAGGCCCAGCATCTCGCCTTTCCGCATACCCGTATACACTAGTACTAGTGTACCAACAGCTTCGGCGGTGAGCTCAATGTGTTGAAGATGTGTGCATAGGGTAGCTACTTGGTCGATTGTCAGTGATTCTCTTTTGTTGCGTGGTCTGCGAACATGAACGGTAGCGCAGGGGTTTCGGTCAATTATTCTCTTTGCGACTGCATTCGACAAAATCTGACGCAGTTTCGCATTGATTCGTACAAGCTCTGATGGTTTGTATTTTCCCGTACGACGAGCTTCGGCATATGTTTCTTCGATTAGATCGGGAGTTAGCCCCTCAATTGTCTGAAACGCACCGAATAGGTCTTCGATATGCCTGCAATCGTACGCTTCTCTTTCATAGCTCGTTGGCGCAAGCTCGGTGTCCCTATTTTCATGAAAGGCCCAGCAGTAGGACGCAAGCAAAGTGGGCTTTTTAGTTTTAGTGATCGTGCCAGAGGAGTTGATTTCAGCCAGCTTGGCCTGCATTGCAGCCTTAGCTTCTGTTTTAGTCTTGCAACGAACTGTATAAGTTGGGGATCGTTTGTAGCGCCCCGTCTTAGGGTCCTTGACTCCAAGGGAAAAATAATAGCGATAGGTGTTAGGTGATCTCTTGTCTTTCCAACACGTGCCTCTTCCGCTAATTAGTGGCTGTTCTGACATCTTTGCGCTCCGTTTCTTTGAATAGTTTTCAACAATTCATTGAGTGCAGTTTAGCTAAAGCTGTTAGTAATATGTTTGTAAAAGCGTAGGCGCAGCTACCGGAGGCAAAAGACACAAACTGCTATGTTTATCTGCTGTTATATGATGTTCAATGATGCTTGATGAATGGTAGGGGGTAGCATTAAATCATATCTCCTAAAGCGGGTGTCGACGGTTCGAATCCGCCCGGGGGCACCAGAGATTTGCCGAGCCCGGTACCACCACGGTGCCGGGCTCTTCTGGTCTAAGGGCAGGATTCGGACCGTCGACACCCGCGTCACCAATTTCCCCGCGGGGGGAGTTTTCGAATCCGCCCGGGGGCACCAGAGGAATATCGAGCCCGGTACCGCTACGGTGCCGGGCTCTTTTGGTGTTAGAGCTGCGCCGTTCCATGCTAACGGGTCGCATCAAAAGCAAAGCGCCCGCTTGCCGGGGGAGCAAGCGGGCGCTTCTGAGCGAATATGTTTGCGGCGTTCGCTGCGCAGATAATAAGCAGCCGGCTAGTTGGTCGTGCCGGAATCGTCGCCTGAATCAGTACCAGAGCCAGAAACCGAAACCGTCAGCGTGATCGTGTTGTCGGTAGACTGCTTGCCGGTGGGGGAGACGCCCGTCACGGTGGCGTTTTCGTTGCCACTCACGGGGTTGCCGTTCTGATCGCAGAATGCGATGTTGTAGAACCCGGCGTTGTTGAGCGCGGTGACGGCGGCGGAGATGCTCTTGCCGTACAGGTTGCCCGGAACGCTGGCCTTGCCGGACTTCTTGGCGATGACGACGGTGATCGTGGCGCCGGGCTTCTGCTTGCCGCTGGGGTTCCAGCTAATGACGGTGCCCTCGGTGACGGAATCGTTCTCCTGGTAGCTCACGTCGACGCCAAAACCGGCCATGTCAAGGGCGTTGCGTGCCTGGGCCTCGGTCATGTCGGTCAGATCCGGGACGGAGGTGGTGTCAGGACCGCTGGAGACCTTATACGAGATGGTCGTGCCCTTCTCGACTTCCTTGCCGGCATCAGTGCCCTGCTCAAAGACCTGGCCTTCGTCAGCCTCGTTGGCCTCCTCGGTTGCGTTGCCCTTCAGGCCCACGCTTGCCAGCGCGGCCTCGGCCTGGTCCTTGGTCAGGCCGACGAGCTGCGGAACCTCAACTTTCTCGGAGGGCTTGGGGCCCTTGGAGATCACCAGGTTCACCTTGGAGCCCTTGGGCTTCTTAGTGTTGCCGTTGGGGGTCTGCTCTGCAACCTTTCCCTCGTCGACATCGTCGTTATAGCTCTGGTCGACGGTTCCGACCTCAAGGCCGGCCTCCTTGATCTGCTCGATAGCGGTCTGCTGGTCTTTGTTAAGCACATCGGGCACCGTAACCTGCTCGCCCCCGAAGAGTCCGGTGGCGAAGGCAACCACAACGCCAACCACGGCGATTGCGGCGACTACGGCGGCGATAATCTTGTTCTTGTTGGACTTGGGCTGATCGACCTCGTAGGAGCCCGTGGAACCCGAAACGGCGCTGCGGGGGTTGGTCTGTCCGCTTACGCCCGATACGGGGCGAACCATAGCACGCGTGGAGTCAGACAGCTCACGGGTCTTGGTGGCGCCCAGGTCGCCCGCGGCACCGATGATGCGCGTGGGCTCGGAGACGTTGACGGCGCGGCCGGACAGGTAGTTGTTGAGCACCTGGCGCAGCTCGTCTGCCGTCTGGAAGCGGTTCGCCGGGTCCTTTTCCATGCACTTGAGGATGATGCGCTCCAGATCGGCATCGACGCCGGAGTTGACTTGGCTCGGCGGAACCGGCAGTTCGTTTACCTGCTTGAGCGCAACCGAGATGGCGTCGTCGCCGTCAAAGGGGACGCGACCGGTGGCGCACTCGTACATCACGACGCCCAGGGAGTAGATATCCGAGGTGGGACCGAGGTCCTGGCCGCGCGTTTGCTCGGGGCTTACGTAGTGGGCGGTGCCCAGTACATTGTTGTCCTGCGTGAGGTGGCTGTTCTTTGCGCGCGCGATGCCAAAGTCCATGACCTTGATGTTGCCGTCGGGCAGCACCATGATGTTTTGCGGCTTAATGTCGCGGTGGATAATCTCGTGCTTGTGGGCTACCGAAAGCGCAGAGCTGATCTGCGAGCCGATCTGCGCGACCTTCTTGGGATCGAGGGCGCCGTGGTTCTTGATGCCGCTCTTAAGGTCGGTACCGCGCAGGTACTCCATGACGATGTAGTAGGTATCGCCATCCTTGCCCCAATCGTAGACGCCCACGATATAGGGGGAGGAGAGACCTGCTGCTGCCTGGGCCTCCTGCTTAAAGCGGGCGGCGAAGGTGGCGTCGCCGGCATACTGCGGCAGCATGATCTTGACGGCAACCGTGCGGTCGAGGACCTGATCTTGCGCACGGAAGACGGTCGCCATGCCGCCCGTTCCCACCTTATCCTTGAGGAGGTATCTTCCCCCGAGGACCCTCTGTTCCATTCCTGCTCCTAACTAACTTATTCGCTCAACGATGTGTGTAGTACCAAATCTATGGCCGCTGGGACCGCGTGGCGCCTTGCCGCTAGCTCATCGGCCGCGGCGCGCCCCAAGTATCCGCTTCGATCACAGGCATCACGCTCCTTGGGCGGCAAGTGCCGCGGTCAGGACGATGCCGGCAATCTTGGCCGCCTTGACGTCGTGTTTGTCGTAATCCTCCAAGGCCACCGAGATGGCGACCGTGGGTGAATCGTAGGGTGCGAAGCCGACGAACATCGAGTTGACGTTGGTGCCGCCGGTCTCGGCCGATCCGGTCTTGCCGGCGACCTTGACGCCCGGAATCTGGGCATCGGTGCCGGTGCCGGACTGGACAACCGCGAGCATGGCCTGCTTGACCTGATCGGCCGTGGTGGCGCTGACGGCCTGGCCGAGCGAGCGGGATTGCGTGGTCTTGACCACGGTTCCGTCGGGGGCGAGCACCTGGGCCACGAAGAACGGGTCCATGACCACGCCGCTGTTGGCGATGGCCGCCGCTATCACGCAGTTTTGCATGACGGTGGTCTGCGGACCTGGCGTGTGGTCCATGCCGACAGGCTGGCCGGCGCCTGCCCAGGCGGTCTCCCACTCGGTCATGAGCGAGGGGTCGGCCATGATGGAGGCCGCGGTGGTCAGGTCCTGACCGAGCTTTTGGCCGTAACCAAAGGCGTTGGCAAACTGGACGAGCGAGCTGGCGCCGATCTCGTTGGCCACCTGGCCAAAGACGACGTTGGACGACACGGCAAAGGCCTGTTGCAGGCTGATGGTACCGTAGCTCTCGTTGGCGTAATTGGTGACCGGCGCGTTGCCGATATCCATGGAGCCGGGCGCCTGGTACGTGCTGGTAAGGCTGGCGGTGCCGGTTTCGAGCGCCGCGGAGAGTGTGACGACCTTAAAGGTCGAGCCCGGGGTATAGAGAGCGTCCATGGCGCGGTCGTACATGGAGCCGTCCTCGCCACCGCCCGACTGCATCAGGGCATCGATGTTGGTGTTGTCATAGGTGGGCGAGCTTGCGCATGCGAGGACCGCGCCGGTGCGCGGATCCATAACCACCACGGCACCCTTAAAGCCCTTGAGTGCCTGCTCGGCAGCCGTCTGGATGCGCGAGTCGATGGTGAGCTTGGCGGTGTTGCCCGGTTGGTTTTGGCCCGCGAGCGACGCGAGGGCGTTGTCCCAGCTGGAGTAATCCTTGGAGCCGGTGAGCGTTTCGTTCATGACGCTCTCGACACCAGCGGTGCCGTACTGCTGGCTTACATAGCCCACCACGTGAGCGGCCATGTTTCCGTTGGGGTAGGAGCGGGCGTAGGTGCCGTCTTCCTGTTGCAGCGACTCGGCCAGCGTCACGCCGTCGGACGTGATGATGGAGCCGCGCTGGATGTACTTGGAGCGGGCGATGGTGTGGTTGTTGGTCGGCATGTCCTGATAGTCCTTGGCCTTGATGACCTGGACATAGGTGAGGTTGCCGATAAGGATGGCGAATAGTGCCGTAAAGGCGAGCACGGCGCGGGTCAGTCGATTGGCGAGCGCCACGCGGCCGAGCACACCGGATTCGGGCGTGTCGAGCAGGCGACGGCGCATGCGCGAGCCGGCGGAGTGGCTGCCGCGGTTGTGCGAAGACGAGGTGGCGAAGCGCGTGCCAGCCGGGGAGACCGCCGAGGCGACCTGGTCGTCGGTGATGGCGGCCATGGTGCCGGTGCCGGTGAGCTCGGCCTCGCGACCGGTTGCCTCGTCACCGGCGCGCAGCAGCAGCGCGACGATGATAAAGCTTGCCAGCAGCGAGGAGCCGCCCTGGCTCATAAAGGGCAGGGTGACGCCGGTCAGCGGGATCAGGCGGGTAACGCCGCCAACGATCAAGAACGCCTGGAAGCTGATGGCGGCCGTAAGACCAGTGGCGCTAAAGGCGGCAAGGTCGGACTTGGCACGGGCTGCCGTGGTCAGGCCACGTACGGCAAAGAGCATAAACAGGATAAGAACGGCGCCACCGCCCAAAAGGCCCATCTCCTCGCCGATAGCCGAGAAGATAAAGTCGGACTCGACGACGGGGATGTTGTTGGCCATGCCGTTGCCAATGCCGACGCCAACAAGGCCGCCGTCGGCCAGCGAGAAGAGGGACTGGACAATCTGGTAGCCCTGGCCCTGTGCATCCTTAAAGGGATCGGCCCAGATCTGGAAACGAACCTGGACGTGCGACAGGAACTTGTAAGCACCCACGGCCCCCACGGCCAAGAGCACAAGGCCGATGATGACATACGAGAAGCGACCCGTGGCAACGTAGAGCATCAGCAAGAAGATGGTGTAGAACAGCAAGGCCGAGCCCAGGTCACGTTCGAAGACAACGACGAGCAGGCATACGCCCCAGACTGCGAACAGCGGCAGCAGCAGGCGCAGACGCGGAATCTTAAGACCCAAGATCTTGCGGTTGGAGATAGAGAGCAGTTCGCGGTTCTCGGCCAGGTAACCGGCTAGGAACAGCACGATAAAGACCTTGGCGAACTCGCCGGGCTGAATGGTAAAGCCGGCGATGCGAATCCACAGTTTAGAGCCCGAGATCGTGGTGCCGATAAAGATGGGCAGCATCAGCAAGATGATGCCGATGATGCCAAAGGTGTACTTGTAGCGCATGACTACGTCGAGGTTTTTGACCAGCGCAAGCGTACCTACCATCAACGCCACCGAGATAAACAGGATGACGAGCTGCGAGATGGCGAGCGTGGGCGCCAAGCGCGTCACAAACGTGATGCCAATGCCCGAAAGAACAAAGACGATGGGCAGGATGGCCGGGTCGGCGCCGGGTGCCAGAATGCGCACGGCGATATGCGCCGCGGCGAAGGCGGCAAAGAGACCGATCGGAACGGCAAGTGTCTCAAACGAGATGGCGGCGCCTGCGGTGAGCACGTACATCGCATACAGCAGGATGACGGGGAACGCCGAGGCGATGAGTAAGAGCAGTTCGGTATTACGGCGACTCATAAGCGGCACTCCCTTTCTAATTCTTATCGGAGGCTTCGGCCTCGGCGGACTGTTCGGCGGTATTCTCGGAATCCGATTCGGAGGTCGAACCCTGGTCGGTGTTATTGCGGATCGTTTGCGCGTCGATCACCTGACGGGTCTGCTCCTCGTCGATCTGATGGCGGTACTTGGAGATGGTGTCCTGTGCGTCGTCGATGCTCGTCTGCTGAATACCTGCCTTAAGGCGATTTTGTGTGTCTTCGGGCAGGTCGGACAGTTTGATGGTGGTCGTGCTGTCGAGCCAGTGCAGCTTAAGGCCGAGCGGCTTGCCGGGAATGCCCCGGTAGACCGCGACGGTGTCCTTGTAGGTGCCCAGGTAGTACGAGCCGGTGATGCCTGCGTAGGCCCAGATGGCTGCCGCCAGCACAAAAGCGATGCCCAGTACGGTGGCAATGGTGATGTTGCGGCGGCGGACGCGCTTTGCCTCGCGCATGACGCCATCGTCGACCAGGTCAACGACAAGCACGGTGACGTTGTCATGCCCGCCGGCGACCAGTGCCGCGTCAACAAGGTTGTCGACGCAAATCTGCGCGGTCGAGGACTGTGTGGCGATGTTTTCGATATCGCTATCGGGAATCATGCTCGAAAGACCGTCCGAGCACAGGATCAGGCGGTCGCCTTCCTCGATATGCAGGGTAAAGTGGTCGGCATACATGGCGGGATCCGAGCCCAGCGCGCGGGTGATGACTGAGCGGTTGGGGTGGACGCGAGCCTCGTCTGCCGTAATTTCGCCGGCGTCCACGAGCTCCTCCACATAGGAGTGGTCGCGGGTCACGCGGATGAGCGTGCCCTCGTGGAGCAGATAGGCGCGCGAGTCGCCCACGTGGGCGATGGCGAGCATGTCGTTTTCGATATAGGCGCAGGTTGCCGTGCAGCCCATGCCGGGCTTGCCAAGCCCGTTGAGCGCAGCCTCGATGACCGCGGCGTTTGCAGCTTCGACGGCGGCCGCCAGTCGTGCGGCGTCGGCTGCCTGCGGCGCTGTCTTGGCAATGGTCTCGACGGCGATGGAGGAGGCTACCTCACCGGCGGCGTGGCCGCCCATGCCGTCGCATACGCAAAAGAGCGGCGATTGCACCAGATAGGAGTCTTCGTTATGCGGGCGCACACAGCCAACATCGGAGCGGGCGCCCCACATGAGCTGCGTGGTCGTGCCGGCGTCGTAGGTCGAGTCAGTCTCGATGCGCTCGTCGGTCAGCGGCTCAAAACTCATGGTCGAGCCGGGGTCCTTAAGCTTGGCCTCCACGGCGGCAACGTCAATCTCGGCCGTATCGCCGGGCGAGACGGTGTCGGCATCGTTGCTCGGGTCGTTGACGTTGGGCGTGGCGGGCTCTTCGGTTGTACGGTCGACAGGCTCGTCGTCTTGCGGGGCGACGGCTGCAGACTCGGGCGTCGCGAAGTGCGCGGGCGCGGGCGTGCCGTGGGATTGGGAGACATCCTCCGTCGTTGCTGCGGGTACGTCTTCGGTTACAGACTGCATGGCTTCGGGCGCCGATGCGTCCGCGGGGGAGGGCGCCGCCGCGGGTTCCGGTGCAGATGCGGACTCGGGCGCTGCGGCGGGTGCCGGCGCTACGGGAAACACCGGTGCCGCGGGCTCGGGAGCCGCAAATACCGCGGAGCTCTCGGTAATCGCCGTGGCGACGGGTTCGGCAAAGTGAGCCGGCGCGGGCATGTCTTGCGGGACCGCGGGCTGCTCGGCAGCGGCGTGCACGCCGATGGGGGCGGTGCCGCCGTCAGCGTTGTCCTCGGCATCCTCGTCGTCGGTCAGCGTCGGATATTCTTGCGTTACATGCGAAAGAGGCAGGGAGAACACAGTGTCCTCGGGCTCCACGGGCGCAGGGCCCGTCGGGGCGGCATGAGCCGGCGCGGCCGCGGGGGCGGCCGACGTCTCTGGCATGGTTGCGGACTTGTTCTCCTCGTCGATCATCGACGGTTCACCTTCATGACCACGTCGCCAATCTGGACTTCGTCGCCCTCGCGCAGCGTTGCGGGCTCCACCAGCTGGCGGCCGTTGACGAGCGTGCCGTTAAGCGAGTTGAGGTCCTCGATAATAAGTGCCGGGCCCTGCAGCGAAAAACGCGCATGCGAGGCCGAGACAAACGGTTCGTTAATGCAGATGTCCGACGACGGCGAACGGCCGACGATGACGGGGCCGAGCATATCCACGTGGATGCCGCGGATGCCGCGCGGGCCCTTGTCCACATCGATCGTCCAGATGGCCGAGTCGCGGCGTTGACCGCGGACGAGCCCCACGCCGGTCTTCATGACGGCAAACAGGAAGATATAGAGCAGGACGACCAGGACGATGCGGCCTGCAAACAGGACGATATCGATGTTCATAAGCGACTATCCCCTAAATTCGAACGTGCTCAGGCCAAACGTCAGCAGGTCGCCGTTGCGCAGCGGGCAGCGCGTGATGCGGCGGTTGTTGACGAGCGTGCCATTGGTGGAGTTGAGGTCCTCGATCGACCAGTCCGAGCCGGTAAAGGTGAGCTGGGCATGACGGCGCGACACGTTGGGGTCGCGCAGGGCGATGTCGGAAACCGAGCGCTCGCGACCGATGGTCACCTGTGCGGAGGTGATGGCGTGGCTCTCGCCGCTCACGACGTCGACGAGCTGGGCGAGCGGACGCTGCGGGGCGCGAGAGCTTGCCATGTTGGAGGCGATGCTGGCTGCGGCGCCAAGGCCAGCGGCGGCGCCGGTCGCGGCGGCTCCGCCCATGCCGGCAAGCGCGTCGCGCGAGACGGTTTGGGGCACGGGAATGGGTGCGGCGGCAGGGTCGGGCATATTGGGCGCAAAGGGGTCGGCCACGGCAAGCGGGTCGGGAGTGGCAGCACGAGGTGCCGGCTGCTGCTGCGGCATAGCAGCGGGGTGTTGCTGCGGAGCGGCAAACTGCTGCTGGCCGGCGCGCGGGGCGCTGGCGGCACGGCTCGCGGCCGAGTTGTTCTGGCCCAGGCCGTTTTGGTAGGCGCGCTCTTCCTCGTACAGGCGACCGAGCGTGGGGGCATCGACGTTCTCGGCAAAGACCGAGAACTTGCCGCCGCGCAGCTGCGGGTCGATCATAAAGCGAACGAGGGGCTCGCCGACAAAGACGTAGCGGCGCTTTTCGGCCTGCGCTTTCACAAACTCGCGGACCTCGCGCGAAAGCTCGGGATAGAACGGGGCGAGCATGGGATCGTCGTCGGCGGCAATCAGGATGGTATAGAGCGCCGGCGCGGTGTTGACGCCGTTGATCACCAGAGTCTGATCCTCCATGTCGCGAGCGGCCTGCTTGGCAAGCTTCTTAAAGGAGAACGGGGCACGGGTGGCACCGAAGATGCCGGCCACGTGGTCCTCGAAGATGTTCAGGAAGTTCACGAAAGATCACTCTCCGTATAGGTTCTTTGGTATCCGAGCAAATAAAGGCATATCCCGACGATTATAGAGGATAGGGTTCCCGTAACCGCCGCCTTGGCGACGACCGGGCCCGCAAGGCTGGCAATTTCCATATGGTGTGCAAGACAAAACGATACGGCCGAGCCGATGCCGGCGACGGCAATTGCGACGATGGCGGCAAGGTTCGATCCCTGCTCGGCGCGCTTGGCATGAGCATTGAGCAGCAGCGATGTTGCCGCGGCTGTTGCTGCAACCAGCACGATTGCAGCGAGAAGGAGCGCGTCTCCCAGCGCTGCGGCGACATTGCTAAGCCCCAGTACGCCTCCCGCAGAGAGAGCCGCTGCAGCAAGGCGGGCAAAGAGTGCGCCCATGCCCGTGGCTGCCGCGGCGCTTGCCGGGCCGAGCCAAAACGCCGCGATGCTCGCGGCGGCTCCGGCGGCAAGGAGGGCGTCGCCGGTGAGGCAGCCCAGCGCAAGCGCGCAGGTGAGCGTCGTGCTCGCAGCTGCCTCGGTGCGGCCCCAGGCGATCCACCAACCGGACATGGTGGCGGCAAAGAGCACCGCGACGGGCAGCATCGACAGGATGCCCTGCGCCTGCATGGTGGCGTTGGCCATGAGCACCAAAAAGCCCACGGTCGAGATGGCCGAGCCGATCTGCGGGGCCAGGCCGGCTGCCGCACCGATCGCGATGGCCGCCACGACCAGCCCGGGAAGCGCCGCGACGCCGGCTGTCTGCATAAGCAAAAAGCTAAAGGCTCCGCATGAGAGCGCTGAGATGCCGCGCATGGTGTAGTTGCGCGCGTGGCTCCAGCGCGAGCCCGCCCAACCAAGCGCGGGGTCGATCTCGACGGTGTCATCTTCGTAGGGTAGCGACTCCATATCGTCTGCCGCGCACTCGTCATCTGAAAGTTCGCCCACCATCTGCTCCAAGCTGCGACGGCCTTCGCGCACGCTTCCTAAGCCGGCAAGGAGTCGGTCGCAGAATGCCTCAATGCTATCGGGGCGGTCTTGCGGCATGGGGGAGAGAGCGCTCATGAGCGCCGCCTCGGCCCCCGGGGGAAAGTGAGGGATCAGTTCGCTGGGATAGGTGGCGCCGCCGATGATGCGGTCGAGCGAGTCGGCAGGCGTGGCCGCCATAAAGGGGGCACTGCCGCACAGGCCCTCGTAGATCACGCAGGCAAGGGCAAAGACATCGGCACGTTCGTCGACCGTGCCGGTCTCGATATCGAGCTGCTCGGGCGGCATGTAGCCGATGGTGCCGCCGCGCGATCCGCCAAAGCCGCCGGCGGACGACAGCCGCGCCATGCCAAAGTCGGTGAGCTTTACATTGCCCGAATGGTCGATAAGCACATTGGCGGGCTTTATGTCCAGATGAAGCACGCCGTTTGCATGGGCAAAGGTGAGTGCCTGACCCAGCGCGTCGGCAATGGCCGCGGCCTCGTCAAAGGTGAGCGAGTGGCCGTCCACGCGATGCAAAAACTCGGCCAACGACATACCGTCGACATACTCCATAACCAGGTAGGCATAGGCGGTGTCGTGCGTAAAGTCGATAACCTGCACGATATTGGGATGTTGAAGCATGGCGGCGGTATGCGCCTCGCGCAGCACGTCCATGATGTCGCTGGCGGGCATGCCGGCGCCGTTGATAAGGGGGATGCGCTTAATGGCCACGCGACGGCGCAGATGCGTGTCGCGGCAAATCTCGATGGAGCCAAAACCGCCGGTCGCAAGCGTCTCGAGCGGCTGGTACCGCTTGAGCAGCTCGCGAGAGCTAGTGCCCTCCAAGGGAACGTCCGGCGAGAACCGGGCGGTATGTTGCGAGAAAAGCGGCATGGCCAACCCTCGTGCGTTTAAAGTTCGTTTGCGAGCGGCGGGCGCGGGGCCGAGCCGTTCGCGGTGGCATAGATGCTGCTAGTGTAGCACGCTCAGGCGGATGGCGAGGATGGCGGGATGCGAGGCTGCCTGTCTGGCTTGGCCTTCGTCTCGACCCATCCGGAAAGCGCGCCCCAGTTTGCGGCCAAATACTGGGACACGCTTTCCGAATGGGGTGTGCTGCGGAAACTGCGTCCCAGAATATTGACTCAGAACGGGATACAGTTTCCAGATCGACGCTCAAAAGGAAACCGCATCCCGCTTTGATGCGGGGACTGCGGACAAAAGCTGAACCGTGATCTGGCTCGGATTGGAGTTCGCCTGAATCGTTGATGCTGGCTGGTGTGGGCGTGGAGATAAACGAGCAGCCCGAGCGATATAATGACACGCTATGGAGGTCATATGCTCTTTTCCCGCTGTTCTGCCACATCTGCTTTCGCCATTGCGCTCGTCGTAATGGCGGTTACCCCTTATCACCGGTTTTCATCTTCAATCGGCTTGGCATCAGGTGCAATGACCTGGCTCGTTATCCTTGGCGCATGCCTCGCGGCGTTTGGTCATGGTGTTGCGCTCCACAAGGGGAGAGAAATAAGACGGCCGGGTCGCCTTGGCGTCTTCGGTGTTTTCCTTGCTGCTATTGCGGTGGTTCCCGAATGGGTCGACTTGGCCTTCTATGCTCGCGGAGATTCTATTCCAATCGTGTTTGCACCAATCTGGTTGTTGCATCGTGTTTCGTGTGCCTTGTGCTTCACTGGGTCGTTGCTCCTCTCATATGTAATTTGGGATACGGCGGGCTCTCCTTTGATACGGGGGGCGGCGCGGGACGGCGAAAGGGGGACCCGCCGATCGCAGAGCACGCTTTTTGCAGAAACAATAGTTGTCCTGTCTTGCCTGCTGTTTTGCTGTCGAATTTCATGGAGAGTCGTTCCCGAGCCATGGGGGATGCCCTCTGTAACGGCCGCATCAATTGGCCTCGTGCTTTTAATTCCGCTGGTCTATCTCGTATTGGCTGCGGTCCCGCTGCTTTGCTGTCCCCGCGCCTTTGGTCGGGGGCAGGGCGACGTGTTTGCCCGTTCTGTGCTTGTAGCAGTTCCCATTGGCCTTGTTCCGGCTGTCGAGGTGGCATACTTTGCAAGCGATGCCGCAGTCATTGCATCACTGTCGATGGGGTCCGCTATTGCTGTTGCCGCCTTCGTATGCACATTGCTAAGGGAGAAACGGGACAACAATTCGGATACCCCTCGCACGTCCGACCCATTCGATGCGGGGGTGTTTTCCCCTGCCCTGTCGCCTCGAGAAGAGCAGTTTGTTCGACTGCTGCTCAAAGGGAAAACGCCGGCGGAAATTGCCAGGGAGACGGGTACGAAGCCATCGACGGTGCGAACAACGCTTCACCGAGCATACGGGAAGGCATCGGTTGCGGGCTCACGCGAGCTCGTGGCATTGTTTGCGGGTGAGGGTGATGCTACAGGGCCTGGTCTGCTGCAGCGGCATGCTGGTGATATGTTGACATCAGTTCGGACGCGCCGGCTGTTTCGATACCTGCTCACAACATTTTTTATCCTCCTTGCGGCGGGCCCCTTGGTAATGGCGGATAGCGATTGGGGATCCGGTGTTTCGCGGGCAGTCACCTTTTCTCTCGCAAGCTATGCATTGGGTCTCGGACTGCTTCTGTCGCTGCACTACGCGGGTGAAAAACTGAATCGTGAAGTTGCGCTGACTAGAACGGATGGGGCGATTGGGCTCGGAAGCCCGTGCGTATGGGCGGTGCTGTCTGCCGTGGAATGGTCTTTTGTCTATATCGCGGCATGGAGGTGTATATGCGATCCGTTGATGGCTGCGCCGGTCCTGCTGTGCGGCGTGGCATCTACGGTCTCGCTCGCTGTTGGGCTGCGTCCGTTTAAGGTGCATGCCCGTGTCCGGGCTATCGTGCCGTTGGTGTCAATAGGTGCGGCTACTTTAATCCATGCGGCCACTAGGGGGCGAATCCATGGGTTCGCGGTGCTGACGGGGATGTTGCTCACATACATAGTGCTGCGTAGCTGTCCGCAGCGCAAAATGCTTGGGATATGGATGCTTTGCTTTGGGGCGGCGGCTCCTGTCTGGGTTGTCTTGCTCAACATGGTGCAGGATCTGACGGTTTTCGAGCCTCTGTTCCTTGCGTCGTTGCTGGGGCAAAGTTCGGCCGTCAATGTCGTCGTGGCAACGGTGATTGTTTGCTGGTCTGTGCCCATGCTCGTTACGCACATCGTGCTCGTACGCTCGGTTGAGGACGAGAAGGCCGTCTTGAAGTACCGTGCGAACGGGTCCACCGAAGCAGCTCACGTGCGCCGGCTGGCTCTGCTTACGTCGCGCGCCCTGTCCGATGTTCAGGCCCGAATATTGTTGATGACGGCAGAGGGCACAACGACAAAGACCATTGCGCAGGATGTCGGTTACGCTGCATCTACGGTGCAAGCGCTGCGATCCGCGTCCTATCGCCAGTTGAAGATCAAGAACAAAGCAGAGCTTATTTCATTGTTATCGCAGGTAGATAACGTGTAAACGCCTGGATTATCAACTCAATAGCGAGTGTTTACAGACATCTTTCTCCATTCATGCAAAGGTTGCTGTGCGTCGACGCATTGTTAGCCGCTTTTGATTGGAGAAGGCCATGATTAAGCCAAGGAGCGCTATTACTCGAATCGGAGTCGGGTTGGCGATTGCTGCGGGTCTGTCCCTAGGGGTTCCCGCTGCATCGTTCGCGCAAGAGGAGTTTGACACCTCTCAGGTTTCTAGCATTACTCAAAACGCCGATACGGGAATTACGACCTGTACGAACAATGCCGATAGGGCATTTAGTTTTCAATGTGCCGGGACGAGTGCAACTGGTTACCGTCAAAAGGATGATTCCTCATCGCTCTATCTGGATATCCAAGGTTATACGGGAAATCCGCTTCGGTTATATACAGACGGTGCGTATAACACAAGCGGTAGCGGCAGCATGAATTGTACTCAGGGAACGTATCGTTCGAATCACAAGGGACAGTGGGAAATGTATAACCTCGTCCGTGAGAACGGGCGATCTGCGGCGCGACTGACTGCATGGGCGGAGTCTGGCTACGGCACTGTTATTGGTGTATGGAGCCCCGACTGCGTCGGGCATTTCCGCAAGCTTCCCGCATAGTTGTTTGAATTGGCTCCCTTCCGGCTTTCTGGGTCGGAAGGGGGAGGAGGACGTATGAACCAAAGGCTCGTAAGATATGAGCTGTCGAAAACGATAAGACGCCCAGCTTTTATCTTTGCTCTCTTGATTGCAGTCGCAGTTGCAATAGCTGCTGCGCTGGAGCCGTGGGCAAATTTGGAAAAAGAACGTCACAACCTTCTTTCTTTTGGTTACGGCGTTGGCATGCAAGCCAAAAACTATCTCGGTCAAACACGTGAAAGCAGCTTCGGTAACTGGATTGTTGTGAGCGCGAACGCGCCACTGTCTGCGTCGGTGTTTTTCTATGCACTGCCCCTGCTTGCAATGTTGGCCGGATCTTGGTCGTGCCTCTTTGAGCGTTTGAGTGGTTATGACATGCAGATATGCACGCGCGTTTCCAGAAAGGCATACGTGAACGTAAAGGTGCTGTCTGCTTTCCTCTCCGCGTTTACAGTGACTGCCATTCCTCTGCTCGTCAATTTCCTGATTGTCTCGATGCTTTTTCCTGCGTATCTTCCTCGGGTCGATGAGTCGACCTACGTAGGGCTTTACCTACATAGCTATTTCTCCGGTCTATTTTATTCACATCCTTTGTTATATGTGCTTGCATACACGCTGTTCGATGCGGTCACGCTCGGGACTTTATCCATGGCTGTAACTGGCTTCTCAATTTTGTTTCGTAGCAGAATCAAAGCGATAATTGTCCCGTATCTGCTAATGGTTGCGTGGCATTTTGCAAATGGCTGGATCTTCGGCGTAATGGCTTGTGTGGGGTTTAACTGCAATATCTTCAACAGCATCAGGTCGGAATCGCTGAATAACTGGCCAGACATTCGAGCCGGTTTTGCGGAAATCATATTATTGACCCTTGCTTCGTTGGCTTTTTCTGGGGCGTGGAAAAGGCGGGAGATGGTCTGATGCTGTTTAGGCTGGTCGCCGCGGACCTGAGGACCGTTTTGAAGAAGAACATCATTACCTTTATTGCGATTGCGGCAGTGACCGTTGCGAACCTGGTGTACGCCTACGGTTTGTCTTCTGTGTATGGGGTCAGGACGGATGCCTTGGGGTTTGCGGACAATCTTGCGCTCGTGTTTGCCGGATCTGCTCCGTTTGAGCCTAGGCCCGGGGTCATGTTTGTGCCTCCGCTAGGATGGCTATTTCTCATTCTGCTTATTCTCTATACAACACTCGATTATCCCGCCGAATCGTTGCACGGGTTTGGTTTGCAAACGCTTGTCCGATGCCGGGCGAGAACCCTTTGGTGGGTCTCGCGTTTTATCTCAGTGGCGGCGATAACAGCATTTTCGCTGCTCGTGGTGGTTTGCTCTGTTGTGATTTGGAGCTTGATGGTGAGTGCCTCGTTCAGCGCGGTCATCCATGGCGAGTCGCTTCAGCTGGCTAATTTGGCGCCGTGGTTTCTCAAGGCGAGCGAAGCAGGTGCACTGCCGTTTTTCGCAGGTCTCTTTCTTGCTTTTGAGGCGCTTGCGTTTGTGCAGGCAACGGTTGGGTTTGTGCTTGGGCCGTCAGTTTCATTTGCGGTTGTAATGAGCTACCTGATCTGTTCGGCATATGCGCGGCATTGGGCGCTACTGGGAAATGCCTTGATGCTGTTGCGCTGGGGTGGAATCGTCAAAGAAGGAATTGCGACGGGCTCGAGTGGCTTGTTTTCAATTGTGATTATGTCGTTATGCCTATCGTTGGGTGGACTGTGGTTTCGAAGGGCCGACCTTATCGAAAAGAGGGACAAGATATGAGTGTGATCGTTAGGGACGTATCGAAGCGCATGGGCAAAAACGATGTCCTGCGCAACGTGTCTATCGAGGTTGACCCTGGGACTGTGGTCGGGCTTCAGGGGATAAACGGTTCGGGTAAGACCATGCTCATGCGAGCGGTCTGCGGATTGATTAGACCCACCGAGGGCGAGATTATTATCGATGGCCAAAGACTTGGGGCGGATATCTCGTTTCCGCCGAGTCTGGGGATGTTGATAGAGGCGCCTTCCTTTTTAGGATATCTGTCTGGTTACGACAATCTGGAGCTCATAGCTCAAATCAATGGCGTTGCCACCCCCGAGGACATTCGCTCTGCCCTGCGGCTCGTGGGGCTCGATGCAGACGAAAAAAAGAAGTTTCGAGCATACTCGCTTGGGATGAAGCAGCGTCTGGGAATAGCTGCGGCAATTATGGAAAAGCCGAAGCTGCTTGTTCTCGATGAGCCAACGAATGCCCTCGACGAAGCGGGCGTGGAAATGCTCAAGCGCGTTGTGGCGATGGCGGCATCAACGGGTCGCGAGGTTCTTCTGTCTAGCCATGACGGAGAGGTGCTCGAGGAGCTAGCCGATCGTGTTTACTGCATGCGCGACGGTGCCGTTGTGAAAGTTCGGGAAAGGTCGTGAGCGCGATGAAGAAGGCCCTGTTGACGAGAAGGTCGATGCTCGCGCTTTTTGGCTGTGCTGTTACCGGCCTTGCGGGCATGAGGGTGAGCGTCGTTAACGGGAACCGGACAGTCATTCCTGAAAAATATTACGCGGAGGGCGAATGGCTCTCGATGGATGGGGCGTTTCTGGGGTCGAAGGATGTGGCGACTGACGGGTATTCGTTTTGCATAGACGGGGCAGAGCTGCTCACGCCGCGCGAGTATCTCAAGCGTGCGCATGATGATTATTCAAAATATGGCATCGTAGATACGAAAACGAAATTGAAGGACGCCGACATCACGTGTGTTATCGCCGTAAAGATGCGTGTCAGGAATAAGGACAATGTCGAAGGCGGAATTAAAGCGTATGTTTGGCATTTGGTGCCGGAGTCTGCGCCAAACTATGACTTTGTGGTCAATACCGATCTGATAACGCAGGCAATGCCGGTGCTGGGCGGTTCTGCTGCGTTTGCTGTACAGGTTGGGGCGGAGAACGAGTTACTCGTCCCATTCATGATGCAAAACACCAACGACTATTTCGAAGGTTACGAGACCGTCCGTTTTGAGAAAGCGTTTCCCGGGACCTATACGATGAAGATGACCGATCTGCCGGAGCGAAGGCTCTTCAGGTTTGAAGTTAAATAGCTCGAAGGCCCTGTTGGGGGAGCCTCATCCTACGCTGAAGCGGGATGAGATTCCCTTCGCAGTGGCGCTCGGCCCTAGCGCTTCTTCTTGCTCTTCTTCTGCTTGCGCCGCTTGCCCTTGTTGTCCTGGGGCTTGTCGGCCTTGTCGCCCTGCTTAGCTTCGGCTGCGGCCTTCTCGGCCTTCATTTTCTTCTTCTTGGTCTCGATGCGGAGCTTTTTGTTGATGCGCGCCTTAAGGAAGGGACCAAACCGCTCGGCATCGCCGCGGACAAAGGTGTCCTTAGGAATCGTCACGCCCTGGTCGGCGAACATGGCTACAAAGATGTGCTCGCCGTCGAGCACGTGGTCGAGCTTCTCAAACGGGAAGAACTGCGACTTGCCGCTCTTGCCCCAAACCATCAGGCCGTCCTCGTTGGCAGCGACGCGGCGATAGCGGCCACCCATGGACTCGTCGGCCTCGACGGCGTCGATAAAGTCACGGGCGAGCGTGTGGTGCAGGTTTTTGCTCCACCAGGCCAAAAAGGCGCCGAATACGATCAGGACGACGCCAAACTTGATCCAGTTACCGCCGGCCACCAGCATGCCAATGCCGATCAGCGCGGCAATTGCCGCGGCGACATACAGCGAACCGCGACGCCTGGGCGAGGCGACCAGGCGGGCGAAGTCGGTGACCAGGTCGTTTTCGTACTGGTACTCGTTGAGGTACAGGATGCCGTCGTCGGCTGCGGCCTGCTCCTCGAGCGCGACCTCGACCTGGTCGGCTGCTTCGGAGGGGACGAGGTTGCTCTCTGCGTCTGCCATGCTCTTTGGACTCCTATCGCGGCGGGCTCGCCGTACGGGTTATTATGAATGCAGTATGCCGTGCGACCGCATGGCCGTCGCGGCAACAAGACTCAGTATACCCGGGGGAGCACCCATGGAATCGTTGTACCGAAAGTATCGCCCGCTCACCTTCGACTCCGTGGTGGGCCAGCAGCATATCGTCTCGACGCTCGAGCACGCCATCACCGAGGGGCGCCTGTCCCACGCATACCTGTTCTGCGGACCGCGCGGCACGGGCAAGACCACCATGGCGCGCATCCTTGCCAAGGCGCTGCTGTGCCGTAATGCCGAGGCAGCGCGCGCCGAGGGCGCAAGCGGGTGCATGCCCGACGGCACCTGTGAGGAGTGCGAGCTCATCGCCGAGGGCAACCACCCCGATGTCTACGAGCTCGATGCCGCAAGCCGCACGGGCGTGGACAATGTGCGCGAGGAGATCATCAACTCCGTCAACTTTGCCCCGGTGCGCGGCAAGTACAAGATCTATATCATCGACGAGGTTCACATGCTCACGACGGCGGCGTTCAACGCGCTGCTCAAGACGCTCGAGGAGCCGCCGGCACACGTGATCTTCGTGCTGTGCACCACCGACCCGCAAAAGATTCTGGAGACCATCCTCTCGCGCTGCCAGCGCTTCGATTTCCACCGCATCAGCAACGAGGATATCGAACATCGCTTGTCCTACGTGTGTGAGCAGGAGGGCTTCGATTACGACGACGAGGCGCTCGCCATCGTGGCGCGCCATGCCAAGGGCGGTATGCGCGACGCGCTTTCCACGCTGGAGCAGCTGAGCGTTTTTGGCAACGGCGCCGTGCATGCGGACGATGCCCGCTCGCTTTTGGGCGAGGTTTCGGACCAGATCCTGGGCGAGTTTGCCCGCGCTATTGCCGAGCGTGATATTGCTGAACTCTATGGGCTCATTCGCGCACAGGTCGAGGAGGGCAATGATCTGCTTGAGCTGACGCGCGACCTGGTGGCGCATGTGCGCGACGTGTATGTGGCCTGCGTTGCCGGTGCCCGTGCCGAGCTGTTTGAGGGCGGGGCCGAGCAGGCCGAGGCGCTTGCTGCCGAGGCTGCTGCCTTTGGCGAGCATCCGGCCGACCGTCTGGCCCGCGTGCTGACGGTGCTCGACGATGCCGCGTTGGAGATGAGGGGCGCGAGCGACGTGCGCCTGGTGCTCGAGATCGCCTGTACGCGTCTGGCGCGTCCCGAGGCCGATTTAACGATTGAGGCTTTGGCCGAGCGCGTGGCACGCTTGGAGGCCATGGTTGCCAACGCCGCCGTTCCGGCGAGCGTGGCTGCTGCTCAAGCGAGTGCGCCTGCGGCTGTCGCGGCTGCGCCTGCGACGACACAACAGCCGACGCTGATTTCGGGTGCCCGAGCTGCTGCTCCCACGGCGACCGCCGCCCCCGCTGCTACGTCCGCGCATCAGGGTGGCATGCCTTGGGACCGCGGCGCTGCTGTTCCGGCTGCCCAGTCTGCGTCCAAGTCTGCGGCTCCGGCTCCCGCGCCCAAACCTGTAACGCCTGCACCTCAACCCGTTGCGGCTCCGGCTCCCGAGCCTGCTGCATCGACCGTGCCGGTGTCCAAGCCCAACAACGCCGCCCAGGTTGCCGCCGCCGGTGCTGCCGAGACCCCCGCGGTCGAGGACGCCGGTGAGCTCCAGCGCAAATGGGCCGAGGTCGTCGAGCGCGTCAAGGCCCAACAACCTTCTTATGCGGCTCTCCTGTTGAACGCTCGCGCTACGGCAGACGATGGTTCTAAGCTCACGGTCTCGTTCCCTACGGCATTTGCTATCAAGATGCTCGGGCGTGCTGATACACAGGCGGTGTTTTTGCCGACAGTCAGTGCGGTTTTCGGTCGTCGCACCGTCGACTATGTCTTGGATGGGGGTGGCACGCCGGCTCCTCAACATGAGGAGCATTCTCCATCTGCACGGGCTGCGGCATCTGCGGACCCGCAACCCGTGTCCTCGGCGGCCCCTGCATCCTCGAACGCCAGCGCGATGCAGCCAAAAGCGGCACCGGTAGCGGCACCGACCCCGTCGGCGCCTGAACCCGCTGCGCCCAAACCGGCTGCTCCGGTCCCCGCGCCCAAGCGCGCTGCCGCGCCTGCGCCCGAGTCATCCGACCTGGCCAAGGCCCCCTGGCTGCGCTCCGACAACCCCGCCGGCGCCCCCGCTACGGGTAAGCTCCCGACCGAACCCGCGCCCCGAGCGCCCGAGCGCGCGTCCGCTTCCAAGACTCAGCCGTCTGCGCAGGCTGCGTCGTGGGAATCCGAGCAGGTGCCCTACGACGACGCCATGGTCGGCGGCTTCGCCGGCGATACGAGCGGGGAGGATCTTCCTCCGTTCGACGTGCCTGCCGCGGTGCCTGCGCCCAGCCCTGCCGCTTCAGCCGCGGCTCCCGCAGCTGCGACGTCCGCTCCCACAAGCGATGACGCCCCCGCTGCCCCTTGGGAGTCCAACCCCGGCGCCGGCAGTCCCTTCGGCCACCAGGGCGCAGCCCCGAGCATCCCGCAGACCGAGGATGAGGCCAAAGCCCTCATCCGCAACGTCTTTGGCCAGGCCACCATCTTCAAACCGGTGGAGTAACCGTGCGGGCGGACATACTGCTCACGAAGAGCTCTCTTTGTCCGGGCGCATCTGTATTTCGGACATGTGTAGTGTGGTGCCGCGTATATCGCATTCGAGCAGACAGGCACGTGACGGTCGGCCTAGGATGCTGAGGTCGATACGATATGTCGCATGGCTGTCCGTGTACTCGACTTGCTCGGCGTTGACGGTTGCTCCGATTGTAAATAAAGAGCCCAGTTCGGCATCGACAATCTTGGAGTCCTTTATCTTGACCTTGAACTCTTGGTAGAGGGACGGGCTGTTGTAGTAAATGGTTCGGGTTCCGTCGGTGCACTCATCGGCCGCTTCCCATTTGACGACGGGCTGGTCCGAGCTGGCTATCAGCAGTTCTGCTCCAAAGGCTATGGCATGGGTGATGACAACCAGCAATGCCCAGCCGACAAAGAGATAGAGAACCACATATGCAACGGGGTGTTTTGAGCGGATGTTTTGGAGCGCGTCGGGGGCATTCATGGGGCACCTCCAAATTGCTATCTTTGACAATCAAATTTTACCATGCCGTCATGAGCGCCACCTCGAGCGGCGGTTTAGCATTTTGCTATCTAGCTGGATGCAGCAAATGCCGGGTTCCGGCTCTACAAGATTTAGCTTTCGATATTATGTAGATGCGAATTATTCAACTTTGCATAATCTTTGGGCGCGGCTTGCACTCCAGGACATGTATATCGACTGGGGTAGCGTGTCCGCCCCGCTCGCTGACCTCGTGCCGTGGTACGATTTTTGAGTTTGAAAGCCCCGCCGCGTCCCGGCTGCCTTTGCAGCTCGTCGCGCGGCCGCACGTAAAGGAGCCATCATGGCCGGTATGAACATGCAGCAGATGATGAAGCAGGCCCGCAAGATGCAGGAGCAGCTTGCCGCCGCGCAGGAAAACCTCAAGTCCCAGACCGTCGATGCCTCTGCCGGCGGCGGCATGGTCAAGGTGACCGTTAACGGCGAGATGGAGCTCGTCAACCTCACCATCGACCCTGATGCGCTCGATCCCGAGGACGTCGATATGCTGCAGGACATGATCATGGCTGCCGTCAACGAGGCCGTCCGCGGCGTCAACGAGCTCGCCAACAAGCAGATGGGCGCCATCACCGGCGGCCTCAACATCCCGGGCATGCCGTTCTAAGACACGCATATATATGAGTGCCAACCATAGCCTGCAAAAACTGCTCGATGAGTTGGGCCGCCTGCCGGGCATTGGCCCCAAGTCGGCCCAGCGCATCGCCTACTACCTGCTCGAGGCCGATGCCGAGGAGGCCCGCCGCCTGGCCGAGGCCATCCTGGAGGTCAAGCAGGAGGTCCACTTTTGCAGCCGTTGCTTTAACTACGCCACGGCCGACGAGTGCTCCATCTGCCAGGACCCGATGCGCGATACCACCCGCATCTGCGTGGTTGGCGAGCCGCGCGACGTCCAGGCGATTGAGCGCACGGGCAGCTACCACGGCCTCTACCATGTGTTGGGCGGCGTGATCAGCCCCATGGACAAGATCGGTCCCGAGCAGCTGCACATCCGCGAGTTGCTGGCGCGCTTGGGCCACGAGGATATCCACGAGGTCATTATCGCCACCAACCCCAATATCGAGGGCGAGACCACAGCGAGCTACCTTGCTCGCACCATCAAGCCGCTGGGCGTCGAGGTGTCGCGTCTGGCGAGCGGCCTGCCCGTGGGTGGCGACCTGGAGTATGCTGACGAGCTCACGCTTGGTCGCGCTATCGAGGCCCGCCGCGCGATCTAGGCGGCGTCAGCTCCGCGGCATGTCCCGTCGGCCTGCCCACGGGGCGCTCATAATTGGGCACGCGTTCATGCATTTGTTGTGCAACAAACCTGCTTTTCATCCGCTTATCGCGTGGATGGGTCCACTCGCACCTCGTATTTGCCCAATCGTTGCGCAACCTTTTGGGTTCGCTGATACACTCAAATGTGGATATGAAAGAATGCGCCGCTTTTAAGCGGCGTGTTTTTGTTGGAGGAGAACGCATGCGGCCCGGGGGCACTCAGACAAAGCATGGCGCCGCGGTGCGCATGCGGCGCCGGTTGGGCCTGGCGCCTCGGGCGTGTGTGCTGCTGTCCTGTTCGCTGGCGCTGGTCGTTGCCGGCGTTTCTGCCTACGGTTTGGCTGTGCCACCTATGGTGCAAGCGCGTACCGCGCGCGAGCTGCGCGTGGGGCACAAGGCCAAAAGCGATTTGGGCACCACAACCGGATACGCCTGGGCGAGCGTAGTCACGCACGTCGTGTTTGGTGTCGACGACGCGGGCAGCGCCGAGGCGCCGGACAACGAAATCGCGCTTGCCAACGGCAAGACCATCGTGCTAACCAATACCAAGATCATCCATCACCTTTCCGATAACAGTGTTTCGGCCGTCGTAAACAAGGCCGAGCAGCAAAAGGGTCAGGATACGCAGCAGTCGGGGAAACCGGGCGGTTCCGGTTCGTCTGGTTCCAGTTCCGATTCGTCGAACTCGAGCGGTGGCTCCGGTTCGGGCTCCGGTTCGGGCTCCGGTTCGGGCGGGTCTGGGAGCAACAGCTCGGCGGGCAGCAGCACCGGTGGCAATACAAACTCCAGCGGCCTTTCGGCTGCCGAGGAGGAAAGCATACACAGCTGGCTCGTGACCAAATACAACATGCTCGACGGTTATGTCTCTCGGGCCAATAGCGCGGTCTCGACCTATAACGCAACAGGCGATACCGGGCCGTGCGATAATCTGGCCAACGATATGTTTGTCATCCGTGCCGAGTTTGGCCGGCAAACGTTTTCTCCCCAGTCAAAGTGGTATCGGCAGTATGCCAACCTATGGGGCTGCTACACCAACCTGTGCCAATGGGTGGGGCATTACGGCGATGACAACGTCGCGCTCAACAACTTCAATACCAATGTGGCGGCGATCGCCCTATGACGAATAGCCTTGCTTCTAGCGCATCGTGCGCGCTAAACCGCGACCCTATGGTGGGTCTGCGCCTGGCGCGCGTTGGAGGGTTTGAGCCTGCTATTGCGCTGAGCCCGGATGAGCTGCCCGTCTACCAGCGTCGATTTGCGATGCTGTTTGCCGACGACGCCACCATGCGCCGCGGCGGCATCGGCCGCGTGACGCGTGCCGTCAATGCCCAAGGCGAGGCCGTGGCGCTCAAGCAGCTCATCTTGCCGACGCGCGACGAGTTCGATGACGACGCCGCTTATGAGGCGCTGGTCGCTAAGTTTAAGGCGGCGTTTCGCGAGGAATATGAATGCCATCGTGCCATTTCGGGCCTTAAGGGCTTTCCCCGCTTGTACGGGTGGGGCGAGGTCGACGGCGTGCCCGCGATTGTCATGGAATGGGTCGAGGGCGAGACGCTTGCCCGCCTGCGCCCGCGTCTTGCCGTGGACGATGCCGGTCGCCTGTCACCGCTCGTGGCCGCTCGCCTGGGCCGCGACCTGTTCGACCTGCTCTGCCGCATGAACCTGGTGGGGGAGGGCTTTGTCCATCGCGACATCTCGCCGGCCAATATTATGGTTCGCACGGCGCGCCTGCCGCTCGACCAACAACTTGCCGAGGGCACGTTCGATTTGTGCCTCATCGATTTTGGCTCGTCGCTGGCGCTCGAGCCCGCCTCTGCGGTGGCGGGAACCGGCGGCAGGGAGTCCTTTACAGAGCGCTACGCCACGTTGCGTCGTGCGACGGTTGCCTACGCTCCGCCCGAGATGCTCACCGACGATATTGCCGACCTGCGCGTTTTGCGCATGTCGCCGGCAATCGACGTGTATGCCGCGGCGAGCACGGTCTATGAGCTCATCGCCGGCGTCGCACCGTACGAGGTGGCGCCGAGCACTTCGGGCACCTCGGGTTCGCGCAAAAAGACGCGCGATATTGCCAGTCCCTATCGTCTCAAGATGGATACGCGCCCCGACTATCCCGCTGGCGCCCATGCGCCCGGTTGCGACCTAAACCAGCTGCTCCGGCGTGAGCCCGATGTGGCGCTCGCCGCCGCCGAGCAGGCACAGCAGATGGGGCTCGAGCCGGACTCCGAGGAGCTGCGCGACGCGCTGGCATTTGTCGATGCCCAGTTGTTCGACGTGGTCATGGCCTGCCTGTCGTGTAATCAGGGCGATCGTCCCGGGCCCGCCGCGGTGGAGGCGGCGCTTACGACGTTTTGCGACCACTACGCGCAAAACGTCGGCCGCTCGCTCCGCGGCGAGCCGCTCACGCCCTGTCCCATGGACGCGTCCGGTCGCGTGGTCCGTCGAGCTGCGATGATCGGCGCTGCGGCTGTCTGCGGCCTCGTATGGGCCGTTGTGGTGGTGTCGGCGGCACTGCTGGCGTCTGGTGCTCGTGCGACGGTTGCCGTGGGGTACATTTCGTGGTCCGGTACGCTGCCAGGTATCGTTGCCGCGCTCGCGCTGGCGCTGCCGGGCATGGCGGGTATTGCCGCCGGCGCCATGGCGCACGATCGTCGCACGGGGTTCCTGCAGGGCGTGTTGGCCCTTTCCGCCTGTGAGGTTCCGGCTCTGGCCGCACTCGCATGCGCCGTGTTTTCCCAGCATGCCGCGGCTGTTCGCGCCTTTGGCGGGCCGGCCGAAGTATCCGACACTATCTCTGCGACCAAGGAGGGCTAAGCCATGGCTTCTCAAGCTGAGCTCACCCCGTGCGGGGCAATGTTTGACATCTTTAAGCGCGCAGCGCACCTGAGCCATATCGAACTGTGCGGCCTGGTGCTCTCGAGCCGCCCGCTCGCCGACGGCCGTAGTCCACAGAGCCGCGCCGCCGATCGCTCCTGGGTCTCGCGTTTTATCGTGCGCGCTCCGGTCGGCACGCTGCAGGAGCGCTATTTTGCCGATTACGGCACCTCGGCCGCGCGCATCATGTCGCATCTGGCCCTGCGCCGCCGCAATCCCATGAATGCCACGGCGGTGATCAACATGGTGTGCGGGCCCGCTGGCGAGCCCATGGTGCGGGCGCTCGAGGAATGCCATCAGAATACGAGCCTCTACCGCAATGCGGTCGAGCGCCTGTCGCAGGCGGCGGAGCTTATGCCCGCCGAACGTGCCGAGGCCGTGTTGGTGCTGTTTGTCGCCGTCGGTTGCTCGGCAGATGTTCGATCCTCGGTGACCTATGCCATCGACTACGCTCATGCGACCTGTGGCGGCGCCACATCGACGCCGCGCTCGCTGAGCACCTCGACGGTCACGGGCGAGCACGAGGCGGCGCCGGCGCATCCGCTGGGACTGCTGCGCGTGCAAAACGGTTACGTGGTAAGTGCCCCGCGCTGGATTCAGCCGAGCGAGCAGGGCGTGGAGATCGGTGCGCTGGCGACGGGGGAGGGCGATATCACCGATGTGGGCGATGACGTTTCGGCTCGCCATGCCCACGTGTGGTGCGATGACCAAAATACCTGGTACGTCGAGGATCTGTCGTCCACCAACGGAACCGTGGTGGTAAACGGCGCGACGAACGTCTGCACCCAGGTCGAGCCTGGCCGCTCCGCTCAGCTCAACCCCGGTGACGAGCTCAAGCTCGGCGAATCCACCACCTACGCCATTCTCCTCGGCGCCCTCTAGCTCATCTCCTAAATAAGTTGCGGTGAAATAGGGACTGTTTAAGGCCGCGACCGGCAAATACAGTCCCCATTTCACCGCAACTGCCGTGTGGTCGGCGATAGAGAAACGAGAGTGGATTTCCGGACGCACGAGAGAGGATTTTCGGACGCACAACCCATGAGAGTGGATAATCTCCCACTTTTGGTCAAGATACAGGCAAAAAGTGGGAGATTATCCACTCTCGATGCAGGCTGCGACTTTTCCGTCCGAGGGGCCATCTCGCCCCTTGGCAGTCACCCGAGGTAAACCTTTACCGCCCACCTATATTTGTCGAAATATGGCTTGGCGGCGGGGTACAATAAGCCCGCATGCGGATTTCCGTTGCGGGCGCTTCCCATCGCCGGGGCGTGCCCGGGAGCATCCGGCATGCGGCCTTTGCGGCGCTCGGTCATGTGCAAGACGGGTAGCTGGGCCTGTGGAGCGCGTGCAGCCCTCCTCGCCTTGGCATGCCTTCTCTCCACGCCATGTGCCTGCTGCTCAGTCTGCCTGCCAGATGATTGGAAGCAACAGCGAAAATCCCATCACGCCAACATCCCGGCAATCGCCGGGGCCTGTATACCTATATGAGAGGAGAGGGGTATATGGCGCGTAAGTTTAAGTCTATGGACGGCAACGAGGCGGCCGCATATGTTTCGTATGCGTACACCGAGGTAGCGGGAATTTATCCCATTACGCCGTCCAGCCCGATGGCCGACCATGTCGACCAGTGGGCGGCCCAGGGTCGCAAGAACATCTTTGGCACCCCGGTCAAGGTCGTCGAGATGGAGTCCGAGGCAGGTGCAGCCGGTACCGTTCACGGTTCGCTGGGCGCCGGTGCTCTGACCACCACCTACACGGCTTCTCAGGGCCTGCTCCTGATGATCCCGAACATGTACAAAATCGCGGGCGAGCAGCTCCCGGGCGTCTTCCACGTCTCCGCGCGTTGCGTCGCTTCCCACGCCCTGAACATCTTTGGCGATCATTCCGACGTCATGGCCTGCCGCCAGACCGGTTTCGCCATGCTTGCCGAGGGCAACGTCCAGGAGGTCATGGACCTTTCGCCGGTGGCTCACCTTGCCGCCATCGAGGGCAAGACCCCGTTCCTTAACTTCTTCGACGGCTTCCGCACCAGCCACGAGATCCAGAAGGTCGCCATGTGGGACTACAAGGATCTGGCCGAGATGTGCGACATGGACGCCGTCCAGGCTTTCCGCGATCACGCGCTCAACCCTGAGCACCCGCATACCCGCGGCAGCCACGAGAACGGCGACATCTTCTTCCAGAACCGCGAGGCCTGCAACAAGGTCTACGACGAGCTCCCTGCCGTCGTCGAGGGCTACATGAAGAAGATCAACGAGAAGCTCGGCACCGATTACGGCCTGTTCAACTACTACGGCGCTCCCGATGCCGATCGTGTCGTCGTGTGCATGGGCTCCTTCTGCGACGTGCTCGAGGAAGTCATCGACTACCTCAACGCTCACGGCGAGAAGGTCGGCCTGGTCAAGGTTCGCCTGTTCCGTCCGTTCTCCATCAAGCACTTTGTCGACGTTCTCCCCGAGACCGTCCAGAAGATCGCCGTCATGGACCGCACCAAGGAGCCGGGTTCCATCGGCGAGCCGCTCTACCAGGACGTCGTCTCCGCTCTCTACGAGGCTGGCAAGACGGGCATCAAGGTCGTCGGCGGCCGTTACGGCCTGGGCAGCAAGGACACGCCTCCCGCGTCCGCGTTCGCTGTCTTCGAGGAGCTTAAGAAGGACGAGCCCAAGCGCGAGTTCACCATCGGTATTGTCGATGACGTGACCAACCTGAGCCTGCCCGAGGCCGAGGATGCGCCCAACACCGCAGCCCCCGGCACCATCGAGTGCAAGTTCTGGGGTCTGGGTGGCGACGGTACCGTCGGCGCCAACAAGAACTCGATCAAGATCATCGGCGACCACACCGACAAGTACGTTCAGGCCTACTTCCAGTACGACTCCAAGAAGACCGGCGGCGTCACCGTTTCGCACCTGCGCTTTGGTGATTCCCCGATCCGCTCGCCGTACTATGTGACCAAGGCCGACTTTGTCGCTTGCCACAACCCCAGCTACATCGTCAAGGGCTTCAAGATGGTCCGCGACGTCAAGCCGGGCGGCACCTTCCTGGTCAACTGCCAGTGGAGCGACGAGGAGTTCGCCGAGCACATGCCCGCCGTGGCCAAGCGCTACATCGCCAACAACAACGTCAACGTCTACCTGATCGACGCTATCGACCTGGCTGCCAAGGTCGGCATGGGCAAGCGCACCAACACGGTGCTCCAGTCTGCCTTCTTCGCGCTGGCCAAGGTCCTGCCCGCCGAGGACGCCCTGCAGTACATGAAGGACGCGGCTACCAAGTCCTACATGAAGAAGGGCCAGGCCATCGTCGACGCTAACCACAAGGCCATCGATGCCGGCGCTACCGCCTTCCGTAAGTTCGAGGTTCCGGCCGACTGGGCAACTGCCGAGGATGCCGCTCCCGTCGAGCTCTCCGAGGAGACCAAGTCCGCTATCGCCCAGCAGGTCAAGAACCTGCTCGAGCCCATCGATCGCATGGATGGCGACAGCCTGCCCGTTTCCGCCTTTGTCGATTGTGCCGACGGCCAGTTTGAGCTGGGCGCCTCCGCATACGAGAAGCGCGGCGTCGCCGTGGTCGTTCCTCACTGGGACGAGACCAAGTGCATCCAGTGCAACCAGTGCGCCTATGTGTGCCCGCATGCCACCATCCGTCCGTTCGCGATGACCGAGGACGAGGCTGCCGCCGCGCCCGAGGCTACCCGCACGCTCGACGCCATGGGCCCCAAGGCCAAGGGCATGAAGTTCACCATAGCCGTGTCCCCGCTCGACTGCATGGGCTGCACCAACTGCGTCAAGGTCTGCCCCAAGGGCGCCCTCGAGATGGTTCCCACCGAGCAGGAGATGGACCAGCAGCCCGTTTGGGACTACATGGTCGAGAACGTCTCCGAGAAGAAGGAGCTCATCGCGGCCAACGTCAAGGGCAGCCAGTTTAAGCAGCCCTACCTGGAGTTCTCCGGCTCCTGCGCCGGCTGCGCCGAGACCGCCTATGCACGTCTGGTGACCCAGGTCGCCGGCGACCGCATGTTCATCTCCAACGCCACCGGCTGCTCCTCCATTTGGGGCAACCCCGCTGCCACCGCTCCTTACTGCAAGGACAAGGACGGTCACGGCCCGGCGTGGAACAACTCCCTGTTCGAGGACAATGCCGAGCACGGTCTGGGCATGGCCGTCGGTTACGAGGCCGTTCAGAAGAAGCTGATCGCTGCTACGCAAGAGATCATCGCCGCTGACGGTCCGTCCGACGAGCTCAAGGCCGCCGGTCAGGCTTGGATCGACTCCGTCAACGACGCCGAGGCTTCCAAGACCGCTGCCGCTGCCTACGTTGCCGAGCTCGAGAAGTGCGGCTGCGACGCTTCCAAGGCGATCCTCGCCGACAAGGCTTACCTCACCAAGAAGTCCTTCTGGATCTTCGGCGGCGACGGTTGGGCCTACGATATCGGCTTCGGTGGCCTGGACCACGTCCTGGCTTCCGGCCACAACGTCAACGTCTTCGTCTTCGACACCGAGGTCTACTCCAACACCGGCGGTCAGGCCTCCAAGGCCTCGAACCTGGGCCAGGTTGCCCAGTTCGCCGCTGCCGGTAAGGTGACCAAGAAGAAGTCTCTGGCCGAGATTGCCATGAGCTACGGCTATGTCTACGTGGCGCAGGTCGCCATGGGCGCCAACCCGGCTCAGACCCTCAAGGCCATCCACGAGGCCGAGGCCTACGACGGTCCGTCCCTCATCATCGGCTACAGCCCCTGCGAGATGCACTCCATCAAGAAGGGCGGCATGCAGAACTGCCAGGCCGAGATGAAGAAGGCTGTCGAGTGCGGTTACTGGAACCTTTTCCGCTTCAACCCCGAGGCTGCTGCCGGCAAGAAGTTCTCGCTCGATTCCAAGGAGCCCGCGGGCGGTTATCAGGAGTTCCTGATGAACGAGGCCCGTTACGCTTCGCTGACGCGTTCCTTCCCCGAGCGCGCCGAGGAGCTCTTCAAGGAGAACGAGCAGGCCGCCATGGACCGCTACGCTCACCTGCTGAAGCTCAAGACGGTGTACAACGAGGCCTAGGTCTCCCACCGCAGGATCTGAGGGCTGACCTTCGCGGACGTCCTCGGACATGAAAGAACCCCCGCTGCGCACTACGTGCGGCGGGGGTTCTTTCGTCCTGCGGAGTGTTCGCGAAGGTCAGCCCTCAGATCCTGCTACGACTACGCCCTCGGATTGTGCGGGCTGATGAAGAACGTGGTTGTGGGGGGCCTTTTGTCCCCTTCGCTGTTTCGCGGCTTTGCCGCGAAACCTCGCGCCACTTTGGGGATGGATGGAGGTTTTGGCCGTTGCTGCCTTCTGTCCCCGTGCTTTGGGACTGGGTGCCTTTTTGGAGCGCTTCTTTATTCCTTATGCTGGATGAAATGCCCCATGTTTTTGTAAGGGTGCATACTCGTCTTATCAATGCATAGAATCTCGTATAGTGCGAGTAAGATATTACGCTGCCTGTTTTGTGTTTAGCAAAGATATAGTTTGCATAATCTGGTCTAATCCCTGCTCTATTAAAATAAAGTTGCACGTAAATGACGTAGATATGCTTGAGCTGGGATTCTTTACGCTGAGCGGGTAAAAGCGACCGTTCACCGTTCAACTGTTTTCAAAATGAATAAAATGAGCGATAAAGAGAATATAAACCTTAATAAACTCGCGTATCGCACGGGCGCGGGTTATTAATGGGTTGTAGGCCTTTTACAGAAAGGATTCCAGCAATGTCTAAGCCTCTTGGCAAGCCCGACCGTATCGTCGTCGCCCTTGGCGGCAACGCCCTCGGCAACAACCCCGTTGAGCAGATCGAGGCCGTGAGCAACACCGCTCATGCTCTTCTCGGCCTGATTGAGCAGGGTAACGAGATCATCATCACCCACGGCAACGGCCCGCAGGTCGGCATGATCCAGAACG
>ENA-ORVG01000906-ORVG01000906.1-human-gut-metagenome-genome-assembly--contig:-NODE-906-length-38570-cov-4.065559_pt1 | contig 38570 bp, 26 predicted proteins | sample MGYA00242091_ERZ509233 | MGnify/ENA primary metagenome ERZ509233 (study PRJEB26280, sample SAMEA2338840) | human gut metagenome | biome: human gut; feature: human-associated habitat; material: faeces... | reverse complement strand
CAACACTTCTTTCAAGACACTGGTTCAACTCCTGGTGTACCATTGCCACCCCGTTTTCCAGTGCATCCTTTGGTCCGGAAAAGTTCACTTCTTTTCCATCCAGTACGATGGTTCCTTCATCTTTCTGATAGGTTCCAAAAAGACATTTCATCATTGTCGATTTCCCGGCGCCGTTTTCACCCATCAGTCCCATAATGGTTCCAGGTTTGACATTCATGCTAATATGCTTCAGAACCTTATTTCTACCGAATGATTTGCTCATGCCGTTAATCGATAAGATATATTTGTTCTTATCTTCTGTCATAGCTGTGCTTCCTTTTCTTAGTAAAGAAGGGCATCATTGCTGACACCCCTCTATAAATTCATCCATTTACGCTTTTTCGATCTCTAATTATTTGGAAAGAAGAGATGTGTATGCTGCTGCATTATCGGTCTTAACCATGTTAATTGCGAAAGCATCATACTCGCTCGGGTTTCCAAGACGGTTTGTGATATTGGATTCTGTCTGTCCATCTCCACCGATGTAATCTACTTTCAGGTTCAGCAGATCATCATACTTCTCCAGCAGCGGCTGATAGGTAGAGCTCAGGAAGTTATCCGATGCGTTGTAGATGTTCAGCCATACTTTTTTAGACGGGCTCTTGCTTTCATCCAGCTGGTTGGCAACCTTGTCATAAACTCTTGTCGAATCTGTGAAATCGTTGTAGTTTTCAGCTGTTACAGCAATATTTAACGCATAGTAGGATCTATCTTCTTCGCTGTATCTGTAGTCTTCACCTTCTACCAGGCAGTTTCCGGCATCATCTGCTGTACCGATACCAGTATCAATATCTACACCGTCCAGTGCGTTACGCAGGACTCTCAGTGTCAGGTAAGCCTGCACGTCTGCATGCTGAGAAATTGTTCCGCCGTAGCCTTCACCGATCGCTGCTACAGCATCGCTGTTTGCATCGTAACCGAAGGTAGGAACCTTGTTGTCTTTTGCCCATGCGTTGAACATGGACATTCCCATACCATCGTTATTGGAAACAACAACATCAATCTGATCGCCGAAGGAAGCTGTCCAGATTCCGATCGCATTACCAGCTGTTGCAGCATCCCATGTTGCACCTGCTGAGTTTTTCATTTCCTGAGAAGCCAGCTCACGGATCGTATATGTTTTTCCATCTACTTCCAGAGTTGCATCCTGTACAACCTTTGCTTTTCCATCTACGTTTGTTCCAGCCGGTGTGGAATCTACTGTGCCATCTGCTTCTACGCCGGTTCCCAGTGTAGAACGAACACCACGGGTACGAGCGATAGAATCGTTGTGTCCGATATCACCGATTGCCAGAACATATCCGATCACGCCATCACCATTTCTATCAATAGTTTCTGCATTCTTTTTGATGTAATCCAGAACCATCTGTCCCTGCAGTTCAGCACCCTGATTAGCATCAAAACCTACATAGTAAGTATTGCCGTTGAAGTTCAGAGCTTCTTTGTCCAGCTCGCCGGTAGCACTGCTGGAGGGCTGACGGTTAAACCAGCACAGAGGCTTGTCTTTATTTTCTACAGTTGCATCTGCTGATGCAGCAGAATCTGCAGCTTCTGTTGCCGCTGCTTCTGTTTTTTCTGTTGTGGTTGTAGATGCTGTAGAATCTGTTTTGGCTCCGCCGCAGCCAACCATGGATAATACCATAGCTGCTGCCATCATTGTTGCTAATGCTTTTCTTTTCATTTTTTCCTCCCATTTGGTTGTTTTGCTAAATTTCTTTCGTTCTCAGCTGATAAACCTATTATAATCACAAGAGGATTTATTAAAAATAGAATATTTTTTGATTAGTTATTGAAATTTTTAGCTATTTCATAGTTTTTTTAAGATTTTTACAGTAATCCTGTATAGTTTCTTTCATTTCAGGAGGTCAGGTATGTAAAAGATTTCACAGCCTCTTCAAACACGCCCGGTATCTTGCTGTAAAAATTCCGGCTGAGACAGCTGCAGTCAGCACTTCTGCCACCGGGAACGCACCCCAGACACCTGTAATACCGAATATCCTGCTTCCAATGGAAGCAACCGGAACGATAAGCACCAGATAGCGCAGCAAGGAAATGATAAAGGATGGGATTCCCTCCCCAAGGGCCTCCAGTGCACCGGAAGCCACAACGCTGATTCCGGAAACCACAAATCCGAGGCTGATGATCCGAAGTGCAGCTGCCCCTTCCCGGATCGTTACACTGTCCTTGGAAAACATACCCATGATCGGTTCCGGAAGCAGCAAAAACAGCGCCGTACCGACCGTCAGAATCCCAAAGATCAGTCCGGTACACACGGATAGAATCTGCTTCATCCGCTTTTTTTCTCCTGCCCCGTAATTAAAGCTCAATATCGGACGCATGCCCTGCACAATACCGCTGGCAGGCAGATAAAGGAAGGTCTGCAGCTTGAAATAAACACCCAGTACCAACACATAAACCGAAGAAAACGCGCCTGCGATTTTGTTCAGCAAAGTAATCAAAAGGGACGGCATGCCCAGAGTCAGGGAAGACGGGATTCCAACCGCATAGAGCCTGCCACAGATCGCAGGATCCGGCTTCATATCTTTTATATGGATGGAGACGCCCAGTCCTTTTTTCCTATGCCATACAAGATACATGACAAGCGGCACGATCTGTCCGATCACGGTAGCGATCGCAGCACCCTTTACTTCCATCCGCGGAATGGGACCAATTCCAAAAATGAGGATCGGATCCAACACAATATTCGTCAGACAGCCCGCTGCCAGACATAATGTCGGAACGATCATATTTCCCAGTGACTGATAAATTTTTTCATAAGCAATATAGACGGAGATCACAAGGGAAAAGCTCAGTACCCAGGTTCCATAGGTAATACCCATCTGATAGATTTCTTCGTCCGTCGTAAAAAGTCTCAGAAAAGACGGAAGAATTGCTGTCAAAAGCACCGACATCAGTACACCGTGCACAATGCTCAAAAACAACCCCTCAGAGGCGCTCTGATCCGCTTTTTTATGTTCTCCCATTCCCAGGAAAAATGCGACTGCTGCACTGATTCCGACCCCAAATCCTACGCTGATGCTCGTGACCAGTGTCTGCAGCGGATAGACAAGGGAAATTGCCGTCAGCGCCTTCTCTCCGACCCGTGCCACAAACATACTGTCAATAATATTGTAAAGTGAATTTATCAGCATCGACAGCATCATCGGCAAAGACATTGACAATACCAGCGGCAGCACCTTCTTTTCTTTCATAAAATTCTGATCCATTTTGACTCCTTCCTTTCCTCTACGGCAACAATAGAATGCACGCTCTGCGAGCATTCTATTGTCATAAATAAAAAAAATATGCCTAGGCACATTCTCGCGTACTCGCGAAGCATTTTTATCGTATGGAAACGAAGTTTCCTATACGATAAAAAAGAGCTATAAACCCTGCAGTTTTAATCTCAGAAACTGCAAAATCTATAGCCCTGTATCAGACAAACCCTATGACCAAACTGTTAGGATATTACCATATCCTGTCTAAAAAGGCAAGCTAAAGTCTTGATTTTTCCGTTCAAATCGTGTATGCTTGTTTGGAATCAAGCAGGCTTAAATGCCTTAAATCACAATCAGGAGGAACAATCACTATGGGTTATCAGTTAGTTATGATCCGCCATGGCGAAAGCGTATGGAATCAGAAAAACCTGTTCACCGGCTGGACTGACGTAGATCTGTCCGAAACCGGACACAAGGAGGCTGCACAGGGCGGCGTTCTGTTAAAGGAAGCAGGCTTCTCCTTTGATGTTTGCTATACTTCTTATCTGCAGCGTGCAATCCACACCGCTAACCATGTTCTGCAGGAGTTAAATGAAGAATGGATTCCTGTTATCAAAACCTGGAAATTAAACGAGCGTCATTACGGTGCTCTGCAGGGTCTCAACAAATCCGAAACTGCTGAAAAATACGGCGAAGCTCAGGTTAAGGTATGGCGTCGTTCTTTCGACGTTCAGCCCCCCGCTCTTGAGCCTACCGACGAGCGTAATCCTGCTCTGCAGGCTCCTTACAAGAACGTAGATCCGAAGGAGCTGCCTCTGACAGAGAGCTTAAAGGACACCATCGCAAGAGTAATTCCTTTCTATGAAGAGAACATCAAGAAGGACATGCTGGCTGGCAAGCAGGTTCTGATCGCAGCTCACGGCAACTCTCTGCGTGCTCTGGTTAAATATCTGGACAACATCTCTGAGAATGAAATCACAGAGCTGAACATCCCTACCGGCGTTCCGCTTGTTTACGAGTTTGACGATAACTTCAACGTAACCGGTCATCATTACCTTGGCGACCAGGCTGCTATCGAAGCTAAGATGAACGCAGTTGCAAAACAGGGCGCAAAGAAATAAATTTCTTTGAAATAAATTTCTTTGAATAAAAAGAAGGACATGCTTTTCATCTCCGGATGAGCTGCATGTCCTTTTTTCTTATTATCGTATAGAAAACTTCGTTTTCATACGATAATAAACGCTCCGCGAGGATGCGTACTCGGCGCAAGGGTAGATGGTTGCTAAAGCAACCGCGCCTCGGCGCGAGAATGTGCCAAAGCACATTCTTTTTTATATAAGAAGCCTCATTTTCCATTCGCGTTGTATGCTGCCGGGCGCGCCGTAGCAAAAACAGCCGCCGTACAAACACGGCAGCTGTTTTTATTATCGCTATCTGATATTTTATTTATCGATAATGCTTGCATGGAACTCCTGCAGAGACTGCACCGGAAGCTTGCCGTCACGTTTTGCGGAACGGATGCCTTCTACAGTTGCCTTTGCAGCAGCCATGGTTGTAATATACGGAATACGGTTCTTAATGGCAGCCTTACGAATGTAACTGTCGTCGGTTGTACCCTTCTTGCCGCGGGGAGTATTGACAATCAGCTGGATCTGGTCATTCGTGATCTTATCCAGGATGTTCGGACGTCCCTCGTTGAGCTTGCATACCTTCAGGGCAGGAATACCGGCCTGTTCGATCAGGTCACAGGTTCTGCCGGTTGCCATAATTTCAAAGCCAAGCTGATAGAAGCCTCTTGCAACGTCAACTACCTCTGCCTTATCTCTGTCATTAACAGAAATCAGCACGCAGCCGGAAGTGGGCAGCTTGGTCTTTGTCGCTTCTTCTGCCTTGAAGAATGCATCACCAAAGTCTGTAGACAGTCCAAGAACCTCACCGGTGGAACGCATTTCAGGTCCGAGTACCGGGTCAACCTCCGGGAACATATTGAAGGGGAATACCGCTTCTTTTACACCGTAGTGAGCGAATTTCTTTTCTTTCAGCTCCGGCACCGGGCTCTTGCGTCCGGTATAAGGCAGGGTAACGATATCCGTTGCAATCTGAACCATGTTGATGCCGCAGACCTTGGATACAAGCGGAACGGTTCTGGATGCACGGGGATTTGCCTCGATGACAAATACCTTGCCGTCCTCAATCGCATACTGCATATTCATCAGGCCAACAACATGCAGCTCCTTTGCGATCTTTCTGGTGTAGTCTTTCAGAGTTTCGATCTGCTCTTCTGTCAGTCCTCTCGGAGGAATGATACAAGCAGAGTCGCCGGAATGGATACCAGCCAGCTCGATATGCTCCATAACAGAAGGAACGAATACATGCTCGCCATCGCTGATTGCGTCCGCTTCACACTCGGTTGCATGATGCAGGAATCGGTCAATCAGGATCGGTCTGTCCGGTGTTACACCCACTGCCTGCTGCATGTAGAAGGTCAGCGCTTCATCGTCATAAACGACCTCCATGCCGCGTCCACCAAGGACGTAGGAAGGACGTACCATAACCGGATAGCCGATTCTGTGAGCAGTTTCCAATGCTTCTTCCACATTGACAGCCATGCCTGCTTCCGGCATCGGAATCTCCAGCTTCTCCATCATTTCACGGAACTGGTCACGGTCTTCTGCAAGGTCGATGGCTTCCGGAGTGGTTCCGAGAATATTGACACCGTATTTCTTCAGGTCTGCTGCCAGATTCAGCGGAGTCTGTCCACCGAACTGTGCGATAACGCCAACCGGCTGTTCTTTTTCATAAATTGCAAGGACATCTTCCAGAGTCAGAGGCTCGAAATACAGCTTGTCGGAAGTGTCGTAGTCTGTGGATACCGTCTCAGGGTTACAGTTTACAATGATCGTGGAGAATCCGAGCTTACGCAGTGCTTTTGCAGCATGTACGCAGCAGTAATCGAATTCGATACCCTGACCGATTCTGTTAGGACCGCCGCCGAGGATCATTACCTTCTGTTTGCTGTTGTCTACCGGGCTTTCGTCCTTGATATGATAGCTGGAGTAATAGTATGCGGAATCCTCAGTACCACTTACATGAACACCTTCCCAGCCTTCCACAACGCCAAGCTCTGTTCTGCGTGTCCGAATTGCTTCCTCGGATACACCCAGGATCTGGCTTAAATATTTATCAGAGAAGCCATCCAGCTTCGCCTGTTTCAAATCAGCATCTGCAGGTACCTGTCCGTGATAAGCAGCAACGAGCTTCTCTTCTTCCTCAACCAGCTCCTTCATCTGCTCGATAAAGTAATCCTTAACTTTGGTCAGTTTGTTGATTTCTTCTACAGATGCACCCTTACGCAGCGCTTCATACATGATGAAATAGCGCTCGCTGCTGGGAGTTGCAAGCATGGTCAGAAGCTCCTTTTTGGACTTCTGATCAAAATCCTTTACATGACCAAGACCATAACGGCTCTTTTCCAGAGAACGGATTGCTTTCTGGAATGCTTCCTTATAAGTCTTGCCGATGCTCATGACTTCGCCGACTGCTCTCATCTGAGTTCCGAGCTTATCCTCTACGCCCTTGAACTTTTCAAATGCCCAGCGCGCGAATTTCAGAACGATATAATCGCCGTCCGGAACGTATTTATCCAGTGTGCCATATTTACCGCAAGGAATTTCATCCAGAGTCAGACCGCTTGCCAGCATTGCAGAAACAAGAGCGATCGGGAAACCGGTTGCCTTACTTGCAAGTGCAGAAGATCTGGAAGTTCTGGGGTTGATTTCAATAACAACAACACGACCGGAAATCGGATCATGTGCAAACTGTACATTCGTACCGCCGATCACCTCAATTGCGTCTACGATACGATATGCCTGATCCTGCAGCTTCTTCTGTACCTCCTCGGAAATCGTCAGCATTGGAGCGGAACAGAAGGAATCACCGGTATGCACGCCAACGGGATCAATGTTTTCAATAAAGCATACGGTAATCATATTTCCTTTTGCATCGCGGACAACTTCCAGCTCCAGCTCTTCCCATCCAAGAATGGACTCTTCTACCAGAACCTGACCCACGAGGCTCGCCTGCAGACCTCTTGCGCAGACTGTCTTTAATTCTTCTTTATTATAAACAAGACCGCCTCCGGCGCCGCCCATGGTGTATGCAGGACGCAGAACAACCGGATATCCCAGCTTGTCCGCAATCGCAAGTGCCTCGTCTACGGAGTAGGCGACGTCGCTTCTTGCCATCTCAACACCAAGCGCATTCATGGTATTCTTAAACTCAATACGATCTTCGCCGCGCTCAATTGCATCTACCTGAACGCCGATTACCTTTACATTGTATTTGTCCAGCACGCCTGCTGCCTGCAGCTCGGAGCAAAGATTCAGTCCGGACTGTCCGCCCAGATTCGGAAGCAGTGCATCCGGGCGTTCCTTTTCAATAATCTGCTCGAGACGTTCCACATTCAGCGGTTCAATATATGTGATATCCGCTGTGTCCGGATCTGTCATGATCGTTGCCGGATTCGAGTTTACCAGTACGATTTCGTAGCCCAGCTTTTTCAGTGCCTTACAAGCCTGTGTGCCGGAGTAATCGAACTCACATGCCTGTCCGATAATGATCGGTCCTGAGCCAATAATCAGTACCTTATGAATGTCTTGTCTTTTCATAAATCCACCCATATTATCCTTTCTGTAAACGTATTCCCTAAAAACCCATTGTATATTCTAGCACAATTTGCAAAGGACAACAAGATTTTTTTCGATTAGTTGAAGCCAAAAAACTTCTGGCAGATTTTGTAGCCTTCCACAGAAATCCATCTTCCGGTTTTTCCAGGCAGATTCATACAGTTTCCTAAAAGACCGTAACGCAGCTTTCTGTAAACCTTCTTGTCCTTTTGGCTGATGTAGTTTAACAGCTCACGCTTTTTCTCGAGAGATTCCGGTGTGTTGATGCGGATCAGCAGGATGGAGGAGATCGTCGTAATGATGTCCAGATAGCTTAGCATATACTTTGCAAGGGGCTTATTGCCCATGATCTCGCTCTTCTTTTCCACAAAGTAGTCTGTCATGATCTGGTTGACCTTGATCTGCTGGTCGATTCGTCCGGTCATGACCTTTTCGTTGACGGACTGATCTGACCTGCCGATAAAATAGCGGTAGAAATTCACATCCAGATAATACATGTTGCGGACATACGGCAGAGGCTCAAAGACATAAATATTGTCCACATAAAACGTATGCTCCGGAAGCTTTAAACCGCATTCCCGCAAAAGCTTCGTCCGGTAAATAACGGAATGCATCAGGATATACTGACCGACATGGAAACGTCCAACATCTTCCCAGCCAAACATACGGTATTCCGGCAGGACATGTTTATAACGCATCACCTTTTTGCGGCGTTCACCCTCTTTTTCGTAAACAAAGTTGCTGATCAGAAGATCAAGTGTATCCACACCGCCGGTCAGCTCTCTCAGCTTTTCCAGAATGGCGAGATAGGCATCTTCTTTTACCCAGTCGTCACTGTCTACCACTTTAAAATAAATTCCGGTCGCATTTTCAATTCCGGTGTTGACCGCAGAGCCGTGTCCGCCGTTTTCCTTATGGATCGCCTTTACAATCGTAGGATATTTTGCCGCATATTCGTCTGCGATTTTGGCGGTGTCATCCTTCGAACCGTCGTTGACAATCAAAATTTCAACATCCTCTCCCCCCGGAAGCAGAGATTCAATGCAATGTGCCATATAATCCTGCGAATTATAGCAGGGAATTGCAATAGAAAGCAGTTTCATAGTGTTGTTCCTTTCATCTTCTGGATACCTGTCTGAATTTTCAGATAGGCGCTGTAGGCTGCAAATGCGGACGGAATCGGGTAATTTCTTTCGATTTCCTGTGTCTCAACAAAAAGGAGGGATTCATCCTGCCCCATGGGCTCCAGTTCATCCACCAGAACCTGATAGCCGGTCATGTGCCACTCCTTATGGGTGAAAATATGTTTTGATTCCGGAAGCTTCTCTATCCGGACAGCTTCCACACCCTGTTTTTTCAGCCATTCCCTGACCTCTTCCAACGATGCCTTTTTGTCCATCGCCGGAAATTCATACAGTCCTGCCAGCAGTCCCCTTTTCGGGCGCTTACGCAAAACAACCTGTCTACTCGTTCGAATCACTAGAATCGTCTTATCTTCGATCGTCCTTGCCTTTTTGGCTGCCTTTTGCGGATACTGCTGCCAGGTGCCATGCAATCCAACCAGGCAGAATTCCTGCCACGGACAGTTGCTGCACTTCGGTGCACCGTTTGGCAGACAGACGGTTGCGCCAAGCTCCATCAACGCCTGATTAAAGTCACCGGGGCGATCCTTTGGCATGACAGGACGCAGATCATCCTCTACTCTTTTTTTTACCGACTGATCGGAAATATCGCTGTCATCCTCCAAAAGCCGGGCAATGACGCGCAGCACGTTTCCGTCCACTGCGGGATTGGGCTGTTTAAAGGCAATCGACGAAACCGCGCCAGCTGTGTAGCTTCCGATTCCTTTTAGCTTTAAAAGCTCCCTGTAATCCGACGGCATCTCTCCGCTGTATTCTGTCACAATCTGCTGTGCCGCAGCTTTTAAATTCCGTGCCCTGCTGTAATAGCCGAGCCCTTCCCAAAGTTTTAATAATTCATCATCATCCACTTCGGCGAGCGCTTCGATATCCGGCAGTCGTTCCATAAAGCGCGCAAAATACGGTTTTACCGCCTCGACCCGCGTCTGCTGCAACATGATCTCCGATACCCAGACCCGATACGGCGTCGGTTCTTCCCGCCAGGGTAAGCTCCGTCTGCTTTTATCATACCATGTTAATAGTCCCGGCGCAATCCGGTTTAACAGTTCCTGTTTTCTCTGTACTTCAATATTCCTTGAGGTTTGTTGCTTCAATCCAGTTCTCCGTTTTTCTTTTTTTGCTCACCGCAGGCGATTGCACTCATAGCGCTCCAGTGTCATCAGGCAGCTTTTCAGCGTGTCGTACTGCTCCTCCAAACTGCCCTCCGAAAGCTCCAGATCCAGGGAAGCAGCAATGGCATTCAACATATGAAGATCGACTTTGCCCTCCAGCGATGCAAATACTTCCAGCTTTTCTTCGTAGCTGTCCGCATCTAAAAAAGCGAGCAGACCGGGATCGGGCTGGGGCTCAACAGAGTTCTCAGAGGATGCTGCAACGTCCCGGGACTCAACAGTGCTCTCTGACGGCATTGCAGCGGGCCGGGGCTCAACAGGGTTTTCTGACGGCGCTGGAACGGGCTGGGGCACTGCCGCTGCTTCTGCCATCGGGATCCGCATAAAACGGTCTTTTCCCGCTGCATCAGGATATTTCTTTGCATCCACCTTTTCCAGAAACATGGAAAGCGGTCTTGCAAAAACCTGGAACTCTCCATAAAGTGCCTGATAGATCACAAGCTGCTCACCGGTCTCCGTGTGGGTTGCCAGTGCCACAATCCGATAAAGCTTTCCTTTAAAATGCTGATAAATTTCTCCTGCCTGGGGAATCTGATTCATCAATTTGCCTCCTGTCCCTTTCTGCAGTCGTTTCATCCATACGACTCTCTGATATCACAGTATACTCTAAATTTCAAAAGCTGTCATGCGAAAAGTTTTCCTCTTTACGAGCCTTTCATTTGGTTGTATGATGTCTTTGAAATCTAAAGACCGCATCATTCAGAAAAGAGGCATCTTCTATGTCAGACAAGGACACGCACACTTACCTTGAAGTCAACGGTGATTTCCGCATGCGTGAGCTCGATCACAACGATCTGGAGCAGTTCAACGCACTTTTACAGTATGCTTTTCAGGTAACCTCCTACGAGCTCTTCCAGACCGGCTGGGAGCAGGAGGAAATCAAATATGCCAAACGTCCGATTCTCGAGGACGCTTATGTACTCGGTTGGTTTTATAAAGAAAAGCTGGCATCCATGATCGTTGTTTATTCCATGCAGATCAACATTCAGGATAACATTATGGCGATGGGCGGCATCACCGGAGTCACTACTTATCCGGAATACACCGGACGCGGACTGATTCATTCCCTGATGCGCTATGTCATCGACTATATGCACAAAAAGAAGCTTCCCATTTCCTTTCTATATCCATATTCCATTCCATTTTATCGGAAAATGGGATGGGAGATTGTGTCCGACAAGCTCACCTTCACAGTCAAGGATACGCAGCTTCCAAAGGCCTTTCCCGTCCGGGGCATGGTCGAACGTGTCAGCCTGGATTCCGAGGATTTTCATAACGTGTATTCCTATTTCGCCATGCAGCACCACGGTGCACTCATTCGCGACAAGCTGGCCTGGGATGAATACTGGCGCTGGGAAAATGATGATATGATCGTAGCCCTTTATTATAATGAAGAGCACAAGCCCCTTGGTTATCTGGTTTATTACATTGCAAATGAAATTTTTCATATTAAGGAAATGGTTTATTTAACCAGCGAAGCCAGACACGGCCTCTGGAACTACATCAGCGCGCATTTTTCTATGATTACACAGGTACGGGGGGATAATTATTCCGGTGAACCCATGGCATATCTGTTTGAAGACAGTGAGATTGAAGAAACGATAGCTCCCTATATTATGGCACGAATCGTGGATGTTGAAAGCTTTTTGCAGGAGTATCCCTGGCAGATCCAACCGGAGGATTTCAAAATCCATTTCCGGGTTACAGACGGCCTTGCTTCCTGGAATCAGGGAGATTTTCTCGTTTCCTGGCACGAGGGTGGAACAACCTGTGAGCGTGTCGAGGACAATCAGTCCATTAACGTCGTAGAACTCGACATTAACACGCTCACTGCCTTGATGATGGGCTACAAGCGCCCGACCTATCTTTACGACCATGAAAAAATTTCAACGGAATACTACATGCTAACCTGGCTGGAGCGGCTGATTCCGGTCAAGAAACCGTATTTTTCGGATTATTTCTAAACTTCGCGACAGAAACCCCGCCCTGCAGGAATGCGCACCGGGTACACCAACACAAAAGCGGTACAGAGCTCAAAATCTGTACCGCCTTTTTCTGCACGTTGTTTCCGATAGTTCACTCTTTCTTTGCCGTCTGAATCTGATCAAACAGCTCCGCGCAGGCAATTGTCGTCGCATGCGGAACAACCGGACTTTCCGTCTTCTTTGCGCGCACGCAGCGGATCGTCTCTTCGATCTCGTAGGTAAAGCCCTTCTGCGTCGTCGTATCTGTGAATTCTTCCTTCAGCATTCCATCCGCCCCATATAAAAAGCATTTGGACGCATAATGGGGATCGGGCAGCTCAATGCGCCCTTCCCGACCGTAAATCACCATGTTGTTGCCCATGGGCGCTGCAAAGCTCGTCACAAGATCTGCCAGCACATGTTCGAACTTCACCGTAACCTGATCGGTTAAGTCCACACCGGTCTGATCAAGGTTTGCAGCCGCATAAGTTTTGCGGACAGGCTCATTGACCAGCCAGGTCGCGATTTCATAGGCATAAACCGTGATATCCGTCGCAGCTCCGCCGCACAGCAGAGGGCTGTGATACCGATTGTCTGCTCCCTCCGGCGCGAGAAAACCGATTCTTCCCTGTAAGGCTTCCAGTCTGCCGATTTTTCCTTCTGCCGCCCATTTTTTTGCCTGGTTGACCGCGGGCAAAAACCGGCTCCACATCGCTTCCATTACAAAGGTTTGGTCTTTTTCTGCTTTTTCAAAAACCGCTTTTGCCTCTGCACTGTTTGTAAACATCGCTTTTTCGCACAACACCGGAACGCGATGCTCCAGACAAAGCATCGTCAGACGGAAATGGTCGTTTGGCGTCACCGCAATATAAACACAGTCCGGCTTTTCCTCTATCAGCATCTGCTCATAGTTGTCATACGCATGGGCTACGCTGCATTCCTCCGCAAATTTTCGTGCGCGCCCCAGATCCTTACTGGCGATCGCGCTCACCTCACAGTCCTCCACCAGCGTCACTGCATCGCAAAACTGATGTGCGATGTTGCCTGCTCCCATAATGGCAAATCGAAATGTACTCATGTTTTTTACCCCTTTTCTTATATTGTGCTCTTACGCAAAAGCTGCGTATTACTATGCATATTCCTCGGCTGCGTCGCTCAGCCCTTTTCCTCGCCCCAGCGCAGCAGCAGACGACTCAAATACCGTACCGCAGGCATCAATGCCGCCGGGTCCACCTGAAAGGTCGGCTGATGGATTGTCGCCCCCTTTCCGATGCCGATTTTAATATAGCAGCCGGGCACTTTCTCCATGTAGAAAGAAAAATCATCTCCGCCGAGCGACTGTTCTTCCGGAACAGTCTGAAAGCCCTCCGCTTCTGCCGTTTCCTTTGCAAAAGCCGCCATTTCTGCATCGTTGCAAACAGCCGGAGGACCGGGAATCCACTCTACCTCTGCGGACGCTCCATAGGCAGATGCGGTCCGCTCTGCAATTGCTTTTAAGCGTTTTTCAAACAGGCAGCGATCCTGCCGATCCATGGTCCGAACAGTTCCCTCCAGCTGTGCTGTCTGCGGAATCACATTCCAGGTATTTCCCGCTTCCAGTCGCGTAACGCTGATGAGTGTAGGATGGAACGGATTGATATTGCGGGTCACGATCGTCTGAAATGCCTGAACCATGGCTGCAGCCGCCGGAATTGGATCAACGCCATCATCCGGGTGTGCGCCGTGGCAGCCGACGCCCGTTATCGTAATCACAAACCGATCTACTGCCGCCGCAACTGCGCCCTCCCGGATGCCGATGGCATTGACCAAATTGGTCGGATCAGAATGAAAGCCCCAGACGCGCGTAACCGAATCGAGTGCCGTCGTTTCCAGCACTTTCCGTGCGCCCAGGGAGGACTCTTCACCTGGCTGGAAGAAAAACCTCACTGTCCCGCAGAGCTCGTCCCTATGTTCCTGCAGCCAGATCGCAGTCCCGATTCCCGCCGTGATGTGAAAATCGTGTCCGCAGGCGTGCATCTTTCCCGGACATTCCGACGCATAAGGTAAATCCGTCAGCTCAGTAATCGGCAGCGCGTCAATATCACAGCGAAGCGCCTGCACCGGACCATCCTTTTCTCCCTTTACCTCAGCAATCAGACCGGTTTCCATCGGAATCGGCAGGATCTTTACATCCGCTGCTTTCAACAGCTTTTTAATCTGCGCAGTTGTATCGTATTCCTCATAAGACAGCTCCGGATGTCTGTGAAACCAGTAAAAAATTTCCATTAAATCCATTTCCTGTATCATCGCAAATCCCTCCGATGTCCTCCTGCAGTGTTCCTGCTGCAGTTCTTTCTGCTTTTGCGTGTTCCAGTCTTACTTTCCGCTATTGGGATCCAGCGCATCCCGCAGCGCGTCACCGATAAAGTTAATCGCAATGACCAGCACCACGATCATCAGCCCGGACGGAATCCAGAGCCACGGCTGTTTCGTCAGTACAGTCAGCGACTGCGCGCCGTTTAACATATTTCCAAGGCTCGCGGTCGGCGGCTGCACACCCATTCCGAGGAACGAAAGTGCCGCCTCATCCAACATCGACAACGCCAGAACCGACGTTGCATACACCAGAATCGGCGCAGCGGTATTTGGCAGAATCTCGGAAAACAGAATATACGGAAGCGGCATTCCTGCCACGAGATCACTTTTAATAAAATTACTCTCCCGCAGGCTCAGCACATTGCCGCGAACCAGACGGGCAATTCCCGGCCAGTCTACAAAGCCCAGAATCAGGATGATGCTCCAGAGCCCCGGCTTAAAAATCGACGCCGCAACCAGCACCAGCAAAATATAGGGAAACGACATGACCATATCCGTAAAACGCATGATAATCATATCCGCAGCGCCGCCAAAATACCCGGCGATCAGTCCTAGAATCACACCGATCACAGTAGAGATCGCCGTCGCCAGCACACCGACCAACAGGGAAATCCGCGTCGCATACAAAAGCCGGCTCAAGACGTCACGACCGATCTGATCCGTTCCCAGCCAATGCTCTGCTGTGGGCGCTTTGGAAAAGCCTCCGACGATTTCATCCGGATTGTACGGTGCGATGATCGGGGCCAAAAGCGCTGCCACCACCAAAACCGCTAAAATCACAAGGCTGACCGTTGCCAGATGATGTTGTTTAAAACGACGGATGACGGTCTGCAAATAGCTTTCTCTTGAAATATCTTTTTTGATACGATCTTTTTTCTCCATCTTCGCCGCTCCTATTTCAGCTGGATTGTCGGGTCTGCCAGCGCATATAAAATATCCGTAATCAGGTTTGCCGCCAGCACAACGATTGCAGACAGCAGGCAGACACCCATAATAACCGGATAATCCCGGTTCGTGATTGCGCTCATCGTCATCAGTCCGAGTCCCGGCCAGGAAAAGACCTGCTCAATGATAACCTGACCGCCGAACAGCACCGGAATCTCCATTCCGATTACCGTAATAATCGGGATCAGTGCGTTGCGCAGCGCATGCTTATTGATGACAAGAAATCTTCCGATTCCCTTTGCCTTTGCCGTGCGCAGGTAATCCTGCTGCAAAATTTCCAGCATCGCGCTTCGAATATAACGGATATTTGTACCCGCCATGGAGGTAGCCAGGACTAACACCGGCATCACCATATGCTTTGCCACATCACCCGCGCCGCCTGCAGTTCCGAGCGTCGCCATTCCGCTGGACGGAAGCCAGCCAAGTTTTACCGTAAACAGATAGATCAACAGCAAAGAAAGGAAAAATCCGGGCACGCTGCTTCCCAGGAAGGAAAGTGTAACAACCGTATAATCTCCTGCGGAATACTGCTTGATCGCACTGTAAATTCCGGCGGGCACCGCCATCAGCAAGCTGACCAGAAGCGATACGCCCATCAGCAAAAGCGTCGGTCCCAAATGGCTTGCGATCATCTCGCTGACTGCCTGATAGGACTTGATCGAATAGCCCATATTTCCATGTAAAAGCTGTTTTAACCAGACAAAATACTGCACATAAAACGGTTTATCCAGACCGAGGGCGATTTCCTTTGCCGCAACCGCAGCCTGGGAAATTCGGGGTCCCTGCAGCATCTGCAGTGGGCTGCCCGCAAGACACATAATCGCATAGTCGATGATCGTGATCCCGATCAGAACCGGGATGGCGATCAGGATGCGCTTGATCATATATTTTCCCATGTCACTTTTATCTCCATTTCTGCTCTACGACAACCTGCTGCATATTCGCATCGTATGCGGGTGCGCCGCCAGCCAGCTGCGCAATTGCATATGGGCACGCCGCCAGATGACTGCTGCCTGGGAAAACACTGCAAAGCTCCGGCACTTCCTGTCTGCAGCTTTCCGTCGCGTACGGACATCTCGGATGGAAACGGCAGCCGGATGGCGGGTTCGTGCTGGAGCCGATTTCTCCGGTCAGAAGCGGTTTTTGTTCCCGCTTTTTGGGATCTGCAATCGGCACTGCATCGATCAGGGCACGGGTGTAAGGGTGTACCGGATGATGGAACACCTCCTGCGCCGGTCCGATCTCCACAATTTTACCAAGGTACATGACTGCGATCCGGTCGCTGACATAATTGACCGCGCCGAGTCCATGTCCAACGAACATGCACGTCAGCCCCAGGTCCTTTTGCAGGCTGCGCAGCAAATTCAGAATCTGTGCCTGAATCGAAACGTCCAGCGCACTGACCGGCTCATCGCAGACCAAAAACCTGGGATTTAAAGACAGTGCCCGCGCAATCCCGATTCTCTGCCGCTGTCCGCCGGAGAACTCATGCGGGTAGCGCCCGAGGACGTGTTTGGGAAGTCCTACCATATCCAGCAGTCGATCAACATCCCTGTGGACAGTTTCTTTATTGGAAATCCCATGATAGAGCATCGGCTGGGATAAAATTTCATAAATATGCTTTCTCGGATTCAGGGAAGAATATGGGTCCTGAAACACCATCTGCAGCTGCGTGCGCACGCTCTTTTTCTCTTTTCCGGAAAGCTTCTCCATATCCTTTCCATGATAAAACAGCCTGCCGCTCGTCGGCTTTTCCAGGCCGACCAGCTGTCTGCCCACCGTCGATTTGCCGCAGCCGGATTCGCCCACCAGACCGAGGGTTTCTCCCTCTGCAATCGAAAAGGAAACGCCGTCCACCGAATGCACATAGCCTATCGTATGGGTAATAACGCCGCCCCGGATGGGATAATATTTTTTCAGGTTTTCTACCCGGATCAGCGGCTCCTTCTCCGTGTTTTTTTCTTCCATATTTATGCTCATCTTCACGTTTCTCCTTCTTTGGCGAGCATACATCTGACAAAATGTCCTTCCCCGATCTGTCTGTAGCTCTGAGGCTGATCGCAGCCTTTTGTCCGGAAGGCGCAGCGGTCTGCAAACCGACAGCCGGGGATCGAATCATAGTTTTCCGGAACCATGCCGGGAATCGCGACAAGCTCCCTGTCCTTTTCGTCATAAATTCCGGGAACCGTCTGCAAAAGTGCCTTTGTATACGGATGTGCCGGTGCAGCAAACAGCTCCTTTACCGGTGCTTCCTCAATCATCTGTCCGGCGTACATAACAATCACGCGGTCCGCCATGCTCGCTACCAGCCCGATGTCATGGGTGATCAGGATCATCGACATCCCACTCTCTTTTTGCAGATTGCGCAACAGCGCCATAATCTGTGCCTGAATCGTCACATCCAGTGCCGTCGTCGGTTCATCTGCGATCAGCAGGCCCGGATTGCAGCACAGAGCCATCGCGATCATCACACGCTGGCGCATGCCGCCGGAAAGTGTATGGGGATATTTTTTCATGACACCGTGAGGATCGGGCATACCAACTTTTCCTAAAATCTGCTCTGCCCGCTTTCGCGCCTCTTCTTTTGACAGTCTCATATGCTTTCGGATGCTCTCCATCAGCTGGTTGCCGACTGTAAAGACCGGATCGAGAGAGGTCAGCGGGTCCTGAAAAATCATCGTCAGACGGTCGCCCCGGATTTTATCCAGCTCTTTTTCCGTCATCGTCAGAAGGTTCTTGTCCTCAAATACGACGCTTCCCTCCGTCACGGTTCCGCCTCTTCCAAGCAGCCCCATAATAGAAAGTGAGGTCACACTCTTGCCACAGCCGGATTCGCCGACGATACAGACAACTTCTCCCTTATCTACATGAAAATTTACATGGTCCACGCTGACAGTGCGTCCGTAGTCGCTGTCAAAAACGGTTGTCAGCCCCTCTACTTCCAGTAAATGCGGCATTTGCTTTTCCTCACTTTACTCATATATCAGATTCTGCCGCACACCTCCCAAAAAAGAGATGTGCGGCAGTTATTATCATAGCATAAAATATATGAAATACAAACTTTTTATCGGAAGAAAACTTCTTTTTTCTCTGATAAAAATGCTCCGCAAAGATCCCACTGCGGCAGAACAGAATTCTGTGAAACAGGATTCTTCTTTATTCCACTACGTCCCAGTTCTGGACATCGTTGAAGAAGCCGTATACGCTGGGAGCTGCGCCTGTAATCCGCTTGCTGACTGCCCCCTGTGCGCTGATAACATAGGCGGAGAACATCGGAACATCTTCCTGTACCTTTTTATCCACAACGGAGAACAGCTCTTTTGTTTCCTCCGGATCACTTGTCAGCTGGGATTTGGTCAACGCGTCGTTTAACGTATCGTCGCTGTAGCCGGTCCAGCTTCCTTCACCGCCAAGCAGCCATGCTACATCCGGATAGGGATCCACCGGCGCATAGGTGTACTGTACTGCCAGTACATCATAGTCCTCTGTGCCTGCAACGCTCATCAGCGTTGCGAAGTCAACGGTCTGGATTTCCGCCTTGATGCCGACTGCAGCCCACTCTGCAGCGATGATGGAGGCTGCGTTTACAAAGGTCGAATCGCCGGAATTTACATAGAAACGGATTGTCTGGGAGCCGTCCCATCCAGCTTCTTCCAGAAGTGCTTTTGCCTTTTCCGGATCATAGGAAACCGGTGTAAGGGAATCATCATAGAACGGGCTTGCACTGGACAGGAATCCATCTACAATTTCGCCATGTCCGTTTAACAGTTCCTCCAGAATCTGCTGACGGTCAATCGCATACAGCATCGCCTGACGAACTTTTACATCCGGAACGTTCTTTGTCTGGATAAATACGGACTGGTTGGTAACCGGGGAACCGTATACAACGTCTACGTTGTCCAGGGCTTCTACGCTCTCATAGTCCTCCTGCGGGATATCACTCATCGTCTGCTGGGTGATATCGATTTCGCCGGATTGCAGACCTGCATACAGCTGACTGCCGTCTACGATTTTGATGTTTAGCTTGTCGATCTTGGGCGCGCCCTTCCAATAATCCTTGTTCGCTTCATAGGAAATATAATGATCCACATCAAAATCCGTTACGATGAACGGTCCGCTGACAACATCGGGATGGTTGAACCAATCCGCTGTGGAAAGCTCTTCCTCGGAATACTGCTCGATCACATGCTTGGGCAGAGTCAGCAGATATCTCGCATAGCTGTTTTCAAAGGTAGTAATCGGCATTTCTTCTTTGGTCGTAAACTGTACCGTTTTATCGTCTACCTTCTGAATGCCGTCGATGCTCTCTGCACCTTCCTCTACAAAGCCGTCGTCGCCAACACCTTCAAATACATAATACATCATTGCAGTATTGCCGATGACCGGGCTCGCCAGGCGAAGCGCGGTATAAACCACATCATCTGCTGTAACAGGCGTTCCGTCCGACCAGGTTGCAGCATCATCGATGTGAACGATAAAGTTTTTGTTATCTTCTGTTGTGATGGAATCTGCCAGCATGCCCTCGAAGTTCAAGTCAGCATCCAGCTCCATCAACGGCAAAAACATCAGTCCGGTCGCATATTTGTTAATCTCGCCGCCGTTTAACAAAAGGGGATTGATACTGCCGATGGTATTGGTCACACCGACGTTGATAATCTTCTCTCCCGAAGCTGCTGTGTCTGAGGATGCACTCTCTGTGCTCACCGCTGCGCTTCCGGTTTCATCTGCTGCAGCACCTGCATTCGATGCGCCGCACGCGGTCAGTCCCAGCGCCATCACTCCTGCCAGAAGCAGGCTTAAGATCCTGTTTCGTTTTTTCATAACTGCTCCTCCTTTTGGGCGAATCATCCGCCGCTCAATACCTATCTATCCGGTATGTTAGTGAGAATTGTATTCTATTTTTTTCGATCTGTCAAGACTCTATTCCCATATTCTTGACAAAATACGGGGTTCGCGTTATATTCGACAGCAGAGCGCACGATTCTTTCTATCCTATAAGGATGCCAGGATCAAAAGGTCTAAGCCCACAGGAGCTTGCTCATAGGTGGGTAGGATTGTGGGAGTGCGCAGTACGGAACAATCCACTGACCTTATATAATATGCTTTACCGGAGGATTTTTCAATGAAAAATTACTTAAATTATCAGTCCTCAGAATATGACTGCGGTTCTGTTTCTATTACCAACGGAATCCGCTACCTGTTTGATCGGGAAGAAATCAGTCCTGACATCCTCAAATGTATTATGCTCTATACAATGGACACTTATAACGAACAGGGACAACCATGCCGTCACGGCACTTCCGCCGCCGCAATGCGTTTTGTCGGCAGTTGGTTAAATCAGCTGGCAGCTGTCCGCTCTTTTCCGATCCAGACGCAGTTTCTTTTCGGTAACGATGTTACACTGTCCCCGGACAGCGAAATCAGTCAGGCGCTTTTGCACGGCGCAGCTGTCGTGCTGCGTCTTTTTCTTGAAGTTCCGCACTATGTGCTTTTAACCGGCATTTCCAGGGATGAGGTGTTTTTCTTCGACCCTTATTATGAGGAAGAAGGGACTCCCGAATTCGACGCTGAATATTACGCCAAAGGCATCCGGTTTATTTATGACCAGCCAAAATGTGCCAACCGCGCAGTTTCATTGGAACGCATCAACCGACTTTCCCACGGATACTATGAGCTGGGTGAATTTTCCTGCCGCGAGGCGCTGCTGATGTTCCGCACCTCCGGCGAATGCGAATGGAACGCGTAAACGGGTGGGGCTTATAAGCCCCACCCGTTATTCATGACAATAGAATGCTCGCAGAGCGTGCATTCTATTGTTTTTATTTTCCGCTGTCACCGTAGTTTGCCAGCACACGGGCACTGGGGTCATTGACATTACAGCCCTCCCAGCTCTTATTGGGCATCCAGAAGTCCGGCACCATCCTTGCCTGTCCGGGATAATACTTTTCAAAGATTTCCCGATACAGCAGGCTTTCTTTTGTGAAGGGCTGTGCAAAATCATATTTCTGACGGAGCGTTTCGTATTCCTCGTCGGTGTAATACTTCTCTGCATATTCTTTTAAATCATCCACCATGCTGTGTCCTACTGCATCGCTGAATGCAGCTTTTTCTCTCCACAGGATGTTTTCCGGCAAAATATGATCTGTTTCAAATGCCTTGCGCAGCAGATATTTTCCTTTTCCGTAGGTGTTTAACTTCTTCGCCGGGTCAATGGACATCACATAACGGACAAAGTCGAGATCGCCGAAGGGTACACGGGCTTCCAGGCTGTTTGCCGCAAGACACCGGTCGGCACGCAGGACATCATAGCAGTACAGCTCACGGATTCTCTTTGCTGCCTCTTCCTGAAAGGCTGCCGCGCTCGGTGCAAAGTCCGTATATTTATAGCCGAACAGTTCGTCGGAAATTTCACCGGTCAGCAGCACCTTTAAGTCTGTTTTTTCATGGATTGCCTTGCAGACAAGGTACATGCCCATGCTCGCGCGGATCGTCGTGATGTCATAGGTTGCAAGCGCTTCGATAACGGTTTCCAGGCTTTCCAGCACTTCTTCCTTTGTCATGATGACTTCGGTATGCTCTGCACCGATAAAATCAGCAACTTCTTTTGCATATTTTAAATCAATCGCATCTGTGTCCATGCCGATTGCAAAGGTCCTGATCGGTTTTTTCAAAATGTCTGCTGCAATTGCACATACAAGGCTTGAGTCCAGACCGCCGGATAACAAAAAGCCCAGCGGAGCGTCTGCATCCAGACGTTTCTTTACCCCCTCCGTCAGCTTATCATGGATGTTTTTTGTAATCACATCAATATCTTCGTGCACATAACCATGGACAGCTGCGATATCCTCATATTTGACAAATTTCCCATCGTAATAATAGCTTCCGGGCGGAAATGCACGCACCTCGTCCACCCAGCCGATCAGGTTCTTTGCCTCACTGGCAAATGCAATCTTTCCGCTCTTGGAATAACCATAAAACAACGGACGGATTCCGATCTGGTCACGGGCTGCGATCAGCTTGCCGCTTTTGTGATCGTACAATACACAGGCATATTCCGCATCCAGATGGGAAAACATTTCCAGTCCATATTCTTCATATAGCGGAAGCAAAACCTCACAGTCGGAACCGCTCTGGAACTGATAACCGCGCTCTTCCAGCTCCTTTTTGATTTTGCGAAAGCCGTAAATTTCACCATTGCAGATCACCCAGCTGCCGTCCCGTTGAAACGGCTGCATGCCGTCCGGGGTCAACCCCATGATCGCAAGTCTTGCAAAGCCGAGATACCCGAATTCGGTCTCAACGACCTGCTGGGCATCCGGTCCTCTCATCTTTGTCTTTAACAAATATCCTTCCATCGTTTCTTTGGTGACATCTTTTCCCGCGTAGCAGAGAATGGAACACATAAGCTTTTCCTCCTTTTCTTTTGCTGCGTTGCAGTTTCTCTTTCGCTTTCCGGGTGCAGATTCCATGCTCGCATGAGAAGCTGCGCACGGAAAGCTGCGAAGGGAACTGTAAGAACGCAAAAACAGCAGCCATTTGTCCTATTGGAGATAGGACGAATAGCTGCTGCTATATCCGCGGTGCCACCTAACTTGCCGCACTTCCTTGTACGGCCCCTTTTTCGCGTTCCCATGAAACGCTATCCCTGTAACGTGGGACTCCGGCTCGCCTACTTACAGATCCTGCGTTCAGCTTGCAGCTCGGAAGTGTTCTTTCCTACAGATATCCGCGCAGGACTCCCACCGCCGCCTGCTCTCTGTGCCGTCTGTCTGTACTACTTTTCTTCGTCATCGCTTTTTGTTTTTTACAAGATAGCATACCCGTTTCGCTCTGTCAAGAAAATTTTCACGAATGGCACGGGTGAACTGTAACAGAGCTTAAACTCTGCCTCTTACTCTTCTGCAAACAGAGGAGTAGACAGATAACGATCACCGGTATCCGGCAGGATCACAACAATGTTCTTTCCTTCATTTTCGGGACGCTTTGCAAGCTCGATCGCTGCCCATACTGCTGCACCGGAAGAAATGCCTACCAGCACGCCTTCCTGATGACCGATCTTTCTGCCGGTTGCAAACGCATCCTGATTCTCTACGGTGATAATTTCGTCATAAACCCCGGTGTCCAGGACGTCCGGTACGAAGCCTGCGCCGATTCCCTGGATCTTGTGTGCGCCGGCTGTGCCCTTGCTCAAAACCGGAGAGCCTGCAGGCTCTACAGCAACAACCTTTACATCAGCCTTCTTGCTCTTTAAGTACTGACCTGTACCAGTCACGGTTCCGCCCGTACCAACGCCTGCCACCAGGATATCAACCTTGCCATCCAAATCTTCCCAGATCTCAGGACCGGTTGTCTTTTTGTGTACCTCCGGGTTTGCAGGGTTTACAAACTGTCCGGGAATGAAGCTGTTGGGAATTTCCTTTGCCAGCTCGTCTGCCTTTGCGATCGCGCCCTTCATGCCCTTTGCACCTTCTGTCAGGACAAGCTCTGCGCCGTATGCCTTCATCAGCTGTCTGCGCTCTACGCTCATGGTTTCCGGCATTACGATAATGATCCGGTAGCCTCTCGCTGCTGCAACAGACGCAAGACCGATGCCGGTGTTGCCGGAGGTAGGTTCAATAATTACAGAGCCTGCCTTTAATGCGCCCTTCGCCTCTGCATCATCGATCATCGCTTTTGCAATTCTGTCCTTTACAGAGCCTGCAGGATTAAAATATTCCAGCTTGCCATAGATGTGTGCCTTTAAGCCCTCTGCCTTTTCAATATGTGTCAGCTCCAGCAGGGGCGTTCTGCCGATTAACTGATCTGCGGATGTATAAACGTTGCTCATTTGCTTTTCCTCCTTAAACCTACTTACTTTATATGTTAATGTGATTATATTCTGTCTTTTCGGATCTGTCAACCCTTTTTAAACAATAGAATGCACGCTCTGCGAGCATTCTATTGTCATGAATAAAATATTCCATGATTTTTCCGGCGTCAGCACAGACTTTTCATTGAATAAAAGCACCGCCTCCCGGCAGTTGTTTTTGCGTTATGAATTTCTTCCCCGGCAGGCTGCTTCCAGCTGTGTGAGCGCCTGCAAAAGCGTTTTTTTCGTACACGCCAGCACGATGCGTTCAAACTGTCCCGACTTTTTGTCAAAGACAGAGCCGTCATCCAGCCAGAGCTTTGCCTGATGTGCAATGAGATTTTCCAACGCTGTGTCCGACAGTCCCAGTCCCGAGCAGTCCAACCATGCAAAGTAAGTGCCTTCCGGTTCGATCAGACGGATCTTAGGCAGTCTTTCTTTTAAGAAGCTGCGCAGGACCTTCAAATTTTCCCGCAAATATGCCTGGCACTGCTCAAGCCACTCGCCGCCATTTTCATAAGCTGCCCGGCACGCGATTAAACCGAGGGCGTTCAACTGGGAATATCCCGCTGCGTTGATCTCGGCTTTGAATCTGTCCCGAACCTTTTTTCCAGGAACCCAGATATTGGAAACCTGCAGCCCCGCCAGATTAAAGGTCTTACTCGGTGCAGTGCAAAGAATCATCTTTTCTTCCAGCCGCGGACATGCCTTTGCAAATATCGTATGCGGATGCTCCGGAAAAGCGAAATCACAATGAATCTCGTCTGCCACAACGAACACATGGTAGCGGTCGCAAAGCTCTCCCAGTTTTTGAAGCTCTTCTTTTGTCCAGACTCTGCCGACAGGATTGTGGGGACTGCACAGCAAAAACAGCTTTACATTCTGGGATGCGATCTTTTCTTCCAGATCGTCGAAGTCAATTTCATAATGTCCGTCCGTCAAAAGAAGCGGGCTTTCTACGATCTTTCTATTGTTATCGCGAATCACCTCAAAGAACGGGTAATAAACCGGCGGCTGAATCAGTACACTGTCGCCCTCTTTTGTCAGAGCGCGTACCGCCATCGCAAGGGCGAATACCACACCGGGGGTTTTTACAAGCCATTCAGACTTTGGCTGCCAGTCAAACCGACTGTCAAACCAGCGATACAGCGCGTCAAAATATTCTCCTTTTACCTCGCTATAACCGAAAATCCCATGGGAAACCGCATTCTGCAGTGCATCCAACACAGGCTTCGGCGCCTGAAAATCCATATCCGCCACCCACAATGGCAACACATCTACGTCACGTCCGCGTTCCACGGCGAAATCATATTTCAGGCTGTTTGTATTTTTCCGGTCAATTTCCCGGTCAAAATTATAGGTTGTCATTTCTAATCTCCCTCTCAACAAAAATCCTGCCCTGCAGGATTCTTATGCCTGCAACGGGTCGCAAACACGACATTTTTCTGCTCCGCCGCAATGCAGTCCCTACAGCGTGGATTTGTTTCTCAGGAAACAAACGCCTGCTCCAGATCCGCAATCAGCTCGTCCACATGCTCCAGTCCAACGGACAGGCGCAGCAGAGTGTCGGTGATGCCGAGCTTTTCTCTCCACTCCTTCGGAACATCCGGATGGGTCTGCTTCATCGGATAGGTGATCAAAGATTCTGTACCCCCAAGGCTCTCCGCAAAGGTGATGACGCGCACCTTTTCCAGCACGCGCTGTGCCGTTTCCACGCTGTCGACGTCGAAGGAAATCATCGCACCCGCACCTCTCGCCTGCTTTGCATTGATCTCATAACCAGGATGCGTTTCCAGTCCGGCATAATATACTTTTCTGACTTTCTTCTGCTCCGTCAGCCAGCGCGCGATGTTGCCCGCATTTTCCTGCTGCCGCTCCATGCGCACCGCCAGTGTCTTGATGCCGCGCATTACCAGCCAGCTGTCGAAGGGGGACAAACAACCGCCGGTCGTCTTTGCAATCAGGCGGATTTTTGCTGCGAGCTCTTCCTTTGCAGAGCAGACAAAACCGGCGATCGTGTCGTTATGTCCGCACAGGAACTTGCTCGCGCTGTGAATGACGATATCTGCACCGAGCGCAATCGGGTTCTGCAAATATGGAGATAAAAAGGTATTGTCTGTGATCATCAGAAGGTTGTGTTCTTTTGCAAGCTCTGCGCATGCCGAAAGGTCAGTGATCTCCATCATCGGGTTGCTGGGCGTCTCGATATAAAGTGCCTTTGTTTCCGGACGCAGCACCCGTTTGATCTCATCCAAATCACCGGTATTGACAAAATCAACCATCAGTCCGTTCTTTTTGCCGATGGTATTGACCAGACGGGTTACACCGCCGTAAAGGTCTTCAGAACAGATCACATGGTCGCCGGGTGCAAACAGATCAAATACTGCTGTCACCGCCGCCATGCCGGAAGAAAATGCCGTCGTGTCATAAGCGCCCTCCAGCGCGGTAAGGATTTCCTCCAGATGCTGTCTGGTCGGATTTTTCTCTCTCGTGTAGTCAAAGCCGGTCGAATGTCCCAGACCGATATGTCCGAACGTCGCCGTCTGATAGATTGGAAAGCTCACCGCCTTTGTCGGCTCGTCCCAGGAAAAATCCAGATTTCCGTGAATACACTTTGTTTCTATATGATTGCTCATTTTTCTGCTCTCCTTTGCAGTTATTTTTCGGATATTTTCTATCATTCTAATTGGATGCTTCCTATTTGTCAACACTAACATAGTTGGTAGATATGTTTATAATTGATTCCACAGTGGCCTTCTCCCGGACGTTCCCCCGCGCCATTCGCAATACAATAGAATGCACGCTCCGTGAACATTCTATTGTCATGAATCGCGCCCTTCTCGCCGCGCGGCAACACGGACGTTCCCCCGCGCCATTCGCAAAATCGCGCCTGCGGCGCTTTCCGCAGTGGCTGCGCCACCGCTTCTTTTGCTCATGAAGTGGCGCTTCCTCCGTGACTTCATGTGCACAGATTCTCATGCGAGCATGGAATCTGTACCCACGAAGTCACGGGGGAACTGGTAAACAAAATAAAATTTATTCTTGACCGCCCCCTTTCCCAATGCTATAATGCATCAGATGAACAAAGGCGTTCATGAGTGAAATACTTTTCTATTTAGAAAAGTGTTTGATTCATGGACGCCTTTCAGTATTTGTACAGCAAACACGAGAGAATGAGCGAGGTGTACTTATGGAACAAACTGTGTACTTACAGCTGGAGGACGGGACCTGTCTGACCGGAAAACATTTCGGCGCTCCTTTGAAAGAGGACGTCATCGCGGAAGTCGTTTTTACGACGGCTATGACCGGATATACAGAAACACTGACCGACCCCAGTTATTACGGACAGATGGTCGTTCAGACATTTCCCCTGATCGGCAACTACGGCGTCAATCCAAAAGACTTTGAAAGCAAAGGAATTCACATGAGCGCATACATCACCAGAGAATGGTGCCCATGTCCTTCCAATTTCAGATGTCAGATGGATCTTGACGCTTTTTTAAAGCGGCAAAATGTCCCTGGCATCTATGATCTGGATACCCGCTACCTGACCAAGCTCATCCGCGAGCGCGGCGTCATGAACGGACGGCTCACATCCCTCCGCCCGGACTCTGCAGCTGTTGAAGATTTAAAGAGCTGGGCAATCACGGACGCGGTAGCACACGTTACCTGCAGGGAGCCTTACCAGATTCCGTCCCCGCTTCCCCGCCATCACGTCGTTTTGTGGGACTTCGGTGCAAAACAGAATATCATCCGAAAGCTGCACGCATTAAACTGCGACTTGACCATCGTTCCCGCTTCCACGACAGCTGCACGCATCCTCTCCTATTCGCCGGACGGTATCATGTTGAGCAATGGTCCCGGCAACCCGAAGGATAACCCGGCTATCATTTCCGAGCTGTCTCACCTCTGCAAATCCGGCATACCGATTTTCGGCATCTGCCTGGGGCATCAGCTTCTTGCCCTTGCAAACGGTGCGGATACCGAAAAATTGAAATACGGACACCGCGGTGCAAACCAGCCGGTGAAAGATCTGCTCACCGGCAGGGATTATATCACCAGTCAGAATCACGGCTATGCCGTCAAAAACGATTCCCTCCCGGATAATGCGGTACTTCGTTTTATCAACCTAAACGACGGAACCTGTGAGGGCGTTTCTTATCAGGATTTTCCCGGCTTCTCAGTGCAGTTCCATCCGGAAGCCTGCGGCGGTCCTCATGACTCCGAGTTTTTGTTCCGCGAATTTGTCGCACTGATGGAAAGGAGGGCATAAAGCATGCCGTTAAATCCCAATCTGAAAAAAGTAATGGTAATCGGCTCCGGTCCCATCGTCATCGGTCAGGCTGCCGAATTTGACTATGCAGGTACCCAGGCGTGCCGCGCTTTAAAAGAGGAAGGTCTGGAGGTTGTGTTAGTTAATTCTAACCCTGCAACAATCATGACAGATGCCGCCATGGCAGATCATGTCTACGTGGAGCCTCTGACTCTGGATTTTCTAAAAAAAATCATCAAAAAAGAACACCCGGACAGCATTCTTTCCACCCTCGGCGGTCAGACCGGCCTGACGCTTTCGATGCAGCTGGCAAAGGAAGGCTTTCTGGCACAGGAGGGCGTTACACTTCTTGGCGCAAACCCGGAAACCATTGCCAAAGCCGAAGACCGTCAGGTTTTTAAAAGCACCATGGAAGCGATCCGGGAGCCTATCATCCCCTCTGTCGTTACGACGACGCTTGAAGGTGCTCTCTCCTTCGCGCACTCTGCAGGCTATCCGGTTATCGTGCGCCCTGCCTTTACCCTCGGCGGCACCGGCGGCGGCATCGCTGTTGACGAAGCACAGCTGCGCCAAATTGCTTCCGCAGGGCTCCGTCTTTCCCCGATCACGCAGATTCTGGTGGAAAAATGTATCTCCGGCTGGAAAGAGATCGAATTTGAGGTCATGCGCGACGGCGGCGGAAACGTCATCACAATCTGCTCTATGGAAAATCTTGATCCGGTGGGCGTCCATACCGGCGACTCCATCGTTATCGCCCCTGCGGTCACCCTCGCGGATAAAGAATACCAGATGCTTCGAAGTGCTGCACTCCACATCATCGAAGCCATGGGCATTGAGGGCGGCTGCAACGTACAGTTTGCTCTAAATCCCGAAAGCTTCGAGTACGCTGTTATCGAGGTAAACCCCAGGGTTTCCCGTTCCTCCGCCCTCGCCAGCAAGGCGACCGGCTATCCGATCGCCAGAGTCGCTACCAAAATCGCCATCGGCTACCGAATGGACGAAATCAAAAACGAAATCACCGGAAAGACGAAAGCATGCTTCGAACCGGCATTGGACTATGTTGTCGTTAAATTTCCGAAATGGCCCTTTGACAAATTCGTGTATGCGACAAGAAAGCTCGGAACCCAGATGAAAGCCACCGGTGAAGTCATGGCTATTGGCAGAAACTTCGAGCAGGCGCTGATGAAAGCCGTTCGCGGAGCAGAAATCTCCCATGACTGCCTGGCAGACGTGCATATGCGCGCACTCGACGACGAAGCCCTAACCGCCAAAATCCTGGCGCAGGACGACGAACGCATCTTCGCTGTTTACGAAGCGCTCTTCCGCGGTTTTTCCATCGAAAAAATCCATCAGCTGACTTTGATCGACGAATGGTTTTTAGCAAAGCTTTTGCATCTGTGCGACCTCGAAAAACGGCTGGAGACAGAGCCGCTCACACATGATTTTCTGCGGGAATTAAAGAGAAACGGTTTTCCTGATAAAACGATTGCACGCCTGTCCGGCAACTCTGCTTTCCCCCACCTTCCGTATTCCTATAAGATGGTCGATACCTGCGGAGCGGAGTTTGCGGCAGAAACCCCCTACTTCTACTCCACCACTGACGAGGAGGACGAGGCTTCCGCTTTTATCGCGGAACACAGCTCCAAAAAGCCCGTCGTCATCGTCTTTGGCTCCGGTCCGATCCGGATCGGTCAGGGAATCGAATTCGACTATGCCTCCGTTCACTGTGTCTGGGCATTAAAGGATGCCGGGTATGAGGTTGTTATCGTCAATAACAACCCCGAAACCGTTTCCACCGATTTCAATACAGCAGACCGCCTGTACTTTGAGCCCCTGACTCTGGAAGATGTCGGAGACATCATCCGTGTGGAAAATCCGGTCGGTGCCGTTGTTGCCTTCGGCGGACAGACCGCAATTCGCTTGACCAAATGGCTTTCAGAAAACAACGTTCCGATTCTGGGCACACCTGCAGACAGTATTGACGCTGCCGAAGACCGGGGGCGGTTTGAAGCTCTCTTAAAACAGCTCCATATCAAGCAGCCCGTCGGAGATACCGTCCACACTGCAGAGGAAGCGATCGAAACAGCGAACCGTCTCGGCTATCCGGTTCTGCTGCGCCCCAGTTATGTCCTTGGCGGTCAGAACATGATTATCGCCTTTTCCGATGCGGACGTAAAAGAATATATGGATATTATTCTTTCCCATATGGAAGGGAACCTCGTTCTGATCGATAAATATATGATGGGCACGGAGCTTGAAGTCGACGCAATCTGCGATGGCGAGGATGTCCTGCTGCCCGGCATTATGGAGCACATCGACCGTGCAGGCATCCACTCCGGCGACTCCATCGCAGTTTACCCTGCCTGGAATTTAAGCCCCGCCAAAACCGCAAAGCTCGTGGACTACTCCACCCGCCTTGCCCTCGCCTTAAACACGAAGGGCTTGATCAACATCCAGTACGTCATCTGCCAGGATCAGGTTTATGTCATTGAGGTAAACCCCCGTTCCTCCAGAACCGTGCCTTATCTGAGCAAAGTCACCGGCATCCCGATGGTCGATATCGCCACCCGCGTCATGCTCGGGGAAAAATTAAAGGATATGCCTTACGGCACCGGTCTTGCCCCGATTTCCTCCTACACCGCGATCAAAGTGCCTGTCTTCTCCTTTGAAAAGCTGTCTGGACTGGACACTCAGCTCGGACCTGAAATGAAATCTACCGGTGAAGTGCTCGGCATCGCACCCACCATGCGGGAAGCGCTCTACAAAGGATTGGTCGGCGCAGGCTACCAGCTGACCGACAAGGGCGGCATCTTCATCACCGTGCGCGACACCGATAAGGATGAAATCCCTGATATTGCACAGCGGTTTGCTGATCTTGGCTTCCACCTGTATGCAACCGCAGGTACGGCAGCTGTACTGCGTGACCACGGCATGCAGGTTACACTTGTCCATAAGATCAGCGAATCCGAACACAACACCATCGCACTTCTGGAAAGCGGAAAGGTCAATTACATCATTTCGACCTCCAAAAAGGGGCGTACCCCTGCCCGGGACAGCGTAAAGGTTCGCCGCAAATCTGTGGAGCTTGGCATTCCCTGCCTGACCAGCCTGGATACGGCAGTTGCCCTGGCGGATATCTTAAAGAGCGGCTTTACGCCGGATACGGCAGAGCTGGTCGATATCTGCACGCTGCAAAAGTAAAGGGAGCGTTTTATCGTATGGAAACGAAGTTTCCTATACGATGAAAAAAGCCCGGAGCACAGCATCTATTCCTTTGCTGTGCTCCGAGCTTTTCTTTTCAACCTTTTCTACATCCGCGATGGCTCTCCGCCGTCACTCTTCCATCTGTTCCTTATGATATTGCAGCGTATACAGCTGGTAATATCGTCCATGCTTTGCAAGCAGCTCCTGATGCGTGCCCTGCTCCAGGATCTTTCCGTGGGATAGCACAATGATGTTGTCCGCATGCTGAATCGTGGAAAGTCTGTGGGCTACCATCAGCATCGTGCCGACGCTGCGCATTTTTTCCAGGGAATCCTGAATCAAAAGCTCCGTCTCGGTGTCGATATTAGCAGTCGCCTCATCCAGGATCATAACACTTGGTTTGTGGATGATGGTTCGCGCAAAGCTCAGCAGCTGACGCTGTCCGGCAGAGAAGTTATTTCCTCGCTCCCGCACCTCCTCATCCAGACCATGCTCCAGCTTGTCAATAAAATGATCGGCATTCACATACTGGCAGACGCGACGGATTTCCTCATCCGAAATGCCCTCTTCCCGCAGAACGATGTTGCTGCGGATCGTGCCGGAGAACAGAAATACATCCTGCAGCATCTGACCAAAATGCCTGCGCAGGGAAGCGATCTTGATCTTGCGAATGTCGATACCGTCGATCAAAATCTCGCCCTTCTGGAACTCGTAGTTGCGGCAGATCAGGGACAAGATTGTGCTCTTTCCGGAACCGGTCGATCCGACAAACGCCACCGTCTCCCGGGGATTTACATGGAAAGACACTCCCTGCAGCACCCATTCCCCGGGAATATAGGAAAACCACACATTGCGAAACTCGATTTCGCCGCGCACCTCTTCCAGTTCGATGGCATCAGGCGCATCTACCAGCTTCGGCTCCAGATCCATGATCGAGAACACCTTTTCCGCAGACGCCAAAGCCGACTGCAGCCAGTTAAACTGCTCTGCCAGGTTCTGGATCGGGGTGAAAAATTTCGAAATATACATATAAAAGGTAACGATCGTTCCGCCTGTGATCGTCTGTCCTAAAAACGCCACGCCGTTTAAATGTCCCATGCCGCCCAGATAAAACAGGCACAGGATGGAACAGATGTAAAGCATATACACCAACGGACGAAATACACTAAACACGAAAATCTGACTCAGGTTTGCCTTTGCCTGCGTCTGGCTTTTCTCACGAAATTCCGCCATCTTTTCCTCTTCGCGTCCGAAAATCTGCGTAACCTTGATGCCGGAAAGGTTTTCCGAAAGATAAGTATTGATATCCGTCGTCGCATCCTTTACCCTGCGGTATGCCCGACGGGAAAACTTCCGGAAGATCACTGTAAAGATTACAATGAAGGGAACAAAACACAGCACCATCAGCGTCAGCTCATAGTTTAAGCAGATCATTGCAATTAATATGCCTACAATAACAAAGGCATTCTTTGTCAGGCTGACCAGCAGGTTCGTAAACATCATCGAAATCGCGTTGGTATCGTTGGTCACACGGGTCACCAGCTTGCCCACCGGAATCTCATTGAGCTGCTCATGGGAAAGGGACTCGATATGGGTAAACAGATCCTCACGCAGATCGGACACAATCCGCTGTCCAACCCGCTGCAAAATCACCGCCTGCAAATAGGTACTTCCCATTGAAAACAGCAGCACCACCACATAACCGCCTACTCGGGCATACAGGGCAGGCAGAACAAAATCACCTGCAACCAGCTCTTCGATATTACCGATGATCAGCGGCGAAATAATATCATAGGCGATTGAAAACATCATCAGGAACAATACCAGTACAAACTGCTTCCAGTACGGCTTTGCATAAGCTACCAGACGGTGCATAATTTCGCCGTCCTTCATCGTGCGTTCAAATCCCATCTGGGACTTTTTGTCCTTTACCAGCACATAAGCGGCGGTCAGAAGCGCCGTGATCGTACCGATGACCGCGCCGGTCAAAAGCAACGGATTTACTTCAATCATGGCTGGCACCTCCTTCGCACTTTTCTACAGACTCCGACGCATGCTCTGGGGCATCAACGGAATCCGCTATGTCAGACGTTCCTACCGCATCGGACGAATCTGCCGTTTCGTCCTCCAGACGCTGTAAATCTACCATCCGCCGATATTCGAGACAGCTGTGATACAGCGCATCATGCGTACCGACCGCTTCTACTCTGCCATCCTCCAGAAATACGATCTTATCCATCCCCTCCACTGTCGAGATGCGATGTGCGATCAACAGGGTGGTCTTGCCTGCACGGGTGGTCTTTAAGTTATCGAGAATAATTTTTTCAGTACGGGTATCCACTGCAGAAACCGAATCATCCAAAATCAGAATCGGCGCATTTTTTAACAGCGCACGAGCAATGGAAATCCGCTGCTTCTGACCGCCGGAAACAGTCACACCCCGTTCTCCCAGGATGGTTTCATAGCCCTCTTTAAAGTCCACGATATTATCCCGCACGTCCGCCAGCGACGCCGCACCGTTGATCTGATCGAAAGTTGCATCGTCCACGCCAAAGCCGATATTGTGTGCAATGGTATCTGAAAACAGGAAATTATCCTGGGGCACATAGGCACAGGCATTGCGTACGGAATGAATGGACACGCTGTTCACATCCTTTCCGTCCACAAACAACGTACCATCCGGCACGTTATAGGTACGAAGCAGCAGATCTACTACCGTAGTCTTACCTGCGCCGGTTTTGCCTACAATACCGACACTTTCACCGGCAGCTACCTGAAAGCTGACGTCCTGCAGTACATTATAATCGCCGTCCGGATAGCGGAACGTCAAATGCCGGAATTCAATACTGCCTTTTGGATTTTCAAGATTTCCTACACCATCCCGGTCCGTCACATCTACAGGCGCATCCATCAGCTCCGTAATACGATTCAGGGAAGCCTTACCGCGGGAAGTCTTTTCAATCAGCATCGAAATCGCCATGATCGGCCAGACGATGGATTCAAAGTAGCCGATGTATTCCACCAGCTGTCCGGCGTTGAATTTTCCACCAAACACCAGCCAGCCGCCGTAGCCTAAGATGACGCAGATGACAGATTCCACAAACAGCGTCACCAGCACCTCCAGCAGGGTTGCGATCTTTGTATAGGTAACGTTGATCTCTTCATTTTCACGGTTTAGCTTACGGAATGCTGTCAGCTCCTTAAATTCCTTGACAAATGCCTTGATCACCGCGATGCCGGAAAAGTTCTCCTGTGCAAAATCCGAAAGATCAGAGAAAGCCTTCTGCCGTTCCTCCCAGCGTTTTGTCATCGTCGTACCCATAATAGTGCCGATGCCAAACATGATCGCCGCAGGAATCAGAGCCAGCAGCGTAAGCTTGAAATCCATCCGCCACATTTTGTACAGCGCCAGCAGACCAAGCACCAGAGCGTCGAAAAACATCAGAATGCCGTCGCCGAAGCACTCCTGAATCGTATCCAGGTCATTTGTATACAGGCTCATCAGGCTTCCTACCTTGTTGACCTGATAATACTGCTGCGACAAACGACGGCTGTGATCAAACATTCGCTCCCGCAGATCTGCCTGTACACACACTGCGGAACCGAAAAAGCATACCCGCCATAAAAAGCGCCCGATCACCATCATCAAAACAATCCAGATCATGGGCAGACAGATATTCTGAAACAGTACCTCCCTGGTAAAGGTCAGCGTCTGACCATCCACCACCACTTTTCCTAAGTTCACACCATTAATGACCAGACGATACAGCTCCGGAATCATCAGCTGGGCAATATCGACGATCAAAAGTGAGAGCAGTCCAAGCAGCAGCGCCGGTGCATTTTTCAGATAGTAACGATTGATATACTTGCCGAAAATCACGACTTTCCCCTCCTTTTTCTTTTGTTTTCCCCTATAATATTTTTCCAAAAAGTAAAATAGTCGTACTTTTTAGTATAAAGGATGTAAGAGGGGAAGTCAACGCAATGGAAGAAAAAGAGACTGCCGGATCCGCCTTTTGCGGAAGAAACGGCAGTCTCCTGATATGAAATTTTACAGCGGATCCCTTGAGGTTTTTGCATCACCAAAAAAGAACATAAAGTCCTGCAGCTCTGTTCGCATCATCCGGTCATTTTTCAAAAGTCTCTTCGCCTCTGCAAGCTGCAGCGTTCTGTCATAGGCAATGCTTTTGAGCTGTATGTTTCCATCCAAGATTACCGCGTAGTGCGCAGTCTTGTCGGGATCATCCGGTCTTCTGTAGGAAATGCTTCCCGGATTTATCCATTCCATTCCCTCCCCAAGGGTATGAATGCATTGTCTGTGGGTATGTCCGAAAATCAATCGTCGCTTTCCGTCACACTCTGCTCCATAGCTGGCATTCCAATACTGATCAAAGGCATAGCGGCTTTCGACCGTCCCATAGCCATTGTCGTATTGATGCGCGATTCCATAGCTCCATCCATCTGCCTCAAAATATGCCTTTTCCGGGAGCTGCTTCATCCAATCGATATCTTTTTCACTCAGTCTTTCACAGTTATAATGCACCCATTTGTATTTTCCATCCGCTACATTTGTCCATTCTCCGCTCTCGTAAATATTTATGACATGGCGGTCATGGTTTCCATATACGAGGACTGTATTTTTCAACTGGCGAAACCGCTCCAGGACCTCCCGAGGTGAGATCCCGTAGTCCGTAAAATCCCCTGCGCAGCATAACAGATCATAGTCTGCTTCCTCCCGCAAAATTGTATCCAACGCCCGAATATTTGCATGAATGTCTGAAATTACAAGTACTTTCATATGCCTATATTCCCTTCTGTGTCAGTTACATAAAGCCAATAGGCATAGTCGGTCAATCCGAATAGGACACCGACCATTTGATTCTCCCTGTTTCTTGCAACAAGACTGATTGATACATGGTCAACCAGCTTTGCTATCCTTTCCTCGAACCGTTCCTTCGGATACTGCGAACCCTAAATCCATATGTTTTAGAAATTCGATATATTCTTTCGAGGATATTGACTCCTTATCTGTAACAATTTTATAAAATAATACGGTTTCAACCTGCTAACAGATCAAAACCGTTTATTTTATTTATCCAGATAAGTGTTTCGATATTCTTCGCGAATTGCCTCTGGCACAAGGCTTCCACCCGTTGCCCATGCAATATGTGTTGTATTTTTCATTTTATCTTTGAGATGATTTTCCAACAGATATTTCTGTGAGATTTCACTTTTTTCCATATATACAGGTCCCTGAAAAGCAGCACATGCACTTGGCTCAAGAAAAATATTCTCTGTTTCAAGAAGATCTCTCATATAATCATACAATTTTCCATCCCTAATGGTAAATTCACCACTGAGCAAATACTTCATAACTCCCCCAACGAATCCTGATGGACGTCCTACGGCAAGTCCATCTGCATGGGTTAACCCGGTAAGCCCAATATCCTGTACAGAAATTTCATGATTTAACCCAGTTGTCATTCCAACCAGCATACAAGGTGCCTGTGTCGGCTCTACAAAGAAACAATGTACACAATCTCCAAATATCAGTTTTAATCCGAAACTCACACCGCCCGGTGCTCCACCTACTCCGCATGGGATATAAGTAAACAAAGGATGGTTGTCGTCTACTGTGATTTTTTGTTCTTCCAATTGTTTTTTCAGACGTTTCGCAGCTACTGCATAACCCAGAAAAAGTGTTCTGGAGTTTTCATCATCTACAAAATAGCTTTTCGGATTCTGATCAGATAATGCTCTTCCGTTCTTTACTGCTTCGCTATAATCAGATTCATACTCTTTTACTGTTACACCATGACTTCTCAGTAAGTCTTTTTTCCACTGTTTTGCATCTGCTGACATATGAACAATGACCTGATATCCTACTGCCGCACTCATAATCCCGATACTCATTCCCAGATTTCCAGTAGAGCCAACCTGAATCGTATAATTTCTAAAAAATTGTCTACATTCTTCACTTGCCAGTTTTTCATAATTATCTTCTTTTTTTAAAAAACCATGCTCTAAGGCAAGCTCTTCTGTATGCTTTAGAACTTCATAAATGCCACCACGTGCTTTTATTGAACCTGCTATAGCTAAATGACTATCTTGTTTCAGTAACAATGTACCTTCCAAATTACTGTTATATTTTTCGTTCAGTAACTCTTTCATTCCAGGAATTGGAGTAAGCACAGATTCAATCATACCATTTCTGTCTTTCGTTTCCGGAAAACATTTCATGATAAATGGTGCGAAACGCTTCAGTCTTTGTTCTGCATCATCTACATCTGCCATTGTTAATTCTATATGCTTCATTGCTTCTTCGCAGTTAGTTTTATCTGGATTTATCCAGAATACTTCTTTTTCATTCTGTATATCCTTTAAAATTGGTACTTTTTTTTCCAGTTCTGCTAAATCAATCATTAGCTCATTGCCTCCTTTGTTTCATATCAATGGGTTTTGAAAGTATATCACTTGCACCAAGCCGTAAAACTTTTTGTGCATATTCGAACGAATCATACAGTAACCCGGCAGCGTCAGAACTACTGTCTGACCACTGCCGGGTTCCCTCTGATATCCTTCTATAAAATTTACCGGAAAATCATCTGTGCAAAGTCTGCAAAGCATGATCTCCACACATTCCAATCATGTCCTCTTTCCTGTTTCTGTCATGTCTGTTTCCAAATACCAGTACCTATTATATCAGTTTTTATTTCGTTTGTAACCGG
>ENA-ORVG01000893-ORVG01000893.1-human-gut-metagenome-genome-assembly--contig:-NODE-893-length-38937-cov-5.798210_pt1 | contig 38937 bp, 12 predicted proteins | sample MGYA00242091_ERZ509233 | MGnify/ENA primary metagenome ERZ509233 (study PRJEB26280, sample SAMEA2338840) | human gut metagenome | biome: human gut; feature: human-associated habitat; material: faeces... | reverse complement strand
GAGAGTCTGTTTCGTATCTGACGTATGCAGATTGCGTGCAAAGTCGCCAGACGCTCTTTGTGCGGTATTGCCTTTATTATAGCGGAAAAAGCGGCTGATGTCAATAAGAATTATAAGATATTATTCTCACTGCAATGAAATAATAGCACAATTTCTTATAAAATAGCATCATATCTGATTGAATTATCTCATGAACTGTGATAAAATATAGCTACAATCCACAATACCAAAACAGGAGGAATTGGGAATGAAACAACAAAGAAAGAACAAACACCTGCTGCCCGCCATACTGACCGTACTGGCAATTCTGAGCAGTCTGCTTGGAATTCTGCCGGCAGGTTCTGTATCGGCTGCGGACGTGACGGCTTATCCGGCACAGGCAGTACATTTCGGGGCGTACACCACGAACCGGAATCTGAACAATGCCGGCAGTGCCGCCAACACGCAGAAAGCCGCCGGAGCCAATTCAGAGGACTGGCGTATTGACTATGTTTCTGCCGGCGTGTACCAAATTGTCAGTCTGGCTGACGGCAAGTATCTGACTGCCAACGGCACAGCATGCACACTGACGGCAAAGGCTGCTGACAGCAGCCAGAACTGGAACATCGAAAGCGTACAGAAAGACTTCGAGGGATACGATCTGTACTACAAGATCACCAGCGTTTCCACCGGTGCTGCACTGACCTATTATCAGGGAAATAACACCATCGGGCTGACCGCATACACCGGTGACGGTGCCCAGAAGTGGAAGCTGAATTGCAGCGGACTGGAGGGGTACGCCGCAAATGCACTGGCAAATGGCAAGGAAAAAGCGGGAACCATTGGCGGTCTGCTGGGCGAAACCGTTTTCGTTTCCACCGCGGACGACTTGGAAAAACAGCTGAATACCACAGAGCCGAAAACCATTGTCATCACGGCGGATATTGATATGCAGAACAAGTCCCACACCCGCATTCGGGACAACAAGACCATTGTGGGTTCTTACGGGAACAAGACCATTTACGACTCTCAGTTCCGCACCAATGACACCTACGGTGCAGTGAACGACAATCCCAGCGACAACATCATTTTCCGGAATCTGAACATGATTGCAAAGAATGTGAAGAACCGGATCTTGATCAATATCTGGTCCTCGCGTCAGATCTGGGTGGATCACTGCACGTTTATCTCCTACTTGCCCTCAGATCATACGGGAAACGGGCAGGACGAAGTGGGAAAATTCATTTGGCTGAACACCCCCTATGAAAGCTATCTGGACGCAAAAGACAACGGCAGAAGTCCGGACTATATCACGATTTCCTATAACACATTCAAGAACCGTTTCTGGACGGTGGCATACGGCACACAGAACAGTGAAACTTCCCGCTGCCGCACCACGCTGATGTACAACTGGTGGGACGAATGTGTCCGCCGCTGCCCGCAGATCGGAAACGGCAGCGGTCACATCTACAACAACTACTATTCCGGCGATGACAGCTTTTTGCCGAACAGCTGTAACCAGATCATCAGCGGCGAGGGCTCCAATATGGTCAGCGAAAACTGCCGATTCCAGGCGGTTTCCGGACGAGAAATCATTGTACAGCCGGATACTTCTCCGTATCGGGACAACGGTTCCTACACGGCGAAAAACAGTTCAGAAACCCCGACCAAGCTGAATTATACCGCAAAAGTCACCAGTACATGGAACCCCAAGGACAACTACGGCTACACACTGTTAGATGCCTACAACACCAGGGGCACAGACACCAAGGATTTCTGCACCAAATACGCCGGTGCTGCATCATCTTCCGGCGAACTGAAATATATCACAGACAGCAGCCTGCAGACCTTTGCGGCAACTGTTTACACAGCACCATTCCTGACGGACAGCTTTGATTCTGCCTACGGCAATCCGGTGACTGACTACACACCGGCAGTTTTGCAGGAAGGTGCAGTCTACATGATACAGAACGTCAACAGCGGACTGTATCTGGAAGTGGACGGCGGAAAGGCTGCGGACGGCACCAACGTCCAGCAGTGGGGTGCAAATGAACCCGCAGCCCACAATACATGGCGGGTGCTGTCAGACGGTGACGGCTATTATACCCTGTATCCCCAGATCGGTGACAAGGTGAGCTATCTGCTGGACGTTGCCGGAAATGCTGCGGCAAACGGCACCAATCTCGGCATCTGGTCTGCCACCGATGCCGATGCACAGCGGTTCAAATTCTATGAAGCCGCAGACGGTGTCTATTACCTGCTCACCAAGACCAGCGGCGACCAGAGCTGCGTTGCCGTACAGGCGGCTTCCACAAGTGCCGGAGCCAACGTGGTGGAATGGGCAGTCAACCTCTCCGACACTTCCCAGCAGTGGAAGCTGACACAGGTAGAGGACACCGGCTGTGTCATGGATACCACAAAGACATACCAGTTCCGCAATGCCAACAGCAATCTGTATCTGGAAGTGGCAAACGGAAAGGCTGAGGACGGCAGCAACGTGCAGCAGTGGGGTGCAAATGAACCCGCAGCCCACAACGCATGGACACTGAAAGAATTCGGCGGCGGATACTACTACATTCTCTCTGCTCTGGCAGATGGTAAGACCTACTATCTGAATTCTGTGGGAGAAGCAGACGGCTCCAACATCGAGATCCACACCAATAACAAGTCCAGCTCGCATCTGTTCAAGTTTGTCAAGAATCCCGACGGAACATATACGATCCTGACACGCACTTCAAAAGATCGGGCTGCTGTAGAAGTGGCAAACGCGGAGAAATCCAGCGGTGCCAATGTGCAGCAGTGGACGGTCAACGGCAATGCCTGCCAGAAGTGGAATGCAGTCGCCTTTACCACGACAGCTGCGACAACAACAACAACTACTACTACTACAACTACTACCACAACAACTACTGCCACTGCCGCGAAAACAACGGCAGCAACTGTTCCTGCTACGACCACTGCCAACACGTCCAAAACCACTGTAACTTCCACACAGGAACAAACTACTGTGACAACAGCGACCACACTGCCTGCGGCTACATCTGCGGCTACAGAAACTGAAACAGCTGCATCTACGCAAGCTACCGTTTCCGAAACCACCGCAGCCACAACCTTCCTCACAGAGCAGGACACCACAACTCTGTCCTCTGCGGAAACCACCGCCGCAACTTCTGCCACAACGGCAACCGAATCCTCTGGTACGTCCCCGACAACGGAAATCGTGATCTTCGGCGATGTCAATCTGGACGGAAAGGTGGACATTTCAGACGCAGTTCTGTTGAACAAGACGGTTGCCGGAACCATCAGCCTGAGCGAATCTGCCCAAAAAAATGCCGACTGCGACGGTGACGGAGAAACCGGCAGCAATGATGCAGTTGTGCTGCTGCGGTTTCTGGTGCACCTGATTCAAACGCTGCCCAGTACGGAATGACGCTGCATAATGTTTGTGCGGTGTTGCCCTAAGTCTGAAAAACCAATGCGGGAAAACGACTTTTGAAAAAGAGTTTTCCCTTTACATTACAACCAAAAAGCACATCACGTTCGCCAGACCAGCGGGGTCTGCTGCGATTCGCGATGTGCTTTTTCTGTTTTCGATATTTCGTTTCCGGTTTCTCCGAAAGCGTTTTGGGAAACAGCATCGTTGACAATACTTTCACACCTTCGTTTTCAGCCCTGTCGGATACAGCAATCCGGCAGGGCTGAACAAAACTCATTTTTTCATTTAGGCAATATTTCAAACGATCGTTATTTCACCGGCAGACTATCCACAACATGCACCAAGAACTGCATCAGAGTAGTGACATCATCAATATCGATCTCGCCGCTGCCGTCGCAGTCCATGTTCTTTTTCTGCATGTCATTCACAGTCACACTGCCGTTGACCGCCTTTGCCAGAAGAACAGAATCCAAAAGGTTTACCTTTCCGTCCAGATTTACGTCCCCGCAAATGCCGGTATCGTCGGGCAGATAATTGCACTTTAAAACATCAGCATAGGAACAACCGTCGTCCTCTGTAGATGCTATAATTTTTTCATATTCTTTCGCAAATGGACTATTGGGATAGCAATATATTTGACGAATTTCATTAGGAGAACGAAGTGTTATTGACATTACAAACGTATTTAAATCCGTATGTTCATAGAACTTATTTTCCGGCGGAATGAAATCTTTTTCAAAAACAATTTTACGGCAAGGAAGTTGCGGCATTTCATCTATTCTTATCGTAGAACCGCTAATATGCAATTCGCGATTAGGATAGTCATAAGTCCATGTTGCACCAGATGCACAGGTTCCACTGGACGGATATTTTGAATCGTCTGTAGTTTCCATGTACGATGTTGCCGTTGCGACATCAACCGCTGCCGCCGGCAAAGCAAGACAGTTCACACTGCCAATCAATGCGGAAAAGAGAAGTACGTTTTTCAAAATTTTTTTCATAGAAAACATCTCCTTTCATGAAAAGAAAATTACAGTTTTACTTGTCCTGAAACGACTTTACCATACATTATAACGCTCTGATCGTCCAGTCTTCCGTCGCAGTTAATATCTGCGGAAAGTTTTGCGAGATCAATCGGGGCTATTACATCTTTCGAATTCTTTTCCATGTAAAACATTCCTCTCATTTTAGATTTAAGGCAATACCGCACAAAGATTGTGCGACAGATGCGTCGTCAAATTTTTCGTCAGATGAAACAAAAAGCGGAGTGAATACTTGATGTATTCACGAGCATTTTTGTGAAATATGACGGGAAATTTGCAAGCAGATGGCGTGCAAAGTCGCCAGACGCTCTTTGTGCGGTATTGCCTTAGTAAGATTTCTCTTACATTTTTAGTATAGCAGTCCAACTGGAAAAAATCAATAGCTTTGCACTAAACGGGAATAATCTGCATTATTCGGGAATGGGGTAACAAAAACCCGATAGCATTTTTGTGCAAAATCACTATCGGGTTCAAATTTCATATACTTGGCTGGGAATCTATCGGAATCGTGATAGACACCACAAAGCTGTTATTTTCAACTGTCGCTTTCCAGATTCCATTATATTTTTTAACGGTCATTTCAATGTTTTTTAAGCCGATTCCCGCATGTCCATTTTTAGTAGACAAAAAACTGTTCTCCGTATTTGGACTTAATTTTTCATACTTATTTTCCGTGTGAATCATACAGCACTGCATTTGTTCTTCGATTACAAACAAAACAGTTCTGTCTTTATCCAATTCCGAAACCGCTTCTATTGCATTATCTAAAAGATTCGAAACGATTGTTGTTAAGTCCATATCTGATAAAAAATCAAGCTTATCATATAAAATATTCAAGTTTAATTGAATACCTTTCTGTTCTGCTTTCAGCAACTCATGATTTAGGATAACAGATAGCAGTTGATTGCTGCAATGGAATGATGGGTGCAGTTTGTCCAGCTGTTGATATAACGATTTTTCATACTGTTTTGCTTCTGTCAGATTTTCAGTCTGTATCAATCCCTCTAAAGCATTTACATGCCGCTTTACATCATGTATGATCGTCATAGAATTTTGATACCGCTTTTCAAGATCACGATAAACTGCCATTTGCATATCTGTTTGCTGCTGCAGCAATGCGTTTTTCTTTTCCATTTCCCGAATCGCAGAAACACGATAAAATGCAAAAACAATGTAGACATCTAGCACAATACAGCCTGTTAAAAAGAAAACCAAGAATGTTCCGGAATGCGTATTTGCAATATTTTCTATGATGTAATTGGCAGTGATAATTTCTCCAGTTGCTAAAATTGCATATGAGATCGATTCATACCATACAAAACTACTCTTTTTCTTTCGAATCATAGAAAAGACAATGTGACATAAAATAAATGTAAGCAAACAAGTTCGAAGGCAGCTTGAAATCGTTAAACTATCTTCCGCAACCGCAGACGAAATCGTTTTTTGTGTCACAAAGGACAAGCTCAGCGTTGACATAGCATCAGCTATAAAACAAATCAATGCAATCAGGAAGTCATAAATTAAAAATGAGATTTTTGGTATACGAAAACAAATAATCGTGGATAAAACAATCATTGCCAACATACTTATTGTATTTAGAATCGGAATTCCAAATATACACATCAATCCTTGTAAAACAGAAATTATCGTCACACTAAGAAAACGCAGCCAAATCTCAGATTTTTGAATGGAGAAAAAATTAGATAACGCCCATATTCCAGAAAAGGTACAAGTAAGGCTTACCATACAACTCAATAATAATTTCATCAGAAACACCTCCTATTTCTGCAAATGGTGATGCAAATAGTCACTGATCTTTTCATGGACTTGTTTTCTTCTGTTTTTTGCAATTGGTATTTTCATGCCATTTGAAAGAATAATATCATTGTAAAATGAATTGATACATGCCACATTGACCAAAAAACTTTTATGCGGCATGATAAAATGATATTGTTGTAGTTGGTTTTCTAATTCACTCATGCTGCCAATAATATGATATACAGTTTCTGTAGATACCAGCTTGACTTTTCGATTTCCCTCATATTCAAAATAAAGGATTTTTTGAGGTTCTATGACAACATTTCCGTGATGCATGGGAAATGAGATATAATTTTTTTCCTCTGTGCCATAGTACTGTAAATACTCTGCTAGTACTTCCCGAATTTTTGAGTTTTGAATGGGCTTTTCTAAAAAAGAAAATGGATGTACTGCAAAAGATGCTGCCATTTGCTCTGAATAATTACTAACATATATCAGAGCAACTTTTTTATTTTTTTGTCGAATCAATCTTGCCGTTTCAATCCCATCAATACCTTCCATTTGAATGTCCAAAAATATCATATCGAAATCAGTGCTTTGCGTAAGCAGTTCTTCCCCCTGTGTAAAACAAGAAACCATAATGCTTTTTCCCTTTTCATGAAAAAAGCTTTGAATGATTTTTTTCAACTGAAAAATCTGATCTTTCTCATCATCTACCACCGCGATTCGAATCACGCCATCTACGCTCCCTTCGACACATTCTTCCTCATTTTTATCATACCACAATTTTTTCCAAAAAGCAAGACACCTTTCTGCTTCAAAAACAGAACTGCACACGCTCATACGCAAAAAGAGCCACACCCTTTCGAGTGTGACTCTTTTTCTGATGCCGCCCAGAGTCACCTGAGCATGCAGTTACTTTTTACGCCGCTTTGTCAGGATTGCCAGAAGCAGTGAGAATCCGCAGGCTGCGATCAAAATGGTGATGTGCAGTGTGGTATCTCCGGTTTTCGGCGTTCCCGAAATGTTTTGCTGCCGCGGAAGCGGTATCCGCTTTGTTCCAGAGGTCTGTGCAGAAACATCTGCCGCCGTTGTTGTCGTCTGCGTGTGATGACCTGCCGCATGCTCTCTGTTTGCAGCTGTTGTGGTAGTCGTGACAGTGTCCCCGCTCACGTGATTTTTCCGCAATGTGGTCTGTCGAATGCTGGTGGAAGCACCCGATGTTTCACAAGTGCTGTTCACCGTTGTTTCAGTAACTGTGGTGGTTTGTGTCGTGGTATGCGTGCTGTGGTGTGTGGTCTGTGTCCCAGTCGATGCACTGCTGTCTGTCGTTCCCGTGCTGGTGGTTCCAGTCGTGGGAACTGTCGCAGAAGTGGTGCGGCTGGTCGGTGCTACAGACGTGGTATTCGTCTGAGATACCGTAGTTTGTTTCGGCGTTGTCTGGGTAGTAGTTTGACTGGTGGTATGTGTCGTAGTTGTCACGCTGGTCGGACCTGCACTGGAGAGTGTCACCGTTGCTGTAGTATGCTGTGTTGTCGAAGATGTCGTGCGGTGTATTGCGGAAGTAGTGACTGACGTGCTGCCAGTAGTCGTTACAGTAGCTGTCGTGTGGGTCGTTCCCGTGGTTCGGGAAGTCGTCACAGATGTTCTCTGGGTAGTGATACTGGTTGTGCCGGCAGTCGTTCTGTGACTGGTGGTATGTGTCGTGTGCGTGGTTGTTTTTGCAATCGTATGTGTTGCCGGTGATGCGGTGACTTTCGCTGTTGTTGTGTGTGATGTGCTGTGGGTAGTCTGTTTCGAGGTTGTAACGCTGCTGGTGGTTTGTTTCGTAGCTGTAGTATGCGTACGTGTGGTTGCAGTAGTATGAGACGACTGCGTTTTCGCTGTAGTCCGTGTTGTTGTGGTGCTGGTTTTCGTAGTGCTTGCTGTAGTCCGTGCTGTTGTCGTGCTGGTTTTTGTAGTGCTTGCTGTAGTCCGTGTTGTTGTGGTGCTGGTTTTCGTAGTGCTTGCCGTAGTCCGTGTTGTTGCTGTACTGGATTCTGTAGTGCTTGCTGTAGTTTGTGTTGTTGCTGTACTGGTTTCCGTGGTACTGCTTTCCACAGAGGTAGTTTCCGCAGATGCCGAAGTACTGGTCTGTGTCGTCGATTCCGTAGAAACTGCGGTTTCGGTTGTTGTCGTAACAAGATCTGTAGCCGTTGTTGTTTCCGTAGATTCTTCCGGATCACGATTCAGAAAGACATTCAGAAAAGCCATATCCTCGCCCTTGGCGATGTTGAATCCTTCCAGACAAGTTCCGGACGTGACACCCTTTTCTTCTGGAATTCCCAGAATCATACAGCCGTCCAACGTGCGTTCCTCTGCACGAATCTCCACACTGCCCGAAGATATGTCAGCATATTCTTCCGCATTGTATCCTGCCGGAATCGGATCGATCCACAGGCGGTATCCTGCCAGATATGTGACACCGTCCACCGTCACAGACAGCGGCAAGTCGTCGAAACGATATTGTCCGTCTGCATTGGTATAGGCAACTTGTTTTGCTTCAGGCAGCAGTTCCCACTTTCCGTTGCGGCGATAATACTGCCGGAGTATGATCTTCACATTGGCGATACCGGATTCGCCGTCGCTGATCTGATGATCTCGGTCTGCATCGTCCCAGACAATACCGGAGATCGATACATGAGAATCCTTCTGCACAATGCCGCCGTCATATCCGGTGACATCTGCCGCCTTTACAATGTCATAGTCCACGCCGCGAACCTGACAGCAATACGGTGTATTTCCGCTGAATGCTTTCGCCAGGATCAGGAATGTATCCGGCTCCTGCAGATCCAGTGTGCCGGCGATCAGATCGCTGTCCTTGTCGCTGTCAGCAGCCGCATGATATTTCGTTGCAGCATATCCTTCCGGCATCTCACAAAGCTGCATCTGATATCCCACTAAATATCTCTGACCGTCCTTTTCTATGTAGGTCGGCAGGTTGTCAAAGCGGTAGTGTCCGCCAGATGCGGTTGCCGTTGGTGTGCCAGTTGCCACAGGTGTTGCTGTCGCTACCGGTGTGCCTGTTGCAACAGGTGTTGCCGTTGCGACTGGTGTGCCAGTTGCCACCAGCACAAAGCTGTCGTCCAGTTTCCAAGTGGTATCGCGGCTGTCGTAATAGCTTCGTGTCAGCTTGACCGTTGCGGTTGCAACGCCCGCTTCGTTTTCGTCCTGTATGCCGTTGTAATTCTCGTCATTCCAGATGTAGCTTTCAATGGACGCGGTTTCGATTGCAGTCAAGCCGCCGTCATAGTCCGTGTTGTCCTTTGCCTTGACAATGTCATAGGCATTGTCCCCCACGTTCCTGTCGTAGAAGTCGTTGCCGCTGGACGCTTCTGCCAGTATGATCACTTCGTCTGCATCTTCATGCAGATGTAACGTATCTGCAAACAGATCGCTGTCCTTGGCTGTATCCTCTCCGATTCGGCACTTGGTCGCTGCGTAGCCCTTAGGCATCTCGCAAAGCTGTAACTGATAACCGGCAAGATAACGCTCGCCGTTCCGTTCCACAAATGTAGGCAGGTTGTCAAATCGGTAATAGCCGCCAGATGCGGAGGCTGTCGGTGTGCCGGTTGCCACAGGTGTTGCCGTCGCTACCGGTGTACCTGTTGCCACAGGCGTTCCCGTTGCTACCGGTGTGCTTGTCGCTACCGGTGCACCCTCTGCAACCAATGCAAAGCTGTCGTCCTGCTTCCACGTCTTATCAGAATCATCATAATATTTCCGTGTCAGCTTGACCGTTGCGGTTGCAACGCCCACTTCGTTTTCGTCCTGTATGCCGTTGTAGTTCTCGTCATTCCAGATGTAGCTTTCAATGGACGCAGTTTCGATTGCAGTCAGACCGCCGTTGTGCGGTGCGACAGATTTCGCCAGATTTGCCGGTGCATATGTGGTACCTGCAATGGTAATGGTATGCTCCCGATCTGCATCAGTTGCCTTCGCCGCCAAAATGATGTGCGACTCGTCCTTTGCCAGCAGACTGCCGTCACGGGGATTCAGGAAACTGTTTTCCAGATCCTGCTTCGATTCCGCATACTGCTTGGTCACCGCATAGGTATCCGGCACAGTTGCCAGATCCAGCCGAATCTGATAGCCATATATGCAATCCTTGTTGCCAGAAGTGCTGTCATCTGACAGGTCTGCCGGCACGTGAACGTCCAGATCCGTAAACTGATACTCGCCGTGATCCACAATTTCAGAAACCTCACCAAATGCAGTATCCGGTATCCAGTTTCCGTTTTCATAGATCTCACGAGTCAGTATCACGCGAACCGAAGTTGCCACCGGCACTTCGTTGGAATTATACAAACCGTCATAGTTCGCATCGTTCCAAATGGTACCGCGAATCACACCCTTGTCCTGCTGCTTGAGTCCGGCATCATAATGTCCGGTATTCTTGCCGCATGCAAGGTCTACTGCGTACATGGTACCGTTGCTGTCCGGAACTTCCCGTACAGAAGCACCATTCTGGTTTCCGTTGGCATCGTCATACGCATTTGCCGCCGGAACAATGTATTCGTTCGCACTCGTCAGATATGTGCTGTCCAGTCGGAGGTCGCTGTCCTTGGTGCGGTCAGTTCCCACACGATACTGTGTCGCCAGATAATTGCCGCGGAGATTTTCCAGACAGAGCTGATAGCCTGCGGCAAAATCCATATTGTTGATTCTCACCCAGGTGGGCAGATTCGCCAGTGTGTATTTGCCGTCTGCATCTGTGCTTGTGCTGGCTGTATACGCCGTGCCGTTCGGCTGCCACTGGCTGCCGTCATAATAATATTGTATTGCCTTGACGGTAACATTTGCAATTGCCGCCTTGTCCTCTGCGGTATTCGCCGCATCATCTGCTTCGTCCTGCATGCCGTCATAGTTGTGGTCGATCCAGATCCGTCCGGAGATGTCCCCTACTGCCAACTGTGTAAAGCCGGCATCATAACCGGAAACATCTTCCTTTCGGAGAATATCTCTGCCGTCCACTGCATAATCCGTGCTGTCTGTATCCGCAGCTGCACAAACAAAATAGGTGTCTTTCGTCAGATAACGGCTCTCCGCATCCAGATCGCTGTCCCTTGCGGGATCATCGCCCTGCCGGTACCAGGTAATGGTGTAATTGTCCGGCACTTTGCCTGTCATTTTCAGCTGATAATAGCAGAGGTAGGTTTCGCCGTTTGCATTACAGAACGTATCCACATTGTCAAACCGGTACTCGCCGTTGGCATCAGAATTCTTCTGGAATATGCCGGTAGGCTGATAGTTGCCGTTGGCATCGCGGTAGTACTGCTCCAACGTAATTTCTACGCCGGAAATGTTTCCCTCGCCGGTATCCTGCAAGCCGTTGTAATTCGCATCGTCCCAGACACGTCCAACGATCTGTGCCTTTTCGACCTGCTTCAAGCCGCCGTTCCAGTCTGTCTGGGCTGCGGCATCTGCAATGTCATAGTCACTGCCGTTGTAGTGCTTTCGGTATGTCAAATCGGTTTCTGTCTTTGCCTCAGCAGCCAGAATCAGATACTGATCCGGTGCTGTCAGATAGAGGTTCTCGCTCTGATACGGATTTTCAAGTCTTTGGAATTTGCTGTCGCCGCCTGCCTTGGTAATGCCGTAGGTGATCTTACCGTCAGCGTCCTTCGGCAGTGCGTCCAGCTTCAACCGATAGCCAGCCAGATACCGCTCGCCGCCGATCTCCACAAATGTGGGAACATTTTCGAAATGATAGTCCCCGTTGCTGTCGGTGTTTACAGTTGCAGTGTAATTTTGCTGTGCTGTCGGCAGCCATGTGGTGCCGTCCCAGTAATACTGTTCCAGCGTCATCGACAAGCCTTCCATGCCAGCTTCTTCCGCCGCCATGCCGCCGTCATAATCGGCATCATTCCAGATTCGTCCGCTGACAGATGTTGTCTGGAACGCCCGAACGCCGCCATGGTACTCGTTCCTGCTGTCACGGCTTTCTGTGATGTCGTAGATCGTATCCGTATCCGGAACTGCACTGTAAGTGCGGTCGTAATACGTGTTGTACTGCGGTGTGTTTCCGGTATGCTCTCCGGTAAACGGCTGTGCCTCTGCTGCAACGATCAGATACTCCTGCTCGCCCATGAGAGTGAGTTCACCGTTCTTCCAGTGCAGCTTGTTGTCGTTAGCAAGTACAGTAACTGCATTGCCGTCCGGCAGTGCATCTAAGTGCAGCTGATACCCAGCCAGATACCACTTTCCGCCGACTTCCGCATAAGTGGGAATACCTTCAAAATGATACAGACCGTTGCTGTTGGTCACTGCTGTCATAGTCGCCGCAGTCTTTTTCCAGGTCGTTCCGTCCAGATAATACTGATACAGTGTCAAATGGAGATCGCCGCAGCCGCTTTCGCTCAAATCCATTGTGCCGTCATAATTGAGGTCGTTCCAGATTCGTCCGTCCATTGCCGCAGTCTGTATGGATTTCAGTCCGCCGTTGTATACGCCGTCAGAATCTCTTGCGGTAACAATATCATAATCGACATTGTCGTACTTCCGCACGTAGTATTCGTGGAATCCTGCCTCCTTGCTTCCGAATGCACCGCGAGCAGCCTTCCTTGCCAGCAGGATATACTCGTCCGGCTGGTTGAAGTCCACCGTCTGATCTGCATTCGTTTCCTGAGATGCTGTCAGCAGGTCACTGTTGATGCAGCTTCCTGTGGGATCCAGCACCTGATACTTTGTCACCGCATAACCGTCCGGTACCGCGTTCAGCCGCAGACGATAGCCTGCCAGATACATCTTTCCGTCAACCGTTACAAACGTCGGCTGCTTGGAGAACTGATATACTCCTGTGTTTACCGCAGTCTTTGCGGAGAGCGTCTGATGCAGCTTCCAGCTTCCGGCATCGTCCAGATAATACTGATCCAGATAGACCGTCTGCTGTGTTGCCATTGCCGTTTCACCGGTTTCCTGCAAGCCGCTGTAATTCTTGTCGAACCAAACCACGCCCTGAATCTTTCCGGTTTCGAACGCCTTCAGACCGCCGTTATAAATGTCGGTCACGTCTGCATTCAATATGGAATCGTATTCCTTGTTTGTGACAGCATCAGTCAGATTATAGGGAGCGTTGCCTTGTGCCGGCTGTGCTGTCAGGAAGTAATCTCCATTGTCCGGTGCAGTCAGATAATTCGTTTCTGCGATCCAGTCGCTGTCTGTTTCCGTGGCATCTGTTGCCTGACGATACCGTGTCACTGCATATCCCGCCGGCACAGCCGCACGAATGCGGTAATATGCCAGCTGATCTGTGCCGTCAACCACAAAGTGGGTCGGCACCTTGGCAAACTGATATACGCCTTTGGCATCAGTTTTCACAGTCATGTCATTGTTCATGTGAACAAACTGCTTTACGGCAGCATCATAGCGATACTGTTCCAGAGTGACAGAAACGCCGCTCTTGCCCTTTTCACCGCTGTTCAGAATGCCGTTGTAATCCGTATCTTCCCAGATCCTGCCCTTTACTGCCGCAATGTCGCGTTTTTTCAGACCGGCATTCAGATTTTCATAATCTCTTGCTGTTACCAGATCATAGTACTTCTGCTGTGCAGTATTCGGCGTGTCGATATTTTTGATGTTCGTGCCGCAGACATATGCCCAGTTGTAATCCGTATACGGTTCTGCATCGTTGGACTGTGTGCCTGCCTTTGCCTCCCGTGCCGGAATCAGCATTTCGTGATTGCCTTGCAGCACAGTAACCGGCAGGTCACCTGTCCGCTGGCTGTCCTCGACACCATCGGCATCGGTCACATACAGTTTGCTGTAAACCTTTGACGGATCTGCATCATTCCAGTACTTCGTTGCCGCATAATCCTTCGGCATTGTTTTCAGGAGTACCTGATAGCCTGCCAGATACCTTACGCCGTCCTTTTCCACATAGGTGGGAAGATTGCTGAACGTGTAGGTTCCGTTTGTTTTGGTTTCGTGTGTCTGGAATACTGCATTTTCCGGCACCCATTTGTCGCCGCGATAGAAATACTGCTGCAAGTTTACAACTGCCGGATTTTTGCTGTTATGATATGCTGCTTCGCCGTCGTCCTGAATACCATTATAGTTGGTATCCTCCCAGACCACGCCGCTGACAGAGGCGGTTTCAAATGCTTTCAGACCGCCGTCATAGCCGTCATAATCCTTTGCCTTGATGTAATCGTAGGCGTAATCATGATTTCCGTCGTGCACTGCCGCATCATCATAGAGAATGTACGGTTCAAAATAGGTGTTTCCGTCAATGCCTGCTTCTGTTTCCGGCTGGGACTTCTTTGCAGTGATGAAATAATCACCGTCAGCCGGAGAGGTCAGATAGGACACGATATCATAATCTGTATATCCTGCTCCGTGCTGTCCGTTCTGCGAGATCAGATGGCTGTCCACCACTTGGGTTTCCGCATCGCCGTTCTGCCGATAGCGGGTAACAGCATAGTTTTCCATGCCGCTGGGCAATGGCAGCAGCTTCAGACGATAATGTGCCAGCACCTTTTTCCCATTGATTTCCGCATATGTGGAAACACCGGAGAATGTGTACTTGCCGTCTTCATCAGTTTTCACAGTACGGTTTCCGCTTGTTACCGGAACATATTTGCCGTTTTGCAGCACATACTGTTCCAGCTGAACAGTCGCTCCGGCAATTCCCTTTTCATAGAATTGAGTCGTGCCGTCCACATCGGTCACGGTATTGCGGATACCGTCATAGTCGAATGCCTCCTGATATTCTCCGGCTGCATTCCTGCCGTTGTCCTCCCACAGATAACCGGTTACTTCAGAAGTCTGAATCTCCGTAAAGCCGCCGCTGTAGTCCAGCAGACGCTGTGCTTCGCCGGTATCATAATGGGTGTTCTTATAGTCGATGACGTTGCTGTTCTGGTTTTTCGTTTCTCCGGCAATGATAATGATGTCGTCTTCTTTATCATAGTTGTGATAGGTTGCTGTAACATTGCCGTCTGCATCATACTCAAACCAGTCATCACCAATGAGAGAGTACTGCATATTACCGGTATATTGCAGGTCACTGTTTTCCGTAGAACGGCTGTTCGGATACTGCTTATACTTGGTGATCGCATACTTCTGGTACAGCTGGGGATTCTTTGCCGGATCAACGTACAGCCGATAGCCAGCAAGATATTCCCTGCCGTCCTTTTCGTAGTAACTGGAAACATTCTGGAATACATAAGAACCGGATTCCGAAGTTTTTATGTCGCGTTCCCCACCGGTAATGGCTACCCATTTTCCGGTATCGCCGTCATAGTAGAACGGCTGCAAGGTCACGGTCACACCCTCGATACCCTTTTCAAAGGTATCCCGAATGCCGTTATAGTTTTCGTCGTCCCAGATCCACTGTCCGATAAATCCACGGGAGCCGTCCACAAATCCCAGAGAAATGCTTCTGTTGATCTGGAAGGTCTGACCGTCATTTTCATACAGCGGCTTCTGGTTTTTGTCGTAAGGCACACCAGTCAGGAACGGCCGTGTGCGGAAATTGTTCACCGCCTTGGTCAGATCGTTATCATCTGATGTTTCCAGCGGATCGTTGTGCAGAACAAACGGCGAAGGCTTATACGGGATAACAGAACTGCCCTCATATTTTGCCACTGCCACATAGTTCTTGTTCGGATACAGACGGAACTGATAATAGCCTTCATCACTGGTGCGGACGACTGCCGGATTTCCGTCACCGTCTACCGCAATTTCCGATGCGATGTTGCCGTCTGCATCGACTTCGTGCATTTCCACCGTCACATCTTTCAGCTTCTTTTCGGCTTCCTGCATGATGCCGTCGCTTTCGATGGTGCCGTTGTTGTCTGTTTCATCGACCCATGCCCAGCCGCCGTAAGTGTATCCTCTGGAAACACCCAGCATATAGGAAGTCATGGCGGTGTCATATGCCTGATGCTTTGTCAGATCTTCTTCCACCGCATCTACATGAATCGGTGCCGTCTGTACGATCAGCTGTCCGGACGAAGCCTTTTTGTTGGCAATTTCGTTGGCAACTGCCGTATGGTCATCTTCTGTGCGAATGCCGGTATAAACGACATTTCCGTCACGGTATACTTTCAGTGCTGTGCCAGTCTGTCCCAGTTCCCGTGTTGTAACCGAGTACTGATCGTATCCCTGCGGCAGTGTATACCGCAGCCGGTAATCTCCCGGTGTCAGATTCGACAGCATGAAATAGCCCTGATTTCCGTAATAGTCGCTTTCGGTGGTATAAGTCACCGGTCCGTCAAACGTATACTGATAGGAATTGGTGTTGTTTTCTACAATGGTTTTCGGCTGACCAGTTTCCTCGTCAATGACAACATAACGTGTCTTTTCCGGATTCGGGTTACTGTCAGGATCCGGATCGGCAATCACTGCCTCACCGTTGACGTTGACGGAATAGCCCTTCTTCGTCAGCAGTTCCACCTTTACGCCATTGATACCCGGATCGTCCGGCTTTCCGTCAAAGTCAATATCGGTCGTCCATTTGCCGGTAGGCAGCAGCCGTCCGTTGGCAGACATCTCATATTCTGCTTCGTTACACTGAGCGTCATAGTTGAGGTCGCTCCAGACATAGCTGCCGATATAGCCCTTTCCGCTGGGGGCAGAAATATAGGCACCGGCCTGTGTGTTTTCAAAGAGCTGATAGTTCTTGCCGATCGCACTTGCAGAATCATAGCCGGAAGCAAAGGTGTTCCATTGTGTCACACCCTCTACCTGCTTGCGAATACTCTCCGCAGATGCTGCACTTTCATTCTCGTCCTCAGTTGTAGGTGTACCAACATACTTCGGCAGATTCAGCGGTGCATGCATCTCATAGTAGAGTTCCATACGGTTCTTTTTGTCCAGTCTGGTGTCGGCATTATTCATCTGTGCCCAGATCGCACGGATCCCCCGTACCAGCCGATCGTATTCGGCATCAGAGATCCTGCCGGCTTCGTGATCGCCGATCAGTTCAGACAGCTTGACAAAATACGAATTCTTTCCGTTTACATCTTGATACAGACTCCGGTAGAAATTGTTTTTCTCGGTATCCATCAGATTATCTGCCGGCTTCGGGAGGATGCTGACATCCTGCAGCACATAGCTACCGTTCTTCTTGATGATTGGTCCGACCCAGACGGTGTACATAGACGGATCCAGATTTACTGTACCGCTGGTGGATACCTGCTTCAGCTGCACGGAATCCGGAATCAGATAACCGTTCCACTTCGATTTTCGGGGTACGTTTGAATCAGTTGCCTTGGTGTCATCTGCATAGGGCAGCACATCATAAAACAGCAGCGTCTTATACTCGGTATCCGAATCTGAACTGTTCTGCATGGAAATGGAGTAAGAGTAATTGCCGCCCTCCTGTACCCGAACTGGAATTGCCGCCTTTACGGAATCCAGATCGGAAGTGGCTGTTTTCATTTGTGTGACATTATCGATCGAAAGCAGGGTGATTGCCTGTGATGTGATCGTCAGTGTCATATCGCCGCTGCTTTTGTTGTCGTTGACATCATGGCTGTCTACTTCATAGGCAACGATCTTGACTTTTCCCTGCTTGTCCGGAATATACGGCCGGAAAGAACCGTTTTTAAAACCATATGCCTTTGCCTGCATCAGTTCCGCAGAAACGATGTTACTGTTGCTGATGTCCAGCGGCACCATGAGTTCTACCACAATACGCTGTCCCGGCTCCAGAGTTCCGGAGAACTTGAAGTTGACGATCTTCCGGTTCAGTACATTGGTGGAGATCGGTTTTGTCACAAAGTAGGGGTTGGGGTTCTTCTGCGTGTCCATAGCGACTTCGGTGTTTGTCACGTCTGCATACGGGAGTTTTTCCACGTCTACGTCTGCCAATGAAACATCACCGTTGTCTTTCAGGGAAACAAATTCACCCTTTTCGTTTTCAATATGCCATGTCCACTGCGGTATCACATCGTCCAGATTCTTCGCAGGCGTTACCACTTGATTGTCGCTGTTCTTTTCCGCAGTGCTGGTGTAGTGATCGCCGACGAAATAGCCGTCAATGCTGCCGTTGGAGTCGTCCTGATACTGCACATACTGGAATGCGTCCGCAGAGAGCGATTCCAGATACGGCAGTGCCAGAGAAACCGTAGGATCAGACAGCTTGTCTGCCTCTGCATTTTTCCGGTTATACGTACTTGTGTTCAGCAGTTCCTGACTAAGATTCTTATAAGTCACTGTATATTTCAGCATCTTGCCGGTACCGCTGGAAATACCGCTGGTATTGGAATCCCATTTGTATTCCTTGTTTGCAGCACCGCTGAAATACTTGGCATCAATATCGATACCCAGCCACGGCAGCTGCGGATCCAGATAGAAGCCCACTCTGGACTCATCACCGGAAACCGCATACTTGAAGTCATCGCTACGCAGGATCACGCTGGCGAAATGGTTATTGTGTACAGAATTGGAGATAGACGGGTCATTCGGTGCAGTGGTAAATGCCACATGGGGGCTGTTTCCCTTGATGCTTTCGCTCAGTGGCTCCAGACCATAGTGATACTTGTCCACATCGTTGCGGTCCTGTCTGCCCTCTGTGGTGTCGTCTGCATCTGCATTCACATACAATCCCTTCGGCACCGGAAAATATCGGGGTGCCTCTGCGTTGGTCAGCCGGACCTGAGTTCCGGAAATCGTTTCCGTAAAGCCCTCTGTCCGAATCACCCAACGCACCTGACGAATGGATTTTTTCAGATTAAGCTGTGACAGCTGCTGCTGGAGCTTCTGGTTGGTGCTGTCAAAACGCAGGTTGTCGGCTTCCAGTGAAATCGTCTGGTTTGCGTTCAGTGCATAGCCCTGTTCTTCGCCGATACGTACCCACCAGCTGGTTCCCTTGCCGTTGTTGGCACAGGCATTTGAATAAATGCCGTCGTCCTGCTCCGTTTCCGGTGCAAGGAATGCTTCTTCATTGGCAGGGTTCGTGCTGATCAGCACATACGGATACACTTTCAGGTGCTTTTCCAGAATGTCATGAACCAGCTGCTGGTCTGCGGCATACTCGGTTTCCAGTGCACCTGCTGACGGAATCGCCCAGTTACCGGTAGAAATTTCCGTTACATTCGGATAAACCAGCTCTGAAACGTGAGGCAGCACACCCGGTTTGTTGACCGGTGCCACCTTTGTGGTACCACGCAGCGTTGCGTAGTTTGCCAGATTGTAGTTGACCACGAATTCGTTTACCGATGCGGTATCATTAGACACCTGATCGACATAGCTGACAGTTTTATAAATCTGCTTAATATGCGGGTCTTCCGCAATGATAATGGAGGAGTTCGGGTCGTTGACACGCACACGCTCATAGTTCAGATCTGCACGCACCGTGGTTTTCGGTGCAGTAACAGTAACTTTCGCAGAAGAAGCAGTCAGATAGATCTCACCCGGCACAACGCCGTCAAAGGGTTCGATCTCCGGAATGGCATCGTTCTTTGTACGGTTGGTATCCTTCACCCGCACCGCATTTTGCAGCTGCATGCCCTCCATAGTCTGTCCGGTGAAGTTGAAATCATAGGTATCATATACAATGTCACTTGCCGGCACTTCCTGCCGCTGTTTCTTTTCATAGACGATATTGCCGTAGTCGTTGTAGACATAGCCGTTCTCGTCCTGCTTCGGCATCAGGCAGCCGCCGCGGGTGTAGTACTTGCCGTCTGCATCACGTTCTGCAAACAGACCGTCCTTTGTAATGGCGAACTTGCCGTCTGTCTGTTCGAACGTTGCATAGACCTTGGCATAATAATCCTCCCAGCTGCTGTCCGTATCCGCCGGCAGTTCCAGATTGTCGATTCGTGTCTTGATTTTAAAGTTCAGCGTGCCGTTGAAATAGCCCGCCGGATGACAGCCTGCCACATAGGTGTTGTCATTTGTGCAGTCGAAGCCGTCATCTTTCGGCGTGGTGATCTCGAATACCAGCGTTTCACCGCCACGCTTTGTGGCAGAATCTGCCCGTGTCAGTCCGTCCGCCGTATTTTCTGCCGGTGCAACATCTCCGGCAAAGTACCGCTGTGTCAGCTCAATGCCCCAGCCGGCAGCCTTTGCCTCTTTCATGGTAAATGTCTGCTTTTTCCCCGACTTATCGGTGTATTCCAGATAGTAGTCGTCCAGCAGATTGTCCTCGTCCCAGTACCGTACATTTTCCGGCAGCTGGAATGTGACAACCATTTTAGCGTGGAAGATGCTTCCGCGGTAACGATAGTCTGCCTCCGACTGGCTGGAAACCTTGGCACTGTACCAGAGAATATCACTGTAGTCAAAGTTTTCCCCGTTGTTCTGATACTTCTGACGGGTTTTCACTTCGTCCAGATCTTCCTTGTTTCCGGCAAAGCCCTTTTCGCCTTCTTCGGTCTTTTCAGCAGCTACCATGTTCTCCGCCTTTAAAGACGGAGTCTGCGTGCGGATCTTCAGCGTATTCACAACGCCGGAATCCTGCATCACATTGGCAGAAGTAATATCCTGGAAAAGCATATCACTGCTGTTGTCACGCAGTGTCACATCGCGGTTCAGTGCGGAACGAATTTCCTCCGACAGCGGCTTGTCCTTTCGGTACTCGTCCATTTCCATGGGATCGCTCTCGGCGTACCGGCTCATGCTGCCCAGCATATAGGTACCTTTTTCGTACTTATGGGTCAGCAGAACGTAAGGATCCGGATTGGTGGTCGAAAGTCCGTCCTTGTCTGTATCCGGACGCATGGGCAGCGTATCCTGAGAGGAATCATAGTACACTCTCTCGCTGTAGTATTGCATCAGTACTTCTGTATCGGTTGCTGCAACTGCGTCCTTTCGCTTGTCTGCACTCCGGTAATCATACGTATCATAAGCGTTTACAGCTGCTCTCAGATTTACCGGCGAGCATACCTTGTATAAATTTCCGGAAATGTCGTTGTCCGTGATAAACTGGTACGCATTCACTCTGCTGGAAACATAGGAATAGTTGTTCAGGTAATTTTCCAGCAGGTCTTCGTCTTCCACACCGTTGATCACATCGTCCGGCTCTGCATAAGTAAAGGTCTTGATGCAGAAATTGTACAGACTGCCATTCCGAATCGCAGCGTCCTTTTCCCGCTTTTCTGCCAGTTCCGCTGCGGTCATTGCCTTTTCGGTATCGTTTTCTTCCCTGGCAAAAATCTGTACCACATACCGCTGTGTGGAATCGTCATAGTAGACTTCGGTATCATAGAGTGCCTTCTGATCTGCCAGATTTTTAATGGCATCTTTGTCGTACAGTTCCCAGTTCAGAGGCTTGTTATTCTTGGTGTTGTCCGTGGTATAACGGGAGCCGTCTGCCGCAACCGGAACAATGCCATAGGGCAGAATATTCGTGATGACCGGCAGAGAAAGCAAACCCTTTTGCCCGCCGTCTGTGCCATAGCTGTGCAGCGTCTTTTCATGGTTATAGCCTCGTATGCCGACACTGCCGCTGTAGCCGTACTGGTCCCAGTAATAATTGTTCTCCACATGAACATTGATCCAGTTGACTTCACCCTGTGTTTCGGTGTAGTACTGCTCTACGTTTTTGCCGTACATCTCGGTTTCATTGCTGCCGACAGTTTCGCTGATGGTTGTCCAGCTGCGTACCAGAGGTTTCCGCAGCACGGCTCTGGTGCCGGTTTCCGCGTAGAACATGGTCTTACCGCTGCTGTAACGGTCGATGCTGTCATTGCTGGTAAAGCGATAGCCGCTGCCGTCTGCTACGACTTCCTTGTTCTGGATATTGTAGCCGTTGACAGAGGGCATATTCGGAGAAGATGCCAGATACTTCAGGTTTCCGAGCTGCCCGTCACCGGTATAGCCGTACCAATACAGCGGACTCCAGAGGTAATCCATGCCGTACAGCTGGTTATGCTTGGTCAGCGTCTTGGTGGAACCGTCCCAGTGATCGATGTCATAGATCTGATAGTACAGATGATTCTGGCTACCCTCTGCCACATAGGGCTGGGTGAGAACACGATCGTACCATGTGCCGCTTGCCGTATCGGTGTATACTCTTGCCGGAAGTGTCACCCGTGTGATATAGCCGAAGTCGCTGCCCCTGCCGTACCATTTTTTCAGTGACTGTTTTACAGTGATCTTCACCACATACGGGGTGTATTCCTTTGCGGTATAGTATCCGTCTGCACCGTCTGTGATGCTTGTGTTCTGTGCCGCATCCCGCATTGCCTTTGGTGCAAGATACTGCGGATTTTTGTCTCCCGGTTTCTGAATGATCTCTGCGGTAACATATGTCCCGTCGATCTGGGAGAATGTATTTGCCTTCGTGTCGCCGGTGTTGGTATACGCCAGTATCTCAGATGTATCCAGCGTCCCGTCTGCATTCATCACCGGTTTCATGCCATAGGCATAGGTATACAGGAATGTCACGCCGTCCAGATCCCAGTCGCCGTAGTTGTACGCCTGGAGCTGTACCTTGACATCTTCATCATATTCCAGCGCAGCCGCACCAGACCGGTCTGTTACCTCATGTACACTATTATAATAGGAGTTTAATCCATTTCCGTTGGAGTATGTTCCGAAATACGGGGAATTCGGGTCGCAAAGCACATTGGTGTGGTCGCCGTTTGTCTTTTCGTACTGGATATTGCTTGTTACAAATTCCGAGCTGGTAGCAAGCCATGCCTTTTGCAGGTGCAGACGTGTCTCGCTCCATACAACAGGTGTATTCTTTGCGACCTCCAGATTTGCCCAATCTGCATAGTCCTTGTTTCGCTTGCCCATTGCCAGCCGGAACCAATCTCGGTTTGCACCGCCTGCCATGTACTTCACGGTCTTGGGCAGCTGCTGGAGCTGGTCAGCCATTTCAATCGTGGAATTGGCAGTATATTTCACCGTCTGCATATTCTTTGCAGTCTGTGAATCCTCGTCCAACAGCGTGTTGTTCTGTCCGCTGATGCTGCCGCTTGTGGTGGAAGAACCCGGAATGTGGGTAATGGTCTGATCCAAAAATTCCCACATATCCACCTGTGTATTCTTATCCGCACTGAAGCCAATATCGTGCATCAGATAGTCCATATCCATCTGGATACTGCTGTTCTGCACCTGCTTGAAATTACTCCAGACGTTTCCGGTATCAGAGAATCCGCCGGTCAGCATCGGATAAAGATTGCCGTTCGTAGAGGAACTATAATAATTATGATAAATACTGTTCTGATAATACTCACCAATGCGGGGGAAATATGCCGGGTGCAGTCCGTCACCGCCTGCAACAGATGCGGCGGTATCGTCTGCATAGGTGGACGCAGTGTACACCATAGGCAGGTCTTCTTCCCGAATGGTTGCTGAGTAGCAGAACTCGATCTGTTCTCCCGGCTGCAAAACGAAGTCCGCATCGGGAGCATCTTTGTAACGCAGCCGCAGTTCGTATACTGTAAAGGAAATCTGATATGTGGAGTTTTCGTCCGGTTTCAAATCTGCAAATGCCTTTTGTGTTGCATTTTTAGAATTGAACCCGTCTGTATAGGTCATCTTTCCGCCGTAGTCATACCCATTTTGTGCGGTTTTGGCTGCCAGATACAATTCTATATTGCTCAGATCTTTCTCGCTGCCGTCCGCATTCAGCAAACGCAAATGGAAATTGGGTATGCTGTCGCCGACCCCATACGAATCGTACAAAGTCTTGGCAAAATATTCCGGTACCTTATCATAGATCACCGGATTGATGAGCCTGCCCTCCTCACCTGCCTGTTTTCCGCTGCTCAGTGCGGCCAGGTTGTTTTTCAGTGTTACCTTCTGCCAGATCGTGTCTTTCGGACGATAGCTTGTTTTCTGTGCTTTCTTTTCCTCATACACTGCCGCAGCATCGCTCTCGGAAGAAAATGTCTGGGTGTGGAATGATGCAATGGGGTTTTCCCGATAAACCTTAGGATTCAGGACTTTGGTGTCTGTCAGGTATGCCGTGTGCTCTGTCGGTGTTTTGGCAGATGCCACACTGCTGCCGCTTTCAGTCACCGTCACTGCATTTTCGTTTTCACTGTGAATGTGCTCATAGGTGTTGGTGGCTGTGAAATACTGGGTATAGGTATCTGCTCTCACGCCTGTGCCGTCTGTGACATCCTGGTATCTGCCGACACCGGTCAGTGTCACATTTTGCAGAGCCGCTTTTGCCTTGGAAGTACCACTGTACGCAGTGGTCGTATCAAAGCCCTTGAGATCGTAGTACACCCAGCGAACGCCCACAACATTCGGCAGGTCGGCGGCTGTCATTTTCGCAGTTGCGACTTGATCGGTGGTGCGGGAAGCATCGTAGTCGTAAGACTTCCATGTCACCTCTACACCGTTTTCGTTCGTCCGGAATGCAATGTTTTCGTCTTCTGCAAACCGCGGATCTGTAATCGGCTCTGCAACGGCATAGAGCACTTCCACTCTGCCGAACTTGTCTGCTTCTTCTGAAACCGTATAAGGGCTTGTCAGCTCGAAGCCGCGGTAGAACATATCGCCGCTGTCCTTGGAACGCTTTTCCAGGAAAGAAACGTCTACCGTGTAGGTATCGCAATGGTGACCGGTTTCATTGTACAGGTCGCTGACTGTCAGCACGGCACCCTTTCCGTCGTAATTCTGCTTGATGTTGTTTACCTGATAGGAAAGCGTTACCGGTGCAGCAGACTGATAGGTCAGTTCGTTCTGCACGTGTGCATAATACTGTGTCTGCTTGTCTGCATCAGCCTTGGTATACCGGTAGTAATAAGACAAGCCTGCACGGTCGGTCGTCGTCTTGTTCCAGTAGTATCTTCTGTCTGCATTCGGCAGATGTGTTGAACTGGTGGTATCATAGATCGCATACTGCGGATAGCCGTGCTTGGGGGCAGCATGAATTTTGAGATCCGGTGTGCCGACAGTGACAGCATCATAGCTGCCGCCGTTTTCCGTCAGCTGTGTGGTCACACGCAGGTAAACTGTCTCGCCCGGCTTGATCTGGTCATCGGATTTTGCACCCTTGCCCAGTTCTGCCACCAGCCGCCGGTATGCAGTTTCTGCCGGCTCTGCTTCTGCTTCTGCTGCTGCAAGCAGGGCATACTTGACACCCTGTGCCGCTTCGATCGTCGTGCCGCCGTCTGACAGAGCAGCGTGAATATCCGCAGCCGGAATATTCTCCGCGGCATCTTCCGTTGTCAGCACTTTTCCGTCTGCATCTACAACGTCCCAGCGAACGATTCGCTGTCCCTTTGGAACAGAGAAGTCCACTGTGGTATGTTCCAGCGGAATCAGTGCATTGTTCGGCGTGTTCACCCGAATGGTATACTCTACATAATCATACGGCATCAGGTGCAGATAGTCCACCTCATCGATGTTTTCGGTCTTGGAATCCTGATCGTACATCTTTGTGCGGGTGACTTCTGTGTTCAGCATACCCGTCAGATTCTTGACTGTATAGTCTGCCTCTTTCTTGCTGCCCTTTGCAGAACCGTCCGTATTCTTATAAATATAGGTATTGGCATTGGGGTCAATGGAGGTAAAGACTGCCGAAAGCTGGTTGGTGGTTATCTGCTCCGGATAGCTGTTGGGAGCCTTTCCAAAGGTCGGCGTGGAATTGGCGTTCCACTCGTCACCGGTGAAATCGTCCGGTGTCCGGTCGACATAAACGCCGTCATACAGGAATGCACTGGTGTTCTTGGTATGATCCGCCGACAGGTATTCCCCGTCACACAGCACAGTACTGCTGTCATTTCGGTCTGCCTTTTTCGCCTTGAAGTCCAGCTGGAAGCTGTTGACATATGCTTTGACATAGGTTTTCTGATTAGTCGTATTAGTATAGGTTCCGAGAACGCCGGAATCTGCCTGATACAGCTGCCGCAGAATCTGTTCCACATCAATGGTATAGACTTCCTCGCCCTGTACGGTTTCCGTTGTACTGACATGCACCACATAGATGCCGTCTGCCATGCCGTCTACGCCGGAGCCTTTTACCACGTTCACCGGAACGTTCGTGCTGCCCACTTGGAGTGTCAGATTTGCCACGCCGAACCAGTTGTCGTCCAAAAGGAATTTCGGCAGGTAGATATGCTCCAGCCGGTAGCGGCTGTCCATGGTGTTGGTGGTAGCCGCACTGTCAATACGTGCAGCCGCCTCCTGCCCGGTCGCATTCTGCTTGTCCTGATTGAACAGCTTCACGCGGAACAAGCCGCGGTTCGGTGTGTTGTTATCGCTCTGGCTGTAATCATAGTACAGCTTTTCCGATACGCTGCCATTCTCCGTTTGCAGCTGATACCCTGCCCGAAAATCGATCAGGTAGCCCATGATTATCGCATTGTCCGACTGCTTGTAGATTTCCTTGTCCGGTTCATAATCTGTGGAAACACTGGTTTGAGCAGTGTTCTTTCCGTACATGTCATCGTCTGTCTTGTTGATCGCATACGGCTTGCCCTGCACCAGAATATCCCATGTATTGGTATTGTGATAATCTGCCTTTTCCTTGTCGGTCAGTTCCGCAGAATAATCCCCTGTACCCGGAATATCGTACATGGTCATGCTGTAGTCTGTCACAAAAGTATCTTCGCCCAGAACCACAACATATTTTCCGCCGTCCTGTTTTACGGTATAGGTCGGTTCGATCTGCGGCTGGTTTGCTCCGGTGTCCGCATCGTCTGCGTTTCCCTCGGTGCTGCCGCCTGCATTGTCCCCGTTATCTGTGTTGTCCTGCTGTTTCGGTGTGTACTCGAAATAAATGTTCCAGTCATCGGTTTCGCCGTACATCTGTTTCAGTTCAGACACCGGAACAGAAATGGTCTGTGCCGTTCCGACAACGTCATTGTTCGTGTTCTTCGCATTTATGGTGAACTCAATGCTGTCGTCATCTCGGAAATACTGATAGATCTCTTTCTTGATCTGAAGTCCGGTAGTCAGAAAGCCCTTGTACTCATAGTCATCATCAGGGCGAATCTGCGGCAGGCTGTCAGACAGCACGACCTGATCCGTAAATGCCAGCTTGTTCACCCAGTCGTACTGGTCGGTACGGGAGTACGGGCTGTTCATTGTCCAATGGTACACATTGTTATTCGGTGCAACGCGACCTACACCGTCCCAAGTCGGGTTGACGCAAGATGTGGGAATAGTGCTTTCTTTGGTGTTGCCCTTCCGATAAAACCGGATTGCAAAACTGTTGTCCTTTCCAAATTCCGCATTGCGGTTTTCTGCCGTTCCGGGTGTTTCGCCGACACCCTTTTGTACATTGTCCTCATCGTTGACAATATGCACACGCGTGCTGGACTGCAAATGCTTTGCGGTATAGTCGAATATCTCATAAGTCCAATAGTGCCCGCAATAATAGTCATGGTGATTGGTCCAAGCATAATACTGATCTGTGAAAGACCATTCCGACTTTTCCTTTTTTGCACCGGAATCTGTACGCACCATACTTCTGCCGTCAGTGGTGTTGCCCACGGTCACATCTGCGTGTGCTGTGGCAATCGCCTCGTCCATGCGGTAGAAACGTCCGGTAACTTCAAACATTCCCTGTGTGGAGGAATTCGTCTGGTCATACCATGTGCCGTAGTCCGGCGACTTTGCCGTTTTGCCGTCATTGTTGACAGTCTGATACCGGTTGATGTCAATGGTCACAACGACCTGTGTCACCGGATTTTCCGGTTTCTTTCCGTTATAGCTCTCCGGCTTCTTATAATAGTTGGCATCGTCCGCGGAGAACATGTCCGCATCGCTGCCCAGCAGATTCAGCCGTGCAAAGCTTCCGTCTGCATTGCTCTCGTTGGCTTCATAGAGAATTTCCTGTCCGGAACGGGTACGCTTGGTACCGTCTGCATAGATTGCTGTAACCGACTGAACATAGTCTTTGGCACGGGGGTCAATTTTCAGATAGTACGCATCGAATGTGTTCGACGGCAGGTCTAATGTAATATTCACAGTTGCCGCCGTATTCAAAGATGCATTGCGCACATAGTCATACGACTGGTGTTCCTGTCCGGCAAGGGTCGGCTTTGCCTTGGGCAGATTGTTCCCTGTGTTCAGATACTGGCGGAAGTCCACAGCGAAAGAACCGATGGATTTATAGCCGATCTCCAACTCGGAGTTATCCGCACTATCTCCCCACTTCTCTTTTTCAGAGAACAGATAACCGTCTGCGCCGTGTATATGCTTATCGCTTCTCCAGGAGCAAGTCGTCATATTTTCTGTGGGCTGGGCATACTTCTTTCGCAAATGTTCCACGGCACTGGCTGCTGCGGTGTACTTCTTATCTCCGGCACTGGCATCTTTATAGAATGCCATAACAGTGGTGTCGAAATACATCTTGGAAACATAGATCGCCGTGGTGTCTTTCTTCGTTACAATATACTTGTCCTTATCGTATGCTTCTGTGATGTAGCCCTTGGATTCCCGAAAGCCGTCCAGATAGTTGTGTGTTTCCACTTCCAGCGTATCGGTCTTTCCGAACAGCGAATCGTCATAGCCGTCAAATTCAATATACCGCTTTTCCGATGCGGATTTGTCAACCAGCTTTACCAGTCTGCCGTTCAGTTCCACCTGTGTCAGGTTCTCGATGCCGAACGCCGGGAACAGCCGCGTGTCTGTATCTCTGGTAAATGTCAGTGCACCGTCTGTATATGTATAAATGGTATCCGGTGCATCTTTCGTATAAAAACCGGTAACCTTTCCGGCTTCGTCTGTTTTCGGCAGCAGGGTTACGGTTTTCTCCTGATCGTCCGCATCTTTACCAGTCAGAATGATATTGTCAAATTTGCCGAACTGATCGATCAGATCCTGATAAATTCGCAGTTCCGTGGTATGGAAACCAGTTCGTGCTTCTCCCTGCTTTTCATAGGGAACCTTGGCAATGATCTGGGTATCGTCCAGTACCGAGATGGTTTCATTGGCAAATTCCGCACGCAGCAGAAAGTCACGGTCATACGGAACGCCGAAAATGGTTTCATTTCCGTCCGTGTTGCCCGATGCCGCACGTGTGGATTCTTTCTGATCGTTATAGTAAATATGGGTGTTGACGCTGAGCCCCGGGCGGTCTACATGGAATGCCACAGATGCGGATTTTGCCTGATTTTGCATCAGTTCATGCTGCGGTGTCACCGTCATTTTCGCAGTCAGATCGTCAAACCAGTCACTTGTGCCGTAAATACGCAGTTCCGGTGCATTGCCCTGCTCCGCAGAAAGGTCGCGTTCCAGATCGGCATAGGCGATTTCGATATTTGCAAGGTATACGCCATGTGCTTTCCAATCGGACAGGTCTACTTCCAGTTCCCCTGCCGCATTCTTATGCTTTTCCAGTTCTTCCAGAGAAACGGTCTTCACCTGTGCCGGGCCGGAAACACCGTCCGGCAGGAATGCTGTCAGCTTAATGCTTTCGATTTTGCCGCTTTTGGCATAGTTGGAGGAAATCGTCACCTTGTCTGACAGATAGCCCTTTACGATTTTCGCATTGTCCTTTTCCGTTTTCACGCCTACGCTCTGGAGATCAACAGAAATCAGCGACTTCCCCGCCTTGGAATAGCAGTCAGAAGTTTCTTTGTTCTCCAGCAGGAAACCGTAGTACAGATCATTTGCCTTATTCGGCACTGTCAGGCTCTTGTTGCTGGTCTGGTTCGTTTCCGGACGATTGGCAGAGGGCGTAATGACAAGGTTGGTCTTTGCCACCTGCATAGTCGCCTTCGAAGCCGTCTTAGATGCCTCGTTGATGCTGCCAATTACCTCGAATCTCGCCGATGCTTTCAGATCACCGACCCAATCTGTCGAGCCGTACAGCTTCAGATTCATCTCCTTGAGATTGTCCAGATCTGTATTTCCGTAGATGCGTGAGAAAATGATCCGCACGCTCCGCAGACGCTGAATGGTATCCGGAACGGTATACGTAACATTGCCGTCTGCATCTGCGGTCAGAGCATCAGAACCGACCGTCAGACTGGGCACAATATTTGCCTCGGTGTCTGCGGTATAAGTTGTATTATTCCAGTCGAAAAGTTCAATTTTTTCGATGGCAGCCGCCCGTCCGTCGCCGATGCCGTTCAGGACGATTTTTCGGGTGTCAAAGCCCTCTATGTCTTTCAGACAGTCTGTCGGTGCATTGCCGACACTGTCCATATTAACTTGCAGCAGTGCATGAGAACTGGTAGAACGGGAATTGTTGGTCAGCAGGAACTGATACCACGTCTGTTCCGTTTCGCTGCGGTTCGGCACAGCCAGTGTCGGATAAACGGGATACGCTATTCCGTTTTTATCATACCGGACAGACTGCACCGCAGAGGCTTCTGTGCCGTCCTTGCGAATCGCATGTACGCTCGCTTTCAGCTCCGGCAGCACCTTGGACACGTTCAGTGTGACGGTATCCTCCACCGTTTGATCCAATGCGGTCTGGTCATGTTCGCCGAAGCTGTATGCCGTTTTCAGCACGCCATGCGGAGTGATGTCCCTTTCTGTGGTAGGCGTTCCGTGAATCTGCACATAGCAGTTCCCGTCATCTGCTGCATCGGCAAGCGGAATGCTGTCGCTGATACGCTGAAAATACACGGTCATGCCGGTGAGATAGGTCAGTGTGTTCCACGCAGACTTTGCAATTACCACATTGCCGTTTGCATCAGGACCGTAATTCTCCAGATCGTCCAGCGTAATATCCGAATCGACCAGTGTCCCGCGATTTGTTGCCTTGCCGTGCAGTACGATCTTCTCGATCTTTGCCTTCTTCAGCAGGTTCTCACTGAGCAGGATTTTCGAGGCGACCAGTCCGCCGGCAGTGTAATCCTCATCGGGATACAGACCGGTGATGTCCAGTGTTGCCGGACTGATCTCGGAAATGCTGTCGTTGGAAATCACAAAACGAGCCGCCGCGGTATCGTCATTCAGGGAAACCGTCTGTGGATTGTTTTTCTGCACCAGATCACCGATCACATCTTCATAAACGCCTACGCCGGTGAGTGCCGGTTTCGCCTGTTCTGTGCGGATAACAGCATTTGCCTGTGTGACTTTTTTTGGCTCCGAAACCCACTTGCCCTCGCCGTCCTCCGATGCCGTCGGCGGCTGGTAATAGTGCACTTCGTAAGAGGTGTCGATCTTGTTGTCATATGTCCACAGGTGCGGAAATGCACCACGCATGGTAATCAAACCGTTGAACTCGGTATAGCGTGGGATCTCCTCCCGAAATACAAATTCTACCTCGTTACAGAATGTCAGACCAGTCTGGTTGGTCAGCATGTCGCCGATTTCCAGTGTCCAGTTCTTTTCTTCTGTCACGCCGGCATCGGTATCCTGTTCCAGATGCAGCCCCAGTTCGCCGGCAGTCTTATAGACCACATCGCCGTTTGCATCGGTAAAGCCAAACCGGATAAACTGGTTGATGTCTGTTCCGTCTACCTTGAACCAGTCTTTCAGCTGAATGTCCGGATAATGCACCGTGTCATTTTTCAGGCAGATCTGAATTTCCCGTAAGTCGAAATCCTCCGGCACGTGGTCTGTCGAGATCGCGTTGAATACCGGAACGTTACCGATACTGTGAAACCCGTCCAGATAGTATTCATCTACTGCACCGATACCCACTGTCTTGTCTGTCACTTCGTTGCCGTCTGCGTCCTTGACATACTTGTGGTGAGTAAAATTCTCCCATGTGTGCGGAGTGAAGTTAGTAGAATCTGAATCCTGTTTCGACCAGTGAATGTTGCTGCCGCCGCCGAATGAAATTGTTGTGGTCAGTCCGGAAGTGTTTTCAAATCCGGTGCTGCTGTTAAAGTTATTCGGATATGGGATCGCAACCATGTATTTTCTGGCAAAATAATGCTTTTCATTAGGATCACTCTGGTTCAGTTCTTCTGCTTTCCTCGCAGAATACAGGGTATGGGACTTGTCCGATACTTCCTTTTGCAGAATAATCGTACCTGTACCGGAATAGCCATATGGGATAGTTTCCGCAGGGATATTCGAAAAGTGTTCCAGATCCCACTGGGTTTTCCAGTCCGGTGTATCGGTGACATCATAGACCAGAATGCCGCCCGCATTGGGCTTTCCGATAAACTCATGATGCTGGTAAAAATCAGCCGAAAAATCTTTGTTCTGCGTGTCCGGATTTTCCTTTTCCCAGCAGAGAAGATCTTCGTCCAGAACGCTCCGCATCTTGTCCGCATTGTACTGTGCCTGCAATGTAATCAGGTAGTTGTCAATGGTGCTGTCCAGTTCTTCTGAATCATTCTGCACTGTGACTTCGTACACCATGTAGTTATACTTCTGCCACATGACAGCATTGTCTTTATCTGTACTCGCTTCGTCCAGCTGCACAGTAGGAACGCTTTTAATTTTCGTGCTCCACTCCAAGTTGGAGTTGACAAATGTAACCGTACGCTGGATTTTGGTGCTGGTGTCCAGTTCATCGGTTGACCACCCGTTGCCGATCTGCGTATTGCCGGAATCATACAGCCCGTCATAGGAAAATTTCATTTCCAGTGTTGCCGCAGCATTTTCCGGAATGCTTACCGCATTGCTCGCCGTGTAAAACTGCATGTCAAACTTCGGCGTACAGTTTCCGCTAAGGGGATCATAGGCATTTTTCAGAGTGATTTTTCCGCGGACATAACTGTTGTTTTCCACTTCCGCTCCGCTTGCATCATAGACTGTTGTCGCATTGCCGAAAGTGCTCTTGTCGTTCAGCTTTGCTTCCATGCCGATATACTCCCCTGCCTGCTGTTTGGCAAAAGGAATTTCCTCCAAGCTGTTCACCTGTACCAAAACGCCGCTGTCGTCCCAATACAAATACGGCAGCGTCAGTTCCAGATTCTGCCCGCAAACATAGCCTGTGGAAAAATTTGGGACAATATTCACAGTCAGCAGTGTTTGCTGCTGCTTCTGGATCATGTAGAAGCTGCCGACACCGTCATTGGTTTCCGGCGTCAGCGTTGCACCGTTTGAGGTAACGGCTCCGAAACCAACCTGAAATGTGCTGGAATTTCCCAACGCTGCTGCCGCCGCAAAAATCGTTCCCCAATTGCACGAAGTCAGCACCATTACGGCTGCCAGCATGCCATAAATGACACGCTTCCATATACTGATTTGTCGATACATTGCAATTCCTCCTGTCACGTGACACCATTATTTTTGTGTCAGTCATATTCATAAGCCATATTCCTTAGATTTCAGCAATTTAGTTGAATAAAATGGCTAATTTTCTGCTTTGATTTTTATTTTGAATTGTGCTTTTTGCACATTTTTCTGTGGTTTTACGTTTACTTTAAGTATAACACTTTTATGTGAAATTGTCAATGTCTATTGAAGAAAACCGCATTATACCAAACCGGCAGCTGTGCTTTGTGCAACATTCCCTTAAATCTCCTGTGGTAGTTGTTTCAATTTGTTTTTTCTCCCTTTGGATTCTGTTTTGAGAAGCCGCTTTTTTTCCTTCCTGATATTACTAAGACAATGGAGCATGGCAAAATGGGAAGGTTGCAGATGTAAACTTTATATGAATTTTTAAAAAGAAAAACGGCATGCAAAACCGGTTATTTCACCGGATTGTATGCTGCTTAGGAAAAATGATTTTAAGAAAATAATTGTAAAAATAAGAGAGTTCTGGTATAAAAGGAGTGGCTGACGCTTTCTAATGGCGGACGATTGTTTGGCGGATATGTGCATTTATATGGTATCGATCATTCTCCCCAGCCTGCAATTGGAAATGATTTTTCAAACGGAAAGGTACCAAACGAATACATCATTTTAGGCTATATGGAAGAACAGCATATTTGTTGTGACAAAAGCAACGGTGAATTTTTCCTGTATGAATATGCAGAGCCAAATCAATATTTTAAAAGCTTGTGCGGTGTTGCCTAGAGTATATTATTGACATTTGCTTGAATTAGGGTGTGTTGAAACGAAGCCTGACACGTGTCTTTTCGGCAAAATTCACAATTTTCCACGTAAAAACACCACCTGAAAAGCTTTGTCAAAACCACCAGATTTATGAAACGTTTCTTCTGTTTTTTAATGAAAAACGCTATTGACAGATGCAGAAAAATCGCATATAATGAACTTAATCCAGGTGGAACAATGTTGTTTCTCCGGAAATGAAAAGAAAGGAGTTTTTTCTGATGAAAAAACAAGCATATAACCCTTTTCTCCCCATTTATGAATGTGTTCCGGACGGCGAACCCCATGTGTTCGGTGACCGTGTATACCTGTACGGCTCCCACGACAAAGAGGGCGGCGAAACCTTCTGCATGCTGGACTACACCACCTACTCTGCTCCGGTGACGGACCTGTCCGACTGGCGTTGCGAGGGCACCATTTACCGTGCCGATCAGGATCCGGCATATCCCACAGACCGGAAGTTCATGTACGCTCCGGACGTTGTACAGGGCAATGACGGCAGATTTTACCTTTACTACTGTATGTCCGGCAGAGCCGGCTTCGGCGGCTACAACGGACCGATCAGCGTGGCTGTCAGCGATTCTCCGGCAGGACCATTCCGGTATCTGGGCTTTGTGCACTATCCTGACGGCAGCCCCATGCTGAACTACATCTGCTTCGATCCCGGCGTTATCAACGATGACGGCACGATCCGCATTTACTACGGCACATGGTCAGACGAGGCTCTGGACAAGGACTTCCCGAACCACGAGGAAGCCATTCAGACAGTCATGCAGCGGTATCACAAGAGCCGAAACGAAGTCCTGCAAACAGAGGGCAGTGTCATGGGTCCCTGCACAGTCACTGTGGGAGATGACATGCTGACAGTCACCAGCGAACCGCGGCACATCATTCCGGCATACACCATTGGCACCAGCTTCGAGAAGCACCCGTTCTTTGAAGCAAGTTCCATTCGCAAGATCGGCGGCAAGTATTATTTCATCTACTCCTCCTGGCAGAACCACGAACTCTGCTATGCCACCAGCGACCTGCCGGACAGAGATTTCGTCTTTGGCGGCACTATCGTTTCCAACGGTGATGTCGGTTATCATGGCAGAAGCGAAAAAGACCGCCTGAACATGACCGGCACCACACACGGCAGCATCGAATGCATCAACGGACAGTGGTACGTATTCTATCACCGCCTGACTCACAAGTCCGACTACAGCCGTCAGGCATGTGCAGAACCCATTACCATTCTGCCGGACGGCAGCATTCCGCAGGTAGAGATCACCTCCTGCGGTCTGAACGGCAAGCCGCTTCACGGTACCGGAACCTATCCGGCAGTGATCGCCTGCAACATCACCAACGGACACATGCCCCACGGTTCCAACAAAATCTACACCGACAGTTTCCCCAACGCGACCCACTGCGGTGAGGATCGCTTTATCGGCGAAATTCAGGACGGCACCATGCTGGGATACAAGTACTTCGCATTCTCCGGTGCAAAGGAGATCGGCGTACAGTACCGCGGTTCCTGCAACGGCAAGTTTGTAGTTTCCGACAACATGGACGGCAAAAACATCGTGGCAGAGATTCCAGTTGCTCCGGCAGATGCATGGACGGAAAGCCGTGCTCCCCTGCACATTTCCGACGGCACTCACCCGCTGTATCTGTTCTACCGCGGCGACGGTGAAGCAGCGGTCAAGGAATTGTATCTGGCATAACAGGAGAGAATGCATATGATCGAACAAAGCATACAGGAACTGATTCAGTACGGCATCGAAAAAGAACTGATCACGTCCGAAGATGAGATTTTCCTGCGGAATCAGCTTATGGATCTCTTGCAACTTTCTGCGTGGGAAACGCCTGCCCTGCCGGAGGTGCTGCCCACCATTGACGAAATTCTGGACAAACTGGTGTCCTATGCCGCAGAAAAAGACATCATCACCGACTCCAACGCCGCCAGAGATCTGTTTGACACCCGCATCATGGGGCTGCTGACAGAACGCCCGCACACAGTGAACCGCAGCTTTTTTGCCGCATATCACCGCAGTCCGGAAGAAGCCACAGACTGGTACTATCAGTACAGCAAGGACACCAACTACGTCCGTGCCGGCAGAATTGCCAAGGATCTGCGTTGGACATATGACTGCGAATACGGCACACTGGACGTAACCATTAACCGTTCCAAGCCGGAAAAAGACCCACGCGACATTGCCGCAGCCAAGAACCAGCCCCAGACCAAATATCCGGCATGCCAGCTTTGCATCGAAAACACCGGTTTTGCCGGCACGCTGACACACCCTGCACGGCAGAATCTCCGGCCGATCCCCATTTCCATTCACGGCGGAAACTGGGCTTTCCAGTACTCCCCCTATGGCTATTATAATGAACACTGCATCGTGTTCAATCAGAAACATGTTCCCATGGTGATCGATGCGGCAGTTTTTGAAAAGCTGTTCGATGTGCTGGACATGCTCCCCCACTATTTCATCGGCTCCAACGCTGATCTGCCGATTGTGGGCGGTTCTATCCTGAGCCACGAACATTTTCAGGGCGGACACTACACTTTCGCTATGGCAAAGGCTCCGGTGGAAACACCGTTCCTGCTGCCGAATCAGCCGGAAGTACAGGCGGGAATCGTCAAGTGGCCTATGTCGGTCATTCGCCTGCAAAGTGAAAATCGCTCTGCCCTTGCGACAGCCTGCGACCACGTGCTCACCCAGTGGCGAACCTATACCGATGCCGAAGCAGAAATCTATGCGGAAACGGACGGCACACCACACAACACCATTACCCCCATTGCCAGAATGCGTGGCAAACTGTACGAATGCGATCTAGTGCTGCGGAACAACCGCACCACGGCGGAACGCCCGCTGGGACTGTTCCACCCGAACCCGTCCCTGCACCATATCAAAAAGGAAAACATCGGTCTGATCGAAGTCATGGGACTGGCTGTCCTGCCGGCACGTCTGGCGGGAGAACTGCCGGTACTGGCAAGGGCGTTGTATTCTGATGCCGACCTGACACAGACTGACTCTCTCCGCAGTCACATGCCATGGCTGGAGGAAGTCCGCACACGCCACCCCGAAGCCAATGCGGAAAATGCGGAAACGATCATTCAGCAGGAAATCGGAGCAGTCTTTGAACAGGTTCTGCTGGACGCAGGTGTTTTCAAACGCACCGATGCCGGAAAGGCACAGTTCCTGCGGTTCGTAGAACAGGTTTGCTCTACAGCAGATTAAGGAAACACTGCATAAAGCTTTGCATACACAACAGAACAGCCCTGCACGGTCTTTGCAAAACGCAGACCATGCAGGGCTGTTTTCACTATGTAAAATCCCGATCAAACGTCAGACTGACCTGACAGGTTTTGTCCATGCGGGACAGTTCGCCGGAAATCATATCCAACAATTCATCATTGGTATAGGTACAATCAAAAGGTACCAGTATGTCAAAAATCAAACGATTGGTGTTTTCGCCGGACACCAGCCGAAAATCGTGCAGGCTCAAATTCTGATGCAGTTCGGCAATCACCTGTTCTGCCATGTGCCGATAGTGGTTGACAGCGGCGTTGTCCACCTCCACAGGATCCATGTGGATCGTCATCAGAATGTGCAGCTTTTCCTCGATTTCCCGTTCGATCAAGTCCACAACTTCATGCACCGCAACAAAATCAGAGTCGCTCCGCACTTCCACATGACAGCTTCCCATAGTCCGACCCGGACCGTAATTGTGCAGGATCAGATCATGCACACCAATGATTTTTTCATGTGCCAGCACCAGTTCTTTCAGCTTCTGCACCGTTTCCACATCTGCCGGCTTTCCCAGAAGATCGCCGACCGTATCCCGAATGATGTCGAAAGCCGTTTTCAGAATGAACAGAGAAACTGCCGTACCCATAATACCGTCCACCGGCAGCGTTGTCACCAGCGACAGCAGCAGTGCCAGAATGGTTGCTCCGGTAGCTGCCACATCGCTGCGGCTGTCCTTCGCCGTGGCGATCATCACCGTGGACTGTATCCGTTTCCCCAGTTTGGTGTTGAACCACGCCATCCAAAGCTTGACTCCAATTGACAGAACCAGCACCGCCAGCGTCAGCCAGCGGAACTGCACCGCGTCCGGACGAATGATCTTTTCCACAGAATTCCGCAGCAGTTCAAACCCCATAAGGGCGATCATCACAGCAATGACCAGTGAAGTCAGGTACTCCATTCTGCCGTGCCCAAAGGGGTGTCCCTTGTCTGCCGGCTTCGCCGCCAGTTTATAGCCAAACAGGGTAACCAAACAGCTGGCACAGTCTGACAGGTTATTGAACGCATCAGAAACAATGGCGATCGAGTGGGAAAGCGTACCCATGACATATTTCAGGACAAACAACAGAATATTGCAGCAGATTCCCACCACACTGCTGCATGTCCCGTATGCCTTTCTCACATTCGGGTCTTCTACCTGTTCATAATTAGAAATGCACCGCTTCAAAAAACGCTCCAGTAGCATATGATCCTCTCCTAGTGAAAACATTCTGATCATTATAGCACATTCTACACAAAATGTCAATGATGTGAAAAATACACGGTTTTGTACTGAATCGCCTGAGATTTGAAAAATTGATAGTTCCGTCTTTTTTGTATTTTTTTGTAAAGCAAACGATGCAGAATGTCGAATTGTGTCGTATTCTGTCGAATCCGAAACATTTTTCCAAAAAAAGTCTGGATTTCCATTGATTTTTTCTGCACCATATGTTATAATTATAATAAATTCTATATAGTTCAATCATTTCACTATAAAAGCAAAAATAGAATAGTCGCATTTCCGATTTGTAAAAAACATGTAATTACACGAGAAAACGACGTATAGGCAAGCTGACCGTATGTAAAGGAAACACTGAATAAAGCTTGTGCGTAAGATGCGTAGTCAGATTTTTCG
>ENA-ORVG01000877-ORVG01000877.1-human-gut-metagenome-genome-assembly--contig:-NODE-877-length-39384-cov-30.580539_pt1 | contig 39384 bp, 44 predicted proteins | sample MGYA00242091_ERZ509233 | MGnify/ENA primary metagenome ERZ509233 (study PRJEB26280, sample SAMEA2338840) | human gut metagenome | biome: human gut; feature: human-associated habitat; material: faeces... | reverse complement strand
GCTATGAACACGGCGGGAAAATCAGCGGCGGCTGGACACAGAACTACGGTTACATTGTGGAAACGGAGCATTATCGCTACTGCCTGCGCTGCAATCCGTCTCCTGGAGATTATAACTGCTACTGTACGGTCTATGATCTGGATGTCCAGCGGCAGAACATGGTGCGGGACAAGCCGCTGATGGGCCGTGTGTCCTATGCCAACGGCGATGCACAGGAGTTTACCGATGCCGAAGCCTTTCTCAAGTGTGTGCGGGAGGAGCTTCCGTATCGCCCCACCACAGGCTTCCGTTATGAGGTGCTGACCGATGATCCCGCCGTCCGCAAGCAGGTGGATGACATGATCTTCGACCTTTATGGCGAGGAAGCCCCTTGCCGGCAGGAGGAACACGAGCCTCGACCCGAACAGGGCATGACCTTCGGGGGAATGTAATGGACGCCTCAAAAAAGCAGCGAGAGCCGGTCGCATTCAAAAGTCTTGCCGAACTGAAGCGGTTCATACGACCCGGTGTGGAGCTTAAGACCGTCAGCCATGCCAATCACGCGGATATGGTGGGGCTGACCCGTGTGGTGACCACGGTGCAGACGGTGGGCTTCTATTCCAAGATCAAGGATCAGCCGGAGCATCCCTTCTCCACCTGCAACCACGGCAAGGGCTTCTACACCGATTTTGGGAAAGCCGGCAATTACATCTTTGATGGTACAACGGTCAAGGTGAAGGATGCCCGAAAGCAAGATTGCGGCGTGATCTACGAGCTGGAGTTTTACGACAGAAAGCAAAACACGGAGGAAACGATGATGGACAGAAAAATGGTGAATTTTCTCAGGGAACAGTATCCCCCCGGCACCCGCATCCGGCTGAACGCTATGGACGATCCCCATCATCCCATTCTTCCCGGCACCGAGGGCGAAGTAGACTTCGTGGATGATGAGGGGCAAATTTTTATGAAGTGGGACAATGGCCGCACGCTGCCGCTCATCCCCGGCGAGGACAGCTTCACCGTGCTTCCGCCCAAGCTGACCACCCTCAAGCTGTATATGCCCCTGACCGCCGATCTCTATGAGCGGAACGAGTACGGCGATCTCGATGACAGCAGCACATTGCTGGAGGGCCGTGAGCTGCGCGGCTATCAGGATCAGATCACGGCGGCACTGGTGAAAAGCCGGATGCCGGAGGAAACCGAGCGCGGCATCATGCATTGGTATGATGAGACCGACAGTGTCAATCGCAAGGTCCACTCTGCCGTCTTCGCCGTGGAGGTGCGTGACCGGCAGCTCTGGGGCGTGGCGGAATGCCGCGTCGCCGGAGAATTGTCGGACACAGAAATGGATACTTTGAAAGAGTTTGTCACCGGACAGGCTTCTGACGGCTGGTGCGAAGGGTTTGAACAGAGGGAGATTGCCGTGGATGACGGCGGTGAATTGTATGTCCACTTTTGGAACTCGGACGAGTGGAGCATCCAAACGGAACAGGAGCTTTTCTCCCCCAAGCTGGCGGATGGACTGCCGGAGCTGTGCTTCTCCACCCTCCCCGGCACCGGCGAGCTCATCTGTATCAAGCGCGGCGAGAGCGGCTACTACCCCAGCGATTGGAACACGAACGATCCAGCGCATAACCGTGAGATAGCGGACTATAACAACGAGCGGCTTGGCGTTACCCCTGCGCAGGAGAAAGCCATGAAAACGGGTTCCATGTTCGGCTGGGGCGTCCCCGGCGCAGACCCTGCCTACTATGAACAGAAACAGGAGATGGGAGGGATGACCCTTGGGTAAAAGAATACTGCGTGTGTATCTCGCTAAAAACGATACGCCGTATAGCGCAGCCTATGCCAAGCTGGAGCTGCCCGCCTCCCCGTGGGAGCTGTGGGACGCCATGGAAAAGGTGCGGCTTCAGACAGACGATATCCTGTACATGGAGATCGAAGACTACTTTGCCTTTGAGTATCTCTCGCCCCACTTGGATGGATTAGACATCAGCCTCAACGAGCTCAACGACCTTGCCGCACAGCTGGCGGCATTGGACGAGGTACAAGGGATCGCCTTTGAGGGGTTGTTTTCCATGGAGGTGCAGAGAAAAGTAACCGCCAACGGCGGCGTCATCACGCTGCAGGATCTGCGCGACCTGGCGGTCAGCGCAAAAACCGACTGCTATCATGTGGTGGATGCCGCGGATGACGCCCAGCTTGGCCAGTTTTACGCAGAAAACGATTTTATCCCCGAACTGGATGGCGTGTCGGATGCTGTCTTTAAGATGCTGGACTTTGCCGGTATCGGAAGAATGATGCGTCATGGGGAAAACGGCGTTTTTGTGGGCAGCCTGTATGTGCTGCAGGATGGTGAGCTGACAACCGCGCCGCCTGTCCAAAAGACGCTGCCGGAAAAGCCGGGATACCTCTTCCGGCTCACGCTCGGACTGCATCCCGATATTGGCGATGCGCGCACGGTGACGCTGGATCTTCCCGCAGCAGAGGCGGAGCTGCTGGACGCACAGGAACAGCTCGGCGTGGAGGGCTGGGAGGGCGTCATGGTCATTGATTATGACGGGATCATCCCCTATGCGGCGGACTTCACCGACCTGCCCATGGAGCTGGAGGAATTGAATGCCTTCACCAAGACCGCGCGGGACATTCCGAGATCCGAGGTGCCAAAGCTGAAGGCTCTGCTGGAGCAGTTCGAGGTGCAGGACATCGGAACGGCGATGCTCCTAACGGAGCATCTGGCCGATTACATCCTCACGCCGGGGATCAGCTCACCGCAGGAGGCGGCGTTAGACCAGCTCTGCTTCATCATGAACCGTGAAGAAGCCGTTCGGCTGATCCCGTATGTGAACCTCTTCAACTACGGTGAGACAGTCATCCATGCGGACAACTCCACCCTCACATCCTACGGTCTGCTGCACCGCGCGGACTATCAGCCCATGCTGACGCCGATGCAGGAAACACAGAAAAAGGAGATGACGATGCAATGACCAGGAAACAGATCCAACATGAAGGCGACCGGGCGCTGCCTTGTGCAGCACAGGAGGCATTCCGATGCAGACCGGATGCTCTGCGCGATGACGAAAAGACGATCCTCTCTGCCATGGCCATGCAAAAGGGCGAGGCGGAGACTGCGGAGATTTTCAGGGAGTCACCGGAGCATCTGCGTGATTACACGATCCTCAAGGGCGTCAACAGCTACGCCGCGCTGGGCAGGTACTACCTCGCCAATGAGACTACCGTCCCGGAGGAGCTGTACGAATATATGGATCTGTATGCGCTGGGCTGCCGCTATGAGGACGAGCACCCCGGCGTGTTCATCGGCAACGATTATGTGCAGTACCCATCTGTCGAGCAGAGGGCATCCATGGAAATGCAGATGATGTGATACCACCTGATTCCCGTCATGACCAAAGCGTAAGATCATTGTGGCAGGCACTGCTTTGCAATGTATGTAATGAGATCTTCCGGCGTGATCGTATCACCGGTGTGAGGTATCTCGCGCCATCTCTTCTGTACGGCAGGGTCAGGATTGCACATCGCGGCAATCATGGCAAGCCGGATCTCTTTTCGCACCTCTTCCACTGTAGTGTGATGTCTGCGGGCAACCTCCAGCAGAGCAGCATCGGCATTGATCTTCTTTTTCTTCATGGTATCACTCCTATTGCTTTTTAGAACGGGTATCGTTCTTTTAGAACTACAATAGCACAGGAGTTTTAGGGAAAAGTGTCGAATGCAGTCGAAAAAACAGAGGTTTGCTAAAAAGCAAACCTCTGCACTGGTGTTACCGCAATTCGTCGATCAAAGTGTCCAGCACATTCATCACCTTGCGCTGCCCTTCTGGGGACAGGGCTTTCAATCGCTCGGAGAGCTCTGTGGCGTGAAGCAGCGTTGCCGCATCCAAATTATCCTGAAGCAGCTCGTCCGTTCCTACCTTGAGTACATTGGCAATGGCGACCAGCTTATCCAGCTTTGGTGCTTTGACTCCGCGCTCGACCACACTCATATGGTCAACGCTGTAATCAACAGCGGCAGCAAGCTCTTCCTGCGTCATACCGGCACGCTCACGGGCGGCTTTGATTCGTTTTCCCAATGCGATCTGATCCATGTGCAATCTCCTTTTGAACGGAATCCGTTCTTAAATTATATTGGAGAAGCTGTTTGTTTCACAGGAGCGCACAGAACGGTGACCGTTCTAAAAGAACGAAACAAGCAAAACAATACACCAAGGGGCCGTATTCCCGGACGGGGAAAAGCGGTCCCTTCTTTTTTGCGCTTATTTGACCTCCTGCTCCGGGATAACGGGCCCGGAAAGGAGGAACTGTGCCGATTAACAAAGCCCTTGCAGAGTATCTTGACCTCTACCACAAGGGCGAAGCGAACGCCGTCACCAGCCGGGAGCTGGAGTGTGCCTTCCGAATGCGCGGCTCCGAGCTGCGCCGGGAGATCAACGCCCTGCGGGGCGACGGCATCCCCATCTGCAGCTTTGACGGCGGCTACTACTATGCCGTCACCGAGGAGGAGCTGCGGCGCACCATCCGGCAGCTCCGCAGCCGGATCAAGAAAATCGCATTTGCGGAGCGCGGCCTGTCCCGCACCCTGACTGACTATGAGGACACCGGTCAGCTCTCCCTCCCGCTGGAGGGAGGTGACACTTCTTGAACAGCTTTATTCCCTGGGTAGGCGGCAAGGGCAAGCTGCTGTGGATCATCAACAAGCTGATGCCGGACCGCTACACCCGCTTCATCGATGTGTTTGGCGGCAGCGGCACGGTGACCATGTGCCGCCCCATCCAGCGCGGCTGCATGGAGGTCTACAACGACTTCAACGGCAATCTCACCAACCTGTTCTGCTGTGTTAAAAACCGCCCCATGGCACTGCTGGCGGAGTTGGGATTCCTGCCGCTGAACACGCGGGATGACTTCAACGTCCTCTATAAGTTCTTCTCCAAGGGCGAGTTCACGGACGACTACCTGCAGGAGGAGATGGATCTGACGGAGGTCTACCTCAAGCCACCCGACGCCGAGGCCATCCGCGCCCTTATGCTGGAGCGCGCGCCCCGCGGGAGCATCCGCCGCGCGGCGGACTTCTTCAAGCTCATCCGCTACAGCTTCAGCGGCGGCGCCAAGTCCTTCGGCGGCAAGCCCTGCGACATCCGCCGTTTCTTTCACCTGATCTGGGAATGCTCCCGCAGGCTGGCGAATGTCATCGTGGAGAATAAGGACTTCGAGGAGGTCATCCGTCAGTACGACCGGGCAGGCGCCGTGATCTACTGTGACCCGCCCTACTACAAGGCGGAGAGCTGCTACGAGGTGGAGTTTCCCCCGGAGGATCATCAGCGGCTCCATGATGTACTGGTCACCTGTGAAGGATACTTCATCGTCTCCTACAACTACCAGGACTACATCTGCGAGATCTATCAGGATTGCTATATCTTCCGCACCTCCCGTCCCAACAGCATGTCCCAGACGGCAGGCAGCGAATATGAGGAGATCGTCATCACCAATTATGACCCCCGCAAAGCCTGCTGGCAGCTTTCTATGGATAGTCTGCTGGGCGGCGATGGCGATACCCGCTACGAGCTAATCCATGAGCCGGAGCATCCCTTAAAAATCTGAACAATAAAAGGAGAAGCAGCATGAAATTTGTAAAATACAACGACAACAAGAGCGTCACCATCCCGCCCGCCGTTCTGACCGTCTGCGGGCTGGACGATGAGGGGAAGCTGGAAATGGCCGGCGCCAAGGGCGCGGTCATTTTGTCAAAGAGCGAGATGACCGCCATGGAGATGGTGCGCACGATCCTCGCCCTGACGGACCGCGCCGGTCAGCTGATGCGGGAGCTGACGGACCTCTGCGGCAGCTGCGAGGGCTGCACCGAGGGGCACTGCACCTTCCGCGACGCGGACATCGAGAAGCTGATCCGCCCCGCTGTCACCGTTCCTGATTGGGCCAGAGAGGAAGCGGACATCGCGCCCGACGCCAAGCTGGACTGCCATGTAGACGAGGGCTCCGGTGTGATCACCGTGTGCGAGACATTTTACGACCACGACCTCTCCGATATTCCCGCCGAGCTGCTGGAGGCCCTGCGCAAGTCCGGCTGCTGCCTGTCCGTACTGGAGGATATGCTGATGGAGAACGATGTTATCTACGATAAGTGATACCGTAGGCATTCAAAGAAGAAACGAGGCGAGAGATCCAAATGAATGAAACCTATCTCTATCCCTACTCGGCGAAGGAGGCCAGAGAACGAAATGAGCTTTCGCTCTGGAGGGAAAGCCATCGCGCCAACATCGCCTGCCGGGAAGCTATCGAGGACGCCATCCGCCAGAACTTCGATGGGATGTACCTGAACGAGGACTGCCTCGCGCCGGTGCTGACAGCATACGGCTACAAGCGTACTGCGTGGGTGCTTGCCAATACCCTGCATGAACTCAAGTGGGATGGTCGCTTCAGCCCCGCCAATAAGCAGTGGGCTGAGCGGCGCTACATTCCGCAGGATGAGCGTCACAACGCCGCGATCACTGTTCGGAGCCACCCCGCCGTGCTGGATGGCTTCGTCAGTCTCTACCGCAAGGCGGTGCAGGCGTTAAATCTCTTCGGTGCAGAGCACTGCGTCGGTGACCGCGCCGAGCAGGACTTCACCGGCAAGGTGCTGGTGCTGTCGCCGGATACGCTGAAGGAATCCTGCTGGAGTCAGGCGGATCAACTCTGGTATGCTCGGAGCGGCTTTGGATGCGAGCCGCATTCCAGTGGTCGAGCAGTCTTTGCCACCTGCCTCTCGGACGGAGAAACAGCCAGATGGAACCGGGAGGATTTCATCGGTGTGCTGAACGAAAAATGCCTGCCGGACTGGGCGCGGGAGAAGCTCATGGAGCTGACCGCACCACGGCAGGAGGAACCGGCCGCAGGTGAGATGAAGCTGGAATGATCGGAGGTGAAATAAGTGCAGAGCATCTTCATTGATAACCATGACCGCATCCTCTATTACAGCAATCCTGCCGGATACATCGCGGAAAAGGAGGCGGTGGTGGATACCATATTCCAAACGCAGGAGCTGGAGCGTTTTCTGCAAAAGCAGGCAATTTCCATCCGCTGGGAGGACGGTGTCTATGACCGCCTCCTGCTGGGGCAGAGGGGCGGCCGCTTCGACCCGGAGGCTCCGCCCCTGAAAAGCTGCCGTGTGTGGCAGCTCACGCGGGACAGCCCCATCAATATGCGCTTCATCCCGTATGAAGCCCTGCTGGAGCGTTTCGGACAGCCCGACCGTAAGCACTACGAAACAGTCTATGACGGTCTGGTCGGGACCAATGACCCGGAGGAGATCTACACGCTCTTCCGCGACCCGGTTCCCGGCTACGACGGCAGACCCATCGGCATCTCGGATGTGCTGGAGCTGTACGACGCCGACGGCAGCGAGTTCTACTACTGCGACCGTGTCGGCTTCCGGCAGATCGAGTTTGCACCCCAGCAGGAAATGGATCTGTGTCCGTGAACTGAGCACCCGGCCGGGTGCTTTTTTCATATCCAAATCAGAAAAGGAGGAATCCCAATGCCCAAAGCCCAAACCAAGGCAACAGCGCCCACCCCTGCACCGGATACCCCGCTCCCCGTGGAGTACGCCGTGCGCATCTATCCCGTGAAGGACAGCAAGTACACCCTCGCCAACGCCAATGTGGATATCAACGGTGTATTCGCCATTCGCGGCGTGAAGGTCATCCGCGGCGAAAAAGGGCCCTTTGTCGCCATGCCGCAGTACAAGGACAGCCATGGGGACTACCACGACATCTGCTTCCCCTGCACGAAGGAGGCCCGCCAGCAGTTCAACGATGCGGTGCTGAACGCCTACGAGCAGTCGCTCCGGCAGGCCCAGCAGCCGGACAATGCTCCCGCCGCGGAGCAGGTCATGTAAGTCGCCCACAACATAAAACATATAACTTGGAGGAAATTATCACATGAAGAAGTTTATCAAGAACACCGCCAATTCCATCCGCGCCAAGGCCATCCGCCTTGCCGCCACCCGCCGCTCCGGTGAGGGCTACATCGACACCGCCGTCAAGATCCTAATCGCCGTGGTGCTGGGCGCTCTGCTGCTGGCGGGCCTCTACGCTTTGTTCGGCGATGTGGTCATGCCCACCCTGAACCAGCGCATCAAGGATATGTTCAACTACGCCGGCGCGCTGGGCGGCTGATCCGTGGCATCCGTCCTGCAGGGGACGCTGTTCCTCATCGGACTTATGAGCGCGGCATGGACGGATCTCCGGCGCAGGCAGATCTATGACCTTTCCGGTATCGTCATCGCAGGGGCGGGGCTGATTTCCTTCAGCCCCGCCCGGCTTCTCGGCCTGGCGCTGGCCGTCCCATTTTGGCTGGCAAGCCGGAGAGGACGCGGCGGCATGGGAGATGCGCTGCTTATCGCCGCTTCCGGCTTCCTGCTGGGCCTTCTGCGCGGAGTCGCCGGACTGGTGCTGGCACTGGTGCTGTACTGCCTTTTCTACCTTGCAATAGCCGCCCTGCACAAGATCCGCAGGCAAGAGCGTCCACCGGAGAGCTATCCATTCGCGCCATTTCTTGCAGTGGGCTTCTTTACCGCATATATCATCTAAGAATAAGGAGGACTTGCTCCATGAGTATTTTCAAAAACCGCACGGTCATCGGCGTCATCTGCATTCTGCTGGCGCTGGTGATCTGCTTCGGCATCACGCCGCTGTTCAATCAGAGCATCAGCCAGAAGGCGGAGATCGTCCGTGTGACGAAGGACATTCACGCCGGCGAGCTCATCACCCAGGACATGGTCACCGCGGCCGAGGTCGGCTCCTATAATCTCCCCTCCGGCCTTATGACCGCGAAGGACAATGTAGTGGGCAAATACGCCAAGGCGGATCTTGCCGTTGGCGATTATATTCTCGCCGCCAAGCTCTCGGACGCGCCTGCCGCCGAGAATGCGTATCTCTATAATCTGGATGGCACGAAGCAGGCCATCTCCGTCACCATCAAGAGCTTCGCCACAGGACTGTCCGGTAAGCTCCAGAGCGGCGACATCGTATCGGTCATCGTGGCGGACTACCCGGAGGATGGCGAAACCACCATCCCCGCCGAGCTGCAGTATGTGGAGATCATCTCTGTTACCGCCAGCACCGGCTATGACGCCAATACCGGTGAAGCAAAGGATGACGAGAAGGAGCTGCCCTCTACCGTGACCTTCCTCGTTCTGCCGGAGCAGGCCAAGGTGCTGGCGGAGCTGGAGCAGGTCGCCAAGCTCCATTTAGCGCTCGTCTACCGCGGCACAACAGACGGCGCAAGGCAGTTCATCGAGGCGCAGGACAAACTCATTGAGGAGTTGTACGCAGAGCCGGAGGAAGATCCCATTGAGGAGAGCGAAGCCGCCGATCCTACCGCAGAAATGCCGGAGAGTGAGGTGACAGGATGAATTTCAGAAAGGCCAGCATCTTTCAGCGCGACACAGAGAAGCCGGAGGAGCAGAATGACAGCGGCGGTATGCTGGCGGTCTGGGGCAGTCCCGGCAGCGGAAAGACAATAACGGCGGTGAAAATCGCAAAAATGCTCTCCGCCAGAAAGAAAAATGTCATCCTTTTGCTCTGTGACATGGCCGCTCCCATGCTGCCGTGCATCTGTCCCGCGGACGCTCTGGAGAGCAATGGCTCTCTTGCCGGCGTCCTGGCAGCCGCCCGTATCAGCGAGAACCTCATCAAGCATAACCTTGTCACCTTTAAGCGCAACAGCTGCCTTGCGGTATTGGGGCTGCTCGAACGGCAGAACGAGTACAGCACCCCGCCCTTTACGCAGAAGCAGGTGGTAGAGCTGCTGGACGGCCTGCGTCAGATCGCACCCTATGTCATCGTGGACTGCGGCAGCTACATTGCCAACGACATCCTCTCCGCCGTTGCGCTGATGGAGGCGGACAGTATCCTGCGCCTTGCCAACTGTGACCCCAAAAGCGTCAACTACTTCGCAAGTCAGCTCCCTCTGCTGGACGGGCCCGAGTGGGACATGGACAAGCAGTATAAGGTGGCGTCCAATGTGAAGCCCTACCAGGCAGCGGACCACATCGGCAAGGTGCTGGGCGACACGGCCTTCGTGCTGCCCTATTCGCAGGAGCTGGAGGAGCAGTATCTGGCGGGCAACCTGCTTGCCGACCTCACCCTCAAGGACAGCCGCCCCTTCCGCAAGGAGTTAGAGCGCATCATTGCAGAGGTGTTTTGAAAATGAGAAAGGAAAACTTATCGTCCCCCTCGGAGAGCAGGGGGTTCCCCAAAGGGGGACCGGTCCCCCTTTGGAGGCGCACCGCGAACGAAGTGAGCAGGCATTTTCCGCAGAAAATGTGTGCGCCTGGGGAGGTGTTTTAATATGGCTCTTGGCGAAAAGCGAAACGGCTCGGTCTTTGCCACAGCTGCACAGCGGCGGGACACGGCGGAATATCAGGTCACCTCGGAGCCGGAGGTCGTCCCGGTAGTGGTGGATGACACGCCGCAGCGGACACTGAACACCGACATTGGCACGCTTAGGCAGGCGCACAACCTGTTCTTTACCCCGTCGGCAGAGGGCAGGGACTTCAATTCCGTGCTGCAGGAGGTGCAGGAGTACATCTCCGGCGCCTACGCCGCACTTATCACCGGGGGCGGCGAGGACTCCAAGGAACAGCTCATGCGTTACATCACCAAGTACCTGCAGGACCAGCGTATCGCCGTAGCAGGCATGACGCAGACGGAGCTGGTGGACGCCATCTATTCCGAGATGGCGGAGTTCGGCTTCCTGACCCGCTATATCTACGCCGACGGCATTGAGGAGATCAACATCAACTCGTGGCGGGATATCGAGGTGCAGTATTCGGACGGTCGAAGCGAAAAGCTCACGGAACACTTCGATTCGCCGGAACACGCGCTTGCCGTCATCCGACGAATGCTCCACGCCTCCGGCATGGTGCTGGACAACGCCAGCCCTCTGGTCACGGGACACCTGACCCGCAACACCCGTATCGCCGCTATGAAATCCCCCGTGGTGGATGAGGATGTGGGCGTTGCCGCCTCCATCCGAATCGTCAACCGCCACAATCTCAGCCGTGAGGATCTGCTGCGCAGCGGTACGGCCACAGAGGAAATGCTGGACTGGCTTTCCGTATTTTTACGCTATGGGATCTCCATCTGTGTGGCGGGAGCCACCTCTTCCGGCAAGACCACGGTGGCAGGCTGGCTGCTGACCACGATCCCCGACAGCAAACGCATCTTCACCATTGAGAACGGCTCCCGTGAGCTGGAGCTGGTGCGGGAGGAAAACGGTAAGGTGACCAACTCGGTGGTCCATACCTTGACACGTGACAGCGAAAATGAGCGTCAGCGGATCGATCAGATCGCGCTGGTGGATATCTGCCTGCGCTTCAACCCGGACATCCTGGTGGTGGGTGAGATGCGCGGCGCCGAGGCCAATGCCGCGCAGGAGGCCGCCCGCGTGGGTGTGGCGGTGCTGACCACCATCCACTCCAACTCCTGCGAGGCGACCTACCGCCGCATGGTGTCCCTGTGCAAACGAGCCGTGGATATGTCGGACGAAACGCTTCTCAGCTATGTGACGGAGGCATACCCCATCGTGGTCTTTTGCAAGCAGTTGGAAAATAAGCAGCGCCGCATGATGGAGATCATGGAGTGTGAGATCCTGCCCAATGGGGATCGCCGCTACAACACGCTGTTCCGCTATGTTATCACGGAGAATCACATGGAGGACGGCAAATTCGTCATCGAAGGACATCACACGCAGGTGAACGAGATCTCCGTGAGTCTGCGCAAACGCCTGCTGGAAAACGGTATGCCCAACGAGGAGCTGCAGGCTCTTTTGAAACCCAAGAAGGAGGTGAACGCCACTTGACAGCCCTGCTGTTGACTGCGTGCGTCGGCATGATCACCGGCGCATTTCTTATCTTCCGTATCTCGCCCATGGACTTCACGCTGGGTGTGTTCCGCCGGTTGACCGCCGGGCCCAAAAGCATCCGGGATGAGATCAACGAGACCACCCATCGCAAAAAGCCCGGCTTCTTCCGCCGTGAAATATCAGAAGCGCAGACGGTCCTGCAAGCCACCGGCAAGGAGGAACGCTTTCCCGTGCTTTGCGCGGCATCCCTGCTGCTCTTTGCCGTGGGTGCGGGCATCGCCATCATCATGAATAACCTCTTGCTGGTGCCGGTGCTGGCGGCCGGCATGATGTTCCTGCCCTTTTGGTACATTAAGCTCACGGCCGGACACTACAGGAAAGCTGTTACCGCCGAGTTGGAAACGGCGCTTTCTATCATCACCACGGCCTACCTCCGCAGTGAGGATCTGCAGACCGCCGTGGAGGAGAACATCAATTATCTGAACCCGCCCGTGCAAGGCGTGTTCCGCAGCTTCCTCACCCGCATCAAGCACATCGACCCGGATATGAATGCGGCGTTGGCGGAGCTGAAGTCTGCCATTGACAATGAGGTGTGGCGGGAGTGGTGTGAGGCACTCTCCGCCTGCCAGTATGACCACAGCATGAAAAGCACCCTTAATCCCATTGTGGCAAAGCTCTCGGATATGCGCATCATCAATGGGGAGCTGGAGAATCTCGTATTCGCGCCCCGCAAGGAATTCATCTCCATGGCGGCGCTGGTGGTGCTGAATATCCCGCTGCTGTACTTTCTCAACAAGGACTGGTATGCAGCCTTGATGACCACCGTACCCGGTAAAGCGGTGCTGGCGGTCTGTGCCGCCGCTATCTTTCTCTCCTTTGCCAGAGTGGTCAAGCTGACCCAGCCCATTGAATACCGGAGGTGACGGACATGACGATTTTACTATTCCTTTTCGGCGTGGCCGTTGCCGCAGGTCTGTTCTTCATTCTGGCGGATATTCTGAAGCTGCCCCGCCTCTCCACGGAGAAGGCGCTTCTGTCCGCAGGGCGAGCCGAGAAAAAGCGGATGAAGTCGCTGGACGCGATCTTCCTTGGCTGGGCTATCAAGCTCTCCAAGTTTATCCGCATGGATGAATACAAGAGGCATCGGCTGGAGCGCACGCTGAGTGCTGCCGGCATGGATATGACGCCGGAGGTCTACTTGGCCTATACCATCCTCAAGCCTGCCGCCGCGCTGCTGGCGGTCACTCCGTGCCTGCTGATCTTCCCTCTGCTCTCGCCCATCGTGGTGCTGCTGTCGATATTGCTTTACTTCAAGGAGAGCCGCAAGGCGGAGGAAAAGGTCACCGAACGCCGCGAGAAGATCGAGGGTGAGCTGCCCCGCTTTGTTGCCACAGTGGAGCAGGAGCTGGGAGCAAGCCGCGATGTGCTGACGATCTTGGAGAACTATAAACGTCACGCCGGTCCCGACTTTGCCCGTGAACTGGATGTGCTGACCGCGGATATGCGCTCCTCCTCTTACGAGGCGGCACTGGTGCGCTTCGAAGGCAGGCTGGCGTCGCCCATGCTCTCGGACATCGTGCGAGGGCTCATCGGCGTCCTGCGCGGCGATGACGGCCGTGTCTATTTCCAGATGCTCTCGCACGATATGAAACAGCTGGAGCTTCAGCGGCTCAAGGCACAGGCGGCAAAGATCCCGCCCAAGATCCGTGTGTACTCCTTCGTCATGCTGGTCTGCTTTATGCTCATCTACATTGTGGTCATCCTCATGCAGATCCTCACCTCGATGGGAGGGCTGTTCGGATGAGAAACGAATGGAAGAAACGCTCCGGCGAGGGCTATATCGATACCTGCGTCCTCATCCTCTGCGCCATGCTGGTGATCGCATTGGCGGTGAAGGTGCTGCCGGTGTATGTTGCCAAGCAGCAGCTCGACACCTTCGCCGCCGAGCTGGTGCGGGAAGCGGAGATCACCGGCAGAGTCGGGAGTGAAACGACCTCCCGCGCGCAGGTGCTGTCCGAGCGGTTGGAGATCGACCCGGACATCCGCTGGTCCCGTACCGGCCGCATCCAACTCAATGAGGAGGTGACGGTGACGCTGACCCTGGATGTGGACATCGGCTTCGGTGGGCTTGGCAGCTTTCCCATTGAGCTGACGGCACAGGCCAGCGGCAGATCGGAGGTGTACTGGAAATGAGAAAGCTGCTTTTTCGATCCCGTTCCGGCGAGGGCTATCCCATGGTCATCGCTGTGACCCTCTGCCTGCTCATGCTCTTTATGGTCATAGCGGAATATTTCCGGGTGAACATCATCGTGCAGGGTGTGCGGGACGCGGTGCAGCAGGCGGTCATTGCCACAGTCAATGAGAACTATGACGATGTGTACCATTCTGTGCGGGAGGGCTATGCCGCAGGTTGGTTCCCGGAGGGGGACGGCGAGTGGTTCGAGTCCATCGACGCCGGTGACATCTACGGCAACCTGTCCTATATCCTCGGCCTTACCACAGATGGCGAAGGCTACATGAAATACGCCGGAAACGAGCTGGAGTATACGCTCTCCGACCTGTCCGTTCATATCTCCAACAACGCCATCGCCTCAGGCCGGAGCGAGGGGTATCTCGCAACCGCCACCCTCCATCTGGAGGTCCCCACCCGCTTTGCCGGACGGGTGCTTCCGCCCGTGAGCCTAAATCTGCAGGTGCAGGCCAAGTATATCCCGAAGTTTTAGTTCTTTTCACTTCTTGCAGTAGACTTCCGAAGAAAGCTGTGGTATGTTCGGGATAAGAAGAAAAATCACTGACCCCTACAAAGGAGGAGTTCGACCTATGACAGACAAAACAAAACGCATCATCCTCATTGCGGCAGGCGTCCTGCTCTGTGCGGCACTGGTGGTGGGGATCGTCAGCCGCCTTGCGGCGGTACCCATGCCCATCGACCCCGCCATCCCGGACGATATACCCAACACGAAAGATCCGCTGGTAAACATCAGCGATCCAGAGGTAAAGGTGGATAGCAAGACGGATGGTAAACAGCATGATCCCGGCAGGGATGCTGACAGCTCCGGTACAGAGCAGACCATTCAGGGTACGCCCACCAAGCCGGATGCACCGGAGCATCCCGGCAAGACGGAGAAGGACCATGCGGCGGACGATGTGCCGGAAGCGGACCGCAACAAGGAAACGCCGCCCACCTACAAGCCGGAGCAGACTGAGGTAAAGCCCCAGCCCACGGAGCCTGTCGGCGGCAGCACCAATGATGCCGGACAGGTGTATGTTCCCGGATTCGGATATGTAGACTATGAGGGTGACAATGTCGGAATCAAAGACGATTCCATGTATGAAAACGGCAACAAAATTGGAATCATGGGCGGCTAAGTCCGCATAATCACAGGAAAGACACGGCTAAGAAGAAGCCGTGTCTTTTTTATCTTCATGACAAGGAGGAATGCGCATGAAAAGGCTTTTGCCCCTGTTGCTGGCACTTGTGCTGGTAATAACCGCCATCGTTCCCACCTATGCCACAGGGGATGGCAACTTTGACGGCGGTGGAGGCAGCATGGGGGACGGTACCAAGACCAACTACTGGAATCCCGGCATGGACGGCGTGAGAGTGTCTGTGATTCATGCGGATAGTCAGGCTGTCATAGGAACTGTTTTTGATTTGACTAACAAGGTCCCTTCAACAGGACTTGCTCACTTTGGAAAGGTGAGCAAACTGTCATATAACACAGGAAAATCCCTCGCCCCTAAAGTTGGAAACTACACATATATCAACCCAAGTCAGAGCCTGCCCAAGATCATCTCTACGAGCAGCAGCAAGGCCAGCATTGCTGCCATCCGAAGCTATTTTACCGATGAACAGGTTATCCGTTCCATTGCTGGATACGCAGGAATGGACTTCGATACGCTCATTGGCGGAGACTACAAGCTGGTAGTAGAGCCGCTGGCCTATCTTTGCTACAACGGTCAGCAGTTTGCCATGACCGCCACGGAAGCGGCTCTGTATGATCAGGTCGTCAACGGCGATCTCAGAAAGAAGCTGGGTACGCTCACCCATAAAAATCTGCCGCTGGCGATTTTTCTGGAGGAGGCGGATCTCGGCTACGCTGCTTGGTCCGGCAGCCGCACGGAGAAGGCATCCAACGGCGACATCATCTCATCTCTTGGTATTGGCATCGTCCGCTTCAACGAGGTGACCACGCCGCCCGAACCCGGCGAATATGACTACGAATACCGCGTCAACACAGAAGTCATCACCTCCGTGGAGGTGCGCGGCGGACAGTCCGACCCGGACAACCCCGTATCGGTACGCTTTAACATCCAGGGAAGGACTTACACTGTCAGCAATGTCTACTACCCGGACGGCGACAGCCAGCTGGCATGGGTGCGCTGGCGTACTCCCGCGGAACCCTGCGTCATAACGATTTCCGTCAGCGTGTACGGCGGCGGCTCGGCGCAGGGCACCATCACCTGTAATATCGTGGATCTGGACGGCAATGACCCGCCCAATCCCCTGGCGGATGACCGCAACGATGCTTTCCGTCTGTCCTCTATTCCAGAGAAAGAGCAAGTGACTTCGGCGTCCTGGGGCATCTGGTCACCGTGGTGGCAGGAGAATTGGGAGTGGGTGGAAAACTGGCAGAAATGCTGGCACACAGACCGCTGGACGGATGCGGACGGCAAGACCCACACGGACCGCTGGTACCATTGGGTGGACAACGGCTGGTGGGAGGATCACGGCTGGTGGGAGTTTGACTATAACGGCTACTCTGCCGGCTTGGCCGGCAGTATGAAGATCACGCCGGATGAGAAGAGCCCCACGGCGACCGCATCCACTCTGAAAAGCGGCTATGGCGTTCAGGAGAAGGTGACCGCAAAAGTCACCACAAATCAGAGTGCGGCGGTGACGGCAGCCCAGAACGCCGTGACCTATTTCCCGGAGTTTGGCTACGAGAGCTATTGGCGGCTGCTGGAGGCGGATATTTCCGGGCGAAGCACGACCTTCCAATTCAAAGCCAACCCCTACAGCACCTACAACCGCCGTACCCACTTCACGCCCATTTGGTACCCGGACGGCAGCTATACGCCCTACACATGGCTTCTGGATTGCTGGACGCCGGCGGGAATGCTCTCCATGAACCTGACGGACAGCGTCACCATCCGCGGGAATCTTTGGGAGGAGTGGCATATTGCTCCCGCAAAACAACGATAGAAACGGAGGAATCTATGAACAACACAAAACGCAAACGCCTTTGTGCGGCACTGGTGCTGTCCCTGCTGTTGGTCTGCGTGATGGGAACCACGGCCTTCGCTGCCGGTACCGGCGATGTGGCAGGCGCGGTGGAAAGCACATGGCAGACGGCATCCGGTCAGATCAAGACCGTGGTGAACAATGTAGTCTTTCCCGCCATCGACCTGATCCTGGCTGTATTCTTCTTCGCCAAACTTGGTACGGCTTATTTCGACTTCAGAAAAAACGGCCAGTTCGAGTGGACGGCGCCCGCCATCCTGTTCGCGTGCCTCGTGTTCACGCTAACAGCACCGCTGTACATCTGGCAGATCATCGGAATTTGAGGTATAGGCAATGACATTTTACGAACAGGAGCTTCGGAAGATCGTTGGAGAGCGGTACCCCGACGCCACTTATGTGGGCAGAGCCTGCTATGTGCGCCTGAATGACATGAATCGGGCGAAGATCCAATTCGTCACCGGCATGATCGCCAGCCAGTACAATGCCCTGCAGCTGACGATCCTCAACCGCAGCGAAGGACAGGTGGATACCCTGCGCCTTCGCTTTTCGGATCTGCTGGGGACAAAGATGACCTCAAATCCCAACTTCCGAAATGGTGTAGAACCGCACATTTGGGATGACTATGGAACGGTGAGCTGGTATTTGTATCACCCCACCCGGCAGGACTATGAGGTGCTGTCCGGCGCGGTGTCAGACTATCTGGAGGTATTTCAGGATATGAGCCAGTCCGCTGACCGGGCGTGGGAGCAGACAATGTAACAAAAGTGTGATTTGAAGGCCGTACCAGCTGTACGGCCTTTGCCATATCCCAAAGCAGCTGGTGCGGCCTCACCCGGAGGTGAAACCGATCAATGTTTATTTGGGATTTTGTTGCCGATAAGATACTCGGCCAGATCGTGGATTGGTTCTACGGTCAAGTCGTGGGTTTCCTCGGCAACTTCTTTTCGGAAATGGGAAACATGGGCGCGGAGCTCTTCACCATGGATTGGGTGCAGAGCATTGTGCTGTTCTTCTCCTATTTGGCATGGGCACTCTACGGCACAGGGCTGGTGGTGGCCTGCTTTGAAACCGGCGTGGAGTATTCCAGCGGCCGCGGCAACATCCGTGAGACCGCCCTCAATGCCATCAAGGGATTTATGGCTGTCAGCCTCTTCACCGTTGTTCCGGTACGGCTTTATGAGCTGTGCGTTTCTCTGCAGGGGACCTTCACCGCGGCGCTCACCGGCTATGGGACTTCCATCGGGGATGTGGCCGGTGAGGTCATGCAGGAGTTCAACGCCGTGGAATCGCTGACCAATTTGGCATCCGGCCCTATTCTCGGCTTTGGCAGTATCACCAGCGGGATCATGATCCTGTTCTGCATCATCCTTATGGCGTATGCGATCATCAAGGTCTTCTTCGCCAATCTGAAGCGCGGCGGCATCCTGCTCATCCAGATCGCCGTGGGAAGCCTTTATATGTTCAGCGTCCCTCGCGGATATACGGACGGCTTTACCCAATGGTGCAAGCAGATCATCGGCTTATGCCTGTCGGCGTTCTTGCAGGCGACGATCCTTGTAGCCGGACTTATGGTGTTCAAGGATCATGCTCTGTTAGGGCTTGGACTCATGCTCTCTGCCGGCGAGATCCCCCGTATCGCGGGAGCCTTTGGACTGGATACCTCCACCAAGGCAAACCTCATGAGTGCTGTCTATACCGCGCAGGCCGCCGTCAATACCACGCGCACGGTCGTACAGGCGGTGGCGAAATGAGCAGACTGACGATGGGCAGCTTGTTCGATGGCATTGGTGGATTCCCTTTGGCCGCGATCCGCAGTGGCATCACGCCGGTGTGGGCGTCGGAGATCGAAGCCTTTCCCATTGAGGTGACAAAGCTGCGCTTCCCCGATATGCTCCATGTGGGCGACATCACAAAGCTGCATGGTGCGGAGCTGCCGCCCGTGGACATCATCTGCGGGGGCAGCCCATGCCAGGATCTGTCTGTTGCCGGCGCAAGGGCAGGTCTTGCGGGGGCTCGTTCCGGCCTTTTTATGGAGCAGATGCGAATCGTGCGCGAAATGCGGTTGGCAGAGAAAGCCCGTGGTCGGGAGGGTGTCAACATACGGCCGCGCTGGATGTGTTGGGAGAATGTGCCGGGTGCTTTTTCAAGCGGGACACCGAAGTACGAGGATTTTCGGATCGTGCTGGAGGAGATCGTGCGGATCTGCTTTCCCAATGAGCTTATCCCAAGCCCCTATCCTTACGCATGGCCTGACGCCGGTGAGCTCACGGCAGGCGGTGCGTTTTCTCTTGCATGGCGCTGTCTGGATGCGCAATTTTGGGGCGTCGCGCAGCGTCGCAAGCGCATTTTTCTCCTTGCTGACTTCGCCGGACCGCTTGCGCCGCAGCTTTTATTTGATGCATTTGGCGAAACGGAAAACTGCGGGAAGGAGGTCACATAGATGTACCGATTCGATGCAAACGGGCAGCTGATGATGCTTGAATTGGAAGCAGCCGAAGGGACCGGGGCTCCGCCCAAGCGCAGACCGGGCAAACCGGACTCCGAACTGATTTCGATCCCGTATTTCCACCTGGATCTGGTATCCGGTTCTGTCGACCTCTTCGGGCAGCGCCACTGGGATCTCCGATCTCCATGGCGCAAAGGGAAACGCCCCCTCAATACCGGGGCTGTGCCCCGTATTCCGATCCGAGTCCCGCTCTCCGGCATACTGGAGGCAACCCCGGCGCAAAAGTATTATCTGTCGAAAGTCGCCTGCATTGGCATCCTGCGCCGTGCCTTTGAGCGCGGAAAGGAGTTGCCCCAAAAGCTGGAACGGGCATTGAGAATTCAGGCGGGGCTCATGCGCCCGGACGGACAGCCCACAGGATTAGAAGCGTACCACATCAACCAGCGAGACGAGGGCATCGACCTGCACGGCGTGTCAGGCGCATTGTTGGCAACGACGAATATGCAGATGCAGACCTTCGTGACGCAGCCGGACGATGCTGTGGAGGGTTTTGACGGCTACAACGGCGACCTGACCGGCGATGTAGCGGCCACGCTCGGCGTCAACTGTGGGATGTCCACCGGCAGGAATGGCGTCATGGCCTTTGCCGCCAATCAACGGGATGAGGTGCGGGATCTGCACGATGTGGCGGGCGCGTTGCAAGCAAGTCCGGGAATGAAACAGCAGACCTTCGTGGCTGGTTTTTCTGCCGGGGCAGGTGCCAGCGCGGGAGGCATTGGATACAACGAATCGGTTACTCCCACACTCAAGGGCAGCCCCGGAGGGAACTGTATGCCGTCTGTTTTGTGCCTCAACGACCAGGGCGGCAGCGTGATGAATTGCTCTGAAAATATATCCGGCACGCTGCGGGCGCAGGAGCACGGACATCAGCCTCTCGTGTTCGATAATCATGGGCAAGACAGCCGTTTCCGCGGTCCCGTGCAAACGGCACAGACCGTATCCTCTTTCTTTGGAATGGGAGGAAACAACACTTCTCTTGTCGAGCAGGAGGCAGATGCCATCTGCATTGCAGGCAATACGGTCGACCGGCAGCCGCAGAACGGCGGCAACGGTCTTGGCTGTCAGGACGAGCTGGCGTATACGCTGACTGCCACGGATCGGCACTGCATCTATGCCCGTCAGCGGGTGGATGAGTTCAAGGACGGTGAGGTGGTCAGTACCCAAAGTGCCCGCCAGTACAAGGACGCAACCGACCTGATTTGCCAACAGGCAGAAGCTTGTGCCCATCTCATTCGTCGTCTTACTCCGCTGGAGTGTGAAAGACTGCAAGGCTTCCCGGACGGCTGGACGGACATCCCCAACGCATCGGACTCCGCCCGCTACAAAGCCCTCGGCAACAGTGTGGCGATACCCTGCGTGGAGTTTATCATGTCGCGCATCGCTGCCGCGCTTTTATGAAGCACAGCGTTGACAACGGGGGTTAAGTCAGGGTATAATATCCCTGAAAGACGAGGTGACAGACATGGATAACAGGGAGCAGCTAAGGCGCATCACGGAACTGACCGGGCAGATCGCCGGACTGCCGAAGGGGTATCTTTCCAAAAAAACCATCGGCGGAAAGGTCTATTACTATCACCAGTGGTCGGAAAATGGCGTCAAGCAGAGCCGCTATCTGCACGACAGTGAGATCGCGTCGCTGGCAGATAAAATCGAAAAGCGCAAGGAACTGCAGGCGCAGCTGCGCATGCTGAAATCACAGAAAAGCAGACGAAATGAGGCGACAGGTATGAAATGCACCTTTATGCATAAACGAACCCCCGTGGCAGAGCTCGAGCTGGACGATGTGACCGGCTTTATACAAAAAATTGGCAGTGTCTATGCACCGGAGCATCTGCCTATCGGCATCCCTGTGCGAAACGAGATCGCCGACCGTGCGGCGTTTAACGACTGGTGGCGGGATCGCTCTATCCCGGCAAGCCGCAGCGGTGTGCGGGAAGCACTGGAATCGTTGGGGGTGGCAGACACCAAGATGCTGCTCGTCCGCTGCTACGGGCTGAGCCTCTCGGATCAGTACTGGATCTGTCCGGAAGGCGCGGAGCTGCGGTGGGAGGACATCAACTTTTTCCAAAATGATTTCTCGGAGGACATCGGAGATGTGCTGTTCGGAGAAAGAAAGAAGAAGGACGCGCTCAATTTCAGCTCCCCCGACAGTACATCGGACGGCAATCTGAAAAAGCGGTGGAAGATCATCGATGGGAAGCGGTGCCTGATCAAGGGCGGCAGCAACCCGTTCCGGCAGCAGCCGTTCAACGAGGTGATCGCCTCCGGCATCATGGAGCGGCTCGGCATTCCTCATGTATCGTATACAGTCATCTGGAGCAAGGATGCACCCTACTCGGTCTGTGAGGATTTTGTTACGGAGAATACGGAGTTGATCCCGGCGTGGAGACTGCTGCAGGCGAAAAAGCAGAAGAACAGCACCTCCCGATACCGGCATCTATTGGAGTGCTGCGAGCTGCTCGGCATCGGGAACATTACGCCGTTTTTAGACCGGATGCTGGTGCTGGACTATATCATCGCAAACGAGGATCGCCACTTCAATAACTTTGGGGCACTGCGAAACGCGGAAACGCTGGAATGGCTCGGTATGGCTCCAATTTATGACAGCGGCTCCTCCCTTGGCTATGATAAGATGCCCGGTCAGATGCGCTCGGAAAAGGATGTGATCTGCAAGCCCTTCAAAAACCACCACGCCGAGCAGCTGAAGCTGGTGACCGATTTTGATTGGATCGACTTTGATCGCCTCTCCGATGTAGACGAGCTGATCTCCAGCGTACTGTCTTGCGAGGAAGCTGCCGACTATATCGATGAGGGACGTATCCATGCGATCACGGAAAGCGTGCAGCGCCGGATCGGTCATCTGCAGGAGCTTGCGATGACGCAGACGCCACGGCAGCTCGATACCACCGAGGACGATGTCCGAGAGGAAGTTGCCGCGGATTACGCACCGAAAATGGAGCTGTAATGCAAATACAGCGTAAGCGCAATGGATCAGCCGCTTTGCGAATCGCAGGGCGGCTGATTCTTCATCCGCTTTCCTGTTGGCTGCGGACGGCGTAGCCGCTTTGGTGGTATCGCTTCTGTTTTGCCATGCTTCTTCGTTAGACTTGGTGAATAGCTTTCCACGCCTTCTTCCAGTATGCTTTGCTTGCAAAATCGAGGAAAGGAGCAGAACCGATGGAGGGAAAAAAGAACCTCTGCGCCATGATATCCACCGATCTCCACGCAAAAATCATGGCAGAAAAAGAACAGCTGGAGCTGAACACACTGGCGGAATATGTGGAGCGCATCTTCACCGAACACTTTGAAGGAGGGCAGATCAGCATGAAAGCAGAGCGCACCCTGGCGGTACAGGTCCCGGCAGAGCTCTTCGAGCGACTGAAGGAATATCTGGCAGCCCGCAACCTCAAGCAAAAGCAGTTCCTCATCCAGCTCATCGAGAACGCGCTGGATGACACGGAAGCGGAGTGACCAAGCATCATAGGAGGCCGCGGGTGTTCCCGCGGCCTCCCTCATTCTCATTGGAGGTAATCAGCCATGTACATTTACCCGGACAACCTGTCCGCAAAGGCCACGCTGTGGCTGTGGGAGCTGCGGGACATCGGCATCATCGGCGTGGGACTTCTTCTCTCCGTCCTGGCGCTGACCCAGACCGGCATCGCCCTGCCGCTGGTGCTGACGGCAGTCTTCGCCTTCCTGACGATCCGGCATGAGGGCACCAGCATTCTGGACTTCATCCGCTATGCCGCTGCCTTCCTGATCACAAAACAACAATACTACGAATGGAGGCTCGACTCATGAGCAGAAAGCAGAAAAAGAAAGATGCCCGTGAGCAGTCCACCCGGCAGCTCATGGGCATTGATGACATTACCGACTATGGCATCGCCACCCGCATGGGAGAGCTGGTGTTCTTTGCCATCAAGCCCACGAACATTTCTGTGCTGCCGGACGCCGGCGTGGGCGCAAGGATCTATGCCCTACTCAATGTGGTCAAGGGCATGGCGGAGATCGAGATGCTGGCGTTAAATTCCAAGGAGTCCTTTGAGAACAACAAGGCATTCTATCGCCAGCGGGCAAACGAGGAGGGGCTGCCCGTCATTCGAAAGCTGCTGGAGCAGGACAGCAAGCACCTGGATCGTATTCAGGTGCTCATGGCATCCAGCCGGGAGTTCTATATCCTCGTCCGGCTGCAGGGCAAAAAGGAATCCGATGTGTTCAGCTACCTCTCCCGCATCGAAAAAAGCATCAAGGATAACGGCTTCACCGTCCGTCGTGCCACCGAGGAGGATCTCAAAAGGATGCTGGGAGTCTACTTTGAGCAGAACGTGACCACCGAGCGGTACGAGGATCACGACGGCGAACGCTGGGTCCTTTTCGGAGAATAAGGGGGGATATCACTTGGCAGCAAACAAGAAAAAAGCTACAGCAAGGCACACGGAGGACACACCTGTCAAATCCTTCCTGGATATGATCGCACCCTCCGTGGTGCAGTTTAATCCCGACCACTTCATCTGCGGCAACACCTTCCGCTGCGTGTGGGCTCTGCGGGAATACCCTACCCAGACCGACGAGCAGGCTCTGCTGCGGCATCTGGGCGAGAAGGACGGGATCACCCTGCGTATCTATACCCGGCAGCTCACACCTGCCGAGGAAAAGCGCATCATCCAGAATGCCGCCAACAAAAACCGCATGGGCAGCTCCAACACAAATGACCTGCAGCAGACGATCACGGCGGAAAGCAATCTGCAGGACATGATCTCCATGGAGGGCAGCCGCCACCGCAACAAGGAGCCGTTGTTCCATTGTGCCGTTTACATCGAGCTGACCGCTTCGGATCATAACACGCTCAAGCTGCTCCAGACCGATGTGCTGACGGAGCTGGTGCGAAGCAAGCTCAATGTGGACAGGCTCCTGCTCCGCCAGCAGCAGGGCTTTTGCTGTGCCAGCCCTGTGGGATACAACGCCTTCGGAGCGCAGTTCGAGCGTGTCCTCCCGGCAAGCTCTGTAGCAAATCTCTATCCCTTCAATTACAGCGGTAAAACGGACGCAAAGGGCTTCTATGTCGGACGGGACAAGTATGGCAGCAACATCCTCGTGGACTTCGACCAGCGCGACGAGGACAAGACCTCCGCCAATATCCTCATCCTCGGCAACTCCGGTCAGGGCAAATCCTACCTCATGAAGCTGCTCATCCTGAACCTGTTGGAGTCCGGCAAATCCATTATCACGCTGGATGCCGAGCATGAGCAGCAGGAAATGTGCGAAGCTGTCGGCGGCTGCTTTGCCGACCTTATGGCGGGTAAGTACATCATCAATGTGCTGGAGCCGAAATGCTGGGATGATGGCGGCGACCCGGACGATACGGCAGCACCGGAAGCCTTTCGGAAAAACACCCTGCTGGCGCAGCACATTTCCTTCCTCAAGGACTTCTTCCGCGCCTACAAGGATTTTTCAGATGCCCATATCGACACCATTGAGATCATGCTCTCCAAGCTGTATGGAAAATGGGGCATCATAGAGCGGACCAATTTCCGCCGTATGCGCTCGGAGGACTACCCCATCCTCTCTGATCTCTATGACCTGATCGAGGCGGAGTACAAAAGCTATGACATGGCCGCCCACCAGCTCTACACCGAGCAGATCCTGCGTGAGGTGCTGCTGGGGCTGCACTCCATGTGCAAGGGCGCGGACGCGCAGTTTTTCAATGGACACACCAACATCACCTCCAGCCGTTTCCTCGTTTTCGGGGTGAAAGGACTGCTGGGCGCAGCGAAGAATGTCCGCAACGCCATGCTGTTCAATATTCTGTCGTTCCTGTCGGACAAGCTGCTGACCGAGGGCAATACCGTGGCGGCGCTGGACGAGCTGTATATCTGGCTGTCCAATCCCACGGCCATTGAGTACATCCGAAACTGCCTCAAGCGTGTGCGCAAAAAGGAATCCGCCATGCTGCTGGCAAGTCAGAATCTGGAGGACTTTGACCAGGAGGGTATTCGCGAGATGACAAAGCCGCTATTCAGCATCCCGCCTCACCAGTTCCTGTTCAACGCAGGGTCCATCGACAAGCGCAGCTATATGGAGATGCTCCAGCTGGATGAGGCGGAATACAATCTCATCAAGTTCCCCCAGCGTGGTGTCTGTCTGTACAAGTGTGACAACGAGCGATATCTGCTGGAAGTCCACGCTCCCGCCTACAAGGAAAAGCTGTTTGGCACAGCGGGTGGCCGCTGATGGCAGTAACCGCAGGTATGCTCGCCAGAGCCGCGGCGACAGCCCTTTCCAACGAGAAGCTCCGCAAAGGGATCGGCTGGGGGCTGGTCGCTGTTCTCTCGCCTGTCATCCTCCTGATTGCCGCGCTGTGCTCCATCGGCACAGGCGGTGCGGATCACAACAACCATGCGGTAGCTGCAGCCTTCTATGGCGTGAGTTACTCAACAGAAGTACCCGCAGAATTCCGGTATCATATTGAGGAGATGCGCTCCGCGTTTTCTCTTCTGGATTCGGCGGTCGCCTCCGTCAATGGGCGGACGGAAGGTGGAAACAGCCTTGACCCGATCCGAGTCAAGGCTGTTTTTTATGCTCTCTGCTTTGGCGAGGACGCTCCCGGCAGACGAGCAGCGAATCGCTTTGTAGAGTGCTTCTACAATTGGGAGACCCGTACCCGCACGGTAGAAGTGGAGAGCGAGGATGGCACGGTTACCAGTACGACAGAAGAATACACCGTCGCTGTTCCGGTCTCACTGTCTCAAGCGTATGCCAATCTGGAAGCACATCTTGGCAGAGCAATTACGGAGGATGATAAGAGCAACATCGACCACATCTATACCATGATCGCCGGCGCCGCAGGCGGCGGCAGCTACAGCGGCGAGTTCCTTCGCGGGGATGGAAGCAGTATCGACTTGGACATCTCCGCCTTTGTTGATCCCGCCAATAAAAATGCAGCCGACCTTGTGACCTACGCCATCCACGCATGGGAGTCCGGCTGGGGCTATGTCTGGGGCACCTATGGCAATGTGCTGACGGAGTCACTCCTCACCTACAAGGTATCACAATACCCGGACGGTGTTGGCAATCATGAGGACATCATCCGCGCCAATTGGCTGGGCGGCAGGACCACCGACTGCGTGGGACTTATCAAGGGTTATGGCTGGCTGAATGCTGAGACGATGGAGATCCAGTATGGCACCCATGGCATGCCGGACATCGGTGCAAATCAGATGTACTACAACGCCACGGTGTCTGGGGTCATCGATACCATGCCGGATATCCCTGGTCTTGCCGTTTGGCACGATGGGCATATTGGCGTCTACATTGGCGGCGGTCAGGTTGTTGAGGCCATGGGTACCAAGTACGGCGTTGTCAAAACAGAGTTGGCTGGCCGAGGTTGGACGCACTGGCTGAAGATTCCGTATATCAATTATGACTGAGGAGGATCGAATGGAATTCCACAAAGATGAAGTAAAGAACAAAGTCGTCTGGACAAAAGGCGCAGACATTACTGACGGATCGCCGCGATACACCTTCGAGGGACGCGACCCCGCCACGACCTATGAACGATTTCAGGTCGTTATCTATACAGAGCGGGAGCGCCGATATGCACACGACCCCGGAAGCCTCTGCAATCCCTATTATGGTTATGTGCGTGACGACAAAATGGAATGTGCCGAAACCATCGGACCGTACTATTCTGTCCGGGAGGCAAAGCAGAGAACGCTGGAATTGTTCAATTTGTTTATGCAGCAATACGCCAATCAAGAATTAGACAGTGCCACATCGGAATCAGCGGTTCACGGACATGATGATCAGCAGAAGCATTTTCAATATCAATGGGCAGTGGGAACACCGCAGAGGAAGTATGCAGACATGCTGGACAAGCTGATTCCGCAGCACGATGGTCACACCACCGCAGCGTGGATCGCCTTCGCTGAGGAGTTGGCAGACGGTGTGGAAAACGGCTTTGAGCGAGAAGCGGCCTCGCTGGTCGCGGCCTTTCAAGAGATCTCCGAGCGATTCGATCCCAAAGTGGTGAACACGATCTATCAGACCATCCATGTGCCGGACAACACCCTGCTGAGTAACGAGATCATACCGGCAGCAGAGTCCGCAGAGCAGGGTGCGAGTGTACAGGAGATTTCCGACATGGCGGCAGACGGTCTGTTCGGAGGCGGTCCAATGCCCACGCTGAAGATGTAGGAGGAATGAGACATGGCCTATGTGAAAGTAACCCCACCGTCCGTGGTCTATCATCTGACGAGGATGGAAAACCTCGACAGCATTCTGGATGACGGCAAGATCAGACGTTTCCTGGACAGCGAGTGCTGGTTCTGTGAGAGCCTCGGCAAAATGAAAGCGTACATGGAACAGACCGTAATGTGTGAGGGAAAGCCCTACTATGCCGTGGGCGGGCAACTCTGCCGCTATCCTAAATTTGTGCCGGAGGACTATGTTCTTCTCAAGCTCACGCCCTGCGGCTACGAAGATAATTGGTACCGCTGGAATCAGGAGATCCCTCCCGGCAGCCCGAAAGAGCTGGTGCAGGCGGCGAAGGAATTTTCAGGGCTGAAGATCGGCTACCGCGGCGACCTCGCCTTCCGCAACGCGGAGGTCATCGATGTGGCGCTATTTCTTACGGAGGAGATCGTGCAGGGCGAATCGGTACAGACCACATCGGAACTGCAGGAGCTCCTATTTGAACACATCGAGCGTGAACAGCGGGAATACACCGATTCCCTCTACCGCATGACACAGGGGCAGCTCATTGCCAACGCCGGGGAGATCGAGGCAACCCGGATTTGCTATAATGCCCTGCTCACCGCAGTTTTTGAACGAGAGCAGTTGATCCTGCTTCTCTCTAATGACAAACCGCTGACCTCTGTAAGAGAGGCGTGGCAGGCAGAGCAGGCTGAAAACTATGACATGGAGTTCAGTCACACAATCCTACGGTTCTGCGAGGACATCCGGCAAGCGCAGCAACCGGAAATGACAATGTGAGAAACGAGGGGAATATGGACGATATCAGAAATACCTCTGCTCTCTTCGTCGGTGGACAAGATATAGCGCCCCATACAGAGCGGACGGCACGGGAGCTTTGGCAGCTTCTGTTCCAAAAGACAGAGAACGAGATGGCAGGGTACATGAACCGGCTCGACCAGCTCTCTCGTGACGAATTGATTCAGGCTACAGATGAGATCTCCGCCATGATGACCTGCCACTCCGAGCTGATGACGTTTGGAGAAAATCTTTCCCGCAAGAAGATGATTTTTCTGCTGCAGCAGGAGAAGCCACTGGAACTTCTGAGTGAGGCTTGGATGGAGCATCAGACTGTGGATGTGGGCGAGACCTTCCAAAGTCTGCTCACAGGTCTATATGACGAGACACGGCAAACGCAGGTGCGTGATACGGTTTATGCAATACAGCCGAAGACTATTGAGGAACTGCTGACAAGCTATCCGGATGATTACTTTCAGCTCATGACGCCGTGCGGTTTTGTGGATCTGACTCCTTCCGAAACGGAGAAGCTCTTACACGGCGAAGCGACTATGGCACATCCCGGAGTCAGCGGATGTCAGATGCCGGTCGAGGCGCAGGAACTTCTGGAGATGGAGGTGCTGTCCTTAAAAAGAGACGAGCATGGTTGCTGGTATGCACTGACCGACCACCCACAGCAGAAAATGGAGCAGGCTCCGCAGGAGCCGCAGATGTTATGATCGGAGGTGCGTTGCATGAACATGGCTCGTTATGAGCAGGAAACCATTATCAACTTCAACGAGGAAGAAAAGACTGCCGGTATTTACACCCACAACAAGATACTGCGTCAGAAGCTGGCAGCACTGGCGCGGGACAGACCGGAGGACTGCAGGCTCGTGAAGGCATCCCGCAGCGGACGGGCAGTTGACTACACCATTCCAAAATCATGGATAAAGATCGTACCGCCTCGGATCGCAAGTGAAGCGCAAAAAGCAGCTCTTGCAAGGGCTCGGAAAGCGGCAAGTAAGCCGCTATGACCCCTGCGCGCGCAGCGTTTCAACAACACCTGTCTCGTGCCGAGGGTAGTTACACCACCCACAACACAAAAACGCTGAAAATAGCATATAGAAGGAGGACACGCACATGAAAAAAGCAACTGTCACCGTCACCTTTGACGATGAGAAGCTGGGCGCACTGGAGTTCTCGCTCCGCAAGGAACACTCCTCTGTGCAGGAGCACTTGGAGGATGCGCTGAACGCTCTATATGAAAAAACCGTACCGGAGCCACTGCGGGAGTATCTGGACAGCAAGGCCGCTCCCGCGGCGGTGAAACCCAAGCGTCCTGTCAAGCCCGCCGCACCCAAGCCGCAGAGCAGTGAGCCGAAGCCTGCGGCTGTGAAGGAGGGCAACTGAGATGGCGGATCATGTAGACATCACACTGTGGATCGACCGGCGTTGGAAGGATGCCATCGAGAAGCATCTCAAAGGTGAAACCCTGCAGGAGCATCTGGAAGATGTGCTGGATGAGCTGTGCAACCAGCTCCCAGAACGTGAGTACAAACGCATCAGTGCCGAGATCTACGCGGAGGATGCCGCGCGGCGCACGGAGGAAGAAGCAGCCCGCACCTACGCCGCCTACCATGTGACGGAGCGCGGGCAGGAGTGGTACTTCAAGACCTCGCCCGGTGAGGAGCTGTTGGTCGCCTGCAAAAAGCTGCGCGGCTATATCACCGCAGAGAAAGGCACTGCGCCGGACAAATTTATCGGAATGTTTTTCGGCGGGCAACCCATCACAGCAAAAGAGTTTGACACCCTGACCGCCCTTCGTATGGAGAACACCGGCAAGGTGCGCGGCGTGTTCGATGTAAACTTTGACAAGCGGGAGTTCTCCGCCGTTCACATCATGGACGGTTGGCAGACCTGGGCGATGCGGGATGTCTCCCCGTCCGTCTACCTTGCCACAAGGTCGCGCTTTGCTTCGGCGGATGAACAGCTCTCCAAACTATTGGAGCTGCTGGATGGCATGGAAATCACCTCGGCGGGACATCTCTCCGCGCGGAATTTTTCCTTCAGTGATGAGATCATGATGGAGGAAGACTGTAAGCTCAACTTCTATGTGGACGCAGATTTTGATGTGGACGCTGCCTTCGGAACCTTCGTCCTCACGGACAAAAACGATGACTGGCTCAACATCTATGCCAACTACGACATCGCGGAGGATAGACCCTGCGACACGCTGGAGCTAACGCTCTGCAAGGGTGACGGCTCCGAGGAGAGCTGGAGCTACCCGCTCAACGCAGCCGAGCAGGAAGTGCTGCTGCGGAAGATGGAGGAATTCTGTCAGCAGCAGACCGGCATGAGCCTGCGCGAGTATGCCCAACAGCTTCACGAGGAGCAGGCACAGACTGCGGAGCTGCAGCTGTGATCGTAAAGGAAAAGAAAGCGGAGTTTCTCTTGGCTGGTTATCCTAACACCGGAACAGGAGCAGCGCGATTCACCGGTGCTGGGAATGTGAAATCGAATACGCTGCCCGGAGAGCCGTGCCAACTGGCGTGGCTCTCCCTTTTGCACCCGCGGCTTATCTAAAAGATGCGGAACACCGCGCAGGAGCAAACCATGTAATAACTGCGGTTTCCATTGGCTTTTCACAAAACCAGCCATGGATTTTTTGTTGCTTTTCGTGGATAGCTTTTCTCCCTGCGCCGTGCCATTGTGTTTTCACGGGCATTGCCCGAATCAAAAATCAGGAGGAAACAAACATGACAATTGATACCGCAAAGGAACTGCAGATGAATATCGCAAAAGAGGGACTGGCATTGCTGGTGCTCCACCCCACCGCAGATGTGCAGCTCCACCGAGAGTGCATCTCCCACATTGGGACGGCATGGGACATCCCCGTTGGTGACACACAGGAGGTCATCTCACTCCTGGACCGCGAGCTGGATGCCATCCACGCCGCAGAAAAAAATGGCACGGTGACACATGTGCTGCCGGAGGAAGAACTGCCCATGAATGCCAGCGGACTTGAAACGCTGGATAACATCTGGGATCTGTTTGAAACGTCACTTCGTGTAGACAGCCCCTACGCCAGGACGAGGCTGTTCGAGATGGCAAAATGGCTGGAGGAGTCTCAGAACCTGCTGGACTGGATCGAAAAGACGCCGGCGGAAAAGCAGGCATGGATGGAACAAGTCAGCTGACCACACCACACAGGAGGAGCCGCCCCCAGAGGGCGGCCCCTCCCTGTTTCGCCAGCTATTCCCCCTGTGAGCCGCTGTGTGCGGCTTTGGGGGCGAGGGTGGCATCCCTGTACCCCGGACAGGCATCGGCGCTGTTTGCCCCGCTTTCGCCCCGCCTATGGGGAACTGTGCTGGGAGCCTGCCTGTTCGATAAAAGCACAAGATAAAGGCCCGGTGTCGTTTCCGCCCCGGACCGGCCACAAAGCCCCGCAGTGCGGGGCTTTTCAGCGTTCGGAGTTGTAGGCGTTTTCACTGGATTTCAAATGAGTTGTAGGCGCATTTTCCGAAAAACTACCGCGTCGCAGGGGGTTGCACCCACAACAAGCGACATCAACAGAAAGGACAGCAACTATGTCAAAAGAACAGATGACTATCCGGCTTTATCCCGAAACGCGCAGACAAATGGATAGCTGGCTGGAAGAAAGCAACAGCAAAAACCGAAACGAATTCGTGGAAAAGGCTCTACGCTTTTATATGGGCTATCTCGGCACGGAGAATATTACCGAGTATCTCTCGGACGCACTGGTGGCGACGCTGCGCGGGATCATCGCGGACAGCGCCAACCGCACCAACGGCATTCTCTTCAAGTGCGCGGTGGAGCAGGGCATCATGGCGCACACCATCGCCGCCCACTTCCGGGATACGCTGGAGGATCGCCGCGCCCTGCGCGGGTATGTGGTGGACGAGGTGAAGCGCACCAATGGTCAGATCAGGTTCGAGGATGCCCAGGATGTCCAACGGCAGCTGCCGGATGACACATGGCGAGGTTGATATTTATTTCTCCCTACATGAAGGGCGGCAGAGATGCCGCTCGGCTGGCCCATCGCACCCGCTACTTCGCTACCCGCGAAGGTGTGCAGCTCCTCAAGGATGACAATGCCCATCTTCCTGTCACGAAGAAACAGCAGCAGTATATCCGGCGTCTGCTCCGCAGCTTCCCGGAGGCAAGGGAGCTGCCGGAGCATGAGGACTATGCAAACACACCTAACCGGCAGACTGCCTTTGCGCTCATCGCACAGATCCACGAGGACTTCATCGAGCCAATGGATGGCCGTGAAAACTATCTTGACTATGTCGCAAACCGTCCCGGCGTAAAAGCGTTGGGCGAACACGGCCTGTGGGATGCCCATGGCAAGGTCCCGTCGCTGGAGAATGCCGTGGCAGAGGTGGCGCGGCACACGGGAAATGTGTGGACGCCAGTCATCTCCCTCTCCCGTGAGAACGCGGAGCGGCTGGGCTATACCGACCTTAAAAACTGGCAGGAGCTCATCAACGCATCTATCACCGACATCGCCAAGGGCTATAAGATCCATCCGGACCGCCTTCGCTGGTACGCAGCTATGCACGAAAAGGAGAAGCACATCCATGTTCACATGGTGCTCTTCTCAACCGATCCGAAGGAGGGCTACCTCTCCCGGCAGGGTATCCGCAGTATCAAGTCCGCGCTGGTCAGCACGATCTACCGGAACGACCGCCTGCACATCTATGAGCAGAAGGATGAACAGCGCGGCCTGCTCCGGCAGGAGGCGGAAGCACGGATGGCAACGCTCATTGGGCAGATGGCTGCCGGTGCTCTGCAAAGTGATAAGCTGGAGCTGTTGGTGACGGATCTCGCCCAGCGGCTTCAAGAAGTTAGTGGCAAGAAAGTCTACGGTTATCTGCCGCCTCGTGTCAAGCGCGTCGTGGATGAGATCGTGGATGAACTGGCAAAGGACGAACGGGTGTCGTCCGCCTATGCTCTATGGCAGGATCTCCGAGAGCAGCTTTGCATTGACTATAATCAGACTCCACCGCAGCGTGTACCGCTATCGCAGCAAAAGGAGTTCAAGACTGTACGCAACATGGTCATCCGAGAAACGCTACGACTCTCGGAGATGCACTTCACCTTCGAGGATGATGCCATGCAGGATGAGCCAGAGCCGGAAGAACCGCCTGTTCCTCCAGATCCAAGTGCGGAGCGGATGATCCATCAGCAGGCGCGGTTTTACCGCAGAGCAAAAAGCATGTTAGATGCTACGGACGCAGATCCCAGTGAGAAGTCAATGGCATTGGTCACCCTCCACCGTTTGTGGGAGGAGGGCTATACTATTGCTGCTCATCAGCTTGGCAAATCGTATCGAGATGGAGTTGGAAGTTCAGTTGACCAAGAGTTGGCGGCAGAGTGGTTTCAAAAATCGGCAGAAGCCGGTAATCCTTGCTCTGCATACGCGCTGGGCAAACTGTTGCTGGAGCAGGAGCAATTCCCGCAGGCCCTTCACTGGCTGCGGCAGACAGCGGAGCAGAACGATCCTTGCGCGCAATACCGGTTCGGCAAGCTGCTGCTCACCGGCGCAGAGGGTGTGCCGAAGGATATAGATGCGGCCATTCATCTTCTGAAGGACTCTGCTGCCCAGGGCAATCAGTTTGCCCAATACACGCTGGGAAAGCTCTATTTGCTGGGGCAGGAGATGCAGGCAGACCGTGAGGAAGCTCTGCGCTATTTCGCACAGGCAGCGGCACAGGGCAACACCTACGCTCAATATTTCATTGACCATCAGGAGGACTTCTTCGGTGCTGTGGTGGGAACCGCTATCCTTCGGATGCTCCATCAGATGAGTCGTATATTCCGCGAAAACGCCGCCCAGCCTGCCATCTATGCAGGAATGCAGATCGACAAGAAGCGTCGCCGCAGATTGCAGGAGAAGCGCATGGCAATGGGACACAAGGCGGATGACCATGAGGATCGCGGACTGACGCAACAGACACAATAAGGGAGGGACTATGTCAAAGTACATTCCGTTTACAACCGAGCAGAAAGAACGAGCCGCGTCGGTGGACTTGGAGGAGTTCCTCCTCCGCCGAGGAGAAAAGCTCATTACCTCCGGCAGGGACAAACGCCTTGCCAGCGACCACAGCATCACCATCCGCGGCTGTGAGTGGTTCGACCATGCCACCGAGCAGGGCGGCAGAGCCATCAGCTTCGTCAAGCAGTTCTATGGACTCAGCTACCCGGACGCCATGTCTCTGCTCCTCGGCGATGATCTGGGTGGGAGCTACCCTGCGGCAAAGGAGAAGGAGCCGGAGCCTGCAAAGCCCTTCACGCTCCCAGCGCAGAGTGAGTCCATGCGCCGTGTGTATGCATACCTACTGCAAAAGCGTTGCATTGACCGTGAGATACTCAATGCCTTCGTGCGCAAGAAGCTCATCTATGAGAGCTGTGAAAGATCCAGGGACGGGACAAAGGAATATCACAACGCCGTGTTCGTCGGATTCGATGAACACGGCGTTCCCCGTCACGGGCATAAGCGTGGGCTGTATACCATGGGACAAGGCTATCGCGGCAACATTGAGGGCAGCGACCCGCGGCACAGCTTTCACTATCTCGGCGGCGATGACACGCTCTATGTCTTCGAGGCCCCTATCGACCTGCTCTCCTACATCTCCCTTTTCCCGGAGGGGTGGCAGGAGCATAACTATGTGGCCTGCTGCGGGACATCCTCCATCCCCGTGCTGGAGATGCTGCGGCAGCTCCCCCAGCTCCGGCAGGTGTATCTCTGCCTGGACAATGACGCTGCCGGTCATGCCGCCAGTGAGCGTATGGCGAAGCTGCTGGAGGAGCGTGGTATCTCTGCAGAGCGGCTCGTACCGCAGCAAAAGGACTGGAATGACGATCTCAAGGCAGAACAGGAAAACAAAATGGAAAGGAGCGAGCTATGCCAAACCTTCTGCTGACAATGTGGGACACGATCAAAAGCTCCAACATCGGGATATTGGTCGCGGCAGGGCTGGGGATGTTCGCTATCATCGGCGGACTCTCCATGCTGTCCTACCACTATACACTCAGCGGCATCAAGTCCCGCACCGTGGGTGACGGACAGCACGGCACGGCGCGTTGGGCGACCGATAAGGAGATCCGCCAGACCTATGCCCACGTGCCGTTCAAGGTCAGAGACTGGCGCAAGGGAGTAAGCCTTCCCACAGAGCAGGGACTGGTGCTGGGCTGCAAGGGCAAAAAAGCTGAACTGACTGCGCTGGTGGACAGCGATGACATCCATTGCCTGATGATCGCTGCCTCCGGCGCGGGCAAGACGGCATTCTTCCTCTATCCCAACCTTGAATATGCCTGCGCGTCCGGCATGAGCTTTCTGGCGCTGGATACCAAGGGTGATCTCGCCCGCAACTACGGCTCTATTGCCAAAAAATATTACGGCTATAAGCATATCTCCGTCATCGATCTGCGTAATCCTACCCGCTCGGACGGCAACAACCTGCTGACGCTCATCAACCGCTATATGGACATCGCCAGAAAACAACCGGACAACCTCGCTGCCCGCGCCAAAGCCGAAAAGTACGCCAAAATCCTCGCCAAGTCCATCGTCAGTCCGGAGGGAAACTCCGACCACGGACAGAACGCCTTCTTCTACGATGCGGCGGAAGGCTTGCTGTCTTCCACGATCTTGCTGCTTGCAGAGTTTCTGCCACCGGACGAGGAGCACCCGGAGGAGCGGCGGCACATCGTGTCGGTATTCAAGCTGGTGCAGGATCTGCTGGAGCCGGCGCGTGGTGCGCGGGGACGCTCCCGTTTCCAACTGCTCATGGATAAGCTGCCGTCCGAGCACAAGGCACGCTGGCTGGCAGGCGCCGCGCTCAACAGCTCCGAGCAGGCCATGGCATCAGTCATGTCCACGGTGCTGTCCCGGCTCAATTCGTTTCTTGATAGTGAGCTGGAGCAGATCCTGTGCTTCGACAGTGCCATTGACGCGGAAAAGTTTGCGGCGGAAAAATCCGCCATCTTCCTCATCCTGCCGGAGGAGGATCAGACGAAGAACTTTATGGCGGGCTTGATGATCCAGAACCTCTCCCGTGAGCTGTTCGCGGTAGCGGATGAGAACGGCGGCAAACTGAAAAACCGCGTTATTCTCTTTTGTGATGAGCTGGGTACCATGCCGCCCTTTGATATTTTGCCGCTTTTCAGTGCGGGACGCTCTCGCCGCCTGACGCTGGTACCCATCATCCAGTCACTGGCGCAGTTGGAAAAGAACTATGGAAAAGAAGGTGCATCCATCCTGATGGACAACTGCCAGGATGTGATCTGCGGCGGCTTTGCCCCTAACAGTGAAGCAGCGGATACCTTCTCCAAAGCCCTCGGCAGCCGCACGGTGCTCTCCGGCTCTGTGAGCCGCGGAAAAAACGACCCCAGCCAGAGCCTGCAAATGATGGAGCGCCCCCTGCTGACGGCGGATGAGCTCAAGTCCATCCCCAAGGGCAGCTTCATCGTGCAGAAGACCGGATGCCACCCAATGCGTACCCGCCTGCGCCTGTTCCTCGAATGGGGCATCACCTTCGAGGAGGAATACCGTGTGGAGGAACAGGTGGCCCGAAAGGTCTATTATGCCGATCAGAATGCGCTGATCCGCGCCATTGTGAGGAAGTATCCGCCCAAGCTGCCAGAGCAGAAGACTACCCGCTCCGTTAAGGGTGAGGGACAGCTCCACGACGCGCCCGTGCAGGAGATGGTGGTGGCGGAGGACATCGACTATGACCGTATGCCGCACAAGCGCACCCCGTATAATCTTCCCCGACAGGAGGTGGATCGGTGAGCTACTTTGACAGCATTTACGCCGACACACTCCTGCCGCCCAGGGCTGTATCCGTCTATATGTACCTCAAGGACCGGTCCAATAGCGCGGGAAGCTGCTGGCCCGGTATCAAGACGATTGCGAGAGATATGAATCTCTCCCGCAGTACCGTCAAGCGGGCACTGGCGGACTTGGAGCAGCACGGCTATCTTGCCAAGCTGCCCCGATACCGCCCCAATGGGAGCAACACATCCAATCTCTATACGCTGAAATAAATGAAAAGTGGATCGTACAGAACCCTGGTACGATCCACTTCATTAAGCCAAAAAACAAAAATCTCCACGCCAAGGGGTAACTATACCTGTTTGCTGAACCGAGGAGGGGTTCAATATGAGCCCACCGGAACAGCCCACTCTATCGGAGAATTAGGACAGAGAAAGAACAAGAAGGGAATACTCTTGACCTGCAGGTTTCTTCCATTTGAGTGTATAGTGCAACAGAGACTGTGTTATACAACGCCCCCCGGCAGCCGGCCGATGGGTGATTGTTTCAATCAATTATGGTGCTGAATTTGCCCGCCCCGTGGATGCAAAAATGCGAGGGTCTATACACCCGCCCCACTTGCCGAAACCCGCTCATTCTGAAGCTGCGCCTCTTTTATAGGCGACACACTCTCCGTATCGTACAATACCCTCATGGACAAGCTACAAAAAACGATACGGAGGATATTTTCATGAACGAGCTGCAAGCCTTTGAAAAGCACCTGCGAGAAAACGAGAAAAGCCCCGCCACGATAGAAAAATGCCTGTGCGACGCCTGCGCCTTCCTGTGCTGGCTGGACGGGCGTGAGCCCACCAAAGAGCTGACCGTCTGCTACAAGGAAGGTCTGACCGAGCGATACGAGGCCGCCAGCGTCAACTCCATGCTGGCGGGGATCAACAGCTACCTGTCCTTTTCCGGCCGCGCAGACTGCCGCGTGAAGCCCCTGCGCGTCCAGCGGACGCTGTTCGGGAGCGAGGAACGGGAACTCTCCCGCGAGGAATACGCCCGCCTTGTCCGCGCCGCGGGCGGGGGTTGACCCGCGCAAGGTCTTTCCCCATTCTCTGCGGCATCTGTTCGCCCGCGTTTTTTACAGCGTGGAAAAGGATCTTTTGCGGCTTGCGGACATCCTCGGCCACGCCAGCGTGAACACCACCCGCATCTACACCATGGAAACCGGACGGCAGCACATGAAGCTGCTGGAGCGCGTCAGCCGCGTGCTGCTCACATAATGGCAATTCTGTTGCTGTGGAAGTGTACCGCAGGAAAAAGGGGGTGGCCGTAGGAGACGAGTTAAGGAACAGAAGAATTGCAGCGACCATATTAATCGATTACAACGAAAACGGAGGAACAAGACCATGAGAAAAAGACTTCTCAGCATCCTGCTGCTCTGCTGCATGGTGCTGACGCTACTGCCCACCGCCGCCTTTGCCGCCGGCGATGTGGAGATTGACGAAACAAACTTCCCGGATAAAAACTTCCGGAAGTATGTCAAGGATAATTTTGATACAGACAATGATGCCTTCCTTTCTGCGGATGAGATTGCCGCGGTGGAGGAAATCACACTTGCTCTATAAGTAAACACCGAATCGCACAGCGCGGGCATTTTGACCTGATGCTGTGCAATTTCTTTTTCACCGCATGAAATATTGACCTGCATAGCAGTTTGCTATGCAGCGTGTCTCATACTTTGGAACGATTTACATTTCCGTCAGGGGTTGTATAATAAACCTGAATGATTATAAACCGTGTCGAAAGAGGTATCGACAGGGGGATGCATCCCCTTGTCCCGTAGGGGAACCCTACGGGACAATTTCACTCTGATATAAGGGAGGGAAACGCTTGCAGGACAACATCATCGTAAAACCGTCCGTTGAGAAGCAGTTTGACCGTTTTCTGCGGCAGGGGCGCGTGCTCTTTTTCAGCGCGCCCTGCGGCTTTGGAAAGACCGTACTGGCGGACGCGCTGCTGC
>ENA-ORVG01000871-ORVG01000871.1-human-gut-metagenome-genome-assembly--contig:-NODE-871-length-39638-cov-4.807215_pt1 | contig 39638 bp, 31 predicted proteins | sample MGYA00242091_ERZ509233 | MGnify/ENA primary metagenome ERZ509233 (study PRJEB26280, sample SAMEA2338840) | human gut metagenome | biome: human gut; feature: human-associated habitat; material: faeces... | reverse complement strand
TCGTAACACTTTATAATACCAGTTAGGTGTTAAAGAATTGTAGGTATCAAAATTGGAATTTGATAAATTTTGTAATTCTAAATTAAGGAAATAGCTATTTTCCTTTGAATTTCTCATTCTAATAGGGAGGTGTAAAATGTCAAAAATTGTTTGCACGTATGAAGATTACGATAAAATGTGCGAAAAATTTCGAATCATGAGATTTCAAGCAGAAGATTACGCTCCGACTTTGTGGGATTTTTCAGAATACATTGAAAAAGATCCAGCAAAATATATTGATTTTCTGATCTGGATCGATGTTACTGGCATCACAACAGAAGAAAATAAAGAAGCTCGGAAAATGGTTCGTAAATTTTTATGTGAAAATTTGGTTTTGGTTGATTCTTTGGAAACGGAGGAAACAAAATGATTGCGATTTATGCAGAAAAACCAGATATGGGTACTAAAATCGCGGCGGCATTATTCGGGATTCCGTTGGAAAATGGTGTAGTGGTAACATTCAGCCAATTGGAAAAATACGAACGTCAGATCAAGGCCCAACGGACTAAAAATGGATATTTTAAAATCCGCTATCAGGGGCAGGAAGCTTATGTTACTTGGGGATATGGGCATATGTGTACGCTCAAGGAACTTCCGGACATTGATATACGGTATCAGAATTGGAAAAATATTCCGTTACCATATATTCCAGACCATTATGAGCTTAAATTGCTTGGCAACAATACGAAACAGTACAACGTCATAAAAAACATCTTCAATAAAGCAAATCATATTATCTGTGCGACAGATAGTGATCGTGAAGGTGATTTGATTATGGATTATTTGTATCGCTATATGCAGTGTAAAACTCCATACTCGCGGGCTATCTTTTATGAACAGTCCCAGGAATCTTTTCAAAAGGCTTTTTTACCTGAAAATCTGGTCAGCAGTACAGGTCGGTTATCTGTCATTGAGTCCGGAAGAGCGCGTTCAACAGGAGATTTCATCGTTGGAATGAATCTTACAGTTGCCTGTACACTTAAATATCCGAACAATGGGGTACTGTCAATTGGGCGTGTACAAACAGCGGTCCTGAATATGATTGTGCAACGGGAAAATGAGATACATAATTTTAAACCAACCCCTTATTTTGTCCTTCAGGGAAAATTTGCGACACAAAAGGGAATCCAATATATCGGAACCCATGTATCACAAAAAATTCCAAACGCTCAGGAAGCACATAAATTATTAAGTAAGCTGCAGAATGGCTCACATGTAGGTGTGATATTCAATCTGAACACGGAGCAGATCAAAAAGAAAAAGCCATATTTATATGATCTGTCCACACTACAGATGGATGCCAATAAGAAATATGGATTTTCACTGTCTAAGACGCTTTCGTTGGCACAGAAGTTGTATGAAAACGGATATATAACATATCCACGTACAGATTCCGTCTATCTGCCAGATGATATGGGGGAAGAAATGCAGCGAACCATCGACCATTTGATGTCTCTTACTGTGTATTCTGAGTACAACACTGGAAGAAGAGTAGATCCCTTAGACAGACATTATTTCGATAGTCATAAAGTTTCCAGCCACTATGCTATTGTACCAACACCCAAAGCGGGAATGCCTACTGGTGATGAAGGGAAATTATATGACTTAATTGCGAGGTCTGTGATCTGCATGCTGTTTCCGGATGCGGTATTTAACAAGACAAAATTCCAGACAGTTGTTGAGAATGAAGTATTTGAAACAACAGGAATGACGTTGGTGTCGGCAGGCTTTTTAGCTGTTCTTGGTGTCCCAAAAGATAAAATTATCCCAAATGTTAAGAATGGCGAGAGTGTTACAGCTGATTTCGAAGCGTTAAAAAAAGAAACGGAACCGCCTAAACGTTATACAGACGCAACTCTGCTGAACGCAATGATCAATTGCGGAAAAACATTAGAGGATGAAGAGCTGCGTAGGCTCATGGCTGGGAAGCCCGGGGAACGTCCGCTAGGATTAGGAAGACCTTCCTCACAGGCATCTATCGTCCAGACGCTGGAAGATAGACAATACATAGAAAAGAAAGGCAAGACAATCATTCCAACTACAAAAGGAATAAATTTGATTGCATGTTTTCCTGTTCAAGAACTAAAATCGGCCGTTATGACAGCGCAATGGGAAAAACGGCTTGATGATATAGAAAATGGAATGGATTCTTATGAATCTTTCCTCAGTGACTTACAAGCATCTGTTCGAAACTGGACAAATCAAGTTATAACAGCCCCTATAAATCCTATTTTAGGCGCTGGGAAAGAAGGAAAAATGACAGATTACACATGCCCTATATGCGGTAAGAAAATGGAAGAATATTTGAATATGTATGGCTGTTCCGGTCATAAAGAAAAAACCTGTGATTTTAAAGTTCCCAAAAAGGTTTGCGGAGTAACATTAAAAGCTGCAGATCTGGACTCTTTATTCAAAAATGGACAGACCCAGACAATTAAAGGGTTTGTGTCAAAAGAAAAGAAAAAATTTAATGCACGGCTGATCGTTGATCGTGAATCCGGAAAGGTAAAATTCTACTTTCCACCAGCAGAAGAAACTGAATTAACCTGTCCATTCTGCAACAAGTCGTTGAAAAAGTATGATTGGGGATATGCTTGCCCAGATCGTTCCGGATGCGGCTTTCATTTGGGAACAAACGTTTGCAAACACGAGTTGACAGAAGATGAGGTTCGTCAGATCCTTGTTGATGGCCGAACGGCTAATTATATTTCTTTTGTGTCGAAAAAAGGAAATAAATTCCGTGCAGCAATTGTACTGGACAGGGATAGCAAACAGACAAAATTTGAAACGGAAGAGTGGTAAGAAATTATGGAAACGAAGGAAAATATGGTAATCGCCTCAAGATTACAGAAGATCTATGAAGAACAGTCTTCTTTTGAACAGTTTAGGAAAAGCTGTATCAAAGAGGGAATTGATGAAAAACAGGCCGAGGTTATTTACTTTAAGCTTGTGGAGCAGGAAAATGCTTCTTCTGATGATACTTTATTAGAGGACGATTTTGATTTAGATTGCACTGATTCCGTTAAGATGTACCTGAACGAACTTGGAAATGATCCTCTTTTGAGTCTGGAAGAAGAGCAGGAACTTTTTAAAAGGTATGAGGCCGGAGACGCTGAAGCAAGGGATAGGATTATTCGTTCTAATTTACGTCTGGTCATAAGTGTTGCTAAACGCTATGTTGGAGGTTCGAATCTTTCCATTATGGATCTGATTCAGGAAGGAAATATGGGACTCATGAATGCGGTCACCCGCTTTGATTACAGGAAGGGATATAAGTTTTCCACTTATGCGACTTGGTGGATTCGACAGGCGATTACACGGTCTATCTGTAATGACAGTCGTACAATTCGTATTCCGGTCCATCTCTTTGAAAAATTTAATCAAGCTCGCAGGATGGAAATTAAATTGAGACAGGAACTGCAGCGAGATCCAAAAGAGAGCGAAATTGCAAAAGCTCTTGGAATTTCCGAAGAGGCCCTAGCTGCGTTAAGAAGTTATCAGCAACAGCCGGCATCCTTGGATTTACCAATTGGTGAGGAGGAAGATACTTCGATCGGAGATTTTGTCCCAGCTACGAATATGCAGTCAAATCCAGAAAAATCCGCTGTATATTCATCGTTGTGTGATGCATTGGAAAAAGCAATGGATAGTTTAACAGAGCGTGAGAGAGCCGTGTTGGAAATGCGATATGGTCTTAACGGCGAAAAGCCACAGACATTAGAGAAAATTGGCTCGAAAATGAACGTCACCAGAGAACGAATCCGTCAGATCGAGGCAAAAGCCCTCATGAAAATGCGTTCTCCGCGAAGAAAAGCATTGTTAAGAGATTATTTATAATGGATATCCAAATAAGCGAGACTGTAAAAGGTTTCGCTTATTTTTTTTCGCCTTTCTAATTCTATGAATATCAGATCAAATAAACGATGAAAGGAGTATCGAAACCTATAAGATCTGAAATACATTTTGTCAAAGAGAGGACGACTTTAATGAAAAAATTCAATAAAAAATTCAATGAAACATTGGATACTTTAGGAGAAATTGGATATTGGTTAGGTGTACGGTTCGAAAGATACATCGAAGAAAACAAGGATGATATTTTGGAATTATTAGGAATCTTGGGTGCGTTTTTCGTTATGTGGTGGATTACCGTAGCTATTGAGGCGGATAAGATCTTTAAAGCTATCTTGATCATGGTGATCGGTTACTCAATTGTGATGCTTTACGAAAAATGTATTCATGAATGATTGGAGGAATTTTATGGATTGTTACAATTTTTCAAAAGGAAGTTTTTATTTCAATCTGTTTCAGGATTTTAACAAATTTTTTCGTGAAATGTATACTTCCGAAGATTCAAATGCTTTATTCTCCCAATATTCAGAGAAGTTTATCCAGTTCTACCCGGGAGACTTCTCCTTTGATCTGTTATTTGCACTTGGGCGAGTAACGGAGCAGAAAACATGGAAGACAATTAGCCTGGAACAGTATGTTGACTTTTTTAAGGAATATTATGTTTTATTCCGGAACATGCTTGGACGGGTACTCACGAGCTACCAATCCAGTGAATCGTTTTGTAAGATGGCATATGATGGCTTGGAAGCTTTGTGGCAGAAGTATCGTGGAATCCAAACAGAAAAATGGCAATTTGGCGTAGATATGCTTGCTGCTGCTACATTTGAATTTGATCGTGCATGTAGGCGTATATGCTCTTGGAAAATCTTTGAGGAGGATTTGCCACCAGATGGCTACGCTGGGAATGATGTTTGCATGGAAGCAAAACGCAATTAAGTGAAATACATGACAGCCTGGGAAATCTCCCAGGTTGTTTTTTTTGCCTTTGATTATAGTCCTACTAAAAACTATAGTCTAAAATAATACAATAGTCTTATATTAGACCATTTTTTTGAATTTAGAACTGAAGCAAGAATTTGCTTTATCTATAGACGTTTTTGAAAGACCTTGTTTATTAGGGATAATATAGGACTCCCTCTAAATATGCCAAAAAAATAAGAAAAATCCAGTAAAAATAGCCTAAAAAAATATATTATCCTACCACTTTCCAACACGAAAGCATTATTTAGCGACCTCTGGCCTATATTTTTCCCTAATTTTGTTACCTGGGATTATCTGCGGACCGTAAAAGGTCATTTTTGAGATCTGGTACATGAAATTCATTAGCAAATTTCAAATAATTATCTGCTTTATTGTCCCAAGTGATTCAATTATCGTCCCTTACGATACAATAATAGTCTTATCTTGTACTATAAAACAATAAGATGATTGTAGTTCCGTTTTAGCCGCGGTATAATAAAGAACAGTTTGGGTTACCCGAGATATCCCAATTTTTTCATATACGTGAAAACGCAATAGAAATCTTTTTTGGAATACCATATATAACCGAAATACATCCTTAAGAAAAGAAAGGAGATCTTTTTATGAGAAAACGAACGCAAATGTCCTTATTGGTTATGACAGGATTATTGAGTACCGGATTGGGAGGATGCGGGACCCCGAAAACACAGACTGCTCCAGAAACAGATAATTCTGAATCCCAGAGTGTTTCCAGTTCTTCCATTGTAGAAGAAAGCCATTCCGTTGAAGATTCCTCTGAAAATATTATCACTGAAGATAACTATACTGAGGAAGATATCAAAGATGCAGTATCTGGAATTCATGATCTGTATATTTTACAAAACGCTGATGCTCCAAACCTGCTGCATGGAATTTGTTATGACAAGGATATTGTGAATTCCATTTCTGCCAGTGCTTCAGGTATTAATTTGGAAAAAGTTGGGGAATATGAAGTAAAATATGAAGTAGAGATAAACGCAGAGAAGTTGGCTGAATATTTGTCTTCGAAAGAAAACCCGAAAGCGACCCAGGGAGGAGCCAAATACACCACCACTGCAACCCCTGTTATTACCATTACCCAGAAGGTATCTGTTGTTTCCGAAACAGAGGCCGAAAAGCTGGCTGACAAGGATACGGTAGTAATTGGGTCCAAAAATGAGATCTGCAAAAAGAGCGATGGAACCGTGGTTGAAGAAAAGACAGAAATTCCAGAGTCCTGTAAAAAGAAGGGAACCACGCCAGTTTCGGCTGATTCGGGAAAAGAAGTTTCAAATACGGTAACAACTTCTGACAAAAAACAGGAATCAAATACTTCCGAAAAGAAAGAAGATACAAAGAAAGCATCGCCTACACCTACGGATAAGCCAAAGGAAGAAGCCCAAAAGGATACGGAGTCCCAAAAGAATACCAGCGCAAGCACTAAGACGACCCCAACCCCGACCAAGAGTGTCCCGAAATCTTCTTCAACATCAACGCCTGCGCCAACCAAGAAGCCAAGTACCCCGGCAGCAACTGCTGCTCCAACCAAAGCCCCAACCGCCACACCTGCTCCAACTAAGGCTCCTCATGAACATAATTGGGTTGAGCAGTATACGACCGTAAACATCCCAGCGAAAACCCATACCGTCCATCACGATGCAGTATATCAGACAATCCACCATGACGCGGTTACCCATGAGGAACCAATTTATGAATACCATCAGGTATGCAATGTATGTGGGGAAGATTTTGGATATGGTCCAGATGCAATCGAAGCTGTAGGTGATCATTCGGCTGTTACGGATCATAGCTATAGTTCACAAAAAGTTTGTGTTGGAAGCACAACGGTTACGGATCAGGACGCATATGATGAACAGAGATTGGTTAGCGAAGCATATGACGAAACAATTGTAGACGAGCAAGCCAGAACTGAGCAAAGATTGACTGGCTATAAGTGCAGTGGTTGCGGAGCTACTAAAAATTGATATTTCTAGTCGCTGACTTGTCCTTTCCCCCTCTTTGAGGAATAAAACGCCCAAAGATGTTCGAATAGCTCATTTGCTTCCTTTCGGTTTGAAGCAGATGCCTTCTTTTGGCTGACTGATGATTTGATATTCTCTGCCGCTTCGAATTCATGCTTCGTGTCATCCGGGCCAGATGCACAACAATTATTTTTTACACTGTTTTTGTTTGATCTGTTTTTGTTAGTATACTTGTTTCCCGCAATCGAAAAAGTCGATTCCTCATTTTTGGTAAACGGAAAATCCGTTATTACTACCTCGTGAATTACTTTATAGTGTTGAAAAGGATCATGGAAATTTCATGATCCTTTCTTTCTATTCTGCGCTTCCAGATCGTCTACCACTTGCCTACCATATGTCTCCGCATCATTTGATCCTCTATATTTCCCTCTTCTTTCGCATTCGTTGCGTACAGCATATAGCAAAAATCAACCCGCCGAAGCACTTTTGAAAAAACGATCAAAAAAAATAGTTGGATTTACAATACTATATACAGGGACAATTAAAGATCCCTTATTCAATCTCGGATTCGTCACCCAGGTTGAATAAAAATATAGAAAAGGAGATTGCGTGATGAAGAAAATGAAGGACTATCTTCGGAAAGTCACTGCCGGATTATTGCTGGTAGCAATGAGCAGCGGTTCGGTTGGCGTAAATACCGTCAGCGCCGCAACAGATGATGACAACGATCCATCCACGACTACGGATATTATTCCGGAAGCAGTGGAACGTGGTACATTATCAATCCAGATTGATAACATCGGCGGAAGTATTGTAGTCACAACACAGAGTAGTGATGGAAAAGAAAATACGCAGACAATCCGAAAAGAGAACGACAAAACAACGATTACCGATGCAAACGGCAATGTAACGACTGCAGAACCGGAAAATGGTTATGATCTTGTCCTTGAAGCCGATAAAGGTACTGTTGTTAAAACCAAAGTCACGAGCGATGACGGAAATTATATCGCAACGTATCGAGTAACTACAGATGCAGGAGCAGATGATGTTGATCTGCCGGAAAAAACACAGGAGTATTCAAATGATATTGCTGTGGAAGGAGACAAGATTCTTGAAATCGCATTCCAGAGGAGTGCGGATAATGAATCTGCGTCGAATGCGGCAGGCGAAGTAACATCGAATCCTTCGGAAAATGCAGCAGAGACAACGGATACGGTTGATAATTCAATTTTATCCACCGACCCAGGTGCCGACGAGCCTGCGGCTGGTCCAGAAGCCTATAAACTTCCGGATGTATCCGAAATTGCACTGTTTGATCTGTCAAGATCCAGAGCTGAAAGCAAAGAAGTAACAATCAGCTCAATGGGATTTGCACATTACGGTGGTAGATCGGTTCCGATTTTTATCATCGATAATAAGAGAGCTTTCTGTATGCAGCAGGAAAAACATACGCCGGATCATAATGGATATACCAACTCCGGTGTTGCTAATCCATTTGATAACAACCTTGCCCGTACAGTTCTCTACTATGGAGAGAGCGGTCAGGGATTCAGCAAAGGTCCTCTTGCTGGTATGGGACAGGAAGAAGCCATTATTCGAACTACATTTGCGCTGAACTATGCGTACAATGGAAATGAGCAGCTGGCTGGCGAAGAGGGAAAACAGAATGGTATTGATCTTGCAAAGCCTATTCTCGATTTTGCAAAAGCACATTTGATCGAAAGTACGGAAGTTGCGTTCAGTAAAACAAAGGCTACTGCTTACATCGATTCTACCGATGGTAAACAGCGTACACCGGATATTACTCTGAATGCGAATGATATGAACAGCGTAACAATGAAAATTCCGCAGGGTGTATACATCCATCTGTATTCTCCCGACAGAGAGTACACGAATCAGAATGTTACCATCAATGGTGGACAGAAATTTTTCTTGTTTGCGAAGGCCGGCACGAATCCGGGAAAAACCTATTCCACCGGAGAGCTTGGCGCATCCATGAATGATTCTCAGGCAATGATCGTTGATACTGGAGATGACTCCGTACAGCATACAACCTATATCCAGATGTTCCCGAATACTTCCTCTACATCGCTGACTGTAACATGGCTGCAGCAGGGCGAAGCAAAGGTAATCAAAAAATCTGCCAATGAATCCCTGACGAATGGTAATAGCTGCTATTCCTTAGAGGGTGCTGAATTTGCACTGATCGATTCAAATGGAAAACAGGTGGCAACAGCAAAAACAAATGCAAAAGGTGTTGCCGATTTTGGCAAGGTTGATGCTGGAACATACAAAGTCAAAGAAATTTCTGCTCCAGAGGGCTTTGAACTTAATACAGAAATGCCTTCTATTAAAGTAGAACCAGAAAAGACAGCAGAAGTTACCATGACAGATGAACCGTTAAATGACCCAGCAGTTATTACGATCAATAAAGTCGATTCTGAAGGAAATAAGGATACTTCTAAAGATCTTTCCGGTACAGAGTTTACAGTAAAATATTACAATAAGATCTATGAAAAAGAGTCTGATCTTCCTGAAAAAGCGACCAAAACATGGGTTATCAAAGCCATCAAGAGAACGGTTGGAGGCAAAGACATTTACCGCGCGCAGTTAAGTGAAACATGCAAAGTAAAAGGCGATGACTTCTATCTCGATGCCAATGGCAGCCCAATTTTACCGTTAGGAACAATTACTATTGAAGAAACCAGTGCTGTCAAAGGCTACAACAAAGACAATAATTTCACCAATGGCGATGTTTCGGTAAAAGGTAAATTTTTCGGTACTATTCAGAAAAAAGGTGATGCAGTTGTACTGCATTATGGTGATACCGTGATTGCAGAGGATGGATTTACAGCTTCTGATGACATCATTCGTGGAGATCTTCATTTCTATAAGATCGATGATGATGGAAGTGCAATGGCAAACATTCCATTCCTGATCACCAATAATGAAACCAAGGAATCCCACGTTGTCCTTTCCAATAAGGATGGTGTTGTAGATACCTCAGAAATCGCACATACAACCAATACCAATGGCCTTGATAAATATCAGGACGGAAAGAAGATTACCGATGAATCGAAACTTTCCGGCCAGTATGGAACATGGTTTGGTGATGGAACCGTAAATAAAGACCGTGGCGCACTGCAGTATGGAACTTATTCCATCCGTGAGCTTGCCTGCAAGGGAAATTATGGAAAAGATCTGATCGAGACTACAGTAACCGTAGATTCCGAGAAGACCAATGTAAGCTTAAACCCGCAGGTCAACCATACAATTGTCCTTAAAACAACCGCAAAAGACACAACCACAGGAACCCACAGTGTTCCAGTTGGTGAAAAGGCTACCGTAGTTGATACAGTTAAATACAGTGGTCTGAAGGTTGGACGTACTTATACGTTAAAAGGACAGCTGGTCAGAAAAGATGACAGAAGCGTAATTGCCACCGGAGAGCAGACTTTCACTGCTGAAAAATCAAGTGGCACTGTGAATATCACCTTCGGCTTTGAGAGTTCGAAACTGAAAGGAAAATCTCTGGTTGCGTTTGAGCATCTGTATTGGGATGGCATTGAAGTCCAGGCCCATGAAGATATCAACGATACCGACCAGACCGTTACGATTCCGAGTCTGAAAACTGTTGCCAAGGATGATGCAACGGCCGATCAGAGTGGTGTACGCAGCAAAAATGACAAGATTACCGATACTGTTTCCTATACAGGATTAGCCTATGACAAGGAATATGTTGTAAGAGGAACGCTTGTAAATCAGTCCACCGGAAAAGCATTAACCGGAGCAGATGGAAAAGCAATTACTGCGTCTAAGAACTTCCACGTACACAGCAAGGAAGGATCTGGTTCTGTCGATGTTACTTTCAACTGGGATTCATCTGACTTTGAGGGAACCGCGGTTATCACACAGACAATGTACCTTGTCAATGACGATAAGAGCGAAACCAAAGTAGCAGAAGCAACCGATCTGTCTGATGCAAACGAAATGGTATATTATCCGTCCATCCGCACGAATGCAGCAGATAGTCAAACAAAGGACCATGTAGGACTTGTTGGACAGACTACGATCATTGATCATGTAACATATAAAAATCTGATCCCAGGCAAAGAGTATACGGTTTCCGGAAAACTCATGGATAAAGACACCGGAAAGGCGTTACTCGTAAACGGAAAAGAAATCACAGCAACAACAACCTTCAAGCCAACCGCCAAAGACGGTACGGTAGATCTGACCTATAAGCTGGATGCTTCTGTGCTGGAAGATAAAACGGTAGTTGTTTTTGAAGATCTGATTCACAATAAGATCAATGTAACATCCCATGCGGATATTAATGATGAGGAACAGTCTGTTCATTATCCTAAAGTCCGCACCACTGCAAAGGATCACAGCACAAAAGATGATGTAGGAACCTCATCCAAAGAAGCACGCCTTGTTGATACTGTATCTTACAGCAATTTGATTGTTGGACAGAAGTACACGATCAAAGGTACCTTGATGGATAAAGAAACCGGAAAAGCCATTGAGCAGAATGGAAAGGCCGTAACAGCCGAAACAAGTTTTACAGCTACGGCAGCCCAAGGAAGCGTTGATCTTACATTTGTATATGACAGCAGCGTGCTGGAAGGAAAAACAACGGTTGCGTATGAAAAACTGTATCATAATGAAAAAGATGTTGCTCGTCACGAGGATATCAATGATGCAGGCCAGACTGTACAGATTCCGAAGATTCAGACAACAGCTACAAGTGTTGAAACTGGAGATCAGGTAGGAACTATCGGTAAAGAAGTACAGATTACCGATGTTGTATCCTATAAAAATCTGGTAGTAGGTAAAGAATACACCATTTCTGGAAAAGCAATGATTAAACCATCTGGATCGGAGCAGGCAGTTCCTGCAAAAGACAAAGATGGCAAAGATGTTGTTCAGAGTGTTACCTTTAAGGCAACAAAAGCGAACGGCGAAGTATCCTTAACCTTTACCTTAGATTCAAGTAATCTGAAAAACCGCACAGTTGTTATCTTTGAAGAGCTGCTCCATAACGGAGTCACCGTTACCACACACGCAGATATCAACGATGATAAGCAGAGCGTTTACTTCCCAGAGATCCGTACGAACGCAGTCGATAAACAGACGAACGATGGTGTCGGAACCGTCGGAAAGACAACGATTATCGACCACGTATCCTACAAGAATCTGGTGGTAGGAAAGCGTTATACCATTTCCGGCGTACTTATGGATAAAGACACCGGCAAACCGCTTGTTGCGAGCGGCAAACAAATCGCAGCGTCTGCAGAATTTGTAGCAGAGACAAAAGATGGAACGATTGACCTTGTATACAAGCTGGATGCTTCTGATTTAGCTGGGGCAACTACCGTTGTATATGAGAATCTGTACCATAACAAGAAAAATGTAACATCCCATGCGGATATTAACGATGAAGAGCAGACAATCCACTATCCGAAGATCGGTACGACTGCTTCTGATGGTTCTACCAAGGATCACGTTGGAACATCCGCAAAAGATGGCCGTTTTGTGGATACGGTTAAATACGAAAACCTTATTATCGGAAAGAGCTATACCGTAAAAGGTACTCTGATGGATAAGGATACCGGAAAAGCCATTACCCAGAATGGAAAAGAAATCACCTCAGAAATGACCTTTACAGCAACCAAAACTTCGGGAACAGTTAATCTGTTATTTAACTACGACAGCAATGCGCTGGAAGGAAAAACAACCGTAGCATTTGAGAAACTGTTCCATAACGATATTGACGTTGCACGGCATGAAGATATTTCAGACGAAAATCAGAGTGTCCATATTCCGAAAATCCATACAACCGCAACCGATGCGTCCACAAACGATAAAGAAGGCGTAATTGGCAGCACAGTAACCATTAAAGATGTAGTCCGCTATGAGAATTTAATTCCGGGCAAAGAATACACTGTAAAAGGAAGCGCAATGGTTAATCCGGGTGCATCCTATCAGTATGGTTTCCGCGCTGAATATGACGGCCTCACCGTTGGAAAGACATATCAGGTAACGGGAACTGCAGTTGATGCAGACGGAAATGATATTCCGGAATTACGTTATTCTGGTACATTAACGCCAACAGAAGCATCTGGAACTGTTATTGCAACTATTAACTCTTCTGAAACTCTGAAAGATGCGAATCCGGTATTTACCTTTGTAATTTCCAGTGGCAGCGAGAAATACACCTATACAGCATCTGAAATGTCGGCTACTGGTGCAATCAGTGGCATCAGAATGGCAACCGATGCAGAAGGAAACAATGTCACTTCCGAAAAAACATTCGTTCCGGAAAAAGCAGACGGCGAAGTAACACTTGAATTTGTCCTGGATTCTACCCAGTTACAGAGAAATGATGTCGTTATTTTTGAGGATCTGTATCACAATGGCGTAAAGGTAACATCTCATGCAGATATGAAAGATGATGGACAGACTGTGCATTATCCGGAGATCCATACCACAAATGTAGATCAGACAACCGATGATCATCAGGGAGCCGTATCTGGACAGACAACACTTGTTGATACCGTACAGTACCGTAACCTGATCGTTGGCCATGAGTATACCGTAACCGGAAAGCTGATGAAGAAAGTTCCTGTAAAGAATGAGGACGAATCGAATGATTCCAATCAGGATGCAGAAACCCCAGATGTTCCGGATGATTCCGAACAGCCTGCAGATGAAGTCACCTATACGGAAGAACCTGTGCTGGTTAACGGAAAAGAGGTTACGGCATCTACAACCTTTACAGCAGAAACCAAAGATGGTTCTGTTGATGTAGTCTTTGTCTTTGATGCAGAATCCGTAGCAGGCGAAACTGTAGTTGCATTTGAAGATCTTTCTTATAAAGGTATTCAGCTGACAACACATGCAGATATTAACGATGAAAATCAGACCGTATATCTGCCGGATATCCATACATCAGCAGTCGATGCTGAAACGGGTATCAAGAACTCTTACCGCGATGGACATATCACAATCACAGATACTGTAACCTACGAGAATCTGATCCCGGGAAATACATATGTATTGAAAGGATCACTGCAGGAAAAAGTAGAAGAAGATGGTGAGATCACCTACAAAGCGGTAGAAGCAAAAATGATCACATCTGAAAATGATGAAGAAACGGTAGCTGATGAAGCCACTCCTGTAACTGGACAAACCACATTTGTCCCAGAGGCAGCGAACGGAACAGTTGACGTTATCTTTACCTTTGATGGAACCGAACTGGAAGATGTTGAACACACTTATGTTGCGTTCGAGGATTTATATTATCAGAAGGGTGATGATGAAATCATCGTTCGTGAGCATAAAGATATCAATGACGCAGAGCAGACCGTGTATGTTCCGCATATCCAGACTGAAGTACAGGATACGGAAAGCAAGAGCCATAATGCTCTCGCAGACGAAAAAGTTACTCTCGAAGACACAGTTTCTTACGAGGGACTGATTCCGGGTAAAGAATATACCATGACGGGAACCCTGATGGACAAAGAAACAGGAAAAGCACTTCTTGTCAACGACAAAGAGGTTACTGCTGAAACCAAATTTGTTCCAGAAAAAGCTGATGGAACCGTTGTTGTTACCTTTACCTTTGACGCAACCGGACTGGAAGGAAAAACTCTGGTAGCATTCGAAACCTGTACCTATGAAGGAAAGAATGTGGCTGTTCATGCTGACATCAATGATGAGAAGCAGACAATCTATGTTCCGGAACTTCATACAACCGCAACGGATAAGGCAGATGGCGATAAGCAGCTCACCTCCAAAGGAACTCTTACCGTAGTAGACAAGATCGCTTATAAAAATTTGATTCCTGGCCAGAAATATACTGTAACAGGTGTATTAATGGACAAGGCGACTAAATCAGCTCTTGTTATTGGCGGAAAAGAAGTTACAGCAACAAAGACATTTGTCCCGAATAAAGCAGATGGAACCGTTGAAATTGAATTTACTTTCAAAGGAGACGGTCTTGAAAGCAAAACTCTGGTAGCGTTTGAGACAATCTCGACCAATGACAGTCCTGTTGGCGAGCATAAGGATATTAATGATACGGATCAGACCGTAACATTAACCCCGCCGCCGATTCCGGCTGTTCAGACAGGTGATACCAATACTATGCCGATTCTGGCAGTGGTTACGGCTGTACTTGTAGTTCTTGGAGCAGGCCTCTTTATTGCAACAAGAAAGAAAAAAAATAAGAAATAATTTTCAAGCCCTCCGGTAATTCAAAAACCGGAGGGCTTTTCAATTTGTTTTTACAATACTATAAGTAGGAGGGAAAAATCATGAATTCAGGACTTTGCGAACATTGTCTCCGTGTAGCCTATTTAGTTACAGATATGACCATATTGTTAGGCATGGACGAAAAGGCGACTATGGATGTCCAGTTGGCAGCAATTTATCATGATATTGGAAAAACTCAAATTCCAGAGCAGGTCCTAAATAAGCCCGGAAAATTAACTCCGGGGGAATACTTCATCATGAAGTTGCATGCTGAAATTGGATACCGTATGATTCAGTGCCATACTTCACCGGAAACCGCCCAAATGGTCCTATACCACCATGAAGATTACGATGGCGGTGGATATTTTGGATTGCAGGGAAATGATATCCCCTATGGAGCCAGAATTCTTCGGATCTGTGATGTATATGATGCTTTAACATCATTCAGATGCTATAGAGAGCCCTGCAGCCCTGAAAAGGCGCTTCAATACCTCAAAAATAACGCTGGAACAAAGTTTGATCCTAAATTGACCGAGGTATTTGCGCGGTTAAAGCCCAACTGAAAAAACGAAGCTTTTTTTCAGTTGGATTTACAATACTATATATGGAAGAAGAAAAGCCGTAGCATTCTTTTACGTGCTGAACTCAAAGTCGCCTCCTGACTTTTTTGAGCTTTTTCGAATGTGTAAACCCATCATACCGCTATTTGCACTGCACTCATCCCAGACGGAAAAATGCGGCGGTACAACCAAGATCCTAAACAGGTACAAAAAAGGAATGTTGCGGCTGCTCCCTTCTCCAAAATGCATATATGAATTTTTGGAATGTAAAATTTCGTTGGATTTACAATACTATATATGGTGGATATTTGTAAGACAGAATCATTAGAGAATAGGAGAATAAGCTTGTGGAACCAATTGTGTTTTATGACTTTAAGCCAGATACAGATGACCAGCAAAAGAGGTTTTGACACGGAACCTAAAGTTTTAAGTATATGAAAAGCAAAGGAGATTTTGTAATGAAGAGTTTTTCGAAAGCCTTTGGAAGGATCGTCTTGATCTTAACTGTTGTAATTGCTCTTGTGGCTTCTGTCTTTGTCGTCCCGAAATTGTTTGGGATAAATCCTTATGTTGTTCTATCGGGATCTATGGAGCCACAAATACATACAGGCGCAATTGCTTTTGTGAATACGAAAGATACTGCAGTTAAGGTAGGAGATGTAGTAACGTATCGGCTGGCTAATGATGAGCTGGTTACACACCGTATCATCAAAAAAGATCAGTCTGAATATACCTTTCAGGGCGATGCAAACGATAATCCAGATGCTCGTACAGTTACACAGGATCAAATTGTTGGAAAGTATCTTTTCAGCATTCCAAAAGTTGGATTTCTAATTTCAGCTTTGGGCAAAAAAGGGATGCCTGTGATAATTGCATGGATTATCATTCTGAACATAATGAGCCTTATTCTGGAGAGTACCTGTTCTTCAGGAGATAAGAAAAAGACAGCAGAGCCTCAAAATGAGGATTGAAATAAAAAAATTTAGAGAGGAGAGCGTATCCTTATCTGCTGTAATAAAGGATATGCGAAAAAGAGCAATGAATAAGAAAAAAGCATTAACAACAATGGCTGCATGTGGACTTGTAGCAGCACTTGGTGTAGGAGGCACAATGGCTTACCTGACCGATTCTGAGCAGACTACCAACACTTTCACCATCGGCAAAGTAAAAATCGATGTGCAGGAGCCGGGTTGGGATACAACCGATAAAAACAACAACAATATCCCGGATAAAGCCGAGGATGTTGTTCCGAATCAGGAACTGGCAAAGAACCCGCTGATCGAAAACACCGGATCGAACAGCGCAGTAGTATTCCTCAAAGTTACCGTTCCGACCAAATATGTTACCCAGGTTGCTGATGACGGCACTGTAAGCAAAGACGGCCGTAAGAGCCAGGAGATCTTCTACTTCAAAGATGTTGCTGATGCTCAGAATCAGGAAAGAAACAACTTCGATGCGAACTGGCAGGAACTGGTTGACGAAGAGGTTCAGGATACCGGCGCAACAGCTTCGAAAGACGGTGTTCGTACTTACGTCTTTGGTTATAAAACCAAACTGCTGAAAGGACAGAAGACATCTTCTCTGTTCGATAAGATCCAGATGAAAAACGTCATCGAGGACGAAATTCTTCCGGATTCCGCAAACGACATCAAGGTTGAAGGCTTTGCAATCCAGTCCGAGGAGATCCTGGACAAGACCGGAAAAGATCTGACCGATGAGCTGACCACAGCAAATCTGAAGACCATCTACGACATCTTCATCAAACAGGGAACAAGCTACGATGCAGCTCACGGTACGACTACCGGACATGACTACAGCGGCAACGAAAAAGACGCGAACACCAACAACAGCAAAGATGTTCATGGCAACAATCGCTAATCAGCGGCGCGCCGCCTGCAATTTTGAAATAATTTTTTAATTCCTCTCAAAAGGCAGACCTTGAACCGTCTGCCTTTTTTGGGAAAGAGAAAGAGGAGAGTGGATATGAGTAAAAAAAGAATGCAAATTTCAGCTACATTACTTGGCATTCTGCTTTCAGCAGGAACGTTTGCCAGTGCATATCCTGTATTCGCCGCACAGTCCGAAGTGTCTGTGGAAAACAATGTAGACATTGGCAATATCAATATCAGTCTGGAAAAACATGGCTTAGACGAAAAGGGAGAAAAAACTGATTTCGATGATGCGCAGGTGGTTGTCCCGGGACAGGTAGTCGATGAGTTAGTTGATATCTTCAATCTGGCCAATGATGCATGGGTGCGAATGAAGGTCACATTTGATGATTCGACCATCGATGGCAATATGCTGGATGATTCACTGCTGAATCTGGGCGAAGACTGGGTTAAATGTGGTGATTATTATTACTGCACAAAGCCTGTAAAGCACGGTGAATCAGCAGAATTTCTGAAATCCGTCAGCATTCCTGCAGAATGGACAGAAGCTCTTTCAGAAAAAGATCTGAAAATCAATTTTACTGCGGATGCGGTTCAGGAAAAGAATTTTACTCCGAATTTCAAATCCGATGATCCGTGGTTTGGCACTGTTATCGAACAGAGTGTAACGGATGCATATACAGTTCCAGTTACCAGCAATAATCCGTTTTCCGTTGTATATGAAGGCGGAGCGGCTGGGCTGGTTAAGGTAGGAAATGACTTCTTCTCCAACTGGGGAACACTTATGCCGGGTGATGTAGTATCTGGAAAAGCCACAATTTCCAACAAATACGCCCAGTCTGTTAAGATCTATTTCCAGACGGACACGATTGCAGATGATAATCTGCTCCAGAAACTGCACCTGAAGATCGCTTGCGACGGACAGACATTATACGATGGCAGCATGGCTGGTGAGATCACTAATAAAGTATTATTAGGCGATTTTGCACAGGGCAGCTCCAAAGATCTTACTTACACGCTTACAGTTCCAGCAGAACTGGACAACCAGTATGCGATGAATAAAACCAAGACCAAATGGATTTTCACTGCTGAATTACCGGAAACTCCAAATAAGACAGTTGCAACGGGAGATTCTTCTCTTCCATCCGCATTTGCCGGATTAAGCGTTTCTCTCGGCGCAGCCGGAATCATTATGCTTTCAGCATCAACGAAAAGGAGAAAAGGCAATGAAGAAAATTAACGAAAAAATCAAAAAAGCTCTTTCGTTTCTTCTGATTCTTACTATGGCCATGACATCTGTCGGGGTCAGCACTTTCTCCGCCTTTGCGGATTCAGAAGATGGAACGGGAACAACAGAGCTGAATCTCGATACGGATGCAGAGAACACCGCATCGGATGATACCGTAGATCTTGCTTTTCAGACCGATGGGCATGGAAAATTTCTGATCAACGGTGAAGATAAAACCAATCAGACAATTACTGTAAATAAGGGAACAGAAGTCACTTATGAGGTAACTGCTGATGATGGATATCAGATCCAGAAAATCCGTACATCATATGCTGATGGCACAGAAACGGAAGTAGAAAGCAAAGAATCCGATCTTACGCAGAATGTTGTTGCAGATCAGTCGCTTACGCTTTCTGCTGAATTTGCCGAAAAGCAGGAAGAAGATACTCCGGCAACCGTAACGACTCCGGCTCCTGTAGTGGTTACAACTCCGGAAGATGACAAAAACACTGCTAAAGAAGATGATACTAAAACTTCTGCAGACACTACAACCTTTTCGTCAGAAGAAAATGTTAAGTATAATAACAGACTTTCTGATGTTACCGCCGACTGGGGTGAAAATGAGTTCTTAAAAGAACATTTAAGCGCCAGTGATCTTATTGAATTAAGCAATGGAATCAGTCTTTTCGCAAGCAGATCCGGGAAAGTTTCCGCAGGTATGGATGGTCTTAATTCTGTTGCAACCGCGAAAAAAGGAAGTATTGTTACTAAGAATACACCAATTGACGGAAATTATTATTTTACCCCAATTATCGGTAGCAAAACAAAAATCACTTTTGGTACAACCGATAGCAATTATACATGGGATAATGAATTTTGTAAAAACGCCCAATATTATTCTAAAGCTATTTCCAATTGGTGGGCGCCACAGGCTGATACGACCAACTGGAGTAATACACGTTCTTTTATTCCGCATGATGGAGCGCAAGGTCATCTGTATGCAGAATATACCAATGTGGGATATTATGATGGTTCTCCGGTCAACATGAAGATCTGGTTCTTGGATTGGCAAAATACAGTGGTTCCGGATGAATACAAAGCACCACACAAACCAGCTATCGGAGATGACATCGATGCCGTTATTGTTTCTCTTGGCCCGAATAACCCCAACGATTTATCCAAAGGATATACTCCGTTAATCGATATCAAAGGTTTAAAATGGATTAAAGTCAAGTTTGCATATTACAAACAGAATGGAGATCCTATCTCCTTAAAGGGTCATTTTACCATGTCCGACCTTGACTTTGCGCAGGGCTTCCATATTCAGGAAAAAGTAGAAAATATTTATTTGACACAGGAAGCAGACGATCGTCTGGTGTATGATCCGCGAACAGACGCTATCTGGTCTGCTAGAAGCGGTGGTGAAAGTGATGGAGGAACAACTCCTGATAATTCAAATGGCTGGGTAACATATACCTTTGAAGGAGACAGCCAGACCGTTATCTTCTATAATGGAGGCACGATTAGTAATGTTACAGGTCCTGGAGGAGGATTAAAAGAGGAAGGAATCCAAAAATATCCAGATTCATTTTATCATGGAGAAGGTTCCAAATTTAATGGATGGGAAGGCTCGTCCAACACAACGTCAGCATCACAGAATACTTGGTATACTTCAGAATTTGGTTATACATCCGAATATGTTGGCTCAATGTCGAAAGTAGGTGTGCTTCGTATCAATAAAACTGACTCTGACTCAGGTGCAGTCTTAAAAGGTGCGAAATTTACCGTTTACAAATGGAAGAACAGTAAATGGCAGACCTACGCCAATATGAACTGGGTAGAAGCAGATAAGTGCTACTTACTTAACAACATTCAGGGCGATGAAGCAGATGGCAACAAATTCAAAGTTGTCGAAACACGGAACCCTGACGGTTACACCGGAACTTTTTCACAGGAGTTTACCGTTGACCAGGCTGGTGTAAAAACAATTGTTTTGGATGCCAAGAATACACAGGATACCTTCAAAGTAACTGTAAATAAGGTATCCGGCAATACAACGATTACAGCAAATAACGGAAACTATGCACTGAAAAACGCCAAATTTGAGATTTATGCTTCCGATAAGACAACAAAAGTAGCCGATGCTTATACCGACGAGAACGGTTCTTTCTCTGTTAAGCTGAAAAATGGAACCTATTGGTTACATGAAACCATTGCTTCTCAGGGATATTCGTTGGCAGAAGATCAGCAGTTTACGGTAGACAAAAAAGACCTTTCCGTTACCGTAAAAGAGCCTCCGAAAACCGGAACAATCAATCTTGTCAAAAAATCCACCACCGATCTGCATTCAGACTACGAATCCTACTATTTAAAAGGTGCTGAATATGGTGTTTACAATGCTGCCGGCACAAAGGTGGGAACCATCGTTACAAATGCGGAAGGAAAAGGATCTTTATCGAACCTGCCGTTAGGAACCTATACTCTGAAAGAGTTAAAAGCTCCGGCTGGATATTATCTTTCCACCGATACACTGACAGCCTCTCTGACATCCAGTGTTGTGACTGCCAACGTGACAGGTAAGGATAAACCGGGACAGGTTCCTGCTCCAGAAGTTATTCTTGAAAAAGTGGATGCAGAAACAGGACTTGCAAAACCACAAGGAGCAGGCTCCTTACAGGGTGCGGAATATACCATGAAATATTATGATGTAGTGTCCACAACCGATCCGACAGCTTCCGGCAGAAAAGCAAAATATACATGGGTATTAAAAACGGATGCAAAAGGTCAGATCAAACTGGATGCAGATCATCTGGTAAGCGGGCCGGACTTCTATAAGGAGAACGGAAAAGTTGTATTCCCAGTTGGAACCACAACATTCCAGGAAACCAAGGCTCCAAAAGGATATCAGTTGGATTCTAATGTATATGTTATGAACTCCGTGATCGAAAATGATAAGGCCGTATTGAAAAATAAGCCAGTATCAAAAGAAAAGCCGTACAGAGGTTACATTCGTTTCAATAAAACAGATGAGAAAAACAAGGCCATGGCCAATATTCCATTTAAAATCACGAGTAAAACAACTGGCGAGTCACACATTGTGAATACTGCCAGTGATGGTTATATCTATGGAAAAGATGTGAATTTTGGAAGTGGTAAAGGATTCTTATATGATACCTATCTCGTCGAGGAACAGTCCTGCGCAGCGAATAAAGGTTATATTTTGGAGTCTTTTGAAGTGACCATTAATGAAAATGGAGCGACCGTAGATAAAGGTACTCTTCAGAACTTACCTAAAACTAAGCAGATCACACTTACAAAACGTATCAAAGCATCTGATATCAACTTCAAAAACGGTGATCCAATCTTTATTCTTAAACTGACGGGTACCGATTATGCGGGAAAATCACACACCTATTATCGACAGGTACGATTTGATGCTGCCACCGTTAAGAAAAACACCGGATCAGACGGATATGTATCTCTGTCAGAGGTCTTTAAGGATATTCCGATGGGAGATTATGTTGCAACTGAGGAAGAAACAGGACGATATAGGTTGTCTACGCTTACCTCTCAAGGCGGTACAGTTTCCGGAGAACATGTAACTTTCAACATGACACCAGATAACGATACTTACAACGCAACATTCACCAACTTCAAGTACGATTGGCAATACTATACACACACTGATGTTGTCGATAACAAACTGCAGTCTGTTAAAGACAATAGTGTGAAGTATACGTTTACCGCAAGATGGATTGGTAGTAGTCCCGTATCTGGCGGATCTTCGGTAGATAAAAATCAAATTGAAGCTACATTGACTACCAATGACGGAACCAAGGATTCCAGCGTTATTGTAGATGCAAGCACCTACACGACAAGTATTCAGACGTTCCCGAATAGTAGCGGCAATTGCACGGTAACTGTCACTTACAATAAAGATGGCGTTAAATTAACAGCCACGTTTACCGTACCCGTTAAGGCGAAATGATTTTGGAGGACACAAAGATGAAGAAAGTAAAAGGTAAGAAACGGTTTTTCCTCATTACTTGTTTGATGCTTCTTTGTGCTGTCGCTGGAATTGGTGGAGTGCTTGCGTACTTCACCGATTCTGAGCAGACAAATAATAAGCTCAAAGTGGCTGTGAATGATACCAGCATCGAAGAGGTTTTTCCAGATCCGAGTTTTAAACCCGGAAGCGTAGTAAAAAAAGAGGTTCGTGTCACAAATAATGGCAGCGATACATATGTTCGTATGCAGGTTTTATTTTCAGACAATGACATGCAGCAGTATTGTACTGTAAACTGGAATACAACCGACTGGGAATTAAAAAGCGATGGCTACTATTATTATAAGAAGATTCTCCCCAAAGGATCTAAAACAACACCACTGTTTACTACAGTAACTGTTTCGAAAAATGCGCCAGAAGATGAGATGAAAGATTTTGATATCATCGTCCGCGAGGAAAGTCTGCAGGTTGGATATTTCAAATCTGCGGATGAAGCATGGAGTGCATACAAAAAGAACAAATAAGTAAGTGGATTATTGGCAGGATTTTTACCACGACATGATAGAAGTTCTGCCAATTTTTTGCTAAAATACAATCAAGTGATTGCCTTTGCAAGGTCAAAGTGGTACACTTAATACAATCATTGTGGAAAACAGCGGTTTTGTAATAATGATTAATTTCTATTTTTTTTCGTACGTGAAAATTCATTTGAATTTTTTTTGTCATACTATGAATGTAGACAAAAACGAATCTAAACGGAATAGGATCGTTGGTTATCAAAATTGCTAAGTACAGGAGGAAATAGGACAATGAAAAAAGAAAAAGTAGTTGCAACTCTGGCTATGGGTGTTGTTGCAGGTGGTGTGGCAGTTGGAGGAACATCCACTGTTCATGCTGAAACATTAGATGAAAATACTGAAAACACCGTACAGGCTCCAGAAGAAACCGAAGCTCCGGCAGACCCGGAAACCAAAGAAGAAGCCAAGGATCAGCTGGATCAGGCGCAGGAAAAGGAAAACGAAGCAAAACAGGATTCCGATCAGGCCAAAGCAGATTATGATGCCGCTAAAGAGGACGAAGATAAAAAGCAGGCAGAGGCCGATCAGACGCAGAAAGATATCGACCAGGCTGAAAAAGATGCACAGGATGCTTTCGATCAGGCGCAGAAAGATGCACAGGATGCTGCTGACCAGGCTAAAGCAGATGCAGATAAAGCCGCTGAGGACCAGAAAAAAGCAGAGCAGGCAGAAAAGGATGCACAGGCCGCTTTAGAAGAGCAGGAAAAGGCAGAGCAGGATGCACAGCAGAAAGCAGACCAGACCACGACCGATGAAACACAGGAAAGTGTGGATCAGAAAAAGAATGATCTGGATAAAGCAAATAAAGATCTGGAAGATGCCAAAGCAGAGGATGCCAAAAAGCAGGAAGAGCTGGATGAAGCAAAGAAAAATGAATCTTCTGCTGAGAAGGACAAGGCGGATGCACAGGACAAGGTTGATCAGGCAGAATCCGATGTAAAAGATGCAGAAAAAGACGCGGATGCTGCAAAGAAAGATGCAGAAACCGCAAAAGACCTGTATGATACCGCTTCCAATGCCGCAGATAAAGATTCCAAATATGCACAGGCGAAAAAGGATGCGGAAGAAGCAGATGCCGCTGTAAAGGCACAGCAGACCGTTACAGACAATGCGAAAAAAGATCTGGATGCCAAGAATAATGCGCTGGAAGATGCGAAAAAGGGTCTGGCAGAAGCAAAAGTGAACGCAGATGCCGCCGCACTTGCAGAACAGCAGAAAAAGGTTGATGCCGCGCAGAAAGAATATTCTGATGCCTTTGATGCGCTGATCGCAGCGAACAGCAAGCTGGACGAGCTTACCGCAGATTACCAGAAAAAAGTATCTGCCGCTGAAACTGCCAAAGCTGAGATGGATGCGGCACAGTCCAATGCAGACCAGAAAGAAAATGCACAGAATACCGCCAAAGCTGAAATGGATGCGAAGAAAGATGCAGTGTCCAAATCCGAAAGCAACATTTCAGATGCACAGAACAGCAAAGCAAATGCTGAGTCTAATGCAGAAAAAGCCAAAAATGAGCTGGATGCAGCAAAAGCAGCTTTAGATGCGGCAAAAGCGGCTGCAGAAGAAGCGAAGAAGCAGGAAGCACTGGGATCAAAAGGATTCTTCGACAGTATCGGTGAGACAGCAGCATCTGATCTGTTTTCACAGGGAGATTATCCAGACAAAACCAACATGGGTGCGGAAGATGATGCAACCAGTCTGAAAAACATGCTGTACGCTCTGGATTTTATTGAAAAATCCAATGAACTCAGAAGAGCAAATAATCTGGAAGAGTTTAAAATTTCTGCAAGAGCAATGGCTGCGGCGCAGTATCAGGCAAATGCTTCTTTACATACAGAAGATCATACTTTCCAGTTCGGTTATGGTGAAAACCTTGCATGGGGAATGGATGATCCGGAAATCGCCTATATGGCATGGTATGACAGTGAAAAAGACAGCACTATTTTAAGCGAAAGACTGCATTATCTTGCTCTCGTCAGCGCCAATAACACAGTTACAGGTTTTGGACTCTGCTATAACAGAACGAATCCGGATTTATACAGTTCTTGTGAGAGTCAGGTGTTTGGCTCTGTAAACGATGAAGACGAGGGTTACTGCTACACAGTAGCTGAGTTCCGCGCTCTCCTGCAGGCCTACATTGACAAACTTACTAAAGCCCAGACCGATCTGGATAAAGCCCAGGCTGATTACGATGCGAAACTGGCGGCTTACAATGCAGCACAGGATGAAGTGGCAAAATGGGATGCACTTCTGAAACAGTATCAGAACGAGAAATCCGTCAACGAAGATGCTCTGAAACAGGCTACCGAAGCATACAACAATGCCGTACAGGAGCTGAATAAAGCAAAAGCAGATCTCGATTCCAAGACAACGGCATATGAAACAGCTCAGAATGCAGTTGCTGAGAGCGCATCTGCAGTGGATGCTGCAAAAGAAAATATCGCATCCTGCAAACAGGTATCCGACCAGAAAGAAAACGCACTTACTGCTGCAAAGGCAGAAAGAGATCAGCTTCTTGACAAGCTGACAGAATCTGTGATCGCAATGACTGGCGATAAGAATGCCAAAGTAGAAACCAACTACGAATACCATCAGGTATGCAATGAATGCGGAGAAGATTTCGGCTATGGACCGGATGCTATCGAAGCGGTTGGTGACCATTCTGCAGTAACGGGTCATTCTTACAGCTCTGTAAAGAAAGCTGTTGGATATAAGATCGTAACCGCGTCCGGAACACAGGTAATCAAGAACCTGTCCAAGACAGATGCAGACAAAGCCCTGGCAGATATCCAGAAAGCCATTGCAGACGGACAGACAGCAGTCGATGCCGCACAGGCTACATATGACAATGCTGTAAAGAAACTGGCAGCAGATCAGCAGACCGCAAAAGAAAAGAATGATTATCTGGCACAGCTGAACAAAAGCATTGCCGATCTGAAAAAGGATATGGAAGCAAAACAGGCTGTTGCTGATCAGAAAGCAGCTGCTCTGAAAGAGAAACAGACCGCCCTTGCGGATGCCAAAGCAGAGCTGAAACAGAAAGAGGATGCTCTTGCGAAAGCAAAAGAATCGGTTGAAAAACTGCAGGCTGAGAAAGATACAACCGCACAGAAAGTTGCCGCTAAATCCGCGGCTGTAGCACCGCTCCAGAAAGCATACGAAGCTGCCAAAGCATCCCTGAATGCATACCAGAATGCGCAGAACGCTCTGAAAAAGGCAAAAGAAAATGTTTCCGCTGCGAAATCTGCTGTAGAAGCCGCTAAGAAAGATGTAGCTGCGAAAAAGCAGGCCGTAAAAGAGAAAGATAAGGCATACACCGATGCCTGCGGTGTTCTTGCAATTGCCAAGAATATCACACTGGCAGATGCCATGAAGACCCCGATCACAGAAGAGGGCTTCACCTATCTGAACGATTACGTAACCAAGATCAATTCTGCAAAAGCCGCTTACGAGACAGCAAAAGCTGATCTTGCGAAAGCAAAAGAGAATACGGCTGTGAAGAAAGTTGCTTATGAGGAAGCCGCTGCAAAACATGCCGAGACTCTTGCAGACCTTGTAATTGCAAAAGCAAACTATCAGAAGTTTGTAGATGCAGAGAAAAAGGCAGAGGAAGAGAAGAAAGCGGAAGAAGTCAAGAAAGCAGAAGAAGCCAAAAAGGCGGAAGAAGCCAAGAAGGCAGAAACTGTGAAGAAAGAACAGCAGAGCGGCGGCGCTACTCTGACCGCAAGCACTGGAAGCATTGCAAAAGACAATGAAAAAGGTAGCACCATCACAAAAGCCGGAAGCGTAGCAACAGGAGATACGACCCCGATCGGCATCTTAATGGCTCTGGCGGCAGGATCTTTCGGTGTGCTGGAAGAAACCGTCCGCAGAAAAAAACGCCAGTAATACGGTGGTAATTTAAGAAAGATGGAAACAAGGAACGGTATGGCTTAACGGCTATGCCGTTCTTTGCTTTTGGTATATGTTAGACCGGGCGTTTGAAATTTGTGCTGGAATAGTATCTTCCTATGAAAGCCGCTCATATAGAACGTTTGGACTTTCTTCCTCTGCGTTCTGCTAATACCCCGTGGGATCTGACAGTCACACATTATTTTCGAGCAATCTAATGTGCGATTGTCAATGTGGGTAAAGAAGAACAAATGTTTGATATTCTTTTACGCATATGGTATAATCAATTTGAATTGAGCAAAGTACCAATTATAATGTATCGTCGGTGGGTTGACACCTAAAATCTGACACGTTTTCCAAACGCAGGTATCGGAGGTTGGCAGGCAACGGAAAAACCTGTTATTATCCAGACATAGGTGCTGGAGGTTGGCAGACAACAGAAAAATCAACCATGAAAAGAGAATGTTTCGTGCTGCGGCATGAACGTTCTCTTTTTTTAATTATTATGGGATCATTGGGACCAGATTGGGGTCATCGAAATCAGCGTTTGAGGTCAAAACGAGGTCATTGAGGTCAGAGATTGGGGTCGAATTGAGGTTAGCGTGGTCACAAATTGGGGGCAATATGAGAGCAATTGAGATTGGATTGAGGTCATTGGGGTCAGAAAATCAAATCCTTCCGGGACAAAGATTACAAAAGGCTCATTTTTTTTCGTACGTGAAAACAAATTTTGATTTTTTTTATAATACTATGTAAAGAAGAACTTGTTGAGCCTTCTATCCATTACTGGGGTATGGCCAAGCGGTAAGGCACAGCACTTTGACTGCTGAACTGCGTCGGTTCGAATCCGACTACCCCAGCTTTTCTCTCACTTTATAAATAGTCGCAATTTCGACTACTTTAGTCTTGAATGATACTACAATATATGGTGCAGAGAATACGTTTGATTCTGTCACAAATTCAGCATTGAACAGAAGGAAATATAGTATTTTCATATCAAATTCCACTCAAGCGGTACATGTTGGCGTATTTCTTACAACATAACAGCCTTTTATGTAAGAATGCGGAACAAATATGCTGGCATAAATACTGACATAAATGCGTTGCCACATAATATGGGTGAAATTTGTTTATCGAAAATGGTAATGGAACTGACTACATAGTCTTGACACATACAATGAAAAAGGGAGACGACTTATGATTATTGATGTTACCTATGCATGCAATATGGGCTGTTCCCACTGCATGTCAGATTGTACTCCGGATGGACTGCATATGCCCATACAGACCTTTCGAGATTCCTTAAACTTCCTGCAGACCTATAAGATCCCAACATGGAATTTTTCCGGCGGAGAAATGTTTGAGCATCCGCAGATCATGGAAATTCTGGATGTTTTAGAGTTCAAATGGACCCAGCTGGCATTTAGATGTCCCATATGTTTTATCACGAATGGGCGTAAATTAGCCCGGGACAGAGAAGTATATGCAAGGGTGACGCAGCTTATCAAAAGATATGGGAATCGTTTGGTACTGATTCAGGTTACAGATGATCCGCGCTTCTATCCAGATCCACTGTCTAAACAGGAAAAATATTGGTTGAATAAGCTGGGAGCCATCATTGAGGCGGTCCCGGGAAACCCGCAGAATCCGCAGAAGTGCTTATACCCGCAAGGCCGCGCCCTTCAGAATTTTCCAAATGCTGACTGGAATGTTATAGGCCCTAAGTGTGCAAATTGCAGGCTTCTTACTTTGCAGAATGTAAACTCCATTTCTCAGATGGTAACCTGCCTGCTCCGGCACGGTAAGGTTTGCACGCCGGTGATTGCTCCGAATGGCGGTATCAAACTGGGTGAATCGGCATTATGTCCTGAAGTGTCTAACATATATAAAAGTGAAGCGGCAATCATTCAGGACATTAGACAATGCACTTGCCAGAAATGCGAAATTGCATGGGATAACTTAAAGAAAGTTCATCCTACTGCGTACTATCTTTGTGGAGGAAAATAGGATAATATGGGAAGTAAAATGGACATTTTTTCAGAGGTTTCAGATGACAAAATGCTGAAAATCTATCATGATATGCTGGAAAGCAACATGATTGGTTCGAAAAGTACAATGATTAGGGCATATGCTAAAGAATTAGCAAGCGTGTATCCTTTCGAGACGAATGCACAGGCAATTGATTTGGCTGAAAAGCTGTTTTTTGAAGAGACAGCCAAAAGATTTTATGGTAGCATGGTGTCAGATAGGGAAAGACATATTTAGATTCCGGAAAGTATAGGAGCTGCAATGGGAAAGGCAAAAAGAAAAATGCGGCCGCAGCCGCCTTGGTGGTGGACGCTTGACAATGATAATTGCTGGTTCTGCAAAAACCAGAATAATTGCGGCGGATGTAAATTGTTAAAGCAACAAAGATCAGAATCCAGAGAAAAGCGTAGAAAAAAGTACAAGGAGAATCGATGAATTTAAGTAAAAAGTCGGAAAAGGCTATTGATATTGCTGGTCGTATAATGAGTGCCGTCCTAGTGACCAGTGCGGCGGAGTTGTATCGAGATATTACAACACCAGCAAAGATGTGAGTACCCTAAAGAAAATGGGCAAAAATTGGGAATATGACGAAGAATATGGTAATCTTTGCCCGGAGTGTCTGAAAAAGTTAAGAAAGGAAGCACAGTAAAATGGAGAAACTGAAATTATACACCGTCACAAAGCCTAGTTCTGATGGTACTTTCGTGGCTGGAGACATTATCTGGCTCTCTGCGAATGGAGATCTGAATAGCTGCAAAGGAAAGGGTTGGCTCTCAAAGGCAGAATGGGATTCTTCTGGGACCAATGACTTTGAAGTAGAGCCTTGCAAGACACACTATTTAGACGTTTCACGATGGAGCGAAACGGTCAGAAAAGTAGAAGACATTTCTAAATAGAATTGCAGATGGAGATAGACAAATGGAAAGGAATAAATTGTATACGGTTACAAAAGCCAGTTCCGATGATGTAATTAGACTTGGAGATTTGATTTGGTTATCTGAAGATGATACTTTGAACAGTATTATGTATATGGGGACGTGTTTAAGGAAAAATTGGGATGTCCCTGGTCAAAATGATTTCCAGGTAGAACCCTGTGAAAAGTTTCATCTTGGTGACTGTCATGGTGTTCCCATACCACTTAGAAATCGAAATTACATTGTAACTGATGAGGAAATGATAGAGAAAGCGCAAAAGTTATACTTAATTAATGAAATGAAAGACGTAAAGAAATATTTTCAGTTTTTATCATCAGATATAATTGAAAATATTTTAAAAGATTTAACCTTGACTAAAAAAGAGGTATTGCTGGAATTGTATATACACGAAAAGGGAAAAGCAAAAATGACGGATTATATAAGAAATATGATCAATTCTTTGGCCGAAGATATTTTAGATATATATAAAATCGGTTTCCGAGTTGATGATATAAACGATTTGGTTCAGAAACTGGGCGGATCTATCCAAATGAAAAAAGATTTTTCCTATGCTTCACTCGAAAAAAATGGAGATGGTTTTAAAATAATTGTATCTTCATATCAAGATGAACAGAGAAAACGTTTTGCTATCGCGCAAGAATTAGGGCATCTTTTTCTGCATATGGGGTACAAAACAAATGCTGAAATTTGGGAAAAACAAGCTGATAAAGTTCCGTTTCAAGAAAAAGATCCAGAAAAGGTGCGGCAGGCAAATGAGTTTGCAGCTGCTCTTTTAATGCCGCGATATATTTTTTTCCTTACTTTGGAAGCAGCGTCGGACATTGCAGAATCTGGAAAAAGAACTATTCATATGCAGGCAGTGGCGGACTTCTTCAATGTGTCGCTGAGTGCGGCATATACTCGAGCAAAAGATTTTGGGATTATCTGAAAGAGCTTATTATGAGATGTCGTAAAACCTCTGGCTTTAGCATGGTGATATAAGATATAACCATCGAATTTACGCAGTAATGAAACCGGAAAACTCAACAATAATAGAAGGGCAAGCAGGACTAACGCAAAAAGAAATCAAATTCAGAATAAAAATGGGCAGGAACGGCATCTCAACGATTATAATAGAATTCCACAAACGATCCGCAGTTTTATGCGGGTCGTTTTGTTTTTTACCCTTTCTATAATTCTATATTTATCAGATCAATATAACGAAAGGAGCATACGAAAAAATAACGATCTGAAATATCAATTTGTCAATGAAAGGATAATAATCATGAGAGAAGTAGTTACTGAAAAAATTTTTAGTGGAGAAGAGGATCTTATTCAGATCTCCACAGAAGATCGGCTTTGGGATCTTGTTGAGAAGATGAAACGACTTGAAAAGTATATTCCATGTGTCATCAATGATGTCGCTGTAATTGGAATAGACAAGGAGCAGGAGCTGTTTTTGCAGGAGCAGTGTAGCAATATTGCTGTCAATCTGCATGGTTCCCCCCTGAAAGTCGGCAGCATCGACCCATATAAGCCTGAAAATGCTATCTGTATTCAAAAAGACGGCATGTTCCTTGCATATCCGGGTGAATACGGATATGAAATCCGTCCATTAATCTCTGTGGGATACATTTCTATCCTGAAACGACTTGAGATGGACTGCGGAGCAATGATGCGGTTTGATATCAAAGGTGGTGACCGTTTACCACTGCCAGTGCGTGAGAAAGGACAGATTTTGACAAGGGTAGCCCAGTTGAACTCGAAACTGTGCTATGTCATTACGCTGGATGGCTGCGTTCCCGGTGTCGTATCGGATCAGTACGTTCCATTGCCTTATATTGATCTTCTGAAAGCAATGAAAAAGGTTGTAACGAAAGAACATCCGGATCTGGAGTTTCACTCTGGAACGCTGTCTTTCGAATACCTGATTGCCAACTATTGGCTGAATGATCCGGTTATGGAGCAGTCATTAGCATTAACCATGAAAAATGCCGGATGTGACGTAAAATCCATAAGAGCTGGCATTCGTTTTTCTTCCTCGGACCTTGGGCTTTCCAGTGTATTCCTCAGTATGTTTCTGGAAATCAATGGCATCTCAATGCCGCTTGGTACGGGAATTCAGATGGAACACAAAGGAGATAAAGCCTCTGTTGAAGTCTTTGAGGAGAAATGCGGAGAACTCGGATCGGTTCTGCAGGCGAATGAAGACCGGATTGAAGAATTAGGCAATATGGACGTAAAAGACGTTCCAGGCGTTGTTGCGACCCTGGTTAAGAAAAATGCTTTTCTGCCGAAGAAAGCGGCGGAGAAAGTCTTAGAAGATCTGCGGCTGCAGATGACTTCCGGAACAGGAATTGATGTTTATCTGGCACTCAACCAGATTATTCAGGTGCATTCTACCATGCAAAAGGTAAGTGATGAACGTTTTCTCGCTATGTCAGAAGGCGTAGCAAAACTGATTCACACAGATTTTTCAAAGGTAACTGTACTTGAGGAAGAATAGGTGAATGTTATGAAAAAGAACAAATTGGCAGGAAAGTTTTCACTCCTGCATCGCTTGAATACCGACACAGTGATTATCGGACTGCTCCCAGGCATCAATGTAAACGAATTAACCTCAACCGATTTACGATATCTGGCCGCCTTTTATCTTGGTGGCGCAGTATATCGAAATAGTATGGTTACAGGTAAAATTTTCAAGGATTACTGCGGACCATCTAAATATCCGATCGGGAACTATGCGAAAGTCTTGCAAGTCACTGCGAAAAAATATAGTCATTAAAAAGGAGATTTAGCTATGGCAAAGCCAGAATACGCTATTCGTGAAGTGAGTTTAGCAGAAGTGATACTTTTTCTTCTAAGTGCAATCATCCTTGCGGCTTATCACTTTGACTACAGAGTGGCTACATACATAATTTTTCTGGATTTTTTTCAGTCGTTCAAGATTATCGTGGCATTACGCCAGCTTATGGAAACGAAAAGGCATCAGAAAATGTTTGGCAGCTTACCGGATGCCTATTATTATGATTCGCTCTTAATGCGAAAATATAACTGGATCTGGACCAATATTCTCATATCTCTTTTAGCGATTGCCGCTGCACCGTGTTTATTTTCTGCAGGTTTTCAGACAATGGTAAAAAGATTTTTGAGACTGCTGTTTTTCTTTCTGGAAAGACTGGATAGAATTTGATTTATGAAAATGGGGAAAATGAGCCTGCTCCAAGCAGGCTCTATCCTGATTGGAGGACAAAATGTCAGATTTAACGCATTTATTTACTATTGGGCAGCCTGTTCGATGCCGGCTGGATGAAAAGTTTTACAAAGGAACAGTTGGATCATATTATCGTGGATATTCCCGAGATTTCGAAACATTGCTGGTTCGAAAATGACTTCAATATGGACTGCGTGTATCCGGAATATAATTTTCAAGAATAACAAATATGATGAAAGGAAGTACCATATGGACTTAGAAAGAGTATTATACAAAAAAATGACCAAAGATGAGCTGATTGATAAGCTCATCGCTTATAAAAATATCGAATGCCATGATCGGGCAATTGCACATGAATTTCTTTGCATGCAAAAAGAAGATCCGTCACGAATGAATTTCGTTACGCATCGACTCACGGATATTGCTGATCCGAAGAGGGTAGCAGAAGAAATCCGCCGCGTAAAAGCTGAAAGAACGGCCTCTGCGCAACAGCCTATAAAGGACGAGCTTACCGACACGATCCCTGTTTATGTTACTCTCTATAAAAATATTCGGTTCAAAAAGCGTTTTGATGTTACCCTGGATCAGTTAGAGAGACTTAAAGAAGAGGATTCGGCAGAGAGCAAAGAGGTCCCTATTACACTCCTGGATGAAACACTGAATCTTATGGATGCGACGTTAGATGCACTTAACGCCACCAACGAAGCTGATCTGGGTTATGAACTCGAATATTCTTTTTCGTATGGTGATCCAGAACAGCCCTTAGATGGTTCTGAAACTGAGGAAGAGGTTCCGGTTGCAGAAGCTGATGATTCAGATGTAAACAGTGAGATGGAGTCCGTGCTGTTTGATTGGCATTAATCACCCTATGTTGGCATTGAAAAGAAAGGAAAATAGATTGATATGGAAAATGATATTAAAACGATCCCGATTCGCATTACTGTAGAAAAAACCATACGGTTTCAAAGATGTCTCGATGTTACTTCGGAACAACTGGAAAAAATCAAAACCGGAGAGAGTCCGTTAGTAGATTCGCTGCTGGAGCATTTTGCTCTGGAAGCTGAAGAACCTTTGAATCAGGAATTGGATTATTCTGTGGTAAACAGCGATACAGAACAGGTTTTGGTTGATTGGGAGTAATTATTTTCATGCGCTCCAAAATTCAGTAATGCAAAATATTAAAAGAAAGAGGTATAAAAATGTCTAATTCTAACAGAATTGGAAGAGGTGATATAGGTGGCAAGAATAATAGATAAGCCAAATAAAATAAAGGCAAAGCTTATTGTTGAAGTTGAAGCTGATTTTTATGATAATGAATCATCAGAAGAAACATTAAGATATTGTGTTGAACAGGACTTAGAAGATGCGGGATTCAATGTTATTGATGTTTCAGTTATGAAATGACGATTTCTTATGAAAATTTGGAGGTAATAATATGAAGGTACTTGGAAGCTTTGTAGATTGTGTTTGCGAGCCACATTTATACAAAGAGGATATTGGAGATATTAAAACAAAACTTATAAGTAGATTACCAGATAAAAGAATCTGTGAAATGGCAAGTGTACTTATAATTGACACAAAATATGATGCATATGTTGTAAAAATACGTAGACCTGAAGTGAATAGTAGAGGATGTGTTGATGTAGAAAAGACTCATAAGAAAATTTACGAAGCTGACTTTATCGAAATTTTAAAGAGAGATTATGAAGGATTAAATTGGAAAGAAATTGCTAAAAAAACTAATGAATTAATGAAGCCAGGATCGTTTGTTATTTTTAAAACAGATATTGATGTAGATTCATTAATTAAATGAAAAATTGCTTTTAAAAGGTCAATGGAGATGATTATATGAAAAGAATTAAAATGAAAAATAACTTTATAATGACAGTTTAAAAGCGATTCATAGCAACGTAAATACAAGAATACTTAGGAGGTTAGCTGCCATAGAGGGAAGGGTATACACAAGGCCAGTAAAGCGAAAATCAATGACGTTTTATTTCGTATACCATTCAACCGCTATTTCAGTACCTGATACATCGAAATGCTCATAGCTGTGGCTTATTCACTGAGATAAGAAAGGTTGGAAAACCTTGAATTTTCAATAAAAAACACTTGATTATATGAGGAGAGGTGTTTCATTTAAATGATTATGGAGATTTTATATGTAATATTTGTGGAAACAGATTTCGTAGATATGGAGATGGTGGACTTTGCTTAGGAATTATTCCATGGTGTCCGAAGTGCGGAGGGAATACAAGTGAAATCTAATATCAATTAAAAAATAATTTAAGAATTTATAGATATCGATGAATCAGTATATAAAACGATTTGAGACTCCGTAGGTAATGCATTAAATCAAGTGTAGAAAATACATATTTTGATTAAGAAAGAAGTAATAAAATGAATGATACAAATTTATTAGTTATAAAAGAGGATAATATAAAAAAATTTTGGTTGAGTTTTATAACATGGTTTGAAGAAGAGTTACCAGGAACAGGAATTTTGCAGGAATATTATGAATATTATGATAATTGGAACAGAGGAACTTATTATTTATCAATAGATTTTGAAAAGGAATATAAAATACATTATGGGATAACTTATCCAAACATTTTAAAATTAAAATTGCCACGAATGGAAGATATAAAAATGTTTATAGAACTTGCATTTCATGAATGGATAATTTTTGAGAAAAGATATAATTTTACAGTTATGATAAATAAACGACTAAGTCGTTTTTCTATTCCGTATAAATTACAAAATGGCAGATTAATACAAGAGGGTTATAAGACATCATATTATATAAATAATATTTTGAATTATTCCATGTTTGAAAGGAAGATACGTTATTCAGAAGAAATGATTACAAGTCAAGAATATTTAGATAAAAAAAGTGCATTGGATTATATAATAGATGCATTGCAGTTTATTTTATCCGTACAAAATGGAGAAAAAGTGATACAAAAATACAAATCAGCTGCAAAAAGTATTAATGAAGATGAAAACAGTAAAGTATATGCAGTTGTTAAGTCTGAAATTGAGGAAATTATGAAAATTTCCAATGAATACTTTGATATACGACATAATGAATATATGAATAAAGCAAAACAAGAAAGAGAGCCTATTCAGGATTTGGCTTTTATTGAATATTTATATAATCGTGCCTATGCCCTATTGTATTTACTTAGAATTAAAGCAGATACAGATAAATTGATCAATGCTAAAAAGAATGAATTGACTTAAAATCTCATAGATATTAAAAAATTATTAGAAATCAAAACAATGAAATATTTATATTTTATGGTTAGTAGTTAACTTGATATGAAAGATTATAAATAAATTGAAAGGATAATATTATATGAGAGATGATTTTCACAAAAAACGAAGGATTTGTTAGCTAATAGAGTTGGATGGAAATGTAGTAATCCTGATTGTAGAAGGGAGACACGTGGGGCAGCAACGGAAAAAGAGGATATTATAAGTATTGGGGTTGCATCACATATTACGGCTGCTTCAAAAAGAGGACCAAGATACGATGAAAAGCTAACAGCTCAAGAGAGAGCATCTGCGGAAAATGGAACATGGTTATGTCAGTCTTGTTCAAAATTAATCGATTCAGATGTGCACAGATATACTGTTGCAAAATTAAAAAAATGGAAGAAAATTTCAGAAGAAATGTCAACTCTTGATTTAGAAGAAGTTGCTGTAAGAAAAAATCATGAAGATAAAGAACTTATAAAATTTTTTGTGCAATGTTTTGATAGGCCAGTATTTAAGGATAGAATATATCGAGAAGGAAGAATGGAAGATTTTGATAAGGCTATTGAAGATACTATTATCGCGTTAAATACAGGAGTTCTTAGAACTAGAGATGGAAGTATCTTAAAAAATTAGAAGGAAAATCGGCTGTTATAAATGTAGAATGGAAAGAGAAACTGGACATTATTTGTGACATGTTAGTTGCTTTAATAAAACGATTAAAAATTGCAAAAGATACAGGTGCATATTCTAAATATGGTGAAGGTGATATTATATATTATTTTAATGACGAAGATTTGAAAAGATGGTTTGACTTCACAAGAGAGGAAATTTTGAGGATAGTCTCTTCACTTTGCAATGAGATAGGAGTACATAGTCTGAGATTTCCTAGGAAACGGTATAAATGGTAATCAATTGAAACTTAAAGTCTAAAAGATTTTTTGCTCATATACGAAGAGTAAAGAATGATAATTTAAAGGAGTAAAAATGTATTTAGTTGATACAAACAACTTGCAATTATTGGTTGGATATAAAGATGTTTTTTCTGATGAAATTCCTAATTTGGAGGAAGAAATAAAAAATATAAATATGCACAAAGCTATTTCTATTATTTGTGAATTGATTAGAGTAAGGGATGCAATGTGCAATCCTAATTCTATTTTTCTAAAAAATATTAAGATTGAATTTAGTATTCCATTTGAAACTGTATTAAAAAAGAAAATGTGTGGGATTGATCCTAAATCTCTAGAAGAAATATATAGCAATCCATTGTTTAGAAAAGATGTACATATCATTTCTGTTCAAATGTTATTAATATTATTAAAAGAATTTATTCAATATGGGAATTATGAAACTTTAGATAAAATAGAATACGAAATAACAGATGAGGATTATAAAGTTATAATTCGTTTACAGTTAGCAGTAGCAGAAGAAATTAATCAAAAACATAGTAAAGAAATTGATAAAAATCATTTTCTTTATTCAACATATCATTTAAATTATCAAAGAAATGTTGCTTATGAGTTTTCAAGAATGTATTATATGATGGAAAAATTAAGTACTAATATTAATAATTTTGATATTGATGTTAGGAAAGAGTATAAAAATTATTATTCAGATTTTACAAGAAAATATGAGATTACGCCTACTGAATATTTATTATTATTATTTAGTGAGTTGGAGGTTTACTATAGTAATATAAATGGATTAATATATAATAAAATGTGGAGAAACGTACAGCATATTTATGAAAAAACAAATAAAAAGGAGAAGATTAATAAACTTATTGAAATACTATCCCAGCAAGCAATTGATTTAAAAAAATGGGCAGTAGAAAGCAAGGATGAAGAATGGAATTTTAGTAAATTTTTTGAATTTCCATTTATCAAGGATAATAAGGAAAATTATATATCGATAAGTGATATTACATTAAGAAATGCTTTTTTTGAAAAGATATATTGGTTGATAAGAGATTGTTATCCCCCAAATGATAGCAGAGCGATGGCTTTTTTTGGAAGATTATTTGAAAAATATGTTCAAGAGTTAACTGAAAGTGTATCACAAGATGAATATATGTATATAAAAGAATTTGTTTATGGAAATACTAAGAAAAAATCGTCAGATGCATATATAAGAAAAGATGACAATTTATTAGTAATAGAAGTAAAAGGATTTTCCGTTTTATTAGAATGCATGACAAAAAATAAAAATATTCAAAAAAACCTAAAAAAAATATTTATTAATCCTATTATTCAGGCTGATACATGCTTAGCTCAAGTTATTAATGAAAAACAAGAATTTAAAGGAATAGATGAAGCATATATTATTTCTGTAACAATGGATAATATTAATGCTGTTCCAGAATATTATGATAGAATACATAAGGATATAGAAAAAGAAAAGAAATGTATGAAATCTAAATATTATTTTAATTTTAATATTGAAGAATATGAAATGTTAATGTATTTGATTGAACAAAAAGTAGATATATTTAGTTTATTAAAAGAATATTATAATAATGATAATCTAACTCCGTTTAGTAATTATTTATTAGGTGATTATCCTCATATAGAAATGTGTACATTTATAGAAGATTTGTACCAAGAGGCTACTGAAAGAGCAAAAGAGTTTTATTAAAGTAGTATTGATTATAACCATTAAAGTTTAAAGAATTATAGAGAAAACTTAAAGTACCGTAGCACTTAAGAAATCACTTAACAAAGTAAAATGATAAATTAATTAACGAAGGGAGTGCCCCAAAATTTGTGTAAACCTTCAAACTGATGACCACATTGGGTACCGTAGCACTTAAGTATAAAGTTAAGGTCCCTGGGACATTAAGAAATCATATTGTAGAGAGATATGCTAAGAATTTTAGAATAGTAACAGAAAAATAAAATCTTATTTGTTGTAAGCGCTTTATCTAAGGGTGGATTTTCAATGCACACAAATCCTGTCATAATGA